>JACLAC010021590.1_pt1 | contig 26623 bp, 20 predicted proteins | sample 8027881 | NCBI WGS metagenome assembly JACLAC01 (sample SAMN15725517, study PRJNA655200) | protist metagenome | isolation source: fluorescence activated cell sorting (FACS) single amplified genomes of... | place: Spain: Blaines Bay Microbial Observatory, Mediterranean Sea | collected 2016-01-19 | reverse complement strand
GGACGATGCGAATGGTGGCGGTCTATGTAGTTTTGTCGGTTACGCTGTTTAGTATGAGTGCGGCGGCCTATTTTTTCTTCGCTGAATTGCCATTGGTACTGGGTGGGTTTAATGCTTTTGTGCCGGCATTTTTCATCGCTAACCTGACCTTCTTTTTTTCGGTGATCTGCCGGAGCAGTAATACGGCTGGGATGCTCTCGCTGGGTGTGATTGTCGGAGTTCTACTAAGTGCTGAGGCGCTTAGGGAGACGTATTATTTTCTCTTTTTGAATCCATTCAGTCTGCCGCTGGGGATCGATTACGCGGTGTGGGTCGAGAGGGTTTTGATCAACCGCGTAGTGCTGGTGGCCGGTGGGGTTCTTTTGTTGTTTGCCGGGTTGCGCAGAATGGCAGCGCGCGAAAGGTTGCTATCGTGATGGGTGGGTTTCGGGCAGTGGATGCGAAATTGAGCCACATCGAATCCTTGCTATGCCGATACTTTCTCCGAGTACTACGCCAAAATTCCATTCGAGGACTTGTTTTATGTCATCTATACCGGACTTGATCGAAGTAGGCTCTTTCTTTGCCTCTTCCTCGAATTCATCCAATTCTTCGACTAAGTCTCCAAGGTCTCCGAGTGCTTCGTCTGGTACGGTTTCGATATTGGGCTTGTCTTTTGACGAGTCTGGGTCGATCGCCAACGGCGCTGAGCACGGCTTTCGCGTGGCTTATGGGTGATTTGGTGCTCCACCCACTCGTTGAGTGCATCGGATACATCTTTTTATTCAGTACCTGTGACCTCTGAACTTTCTGTTTGAGAGCTGTCGGCCGCAGTTATCTCTTGCTCCTCAGAAGCATCTGTCTCGGGTGTTAGAACGCCTTGATCGCTTTCTTTGTCTTCCATCGCGCCTCGAGTATTTTTATTGCAGACTGAGGTCTAAATTAATTTCCGAATTGATACAGTCTTCTTTTTTTGCATTAGAAGATCTATAAGTTTGTTTTTTATTGCGATAGGAAAATAGGATGCAGCCAAAGTGAGACTTCTTATTTTTTGTGAACTCAATAATAAAACCGATCGGCTCAGATGTTGAAGGTCTGGATTGCGCGGTAATTTTTTTCCCGCTGCAAGCACAGGAGTAAATCGCCCTGGCCGACCTCGATTTGTACGGGGTTGGCTACGACTTCGTTGGAAATACCATCGCGGAGTCCAGGGATCAGGCTTTCGAAGTGGAGGGGAAATTTCAGACCTGCGGTTGCGATACCCTCTACCGGACCGTTGAGTGGGCAGAGAGAAATCTTCTGGCCGATGACGGCGTTGAAGCGGATGCGGCGGTCGATGAGGCGGATATCGCAATGGTCGTCGACCAGGCGCATTGAGATCTGCGGGCTAAAGGTCTTGAGTGCGCTCAGATTCCAAAGCAGGTGGTCTGTACGGCCCCCGGTAAATCCGAGCAGTACGGCTTTGATTACCTCTAATTCCACCGCATAGCGCAGGACTTTCTCGATATCGGTACCGGTATTATCGGCATCGATCTGGATGAGTCGATCGGGTGGCAGGCCTTCTTTGCTTGCAGCGCTGGCCGAATCTAAATCGCCGACGATATAGTCCGGCTGGTAGCCGTAAAGCCTGGCTGTATTGGCGCCGCCGTCGGCACAGAGCAGCAATGTATCTGGACGGATAAATTCCTCCAGCAGCGTTTGTGAGGGAGGCTCTCCGTTGCCCAGGATCAGTGCGGACCGGCTCATTGGAAAGTCGCACTCAGACTCAGGCCAAAGTGTCTGGGATCGCCGTAGCTTTTGTAGAGCGTTTCGGCGTACTCAGGTGGGGCCAGGCCGAAGAAGAAGCCGCGTACGGTGTAGCGTTTGTCGAGCAGATTGCGGCCCCAGAGCGAGAGGGTGAGATGCCCGCGTTCATACCCGACATGTCCATTAAAGAGGCGATAGGAATTACTTCTTTGGTCGTGGCTGTCGGAATGGTAAAAGGACCCCATAACCGTCGTTTCAAGTCGTACAGAGAAGCCGCTGGGGCTTATGTAGTCGGCGGCCAAACGGCGAGTATGGGTCGGGGCGTGGGCTGCATCTCGATCGCCCAGGGTATGGGTTTCACCACTAGCCGTTGGGAAGGTATAGGCGTCGACATGAGTTTTTAAGAGGCCTAGTGAACTCGAAAGCCAAAACCCGGGTAGAATCATTTGGCGTTTCTCTAACTCTATGCCGCTAGTGCGTCCAGTGGACGCGTTGGCGATGAAGTAGAAGAAGCTATTCGGGTCGCCGGGGTCCTGCTGGCTTGAGAGGTTGACCTGCTGGTTGTCGCGCAGCGCATGGAAGAGGACCAGACTGGTTGTGGATTGGGGATTTGTGTCGTGGTAGCCGATCTCAAAATTATGCAGATATTCGGGATCGTAGGGCCGGTTTTGGGCATCGAGGCGGGGATGCTGGTTGATGCCTCCGGCGCGATAGCCTCTGGCGGCGGCGGCGTAAAGAGTGCGGTTGTTGCTGATGGTATGGATCAGCGCGAGTTTGCCGCCGGAGAGCCACTGACCAATGTTGAAGTCTATGCGGTTGGTTTCATCGGTAGTGCCTGTATAGTCGATGGCGTTGTGGTCGATGCGCAGGTTGAGTACAAGGCGCGTTCTGGCTGAGAGCGAATGGGCATGCTGGCCGTAGAAGGCCAGATTGCTGATTTCAAAGGTGCTCTGCAGAGCGGAGTTGTTGCCGCCGAAGAGCCAGCCTTCGGCCTCGTCGGCTTCTTCGAGGGTCTTGAAGTAGATACCAGCTATGCTTTCTCCATGCAGCAGGCGGAATTCTTGAGTGAAGCTGTCGCGTTGGCGCAGTGTGCGGTCAAAAAAGTCGTAGCGCCAGCCTTCGATATCGGGGTCGAAATTAAAAGGATCCTGCCGCCAGTACTCGTCGTTGCCCCAGTCGCTGTCGTAGCTGTATTCAAGCTCGGTATTGGATAGGGCTGCGATCGAGACCACTCGGGTCTTGGCGAAGGTGTTTTCTGCTCTCAGCGAGAGGGCGGTGGTGGTTTGGTGATCCTTGCCGGGTTTGTCGGAATAGGTGAAGAGATCCTCGTTGTTGTCGGGGCTCCAGGCGTCGTAGCCGTTGTTCTGGTCGGAGCGGAAGGCGGTCAATGTGAGCGCCAGACCTTGGTCGTCGGTGTAGCGCAGTTTGGCGCGGGCGAAGCGTTCGCGGCGGCGGTTGGTGTTGTCGGTACCGAGGAATTTATTTTCGCGGAAACCGTTGGCATGGGCTTGGTGATAGCCTATTCGCAGCGCAAGTTGATCGGTAAGCGGCTGGTTGAGGGCACTGCTGAACTGGGCCAGGGCGTCGCCGCCCAGCGCGAACTCGACTTTTTGTGAAGCGTTGGGCTGGGGGTTCGTCGACTGCATGCTGATCAGCCCGGCCAGGGCATTGGGGCCGAAAGACGTCGATTGAGGACCTTTGAAGATTTCGAGTCGGTCCATATCGAAGAGCAAACCGGCGGTGCCCAGGCCGCTCATATCGACGTCGTCGATGACAAACCCGACCGCGAAGTTGGGTGGTCCTTCGCCGGCGTAATGACTGCGCTCGCCGATACCGCGGATCTGAAAGTAGCGCGGTCGGGAAGTGCCGCCGGCCCAATTGAGGTTGGCTACGGTTTGGGCCAAGTCCTGAAGATGGTGATGGCCTGCGGCGTCGAGCGTCCGGCGGTCGATTATAGTGACGCTGGAGGCGGTTTCGGCCAGGCGCTGGGTTTTGAGGCCCCCGTGGACTACGAGTTCAGATGTGGCCAGGATGGAGCGGTCGAGGTGGATGGTGAGTGCCGTAGCCTCCCGAGGCCACAGGGTGCGTTGCTGATAGCCGATATGCGAAACCAGGAGCGAATCGCCGATAGCAAGGTTCAGGGCGAAGCGGCCCGTGGAATCGCTGTATGTACCTGTCGTAGCGGATCTGAGATTCACCGCGGCCAGGGGCAAACCGGTTGATGCATCGACGACCTGGCCCTCGACCAGGATATTTTGGGCTTGGAGGGTAATGGGAAAAATGAGAATGAAAAGGATTGAGAAGGTCGAGAGCTTAGAGCGATGCAACATCGAAAGGCTTTCTCTGAATTAGGTGCCAAAAACAAAAGCCGTTTTCTCTTATATAGGAAAACGGCCGATGGCAGCACGTATGCTTGTTTCCCTACGCTGGTATGGTCCAGGTCAGGTTCGAAGGGTCTAGTTCTCAGCCTCTTAGCGAGGCACCCCTAACAGATTCTTTTCTAGTCTATGAAAATATAGGCGATTGGATTCGGAGAGGCAATCGCCTGGTTATAGCGATGCGGTTTCGAGTGGTTTCGCGGGGCTCATGCTGTGGTCCTGAGTCAGCCCCCCGGTCCTAGGTCCACATCGATCAGGTCGCGGTGGTAATTTTTCCCCATCAGGTATCTGATTTCCAACTCCACATCGCGCAGTACGACGGGGGGTGCCGCTTGCCTGTCCCTTTGCAGAAGCTCTGCCTCCAAGAGGTTTCGTCCTGGTCGCGGCCAGTGCTTTTGCTCTAGGCGGAAAACCAGCCAATACCCGAAAACTCGGTAACGAGGTGCCTTCATTACGTACATCTGGTTGATACGGCGCAGCGATGAGACTGGCAGGTCTCTGCCGTTGAATGAGAACCGCAGCCGGTCGCGTTCCGTCGTTTCTTGTACCCGTACTCGCAATATGACCTCGTGGACGCGGTCGGCTCTGGCCCATTTTTTCAGATCGTCGCTTATTGTGAATTCGACTTGCACGGCCTCGTCTTTGGCCAATTCTCGAGGCAGGGGATCGGCGACCTTCGGCGCGACGGCCGGCTGAGCCGGAGCGTTGCCTTCGGTTGGAATTCGATAGATCTTATCTTTTGCCGCCATCGTTTCCGGGAAGGGCATCTCGCGCAGTTTCTCGTAGAAATCTGCTTCATAGGGCCAGGCGCCGAACCAGTGGGCGATGTAGAGTCCGTCGATCCCCTGCGACCAGTAGTTGCATGCCGTCGCTCGCAGCATTTCGATAGTTCCCTCACCGACTCGATCGGTATCCACCCGGCTTTGCAGGGCCGGCAAGACGCGACACTCGGTGGTTGCGGCGGTCTCGACAAAGGCTCGGAAGTCCGCCGATGGATCGACGGCTCCCGACGCCTCGGGCACGATCGCGTCAACAATTCCCTGGCGAATCCACTCTAGGGGGTCGAGACCCACAGTTCGACAGCCGCCCAGATCGGCCGGTACTCGGAGTATCATCTCGCGTTCGGGATCACTTGCTTTCACTGCGTTATAGATTTCTCCGATCCACGCGTTCATGGTTTCCGAACCGGCTTCGACTTCATCTGGATGAAAATAATAGGGGCAGTAGTTGAGCTGCAGTTCAAAGCCATCGACTGGATAGCGCGCCAGTACTTCTTTGACGATATCCAGATTTTGTGCGCGCACTACATCGCAGGCAAAGTCCAGCGCCCTATAGCCCGGCCACTCCGGATCAACCCCTCCCTTGTTGCCGATCTCCAGAGGCTGCAAGTCGCGTTGCCAGTCATCAGCGGCGAAGTGTGGATTCTCCCAACTCTGCAGCATTCGCTCCCGTGGTCCTTGCTGTACCAGCAGGCTTGGGTAGAGCAGGAGACCGTTTCGATGCGCTTTGGCGCAGAGCACCTCGAGTGGGTCGTGACCTGCTTTGATGAGCCGGGCGAAATTCTGGTGGGCTCGCTTCCAGATCAGGTGCGGCCATTTTTTTATATCTCGTCCCCAGAGCTTGCCGATCTCGGAATCGTAGAGCAGGCTCTGCGCATCGCCCAGGGTCAGCATCAGTGCCTCGACCGGAGTGCCGACCAATTCGTCGATGGCGGTTTCGAGTTCTTCCCTTTGCATCGGGGGTTCGTACATGTAGATCAGCGGGTGCCGGCCGTCGTGGTCGAACAGTATGCGCGGTTTGGCCATGGTTTCCTCCTTGGCAATCGTTTTGCTCGAATCTATTGTTTGATAGAGCCCCTATCAAACGATAGACAGGTTTTCCCCCAGCAGGTATATTCCCGTCCATGACGCAGATCATCGATCAACAAGGCCTGATTGGAGACTTTCATGAACTCGGTATTCAAAGTGGAGAGACCATCTTTGTCCACAGCTCGCTGAGCTCTATTGGCTACGTACAGGGGGGTGTCGCTACGGTCGTCACCGGATTGCTCTCCGTTCTAGGCAATGGGGGAACTCTATCTGCACCGGCCTTTACCTTCGATGATGATCCGTCACTCTTCGATATAGCCAACCACCCGTCCGGCATGGGCCAGATCTCCGAGTCGATCCGGATTCACCCCAGGGCGCGCCGCAGCGCCCACCGACAACATTCGGTAGCTGCCATCGGGCCTCGGACTGGGGAGTTGACCGGCCTCCACGGGCCCTCGGCCTGGGCAGCGGATGGACCCTTCTGGCAGCTCGTTACACTCGATGCGCGGATTTTGCTGCTGGGGGTTGGCTACACCGTTTGCACCTTCTTTCACCTCATCGAGCAAGTGGTGCAGGTGCCTTATCGCGAGTGGAAATACCTCGATGGCGTGCTGCGTGAGCCGGATGGGAGCGAGCGTCCGTTGCCGACTCAGACCTTCAGCCAGCGCGCTTGGTCCAAAGGCAACGACTTCAACAAATTTGGTACCATACTGGAAAAAAAAGGGATGGTGCAAATCCATCCGGTGGGCAACGCTATCGCCCGACTATTCAAGGCCAGTGATGCCCTGCATCTCGGTATCGCCGAGTACCGCAAGGATGCCGAGCTCTTCGTCAAGACCGGTAGCGTCCGCACCCGACTGCGGGACGGGATCCCGCATCGCCAGCAGCAATACGTCGTTGACCCCGACGGGGTCTTCAAAGGCCCAGCTGGGCCATCAGCTTGAGCAGCGCTTCGTACTTCTCATCGCGGACAGCAGGCTCATCCGCTTCCGACCAATCGTAGAACCCCTTTCCGGTTTTCAGGCCGAGCTCGCCGCGCTCGACCATTTCGCGCACCAGCGGAAAAGGCCCGCTGCTTCGGTCCAGGTGCGGCCACAGCTCCTCCGCCAGGGCTACGTGCAGATCGAGTCCGCCCAAATCGCGTTGTTCCAAAGGGCCAGAGACGAGATAGCGCAATCCGAAACCTATGCGCACTGCCTTGTCGATATCTTCGGCACTGGCCACGCCCGCGGCCAGCAGATATGTTGCCTCCCGCACCAGTGCTCCCTGCATGCGGTTGGCGATATAGCCGGGCAGGTCTTTCTCGATTCGGACTGGCTCCTTGCCGCAGGCGCGCCAGTGATCGCAGGTCCACTCCATCGTTTCTTCGGTTGTCTCCGGTCCGCGTGAAACCTCGACCAGCGGGATGATATGCGCCGGCAGAAAAAAGTGAGAACCTACTACGCGCCAGCCACTCTTTATTGAACTCGTGCTCTCTTTGATCGGCAGGCCCGACGAGTTGGTTGCCAGGATCGCATCTGCGGGCGCGAGTTTTTCCAACTCGGCGAAGAGCTGCTGTTTCAAAAGCAGGTTTTCCGGTACTGCCTCAATGACGAAACTCGCTTCGGTTACGGCCTCGGCCAAGTCGGCGGTTGGATGGATTCGATTTATTATTTGCTCTGCTTCGCTTACCAGGCTATAGCGCGTCAAGTGCTCCAGACTCTGGCGTATGCGCTCCATCGCCGTTTCCAGCGTCTCGTCGGAAATGCCGTAGAGCCAGACTGTCCCCGGCACCTTTGCCAGCACCAACGCGATACCGTGCCCCATCAGGCCGGGGCCGATTACGGCTCGTTTCTCTGTGGTCATTGGGTTCGCTCCCAGCTGATCCAGCAGACTTGTTCGGCACCGTCGATGAGGATCGGAGGGGTCGTCAGTTCGAGACGGTTCCCTTCCAGCGTGTAATAGCGCGTTTGCGCGGTGCCGACCCGGTTGGGAAAAAACGATTGCTCGACGTGGTGGACGACGCGGTCGGCGAAGAGCGTATAGGTGCCGCAATAGGCGATATAGCTATCGGCTGCGGCCTCCTTCTCTGCGCTTGTACCTCCGAGCAAATCTTCCGCGGCGAAGTGTGGTCTCTCCGCCGCTGCGATCTGCACCGACATATGGCCGTCAGCGGTATAGAGGATATAACCGACCGGGTCCGGGCCCAGCGGTGAGTCCAACTCGCGATCGCCCGCTTTGCAAGTATAGCCGACGAGATTCCACGCGCCGATCAGTGGATTGTGAACCATGGCGAATTCCTTCTCTAATCTCGATGTACGCCTGGGCGTTTACCCCAGCGCAGAGCGACTGCCGCCAGGCCCAGCGGCAAGGCGGCAAACCACGTCAGTACCATCTCATAATTTCCCAGCAGGTCGCGGGCGATCCCGAAGGGCATCGGTCCCAGCGCCGAAGCGCCGACCAGAATAGTCGAGGCCAATCCGGCAATACTGCCCAGATGCTGGCGGCCGAAATACTGCGCCCAAACCACGCTGGAGATGAGCATCTCGATCCCGGTTTGCACGCCCATCAAAATCCCGAAACCCAGTGCCATCTCCGTCGAGGAAATCGCTGGTGCCAGTACCAGTACCGCTGCCAGCAGGACCAGTGTCAGCGCCAGCATATAGTGGATTGGTGTTCGATCGACCAATACGCCGCTGCCCAGTTGAGCTAGTGCCCCTGTCGCCGCGACCGGCACGAAGACCGAGGCGGTTACGCTGGTGGGCAGACCGCTGTCTCTGAAGATGCTGAAGAGGTGGAAGATAAGGCCGGTATTGAGCATGCTGCCCGCGGCCAGACCGACCGCGATTACCCAGAAGGCCGGAGTGTGCAGTGCTGCGGAGAGGGTGAAGTTTTCCTCGGTCGGTCCAGCGTCTGCCGAGTCGCTCATCTCGCCGACCGATCCATCTGGCACCAACCCGTATTCTTCCGGGCGGTTGCGGATAAAGATCGACCCCAGGGGAAACATCCCCAGTATCAGCATCCACCCCAGCACGATAAAGGCTCCGCGCCAATCGCCCGGTCCTATCAGCCAGGTAATCAAACCTGGAAACCCCCCCATGCCCAGAAGCGCTGCCGCTACTCCACTGATGCCCATCGCCATCCCGCGCCGCCGTACCCACCATTGGTTGATCGCGTTTTTGCTGACCAGGCTCAAACTGCCCTGGCCCAAAAAACGCAGCGCAAAAAAGCCGATTCCCAACATTAGTGCATTGTGCACAAATCCCATGTAGATACAGGTCAGCCCCAGCAGCGCACTGCAAAGCGCCACCAGCAATCGCGCTCCGCGCTGATCGAACGCTCGGCCGACTAAGGGGAGTGCGAAGCTGGCGCTCAGGGTAGCGACCGAATAGAGAGTGCTGACCAGTGAACGGCTGAGCCCCAGATCGTCGATAAAATAGTCGATGAAGACCGCGACGACGTAGGTCTGCCCAGGACTGGTCATTATGCCGCCCAGGGTACCGACGACTAAGATGACCCAGCCATAGTAGACGGGTGAGGCGGAAACCAGACGGCTGGAGCGTATTCTGCTTGGAGCGATCATTTCCAGGACCTAATCCTCCCCGATGACCGTTTGGTTTAAAGGATAGATATTTTCTTCTTCGCGAAGTACTGAACTCATTATTGGTATTTAAAGAGGCATATCGATAACGAGTGATGCTTGGCAAGTGCGTCGTAGGGGCGTTGGATCTAGCGAGATCATTCTTCGATCTTGCGGTCGGCTGCTTCCCCTCCATCCCGTTCTACGCCCCAGGGTTCGTGCAATGTTCCGCCGATGGGTAAAACTTCGATCCCCTCGCCTTCGTCGGCGGATAGGATTCTGAATCGCGTGGCAACCACTTCGGCGCCGAAGGGACCGTGCGGATTGGCGAAACCCTGATGGTCACCGACCATGAAGATGCTTTCGTCGGGCATCAGGCATGCGGCAGGGTAGTAGGCGTATTTGTCTGCGCTAAAGCCGCGGTCGGGTGCCTGCTTGATCCAGGTCTCTCCCGAGTCGCGGCTGTAGAGAACCTGGCCGTTGCCACCGGGGGCACCGCAGGTCATGAGTACCGTTGTGCCGTCGGAGGTCACCAGCAGGTCGCCTTTTTTGCAGCCGTTGGGGTGGGGGCGGCCCTCGGGCGTTTCCAGGGCTAAAAGGGGCTGTGGATCGGACCAGGTCAATCCATCGTCGGCGCTGGTCGTCCACAGACTCCAGGGTCGGGAGCAGGTCCCGAGGCGTCCATCGGGTAGGCGAACCAGATGGCCTTCCTCCATATCGTACTCGGAGTGGCCGAAGATCGAGCGAGTTTGCCAGGTAACGCCGCGGTTGGTCGAACACAAGAGGGCATTGACCCAGCGCGTTTCATCGGCGGCGGGTACCGCATGGCCGTCGATGAGCATCAGCAGCGAACCGTCCAGGCCCTCGCTAATCGAACAGGGGTGTTCGAGGCGGGTGAGGAAGGGGCCGTTGGTGCGGCCGACTTCGCGCCAGCTCTCTCCGTTGTCCTCGCTGCGGAGCACGGCGATCTGCTCGGGAAAATGTTCGTGCATGACGCGGAGGAAATCCAGCGGCTTATCGGGGATCCGACCGGCGTAGAAGTGACTGGACTGGATCAGGGTAGCCATATAGAGCGTGCCGTCGGAGTGCTGGGCAATGGCACCGGGAGCGTAGGCATTGGGGATTACCGCGAGGTCGCGTGGGCGGGTCCAGGTCGCGCCGTCGTCTGTGCTCCGCGTCCACATGATATGGCCGCCGGTTGGTGCGTGCCAGTCGGCGCCGCCTTCCATCGCCTGGCTCATATATTCGGCGTATTCAGCAGGTAGGTCGGGGCGGGGATTGACCCACGAGGCGTGCCAGTAGCCGGCGGAAAAGGCCAGATAGAGATCTCCGTTGAGCAGGCGGCAGATCCGGGGCCAGCCACAGAAACCGCCGAAACCGACGAAGGGGTCTGGAGTGTTGATCGTAGGCGAGGTGATGATTTTACGGCGATCTGGGTTCATAGCGGTTTGTCTTTTTTGAATGGAGAAGTCGAAGGCGATGAGTCGTGGTTCAGAACTCGATCTTCAATCCTCCTGTTGGCAGAATCTCGAATCCGCGCTGGTCTTCTTTGCCGGTCAATTCCAGGAACCGGCTCTCGTTGACATTGAGATGGCTGTAAAGATTGATGATGTCGAAGAAACTGACCAGGGCGATACGACCGATCTGGCGGCGCGAGTCGAGGCGGATATTAAAAGTGTGGAAGGAGGGTAGACGCTCGGTGTTATTGGCGGTGATCTCCTGGGCGTAGCGGGGTTTTTCGGGGTCGGCCAGGACGTTTCGGTGGATGACGAAAGCGTCCTTGGGACGGCCTGTTGCGTAGCGCCACTTGGCCGAAAAAGACCACCTCTTGTTGAATTCGTAGCCGCCCAGCACATTAAAAATATGCGGCTGGTTGAAGTCGGAATCGTAGGGTCCCTGGCCATTGTGGTCGTTGCGCTTGCTACGGGCGTAGGAATAATTGACCTGTCCGTAGAATTGGTTTACGAAGCGCTTGATCAAGCTGAAGTCGACACCGTTGGCCCAGCCGTCGCCGGCGTTGGAACGCTGGGGGCGGATGCGATCGGGGCGGACGATCAGCTGGTCCAATTTCTTGTAGTAGGTTTCAGCTGTGAACTTCAGATCGTCGCGGAGATAACGAGTGAGACCGGCAATCAGGTGGTAGGCGCGCTCGTTGGCGAGATGCTGGTTGCGGGGTGAGCGGGCGATGAGATCGAACTCGGGTGTTTGGTAGTAGCGCCCGACGGCGAAATTGAAGCGGGTTTTTCGATCGACTCTATAGGTTCCACTCAGACGCGGCGAGAGATAGCTCTTGCCATTGAATCCGCTGTATTCATAGCGCAGACCGGCATTAGCGGTAAAATTCTGGCTCGGGCTGAAGGTCCACTCACCAAATCCGGCGCAGAGGCTTTTGGTGGCAGCGAAGTGGGCGTTGATGAATTCGGGTCGTCGGACCAGATAGAGTACTTCAGGGTCGGGGCGCCCGTCCTGGCGATCGAAGGTGTAGAGCGTGTCGAGCCCGTCTTGGTTTAGCTCATTGTCGAAGCGGGTGCGGCTCAACTCCAGGCCGGCGGTCCAGGTGTTTTGTGGCGAGCGGACATAGGTTAGAACCGAACGCAGTCCCACTTCGGCCTCTTCGTTGTCCTGAGTCAGGAAGAAGCGGTTATGGAGGTCGCTTGGCGACCGGGGGGGAAGAAGAGTGGTCGGCCAGGCTTTTCCGACGTGGATCAGGCGGTCGGTGCGGCGCTGGTAGAGGCTGGTCTGGAGCACGCTGGCTCTGCCGGTGAGAAAGCGCCAGTTGAGTCCGAGCAGGGATTTCGATTCCTGGTAGTCAACGATGTCGTTGGCTGCCGAGCCGGGGCTTGCGAATACGTGCTCGATTTCCTTGTCGAATTCCTCCGGTGCGAAGATCCCCAGCAGGGAGATTTTATGCCGGGGATTGAGTTCGGTGGTGGTCTTGATGATGAAGTCGTCGAAACGCGGCCGGCCGAGGTCGTCTTGGCCGGTCAGATTGAGGATCTTGGTGAAGTTGGTATGGCGGGCCGAAAAGACCAGCGAGGTGTGGTCGATCAACGGGATCGGGCCATCGTGATTGAATTCCCAGCCAGTGAGATCGAAGCGAAAATCGGTATTCGAAGTCTGGCGACTGCCCTCTTTGATCCTCAGATCGAGCAAGGAGGCGAGTTTGCCGCCGTAGACAGCGGAAAATCCACCGGCCTGGAAGTGAGCTTCTTCGATTAGGTTGGGGGCGAAGATACTGAATCGGCCTCCCTGTTTGTCTTGCTCCTCGGTCGAACCACCGCTGAAGTGGCTTACTTTGTCGAAGGGAATATGGTCGATGAGAATGATATTTTCTTTCGGGCTGCCTCCCCGTACCGAAAAGGCGGAAAATTCGCCTCCTGAGGTGCTGACTCCGGGCAGGGTCTCCATGGCCCGGAAGACATCACCGGTAGCGCCGGGGGTGCGGCGAATCTCATCGCGGGTATAGGTAAACGAAGAGACCGGGGCTTGGGCGTCTTCGCGAAAATAGCCGGCGGCGACGATGGTCTCCTCGGTTTCCAGTATCGTTGGGGTCAATTCGATGACCTCGACCGACGCCGTTTTTTCGCGGACGACGCGGACGTCGGTTTCGAGAAACGAGGCGTAGCCGATGAAGTGGATTTCGAGTTTGTAAACGTCCTCCTCGACATCGCTGATCAGGAAGCGTCCCGCTGTATCCGTCGTTGAACCCAATTGGGTTCCGGCGATGATGACGAGAGCGCCGACGAGGGGTTGTTTGGTGTGTTTGTCGGCCACGCTGCCGGTGATTCGACCGGTATTTTGTGCCGCTAGTGGGCTGGCGATCAAGAAGAGGGCACTGAAGATCCATAATCGCATGATCAAACTTTCGGCGAGTAGTATGCTTCTAGCTTAAGTGCACGCATAAGACTTGGGAAAAGATGCTCCACAGGGTGGGAATTAATCGTATCGATGATACGGGACTTGGTTTCCTGGTTTTGCACGATTGCAGAGTAAATTCGTTGGCGTAGCTGTACTGACGAGTGGAGTTTTAGAGTCCGATTGATTTTGGTGCACATGGGCTGTACTTTGCTATGTTTTTGTAGGGCCCTCATAGAGAATACAGATAGGGTGTGCGCAGGGCAACGGTTGGTGGTGTGGTGTTTGGTGTATCGGTTGCGCCGATTTAACTAGACTGATGGCAAAAAATACGAGAATGGACAATCAGAGCAAAGACTTCGGCGATGGTCGGAGCAGGAGGGTAATACGATGCGAGTTTTTTTAGCGGGCGCAGCGGGTTTTGTCGGTCGGGTGGCACTGGACCTGCTCAGCGAGCGACACGAGGTGACGGCCTTTGACCTGCGACCGGTCGAGGGCTACCCAGAAGCGATTTGTGGAGATATCCTTGATTATTCGGCGGTGGCAGCGGCCGTTGAGGGTCACAACGCGGTGGTCAATACTGTTATGGCGCCCAATCCCTCCTATGGAGGGGATGGGCCTGGATTTACGATCAATGTCAGTGGATTATACAACCTGCTGGAGGCGGGGCGGTTACATGGCGTGAAACGGTTTGTCCATACGTCGAGCGGGGCGGTCCACGCGGGTTATCCAGGCCCGCCAGAGATGCCGTTGACCCACGATCTCTACCCGCTCAAGGCCAGTGGACCTTATGCCCTCTCCAAGCTGCTGCAGGAGGAGTTGACGCGAAATTTCCACCAGCAGCACGCGATGTCGATCGCTTGTATTCGCCCCTGGGGCATCATCGATGCCGAGCGGATGGTGACGACCGATGGGCATCCGGTGACGGGTCATTCCTGGGGCCATATCGATCGGCGAGATGTGGCTTCGGCGCTGGTCTGCGCGCTGGAAACGGCGGAGATAGACTACGAGTGTTTCTATGTGATGGCGAGTGCGGGAGGCTATAAGGCGGTGGATGTCGCGCGGACCGAGGAGCGGTTGGGGTGGAAGGCGGCGATTCGCTTTGCTGCGGATTTATGAAATTCTGGAATAGCCGTCACCGTTGTCCTTGCGCCAGTTGGGCCGGTAGCCCTCCTCGGCGGCGAATCCGTACGAGGGTCCAATTTGGTTCTCGGTGCGCCACGGCCAACCCTGTCCCCCGATGATTCGATACTCCGCGCCCTTGCCGCAGAGCCAGTAGAACATATGCGCGTAGTATCGCGCGGTGGCGTGTCCGCCGTAATACGCCGCATGGAAGTCGAAATCCTCTTCGACGATCCAGTCGCGCGCCGGCGGGGCAGAGCGCCAGTAATTGTATTTGAGCATCCGGCGCAGGCCGGTGGCGCTGGATTGTCCGCGGCGGTGGAGGATGCTCTGGTGGTGGATTCCTATGGTGCCGGCCGGGCCGGCGCAAAAAACCCCTGCTTCATCGGCTTCGCGGTGGGTGCGCTGGATATGGGAACCGGGTACCAGCTCGGTTGGGCCAAGCTCGTTCGGTGTGTCCTGGGGGAAGTAGAAGACTTCCAGGAAGCGGAGCTCCGGGCCAAAGATATGGTCGGCGTCCTGGTGCCAGCCCTGGGCTTCAGCCGGGCATTCGACGCGGTGGTGGCTGGCCAGCACCGGTAGGCCGACATCGGGTCCGAGAAGTGAGCGCATCGCGCCGGTCAGCTGCGGGTTGAGCAAGACGTGTTCGAGGAACCAATCCTCCAGAAAGATCGAACTTGGTTCGTGGGTGAAGCGGATTCGCTCGAGGTCGGCCTCGGTCATGCCGTCGGGTATATAGCTGGGGTTGGCCGGAATCTTGCCATCGAGCCAATCGCAACTGCGCTGATTGATCTCATCGCTCACCACGCCTTTGAGCAAGAGGTGTCCTTCGCGGCAGAATTCAAGGACCTGCGAATCGCTAAGGGTCGGCTCGCAGTCGAAGGTGCGTCGTTCGTTATCGTAAAGCATGGGGTCTCTCCTGCAATTGGGTGATCCGAACTTATATTAGACCTTCGCGACGATTGGCTCAAGTCTGGTTCTCTGCGTCGTGAATTTGAAATCTCTGTGTCGACAGCGGTAGATGGATTTCGAATGTCTATCCGAAGGCAGATGAGGAGTTTGTGGGTGCCTCTGTTTTCCACAACTAGATCAACAAAGGAGCAGCAATGTCCAAAAGACCAAATATTCTCTGGGTGTCCTTTGAGGATTGTTACCCGCATTTCGGTTGTTACGGCGACGAGGTAGCCCGCACGCCGCACCTGGATCGGCTGGCGGCCGAGGGTGGGTTGTGGACTCGGGCCTTTTCGACGGCGCCGGTGTGCGGCCCGGCGCGCAGTGGGGTCATAACCGGGATGTATCCGACATCGATCGGTACGCATCACCACCGCACCAGTTCGGGCGCTCAGTACGATTCGCTGGCCTATCGCTACGAGGCGGTGGTACCTCACTATGTCAAGTGCTTCAGCGAATATCTGCGCGCTGCCGGTTATTACTGCACTAATAATGCCAAGACCGATTATCAGTTCGCCGCGCCGATCACCGCCTGGGACGAGTGCAATTCCGGTGCGCATTGGCGCAATCGTCCCGATGCGGAGGATCCGTTCTTTGCCGTATTCAATCTGACCCAGACGCACGAGAGCAATATGTGGGAGTACAAGGACGGCGAACCGATTTGGCCGGATCCGGGTTTCGATCTCGATGCGATTGCGGTGCCGCCGTATTTCCCCGATACCGAAAAAGTCCGTGCATCAATTGCCCGTAATTACGCCAATATCGAGTACAACGACCGACGGCTAGATGCGCTCTTGCAGGAGTTGGAAGACGACGGACTTGCCGATAACACTATCGTTTTCGTCTGGACCGATCACGGGCCGATGCCGCGTGGCAAACGCTGGCCCTACGACTCGGGGATTCGCAGTCCGCTGATCGTGCGCTGGCCGGGCGGCATCGCGCCGGGTACGGTGTGTGAGGAACTGGTCAGCACCATCGATCTGGCGCCGACAGCGCTTTCGCTCTGTGGCGTGGAGATCCCACAGCATATACAGGGGCGCGCGTTTTTGGGTCCCCAAACTATCGCGCCGCGCGAGTACATCTATGCAGCGCGCGATCGCTACGACGAGATGTATGATACCGTGCGTGCGGTACGCGACCGGCGGTTCAAATATATCCGCCATTACCATCCGGAGCAGCCCTATATGCTCTATAACCGCTATCGCAATATTCACCCGATCATGCAGGAGCTGTGGCGATTGCATGTCGCGGGTGAACTCGAGGGGCCGCCTGCAGCGCTGATGGCGGATCGGCGTTCGGCCGAAGAGCTCTACGATACTGAGGCCGATCCGCACGAAATCGTCAATCTGGCGGCGGATCCGCAATCTCGGCCAGACCTGGAGCGCCTGCGCACGGCCCTGGACGATTGGCAGCGGGAGGTCGGCGATCTAGGGCTGGTGCCGGAGGATATCATGTACCGGCAGATGTACCCTGATGCAGAGCAGCCTCAGACTTTGGTTCCGCTCCTGGTGGTTTTAGGAGGGAAAAATTACGGTGTCGAGGAGTATCAGGCGGGCGGGCGGTTCGTCGGACCGGTGATCTTGCAAATGCAGAGCAGTACCCAGGGGGCCTCGCTGGCCTATACGCTGGCCGAGGGCGAGGACCCGCGCTGGTTGCTCTACCACCAGCCGATCCGCTTGTCGCCGGGGATGACCAGAGTGCGGGCCCGGGCCACGCGGATTGGCTATAGACCCAGCGAGGAAGTGACGGCCGAGTTTGTAGTGGTCTGAGAGAAAGGCGCTCGGCGATTTTGGTGCGTTAGGGATGGGGCTTGCTTGTGGGGCATGGATGCTCTATGCTCACGTCTTGAGAGTTGGCTAGGTGATACACTACCTATCAAGGAGGGCGCGATGGCGGGAACACGGGGGAAAATCGCCGTTGGCGGATGGTATATCGACGAGCGGATTTACGCGTTGGTCAGAGGTGAGATTGCGCCGGGGACGGGTGTGGACCTCGGAGTTTTCTGGGCTTCATTAGGCCGGATAGTCGAGGAATTGGGTCCGAAAAATCGCCGTTTGCTAGACCGTAGAGATGAGCTGCAGGAGCAAATCGATGCCTGGCATCGGGAGCGGTACGGCGAGCCGCTGGACGCCGAGACCTACCGCGCTTTCCTTGAGCAGATCGGGTATTTGCTGCCGGAGGGAGACGGGTGCAGAATTCGCACTAAAAACGTCGATCCGGAAATCGCCGAGCTCGCCGGTCCGCAGCTGGTGGTCCCGGTGGACAACGCGCGTTATGCGCTCAATGCGGCGAATGCGCGCTGGGGAAGTTTGTACGATGCGCTCTACGGTACGGATCTGATCTCGGAAGAAGGGGGAGCGGAGCGAGGCGTTGGATACAATGTCGAGAGGGGGGCCAGAGTTGTCGCGTATAGCGAGGCGTTCCTCGACGAGACGGTAGGCCTGGCGCGAGGCTCCTATGGGCAGGTGGTGGAGTTTTCCTTGCGCGAGGTTGAAGATGGGTGGGCGTTGTGCGCCGAGCTTGAGGGAGACGGTTTGGTTGGTCTGGCAGACCCGAACCAGTTTGTGGGCTATCAGGAGCAGGGCGGGTCCTTATGTGGGGTCTTGCTGCGCCATAACCGCCTGCATATCGAGATCCAGATCGATCGGCAACACCCCGTTGGCCAGACTCATTGCGCCGGGGTCAAAGATGTGGTCCTGGAGGCGGCGATCACCACTATCCAGGATTGCGAGGATTCGGTCGCGGCGGTGGATGTGGAAGATAAGATGCGGGTCTATGGCAACTGGAATGGTCTGATGCGGGGCACACTCGAGACTACTTTTGAAAAGGGGGGCCAAGTTTTGACCCGGCGCCTCAACCCCGATCGCGAATTCACGGCCCCGGATGGAAGTGCCTTGGTCTTATCGGGGCGCAGCCTCTTGCTGGTGCGTCACGTCGGCATCCATATGTACACGGATGCGGTTACGACCGTGGATGGCGAGGAGATCCCCGAGGGATTTCTCGATGCGATGGTTATTGGCTTGGCGGCGATTCACGATCTCAAGGGCCGTGGTCCCCACTGCAACAGCAGGTTTGGCAACGTTTATGTGGTAAAGCCCAAATTGCACGGTCCGGATGAGGTTGCGGCGACGGTCGAACTTTTTGCACGAGTCGAGGAGGCGCTGGGCCTTGCCGCGAATACGCTGAAAATCGGCATTATGGACGAGGAGCGCCGCACGACGGTAAATCTGGTCGAGTGTATCCGCCAGGCGGCGGAGAGACTGGTTTTTATCAATACCGGCTTTCTCGATCGCACCGGGGATGAGATCCACACCAGCATGGCGCTGGCGCCGGTCCTGCCCAAGATGGAGATCAAAGCCCAGCCCTGGCTCGGTGCGTACGAAGACTGGAATGTGGATGTCGGTATAGAGACCGGTTTGGTCGGCAGGGCCCAGATTGGCAAGGGGATGTGGACGATGCCCGATCTGATGCGCGAGATGGTAGCGACCAAGATCGGCCATCCCCAAGCGGGAGCGACCACCGCCTGGGTGCCCTCGCCGACGGCGGCGACCCTGCACGCAATGCACTACCATCAGATTGATGTTATTGAGGTTCTGGACAGATTGGCAGATCGAGGTCGAGCCTCTTTAGATGCGATTCTGACCCCGCCGCTGCTCGATCGCGAGTTGGGAGCAGCAGAGATCCAGCAGGAGTTGGACAATAACGCCCAGGGCATTCTGGGTTATGTAGTGCGCTGGGTCGGCCAGGGCATCGGTTGCTCCAAGATACTGGATATAAACAATGTCGGACTAATGGAGGATCGGGCGACACTGCGGATATCGAGCCAGCATATCGCCAACTGGCTCCGCCATGAGATAGTGAATCCGGATCAGGTGCGGGAGACCTTTGCGCGGATGGCCGCAGTGGTGGATGCGCAGAACGATGGCGATCCCGCCTACAGGAATATGCTGCCGGATCTGGAGCAGAGCGGCGAATTCCAGGCGGCGCTGGACCTGGTCTTCGATGGCAGCGAAGAGCCGAATGGATATACCGAGCGAGTCTTGCATGCGCGGCGCAGAGCCCAAAAGGAGTCGTGAATTCAGAGGAGAGAATCTGAGGGTGATTAGCAGGTACACACTATAGGGAGAGAGCTTGAAGGTGATTAGGGATTACACCTGGTTGGTGCTGGGAGTATTGCTTAGCGGTTTGGCAGCGAAAAAAATCAGGGCGCAGTCGCTACCTCAAGTGTTGCAGCCGGGTGTACAGGTGCGAGAAGTTCTGCAAGTTGGGAAGAATTATATTCGGATCGCCAAAGATCCCACTAACGGCGAGATCTTCTATCTGGGTGCAAATGGACTGATCTTCTCGTTAGATATCGAGGCGGGTACGAGTGAGCAGCGCTATTCTTCGGCCGACCACGGGATCCGCAACGCGACCGGATTTGCGATTGGAGCTGACGGCACATTTTTTCTGGTTGGCAATCCCACCCGCGGCGATGATAATATAGGACGGATAAAAAAAGGGCAATGGGTCGATGGGGAGAGAGTGTGGTCGATACTGGCCGAGACCGAACCCTATGCCAAGAGTGGGGGCCGAGATCACAAGTTCAACGCGATTGAAGTCACCCCGGACGGTCAATTCGTATTGGTCAATAGTGGATCCCGCACCGACCATGGCGAAAGACAGAAGGCTGGTCGGGAGTATCCGATAACGGCGGCGATCTTTCGCCTGCCGATCGATGCCGAAGATCTGTTGTTGCCCAATGACGAACTCGGCTTGCAACCCTATCTCTACGCCGACGGGGTGCGCAATAGTTTTGATATGGCGTTCGCGCCGAATGGCGATCTATTCGCTCTGGAGAACTCGGATACGCGCGATAATCCCGAGGAATTGAATTGGATTCGGCCGGGACGCCATTACGGCTTTCCCTGGCGAATTGGTGCTTATGACAACCCCCAGCGCTTCGCCGATTTCGATCCGCCCGAGTCCGATAATTTGCTGGTCGAAGGGATCAATATGGAGCGGACCTTCCATTCCGATCCCGAGTTTCCGCCCCCTCCACTCGGCACGGTGTTCACCGACCCGGTAGTCAATTCGGGACCGGATGCCGATAAGTTTCGGGATCCCGCCGATGGCTTGATCAAAGATTCCAGCGATGAGGGAGTGGGAATCAGCACCTTCACCCCGCATAGCTCGCCTCTGGGGTTGGTTTTCGATACGGGATTCGCTCTGGACGGGCCGTGGGCGGGAGATGGGTTCTGTCTGAGTCAGAACAGTGCCGAGCGCAAGAAATACAAGCCTTTCGCAGATCCCGGGGAGGATTTGCTCCATCTCGACTTGGAAAAAGCAAAGGATGGGGAGCGCTATCAGGTGCGGGTGACTCGGCTGGTACAGGGCTTCAAAAGTCCGGTGGATGCGGTGATGCACGACAATGTGATTTACGTGCTGGAATACCAGGCCAACGGTAAGATCTGGGCGGTGAGTTTGCCGCCGCGGAGCGAAGATACGGCGGTCCTGGGCGAAGATGCGCAACCGGAGGTTTTTGCGATTGCTCCCAACTACCCCAATCCATTCAATGCGGCAACTACTCTCAGCTATAGGCTACCCGAGGCCGGGACTGTGACCTTAAAGATATACGATGCGCAGGGTCAATTCGTGCGAACGCTGGTAGAGGCCTACCAGCGAGGTGGATTCTATAGGGTCCTCTGGAACGGGAATGACGATCGAGGAATAGAGGTTGGTTCCGGTACGTATTTTGCCAGGATCGCCTGGGATGACCAGGTCAAAATCGAGAAGATGCAGCTTTTGAAATGATCGTTTGGATTTGATGTTCCGCTTTTCACCCGGTCGGCTTCGATAATTCGATCGAAATGAATTTTTGCAATAGTTAAAAAGGCTACAAAGGAAGAAATGGACGAAAAGATATACCAGGAGATGGAGGAGTACGGCAGCCGAGGTTGGACGGTTGTTGGTGGACTGGTTGCGCCCGGGTTTTTCGATGAGATCGAAGCGGCTTGTCGGCGGGTTAAGGCCAAGGTGCGTTCGGGTGAGGTCGACGTCTATACCCATTGGGCTCGTGACGGCGAGCCCTGGTGTATCCGCGGTTTGATCGCCCCGCAATTCGCTGAGCCGAACTTCGCCGAGTTTCTGCGCTACGAGCCTTTTATGCAGCGGGCACAAGCTTATTTAGGGCAGGAGTTGCGCTTGGGGTGGATCGACTTGCGGACCAATACTCACGATGAGGATTTACCCGGAGCTTGGCACCGGGACATCGGCTCGCGCGATCCTGACCCGGTGAGCGAACTGGATCTCATTCGCAAGCCGATGGTCAATCTGCGCTGGTATCTGGCTCTGGTGGACGACGAGTGCCTACAGATCGTGCCCAGGAGTCAGCACCGCCCCCGCACGGCGGCGGAGCGCCGCGTTCTCAGCGAGGCGCCCCACGACGATATCCCTGGTCAGGAAGTGGTCCGCTTAGAGGCGGGTCAGGTGCTCTTTTGGGACGGCAATACCATCCATCGCGGCAATATGACCAAAGATGTGGAGCGGTTGACTCTGGCCGCGAGTTGGCAGAAGCACGGCGATGACGACGCACCGGTGGAAAAGGTCGACGACCGCTTCGCATGGCGGCTGAGCGAGGATGTTCGCGCTGCCTTGCCTACGGAATTGCACCGCTACTACGATCGCTGGCGGGCGCTGCAGCCGATCTGAGAGCGTGCTCTCAATGGCGCTTTGGTTTGAGTTTTTTAGATCGTTGAGCGGACCTTATCGGCATCGGTGAAGAGTATTTCGCGCACCGCGTTGGTGGCTTGCTGGTGGAATTCCACTGCCGCTGGATCAAAGTCTTTGGTTGGTCGGGGCGCGTGTTTGAAGTACCCGAAGCGGTCTTCGCCACGGACCAGAGCTGCGCTATCCCACTCGCTAACGGTTTGTCTGGTACGGGTAGGCATATAGTGCAGCGAAAGACCGATCCGACGGTCGTTGGATTGATTGGGACCGGAGGCGTGGGCCAGGCGCACATTATGCAGTGAGACCTCTCCAGGTTTAAGCGGCATGGACACAGTTTGTTCTTCATCGACGCTCACTGCGATTTCTTGACCCCGAGTCAATAGATTGTCTTCTGCGTATCGGTCTTTGTGAGGCAGCAGCTCTTTCTTGTGACTACCGGGCAGGACGCGCATGCATCCACTTTCCAGTGTAGCCGGCGAGAGGGCTAGCCATACGCTGACCAGGTCATTGGTATCGAGGCCCCAGTAGCGCAGGTCCTGGTGCCAGGAGACAAAACTCGTGCTACCCGGCTCCTTGATCCAGAATAAAGTATTCCAGCAGAGCAAGTCGGGTCCGATCAGATCTTCGATTGCGTCGAGAATTCCGTCGTTTCGCATCAGGTCGTCGACCCATTTGAAGAGCAGGTGGGATTTGCTGCGCTGGGCCCCTGCCAGGGGTTTGCCCTGGGCTTTTTCAAATGCTGTGAGTTTTGAGCGGTTGGCGGCTACCTGCTCGTCATCGAGGACTCTGAGCGGGAACCAGTAGCCATCCTGCTGATATTGCTCGATGGCGCGTGCAGACAGAATTTTCGGCATTGGAAGTCTCCTCTGCGGGTTGAAACGGAAAATTTCCGCATCGCTTTATCCGGGCGCAATACGTGTTTGAGAGGCCTCTGGATTATGGCGAGGATCGCGCGGTTGGAGCGGGCGAAAAACACCCGTTAAGATTCTGGGCACTGGGGAGTCAGCTGTCAATAGCATCCTTGATCAACGGTTTTCTGCGGTCTATATTGCGAAGCGGTCTTAACATCTTTACAGGTCTTAACATCTTAACAGTAGAAGAGAGAGGACTGGCCATGCGTTTGACTCCGCAACAACACGCCCATTTTGAGACCTTCGGTTTTCTGGTATTTCGCCGCTTGCTCGCTCCTGATGAAATAGCCCGCTATAGCCTTGAATTCGCCGCCGGTCACGATGCCTGGTTAGACGGAGTGCCCTATGATGGTCAGACGCGTCACTACGCCTCGCTGATGGAAGAGGCCAGTCCTTTTATCGCTGGTTTGGCCGACGATCCGCGCTTCGCCGATGTATCGGAGCAGCTGCTGGGCAAGGAGACGATTTGTATTGCGGTCGATGGCAACTATATGGTCGGGGATACGCAGTGGCATCCCGATACCCACTCGCTCGAGTACGCGGCGGTGAAATTTTGTATTTATCCCGATCCGCTGAGTGCCGCAACCGGTGCGTTGCGAGTGGTTCCTGGTTCGCATCGGCAGCCGTTGCACGGTAGTATCGAACACGATCAGGAAGCCGCCTACGGTTTGCGGCCCGAAGAGTTGCCTGCCTACGCGGTGGAGACCGAGCCGGGGGATGTCATCGTTTTCAATGTGGGTACCTGGCATGCGGCCTTTGGCGGTGATCCAGGTCGACGTCAGGGGGTTATTGTGTACTACGAGGATCCCGACACCCCGGAGGCCGCCGAGGCGCTGGTTCATCAGATGCGGGGCAATCACCAGCTCTTCGAGAGCAAGGGACGGGCGATGTACGGTGCGTATTGGCGCGCGATCAGCGATCGCCGACATCAGCGCTGGCTGAGTCGGTTGGCCGAACTGGACGTATTGGAGACGCCGTCGGTTGATGTTTAATAACGATATAAAAAGGAGATAGCAGTGATGAGTTCAGAACAAAAAGTTGCCCTTGTTACCGGTGCCGGAAGCGGCATCGGTCGCCATAGCGCTTTGGCGTTGGCCGAGGCTGGCTATTCGGTCGTGGTAGCGGGGCGGCGTCAGGAGGCGCTCGAGGAAACGGTGGCTCAGGCAGGAGATGCTGCGCAAATCCTGGCCGTGCCAACGGATGTCGGCGACCCCGATGCGGTACACGCGCTCTTCGCTCGATTAGAGGAGCATTTTGGTCGCCTCGACGTGCTTTTCAACAACGCTGGGACCGGTGCCCCGTCAGTGCTGCTGGAGGATCTGGAATACCAGGCGTGGCAGACGGTTGTCGATGTGAACCTGACCGGTGCCTTTCTCTGTACCCAGGCGGCCTTCAAAATCATGAAGGACCAGAGCCCTCATGGGGGGCGGATTATCAACAATGGTTCGGTCTCAGCCACGACGCCACGACCCAATTCGGCTCCTTATACTGCGACCAAGCACGCGATCACCGGCCTGACCAAAGCGACTTCGCTCGATGGGCGTAAATACGATATCGCCTGCGGTCAGATCGACATAGGCAATACGGCTACCGATATGACGCAGCGGATGGGTGAGGGGGTTCTGCAGCCTGATGGTTCCAAGCTCGTCGAGCCGCGATTCGATGTAGCCCATGTGGCGCGCGCGGTGGTGCAGATGGCGGAATTGCCACTAGATACCAACGTGCTTTTTATGACGATTATGGCGACGAAAATGCCTTTTGTCGGTCGAGCTTGAGCCAGCAGTGGCGAGAGAGTTGGGGGTATGGTCGGGGTCTATGTAGTCCGGTCTGTCTAGTGACGGATACAGGGTATAGCGATTATTCCTTGATGGCCCCCATGGTCAAGCCCTGGATCAGGTAGCGTTGCATGAAGCGGATGAAGAGCACGGCCGGGATGATCAACACCGTGGCAATCGCGGCGATCCGGCCCCAGTAGACTTGGTCGAAGGAAATCTGCCCGGCGATCAGCACGGTGGTGGTTTGCGCTTCGGGCGTACTGGTCAGCAGCGAGGCGAAGATGTACTCGTTCCAGGCCCCTAAAAAAGTAAAGATCGCCGTTGCCATCAGCCCCGGGGCCGCCATCGGCACCGTTACGTGCCAGAAGGCCTGCAGGCGATTGCAGCCGTCGATTCGCGCTGAGTCTTCGAGCTCGGTGGGGATATCGAGCAGGAAGCCGCGCATCATCCAGATCGCGAAAGGGGTGAGGAAGGCCGAGTAGACCAGGATCAGCGCGAAATGGGTGTTGAGGAGTTCGAGCGAGCGGACCATGTGGTAGACCGGGATGCCGATGGCCATCGCCGGTATCATGCGCACGATGAGGAAGAGCACCGCCATCAGGGAGCGGCCGCGCATCCGGAAACGAGCCAGGCCGTAGGCCGCCAGCGTGCCGACGACCATGGTGATTACTATCGTGCACGTGGTGACGATCAGCGAGTTTTTCAGGTATGAAGCGACTGCCACGCCCGAGGTACCGGTTTCTTTAAAAACGTATTTGTAATGGTCCAGGGTGGGATTGGCGAGGGGCGGACTCAGCGGGTGCCCGCCGAAGATTTCGAGATTGGTCTTGAAAGAGGTGATTACCACCCAGTACAGTGGGAGCATCTCGACTGCGCAAAAAACGGCAATCGCCAGGTAGGCGAGCAGCAATTTCGTTCGGGGTATGAGTGCCGAGATCAGGGGTGGTTCCCTTCTATCCTGCGATCCAGCATCCGGGTCAGGACGATGGTCAAGATGATGATGAAGGCCAGAAAGACCATCCCGATGGCGGTGGCATTGCCCATCTCGCGCAGTTTGAAACCGGTTTGCCAGATAAAGAAACTGAGACTGTTGGTACTGCGTCCAGGGCCTCCCTGAGTAAGGACTAGGACCAGTTCGAAGACCCTCAGTGCATCCATAATTCGGATCACCAATACTACCAGATAGACCGGTTTGAGCAGGGGCAGGGTAATGTATAAGAAGGATTGCCAGTTGCGGGCTCCATCGATTTGAGCGGCTTCGAAGGGTTCGCGGGGCAAGCTTTTCAAGCCGGCCAGCAGGACGATGGCGACAAAGGGCAGCGACCACCAGCAGTCGATTGCGATCAGCACCCAGGGCGCCGTTGATTTTTGCACCAGCCAGGTCTGATATTCGGCGATGCCGAATTCCTGGAGCAGGAAAGTCATGGTGCCGTAATCGGCATTGAGGAAGAATTTCCAGGTAATGCCAACAGCGACCGGCGAAAGGGCGATCGGAGCTAATAGCAGGGTGTTGAAGAAGTTCATACCCCTGATAGGCTGGTGCAGGATCAGGGCTAGGAGAGTTCCGAGCAAGATCTCGATGCCGACGGCGGTCAGGGCGTAGAAAAGGGTGAAACCGAGCGATCCCCAGGCGCGCTCGTTGCTCGGCAATTCGAAGTAATTGGCCAACCCGACGTACTCTTCCTTGCCGATGGTTGCCAATTGCCAGTCGTATAGGCTGAGCTTAAATCCCAGCAGCAGCGGGTAACCGACGACCGCTAAGAGCAGAAAGATACTCGGAGGCATTTACAACGACCGCAAAAATTCGCTGGCCGCGGGAAACCTGAGCATG
>JACLAC010022735.1_pt1 | contig 26643 bp, 21 predicted proteins | sample 8027881 | NCBI WGS metagenome assembly JACLAC01 (sample SAMN15725517, study PRJNA655200) | protist metagenome | isolation source: fluorescence activated cell sorting (FACS) single amplified genomes of... | place: Spain: Blaines Bay Microbial Observatory, Mediterranean Sea | collected 2016-01-19 | reverse complement strand
GATTACGACAGCAGTCACCACCGTCCCCAACGCCGCAGCTAACAGAACGGTCGAAAACAAACGCGACGAACACTGTGAATGTTTTCGGCGAGACCGCTCGAAACTTTGTCGCTTGCCAGACGCTGTGTGAATCCCCAACCACCAGACCAGCGGGCCCACCGATAGTGCCGCAAACTGAGCAAAATGATTCTTATTGAGGAACGCTCCTTTTAGTCGATCGTCTGCAACACCTTGAGGCAGATCGATAAACCAGAAGTAGAGACCGTTTGAAAATAGTAATTGTACGAACGCGAAGAATGTCATCGCGATGCCCGACAACGCGACAAACTTCAGCACTCGCGACGCATCGTCGACGGCTCGAATTCGTTGCACCGTGACGAGGAAAATCAGCACATAAGCCACACCGATTGCCAGTCCCGGGGCCGATTCGCTGACGCTCATCGAAAGGTGCGACCAGGGAGTGTGGAAAACACCATCTTCTACTGCTGAAGATGACCGCAGCGGCAAAACGTCGTCCATCGCTGGAGAGAGAATGCTGACGATCGAGTGCGGCAATGGCACGATCTGAAGCAACCCTAAGGCCAGAACGGCCAGCAACAACGGTTCGACACGAGTCCTCACCCAGTCTGATTCTTCGCTTGTCATTTGATGAAGAATCCAGCCGCCGGCGGAAACCACGGCTGAGCAAACAAGTAGAAACTCACCAATCGAATGTCGTCCACCGAAAGCGAATGGGACGGCAAACGCTCCCAGCAGCAATCCAGCGTCGATGATCAAAAGCGATCGTCTGCCGGTCATGCCGCAATTCTTTCCAGCTGAGATTCGTCATCATCGTTGTATGACGCGTTCACAGGCATCGCCAGTGTTTCGGCTTCTTCAAGTGGAGCCAGATCGCCCTTCTCGTTGCCGTAGCCTTCCTTGCCGTACCCATAGCCATAGCCATACCCGTAACCGTAACCGTAGTAGTCTCCACCGTCCTTGCCGGAAACTCGGTTAACAGCAATCCCGAGCAGGTTAATATCAGCACCATTCAGCGAATCCGCAGCGCGAATCACCATCTTGCGACGGTTCTGGTCTGGGCGAATCACGAGCACAACGCCGTCAACCATACGGCCGATGATGGATGGGTCCGATACGGCGAGAATTGGCGGAGCATCGACGAGGATCTGATCGTAAATCGTTTCTGCCCAAGCGAGTAACTCGGAGAAACGATCACTACTCAGTAACTCGGCTGGGTTGATTGGTCGCGTACCCGACGGAATGAAGTCAAGCCCGTCGACGACGCCGTTAACGATATTTTCCGCGACACTTTCTTCAAGCGGCGAGTTATCACGCAGCACCTGCGAAAGCCCTTCTCGTCCGCGTTTTTCAAGTATCGTCGACATACCAGGGCGGCGCATGTCGGCGTCAATGAGCAACGTTCGCTTTCCACTTTGTGCAAAGGCTACAGCGAGATTCGCCATCACAGTCGTTTTACCGTCGCTCGGCTCAGAACTCGTGACCATCAGGCGTCTGGTTTCGCCATCGGAGAATGCGATTGATGTTCGCAATGATCGGAACGCTTCGGTTTCGACGGCGTTCGGTTTCACGTGAGTATGAATGGCATCAACGCCAGTTCCATCAGTTGGGTCCATCTGTCGGACCATGGCTAGAACGGGAACTCCGATCTGCATCTGGAGTTCTTCTGGAGAACGGAAGCGATCATCGAGAACATCGCTGATGTAGATCATCGCGAGGCCAAAGAACAATCCAGTAAACAGTGACGCAACAACCACCAGCGTCAACTTCGGAGTCGCGGCCATGCGGGCCACCAGCGGGAAACGAATCGGCGTTGTCTCCAGACCGCTGTTGCCCATCCTTTGTGATTCCTGGATTGCTTCTTCAGTAGATTGTTGAAAACTGGTCAGCGTTACGATTTCAGTTTCCAGTTGCTGGATCTGAATTCGCGTTTCACGATGCTCCTCGAACGAGTTTCGAGCGGAACTCAACTGTGACTGAATACTCTGTTCGTTTTCACGCGTGTGTTGCACTCTTTGATTTGCCAGCTCGGCCAGTGTTGTCGCCAGTCGCGAATCCTTTAGTTCCTTAAGTTTAATCATTCTCTGGTTCTCATAATTTCCGAGCCATGCTCGAGCAATTTCAATCTGACTGTTCAGATTCTGAATTTCAGGATGGTTGTACAGGTAGATCTGACCCAGAGCCCGCAGTTCAGCTTCGTCCTTAATCAACTTCTCCATAATTCGGTTGGTCAAGAGTGCGTCCTGCTGCGACGGACTGAATTCCTGCCTCATCAAATCGGCGCCAATTCCATCTAAAGACTGTACCGCAAACTGCGAAAGGTCTTCGTTGTTGGTAACCGCACGATTAATCGCAAACTGAAATGCTTCTGCCTCACGACGTTTTTTCTCAGCAACCGTCAGTTCCTGATTCAGATCAAGAATTCTCTGAGCCCCAATGTCGACCGATGAGTTCGAATCCGTGGTGATAATGTTTCCATAATCTTCACGCAGCATGAACAGATTCTGGCTGTGCTTCTTTATCTGCTGCGAAAGTTCGGCTCGATCAGCTAGAAGTTTAGTCAGATCTTTGTCTGCACCCTCTTTTGTCGTCTTGTTCACAAAGACTAAATAAGCATCGACAATCGCAGTCACGATCGCTTTGGCCGCCTTCGGATCAAGCGAGCGATACCGCAGGTCGATCATGCTGGAGTTGCGTTCGAAGTTCACGACGAGGTTTTGCGCCAACGCTGCGGGCCAGCTTTGCTCACGCACACCATTCAGGTCGATACGATCTTCCGGAGCGATCTTCTGTAACGCTGCAGAGAGCACGACAGGGCTGGAAATAATTCGAACGTGGTTCGCAATGATCTTTTGAACGTCGACCTGTTCGTCACCCATCGAGGTGTTTGACTTGGCGGATCCTTCGGCGCGGATCACATATATCGTCGCATTCGAGTCGTAGCGACGCGGAGCGACTGCGTAGAAGATTGCTCCGCCGATGATCGAAACAGCCAGCCACGAGAGTAGTGTGAACTTGCGAAGCCGTACTAGATGCACGAATCGCAGGATCGTCGCGAAGACGTTAACCTGACTGGTCGTCGGCGCGGATGAAACCACATCAACGGCTGCGTGTTCTGGATGTGCACTTTCCAGGCTCATGTGTCGTGTCTCTTCTGGTGGATACAGGCCACGCGAAAATCTTGTTTACTCAAAGATCAGAACAGTGGATTCAAGCTGCTGGAGACGCCGACTCGGATGAACTGTGCAGCTTCCAGAAGAATCGTCGCTGGAGTGTGTTCAACCTTCACAATGTCACCTGGAGCCAGTCGAATATTGTGGGCGGGATCGTGGCTCGCTTTTGAAAGGCTCGCTTGGATCACGATCGACCTGGATTCGGGAGTCGGCTGGCGAATCACGTAGACTTTGTTGGCAACCTGTGATGACGTGTAGCCTGACTGCGAAATCGCGTCGACCAGTCGCAGATCTTCACCTTTGCGAAATTCCACTCGGCCAGGTTTACGGACAAGGCCAGTTACAGTGACCGCTTTCGGCTCAGTTTTCTCGACGACGACGACGCCTCGGTCGCCGACGAAGTAATCGTTCGATCCTGACTGAGCTGCGGAGACCAGGTCAATCTTCACGGATCGAGGTGCAAAGTTTGATGACGAATACCCCGTCTGCTTGATACCGCCACGGCTTCCATCCGCAGCGATGGCTTCGTTCATCGTTTCATCCCGCGTCAGGACGTTTCGAATCTCAATGTTGGCCCCTGCATCATCAGCCAGGCCTCCGGCGTGAAACAGGATCGAAAGCAGATCACTTTCCGCGACCGGAATTTCTTTGACGCCGGGTTCTTTGACGGCTCCAACGACGAGGATGCGATTTGTCTTTCGCCGGCGGATCGTGACGTTCACCTTGGGGGCTCGGAAAATGTTCCGTGCGACACAGTATTGAGTCAGCGTCGCATCGGCGTCGGCCAGACTGATTCCGGCCATGGGGACCGGCCCGATCAACGGCAGATCGGCCTGCCCGTCATCACGAACACGCACGGAGTAGCTGAAGATGTCTTTGGCGCTGACGCTGGCGGCGATTTCGACGTTGACAACATCACCTTTGGCGATGACATCGCTATCCGTCGCCGTGCCGCTGAGCTGAGCGAAATCGATCGTCAGCGGATTGGCATTTGGCGGTGCGTCGTATCCGCCTGGAATTTGACCAGCATAGTAGTGATTGTCGTTCAGCGACGCGCAGCCAGGACTCAACAGCGGTATCGCTGCGCAAATTGCCCAATATACGAAGCGTACGCTGAACTGGAGTCTGGCCGCCGGCGAACGAGAATCGCGCGAAGAGCGAGACCGTTCAGACGCTACGAGTCCCGGCGTCCTTTGTCGGTGTTCGTCCATGAAATGCGAGAAATCCGTTGAGCCGTCTTTCGACGTCGCGCAAAGACTCAGCCACACGAATGCCGAAGCAATCCAGCAAAGTTGAAAGATGCGTGAGAAATTCGAAAGAGGTGTGAAGGGGTTGGATTGCCGAAGCCGCAACGCTCAGATTTAAGAAGGGAAGTGATGTTCTTTTGCCGGGGAAGTGTTGTGGCAAACGAACTCTGAGCCTGCAATTCCAGCAGGAAGGGGCGGAACCAATATGGGATCGAAAAATCTGCGTCAATACGGGATGCGGAAATGCAGAGCCAACCAGACCGTGGGCTCGTTCGGATCCGTCCAGTCAACGCGGTGTTTTCTTTGAGCTGAAATCTTTACAAAGTCTCCCGGCCTCATCGCAAGCACTTCTTCTGGAGCCTGAAATCGCAAGTTCGCAGCTCCGGTCAGTAGAACGACCCATTCGTCGGATTCCTGATCGTACCACTCGCCGTCGGGAGTGACGTGACCGGTTGAGACAATTCGCTCCAGTCGAAGTCCGGGCTCTTCGACGAGATTTTCGACCAACTCATCTGGCAGGTTCTTCGGTAACGCCGCAAACAGATTTCCGTCGGTATGCATTTTGGCCGATCCTTTGTGCAGGTTTACGACGAAGAGCGACAGCGTTAGTCGGTTTCCAACTCAGAAAGAGGAACGGAGCAGCGGGCTTGACGTTGCCATTGCGTCTCTTGCTAACGCGTCAGAACCAGCAACTGACCTCGGCGCCGAGCCTCGATCCATTCAGGAAGCGAGACGGCACCACCGTTGTCCTGCGTGACAAGTTGAGACAACTTGTGCCACTCGCGATGACCCATTCGTTTGAGCGGCCATCCGCCCTGTTGCCAGACAGCCAGCAACGTTTCGCGAATCAACAGCGGCGGCTGGTGTGCAAGTGGTTTGCAGTCGATACGGATCGAATCGTCGGAGAGCTGGACCAGCGATTGTTCGACCAGTTCTGCAGACAGACTGCGTAGTAAGCCGCTGACTTCTGAAGCGTGACCGGCCAGCGTTCCGAGTGCCTTGCGAATCTGTGGATTAAAGTCGCGTTCGAGACTCGGTAGCAGTTCGTGCCTGATACGGTTGCGAGTCAAGGCAGCGTCCACGTTCGTTGGGTCAGTCCGATAGCCCTGCTCGATCAAACGCAGCCATTCTTCAAGTTCCGATCGTCGAATCTCAAGCATCGGTCGGATGAGCTGAACGCTGTCTCCGAGTGTTTGCATGGCAACCGGACGAGCCCATTGCATTCCTCGCAGACCAGTGACGCTTGTTCCGCGGACCAGGTGGTGGAGTACAGTTTCGGCTTGATCATCAGCCGTATGAGCCACCGCGATGGCCGAGCAACCCTCTTCCTGCGCAATCCGAACCAGCGTTTGGTACCGAGCTTTCCGAGCCGCTTCCTCAATCGATTCCTGAGTCTCAGCAACGCGGGCGATAATGTCTGCAGTTTCCACTCGGCAGCGCCGGCCGAGCCCTTCAGTCAATTCACGAACCCAGTTCGCGTCGTCCGCCGAGTCATCTCGGATCTGGTGATCGATGTGGGCAGCGATCAGCTCAAAACCATCGTTTGGGTTTGACTTCGAAACTGCGGCGGCCTCTGACGCGAATGCCAGCCCGCGAAGAAGTGCGACGCTGTCGGCACCTCCGGAAACTCCGACGAGAATCTGACCGCCAACAAAGCCGCATTTCCGCAGGCCAGCCCGCAGGTCATCCAGAAAAATCGTTGATCGGTTACGCGAAGTCACGATAACGGCTCCGGATGCTCAACCGGTTTGGGCCAGAAAGTTCGTACTCGGCACGGCTGATTGTTCTGCTGACACTGGGCGGTCGTCTTTTGAGTCTGCATCTGAACGACGAAATCAGTTGGTGAATTCAGTACACGTCTGCGCTGCACAGTCTGAGCGATCAAGCCTCCGCCAAAGGCAAGTCCAGCCGCTATGGTCGACCAGATCTCGTCGCGGCCGGATATCAGCATCAAACAGATTCCGGTAATCATCGCTCCGATGGCCAACCGGACGTCAAGAATTGTCCGTGTGACCGACTTGCAGTGAGCGTACGATTGCAAAATCAGAAACCGCCACTGGTGGAGTAGCAACAAAACGAAGACAGCCTTTGCTCCGAAAATCACCGGATCAATCACCTCGATTTTCCCGCTATGTCTCCAGGTGATGGCTAACGCGACTCCGACAGCCAGAGGAAGGATCAGGATGCTTCGGATTGCTCCGAGAGTTATCAGCATTCGTGAGACTCGCTGAGTATCGATCGGTAACACCGCCAGAAATCGCCGTTTCCATCCCGCGTTTTCTGTCCAATTCTGACAGCTGAGCACCGCATCGTCACAAATTCGGCTCAGCACTGCTCGTCTAAGTTTCTTCATGGGAAACCGACCGGTCTAAGATCTTCGTGTCTGATGCGAAATAGTGAAAAGACGTCGAACACGCGAACTCTTCAAGCTATCAGAGTGTGTAATTCGTAGTGAAATGTGCTCTTTTCAAACCGGCGCTTGACGTTTTGAAAAAGCGGGGGTAATTTAGGCACGAAATTCGCTGGCAGCGAACATCCTTTCGGAAGCCTCTGACAGGCTGAAAGATACGCGAGTTGCCTTCAGGAGACAGCCATGTTGGTTCTGTCACGAAAAAAGAACGAAAAGATTGTCATCAACGACTCGATCGTCGTCACGATCGTGGACGTCCGTGGTGACCGAGTGCGGATCGGAATTGACGCACCTCGCGACATTCCTATCCACCGTCACGAAATCCATGAGGCTATCGAGCAAACTCTGACCCAACAGGAAACTCCAGAACGGTCGGAATGACCGGCCCCTCCGAATCGGGTGAGTCTTGTTTTTCACTCAGAGTTTCGCTGGAGCGTTGACACCTCTTCGTCGAAAAGTAATGTACGCATCCTGCTGGCCGGCCCCATCGTCTAGTGGCCTAGGACTCTGGCTTTTCACGCCAGCAACACGGGTTCAAATCCCGTTGGGGTCATCTCGAAATGCTCGAGCTTACCAAAACGCTCGGGCATTTTTTGTGTGCTGATTCTCTACGCAGGCGACTTCAAAAATCAGGAGCAGCAAAATGGAAACATCAGCCGCCTGGAAATCCATGTTTGAAGGATGGCCCGACGCGATCGAGCGAAAAGGCATGGTCGTCACTGCGTTCGGCGAAGCAATCCCGTTTCAGGCGTTCATGATTTCGGGCGGACTGCTGCTGCTGGAACGGGATAAGCCAGATCAGTTCGGAACGCGAAAAGTTATTCTTTCTTACGATCAAATATGCGCCGTGCGCCTTCCGACACCGATGGAACTCGCCAGATTCCAGGTTATGGGCTTCCAGGCCCCAATCTAAGACGACGCTCGGTTTGCTGGGGGTTTGACAGCAAACAAAAACATCCGGTCGAGAATTACCAGGCCGGGCGTTTTTGATTGTCATATTCCGCAGGGTGCGTCTCGCCGACGGAGCATCAAGCGAGTTCCGTTACAGCAGCCTGAATCCCGGCTGAATCGAGCCCTTGGTAGCCCATCTGCTGCCACAATCCGCCGGACCCTTCTTTGTTCGTGCCGATGTGTGAGAAAGAGCCTTTGAATCCTCGTTTCAGCAACTCGCTGCCAAATCGCGACCCCAAGCCGGTTGAAACATTGAACGACTCAGCAACCAGCACTCGCGGAGCGGCAGCCAGTTTCTGCATCACTTCTTCGTCATAGACGTTCAGCGTGGCTTTGCCAATCAGGCCGACGTCGAGACCATCTTCTTTAAGCTGGATGACCGCGTCGAGGGCTCGGTACAGAGTTTCGCCGAACGAGACGATGTAGCCAGCGGTACCTTCGCGGATAATGTCGTCTTTGCCCGGAACGAACTCGTAACCTTCTCCGTAAAACGGCTTGTCGTTTTCGTCGAGGATGTCCGGCACGGCCGAACGAGTCGAGAAAATGAACCGGAGACCCGGATCGTCGAAGATTCGCTCCAGACACGCTTTGAACTGGTGCTGGTCGATCGGAAAATAAAGCCGTGTCGAATCCTTACCTTCGTCCGGCAGCCCATTCGCGGCAAACATGTTATTCAGACCGAAGTGGCACGTGTTGTCAGCCATGTCGTCGCAACCGGCGTGCGAGAAGTGGCTAAGCACGTTGGCATTGTTCAGCCGAGCCATTGTGACTTCAGAAACGATCATTTCCAGGAACGCTGAGAACGTTCCGAAGATGCCCTGTCGGCCTTCTTCGAATCCAAACCCAGCAGCAGCTGAGAAATTGCCGCGTTCCATGATCCCGCCGCGGACGACGACTTCCGGGTGCTCCTTACGGATACTGTCCAGGCCGCATGAGCCTTCCAGGTCGCTGTCGAAGACGCGGACTTTGCGAACGCGGTCCTCTTCCGACATTCCACCCAGAATTGCGTTGACGATCTTTCCGAACGCCGATCGATTCTTACCCGCTCCCGTCGAGCCTCGATACGACGGTCCGCCCGGTCCTTTTTCGACAGACTTCAGGAACGCAGCCGCTTTGTCGCGTCCGCGTTTTTCGAGGTAGTCGATGGCGGTCGCCATTTTGATGACATCGTGGCCGTGGTTGGAACCTTCCAGGCCATCGATCCCAGGACACATTTTTCGACGGTTGATCAAAGCGTACGGCCCAGGAGTCGTCACGGCTTTGCACATACGAGCATAAAGACCGTCGAGGTCTTCGCCGTCTCCGATGTCGCATGTGACACCGTGTCCTTCCAGCGTTTTGGCGACACTGTAGCCTGGCATGTAGTCAGATGGGAATCCGGCGATCGTGACGTCGTTGTCGTCAATGATCAGTTTCACGTTCAGATTCTGAGCGACACACAGCCGAGCGGCTTCAGCATCGTTACCTTCCATCTGCGAACCGTCAGAACCCAGCATGAAGGTCACTTTGTCAGGGTTGGCAATCGCCACTCCGTTAACGAATGGCCACATATGGCCGAGTCGACCTGACGAAAACTTGATTCCTCGCTCCTGATCGCGTTCCGGGTGTCCAGGTAGATGGCTGAGGTACTCGCGATAGTGCAACAGTTTCTCGACAGGAAGGTTCCCCTCCAGAGCAGCCATCAGGTACTGAGTTGCGACTCGATGCCCGGCTTCGTCGAAGAAGACAGGGACGCAATCTATTCCGCCGGCCTGAGCGTTCAGCATAAAGCTATACGCAATCATGGTTTCCGGAACGGTATCGTACGGGCCGCCGGTATGACCGCCCAGCCCTTTGGCGTCAGCGACAGCGGTGAAGAAGATGATCGAATCGCGGCACAACTGAATGTTGGCCTGCAGAGTTGCTCGCTGCTCGTCGGTCAACGTCGGATTCGACGGATCCAATGGCAGAGCCGCGAATTGTGACAAATCGATGGGGAACGTTGCAGCAGTTTCAGTACTCATGACAGCTCTTAATTATCTGGAGTTTCGTTGGTTCTTGCAAAATTTTATTCGTCGCGTTTTATCGAAATGCGGGCAGAATCGAAAGGAAACGTCTTTTAGAGACGACGACGCACAATCACCCCGGAAGGCCGCCAAACTGCCGCACGGCTTCGTAAACGACCGTATTCGCCGTGCTGGCCAGATTGAGGCTCCGGACGAGCTCTGTCATTGGCAGCTTGAGATTCCGGCCCAACTGCTCTTCCCGAATCCGATCAGGAAGCCCTCGCGACTCGCTGCCGAATAACAGAATGTCGCCCGTCTGGAAGTCCGCATCCCACACTAGCCGTGTCGCAAACTTGGTCAGACACCAGACGTTGGCATCGGGTAGCCGATTGTGGACATCTTCCCACGAGTCGACCGCTTCCCAGTCAAGATGCTGCCAGTAGTCCATCCCTGCCCGACGAAGATGCTTCTCATCCAGCCGAAACCCGAGTGGACGAATCAGCCACAGCTTCGCCCCGACGGCCACGCACGTGCGGCCAATGTTTCCCGTGTTCTGCGGAATGTCCGGTTGATAGAGCACGACGTTTAAGAGCGGTTGATCGGCCACAAAATCAGTTCCCGCGATTCACAAGGTCCGCGTCGAAAAAGTTAGTGGACATGCCCGCGTCGATCACGATGCCCTGAGAGTTGATGCCGGATGACCTCGGGCTGAGCAGAAACGCAACCGTGTCCGCGACTTCACCTGTCTGCACAGCTTTCTTTCGCAGCGTCGCTTCTTCCGCGTAGAGATAGCTGTCGACGTATCCGGGAATGCCAGCCGAGGCCGACGACTTCAGCAGTCCAGGACAAACGGCGTTAAACCGAATGGCCGAAAACTTCGAAAACGCCTTTGCCAGGAAGCAGATCGACGAATCAAGTGCAGCCTTCACCGGAGCCATGTACCCGTAATTTTCCGCCGCCATGCGAGTCGTCGAGATCGAGATCGTGACAACGCTACCGTGCTCTTTGTCGAGCAATTCTCGAAATGCGTTCGAAACGGCGATCAGCGAATAACACGACAGATCGATCGCCTGCAGAAACGCTGGTCGAGGCGTCTCGTGAAACGGCAGCCACCCCGCCGAGTAATCAGCAAACGCGATCGAATGCACGATTCCGTGCAAAACACCATCGTGATCATCCGAAGAAGCCATTAATTCCGTCACCTCGTCCCGCAGCCGGTCGATCTGGGCCTGATCCTCGACATCGCACAGGAAGCACGGCGCATCGGGAAACAATTTTTGCACGGCCTCGCGCCGCTGTTCTGATCGAACACTGAAAATTACGTTCGCGCCGGCGTCGGCCAGGACCTTCGCCGAGTGATACGCGACACTTTTGCGATTCGCGACGCCCATGATCAGAATGTTCCGGCCAGAAACCTGCAGAAAATCCATCGTCGGATACGAGCCCCATAAACTGAATGAGAAAAATCTGCGAGGCAACGCCCCCAGTGGTGAAACGGGATCGTAGAGAAGTACTCGGCCTTAACCCACCGAATCGAGCGTCGCTCGACAAAAGGTACTCATCGATTCTCCGAGTTTTCAGGCGGCAAAGGTCCCCCAGTCGTTAAACTTTGAAAAATCCACAAGATCGACGCCTTCGATGGTCGATGTTAAGCAGAGACATGGTCGTCTTTCCTCGGAGGCTTTATGCCCACGCGCCCCAAAAACCCAAAGAAGAGTTCTAAGAAGACCTCTATCTCTATAAAAAGTTTGCTCGAATTCGCACGACGACGTCGCAATGTAATCGTTGCCGGCTGTCTCAGCGTGGCCGCCACTGTGACAGTTGTGGCATTTCAGTCCGGCTCAGATTCGGTCGTCAATGCAGACCTGACAGACGAGCAACTGGAATCGGACTTGCTCGCACTCAACGGACTCGGTGTCAGCGATTCGGCAAACCCTGACTCTAGCGGTGTCAATCCGGACTTCAACTTCGATGACAAGTCCGAACCTGAGTTACCAGACTACGATGGCGAAGTGAGCTTCCTCAATCGCTCAAACGTATCAACGCCTGACTTTGACCCTTCGTTCGACAACGACAGCCCAAGCTTTGGAACCCCGATCATTATCACGGACCCTCGTTCAGAACCGGCAATTCAAACAGCCGGATTCAGTCAGTCCGAAAATTCACCGTCGCAAGTCGTGGGTGCTCGAGTCACCGCCAACCAGGCCGTATGGCTGACCGGCAGCATCGAGCCTCGTTGAACCCAGCGGTGCTGGTTTGCCACAACTGAAGAGACCTGGCAAGCCAATCCGAGCGGTGTTTGCACGGCACGCGTTACTTTCATTGAAAAACCTGATTCAACGACGTCGCAGATCGCGGCGAATTTGAAACCATCAGTCGACTCAAAGAAACAGGCAGGCGATGTACACTCAGTACTGGAACCTCGAAAGCAAGCCGTTCGAATGTGATTCGGATCCGGCTTTCTTCTTCCGCAGTCGCACCCACCAGGCCGCACTGTTGAAACTGCGCTACCTGATCGACAGTAACAAAGGCGCTGCCGTTCTGTGTGGCAACACAGGAAACGGCAAGACCTTCCTGCTGCGCATGTTCAAGCAGGAGTTACAGGACAGCGATGAACGGTTCGGCCCATTTGTCCAACTCAACTATCCGTATCTGACTTCGAACGAACTGGTTGGATTTCTTGCGGCAGAACTTGGTGCCGAAGAAGCCATCGTCCGCAACGCCGACATCGGATTCGACACGACTCTTCGTTTGCTGGAAGCACGTCTGGCCCACTTTAAAGAAGTCGATCGTCACCCCATCATCATCATCGACGAAGCCCACCTGATCGAGGACCAGAAAATCTTCCGAACGATTCAGCTCCTGCTTAATTACCGCTCGGATTACTCGTTCACCTTCCTGCTGGCCGGGCAGCCGAGCGTGCTAAGCCGTTTATCCAGACTGACCGAACTCGACGAACGCATTGGCGTGAAGTCTCTGATCCAACCATTCAGCCGCGAAGAAACGGCTGAGTACGTCAGCCACCGCCTTGAAGTCGCCGGCGTTGCTGAGTCGCCGTTCGACGAATCCGCGCTCGACGAAATCCACGAACTCTCAGGAGGAGTTCCGCGTCGCATTAACCGAATCGCCGACCTGTCGCTCCTCGTCGGCTTCGCAGACGGCATGAGCACGTTGACGACTCGCGAAGTAGAATCAGTCGCCGACGAAATCGGCCTCTCCGTCGAAGCATGAAGAACCAGATTGTTGGTTTTCGATGTCAACAGGGTATGAAATGCCTAACCCGACAGCTCCAGGGGGACAGTTGCTGAATTTTGCGGCCGATGTGGCATAGCGATTCAGAGCGTACGATGCGTATGGCCAAAAGGAATCGACTGACATACGCGCCATTCGCAAAAAGTGTCCTGGATTCACGGCTCGGCAATACAAAAGTACGTTTACCAAAGGCTTGGAACTTTACGACGCTGCAAATCGATTAGTTGCCGACAGATCAGCCGATTTCCGGGAAGAACACAAGTTCGGTAATGAACAGTGATCTCATCTACACAATGAAGACCTTCGAAAACTGTTTCCTGAAGTTCGAGTGTCCACGATTCGCGGTTTGGTGGGAATGACTTTCTGCGACTGGCACATGCATTGAACAAAGCAAGACGATCCGGAAAGAGGCAACAATCAGCGTTCGGCCTGAAGTTCTTTCTTCCAGAACTCCTGAGTCATCACAAAGCCCGACCGCTCATAGAGCTTCTTCGCGCCGGGATTGTCCATGTCGACCTAGGCGTCACTCGGCAACAACCGAGTTCTCTGGCACGCTAAGCGACGCCTCCCAATAGCATCGTTAACTCCCTGCCCACGGCAGGCGCCAGTCACAGCCAGGTCGTGAATGTTGAGCAAAGGTCGCCCGGCTACCGTCGAAAATGCTTCAAAGCAAACGGCAACACCGATGAATTTCTCACCGTCGACCGCCAGTAGAATCTGCTTGCCCGAAGTGCTGACAAGCCGTGATGTCAGATTTTCAATGACCTCGGCCGGAAGCCCACGCCCGGCAATATGCAGCAGCCTCGCGTACTCATCAAGAATTGCCACCAGTCCGGTACAATGCTCTGGTCGGTCAAGATCCGCATCAACCACAGAAATTGGCATCTGCAGCTACTCCTTCGTGACAATTCTGCAATAGATTTAATTCGTCCGAGTCTTACTCGACAACCAGCCCTCGTCCAGTCGCACAATCGCCAACTTTGCCCCGTTGACGGTGTTGTGCCCTGGTCCCTAATGTGGGGTCTCGAAAGAAGCATCACCGTTTTACTGACCAACTCACACTTACTCGTCGCTTTAAAATGTCCCCATTCGTCGAGAAAATTCTGTTCGTCGTTGCTTGTTTGACGGTCCCAATCGTCTGGGGAATCATTGTCAACTGGGTGTTTCACCACCTGAAGAAAACGACACCGGCCGAGGAAAACTCGGAGAACGAATCGCAGGACGAGCCGGTAATCGAGTATTACATCTGAGCCGTCGTCGCTCTTGACGGTTCGGTTTGCCACACAATTTCCAAGGATGATTTCAGTGTTCGGGCTGCTGCTTCCACACGAACTGCTGCTGGTTCTCGGCTGTGGGTTCATTGTTGGAGGCCTGTCCGGAATTTTTGGAGTCGGCGGCAGCTTTCTCCTGGTTCCCATCCTGCACGTCGTGCTGGGCATTCCAATCGAGATCGCTGTCGGATCGACGGCCTGCCAGGTTCTTGGTCCGTCGACAGCCGCGTTGCTTGCTCGTGGCGTCACCCGAATGCAGCTACGCATCCCCTTGATCATCACTGGCGGGATCATCATGGGAGTGCTGTTGGGCACACTCATCTTGAGCGAAGCCGGTAAGATTGGCGACGTTCAGATCAACGATCGAAACGTCGACGCCAGCGAACTGCTCGTCCTGAGCACGTACCTGGTCATGCTGCTCGGAATTGGGTCATTCAGCCTTTACGAAGTGCGTCGTCAGCTCACCAACCGACCTGTCACTCGGGGAGCTTTAGCAAAAATCGTAATCCCACCTGTCGACACGTTTTCAGAACTCGGAGTCGGAACGCTGTCGATCCCCGTCCTCGCGCTGTTCGGGTTCGTCACGGGCGTGACCGCCGGAATGCTGGGAATCAGCGGCGCACTGCTGTTGATCCCCGGCCTCGTTTATCTGCTCGACATTCGATCTCGCAAAGCCATCCTGGCATCGTTGATCGTTGTGTGGATCACGTCGTTCCTCGCCACAATCTCTCATGCCTGGCACGAGCACGTAGACCTGGCTTTGACAATTTCGCTGATGTTCGGCGGTACAATAGGAGCAAGGATCGGATCCGACCTTAGTAACAAACTGCAAAGTCGATCGCTGCGGAGCGGCATCGGCTGGCTGTCACTCTTCGCCGCTGGCCTGGTCCTGTTCCAACTTTATCAACTGCTGAAATAATTCAGTGGAACAGCCGTCGTCAGGAACATTGCAAGCTGGTCGTTGATCGGTGTGGCCGATCTCGCGAGAGAGTGGTCGGGCCCCAAAGAGTTGCCGGTTCGACTACGGCAGGGGCTGAATCTATTCTATCGAAAATCCGAAACCGGCTTGGCCGCCTCGTACGCTTTCGCAAGCTGAACGAGCAACGCTTCCAACTGAGTGTAGTAAGCGTCCTCATCTTCAATCGACGATTTGCGATCACGAAGTTGAATCACTGCCTGCTCAAGGTGGTCTCGCAGTCGTCGAGATGCAGGCGAAAGCTGTCGTTCAGAATCGCTTCGAACCAGATGGAACTGGTGAGCCAACCGACCGTCGACCGTCGCACTGCCTTGTACCTTCTTGACGAGTCGTACGCCGCGGAAAAAGTCAGCTCGAACTCCAAGCCCATCCGCATTGTCGTCGAGTAGCGCGTGCTCCGTCGCCAACCGGCCTTCGTCATCGTAGAAAGCCAGCGTGCGACGACTCGCCGACAGAAACGCTTCGAAAACAGAAGTCTGTCCGTCCTTATCCAGGTCAAACTTCGAATCACCGACAGCCTCGGAAAGAAACTCTCCGAATCTGGCGAAGTTGATTTCCGCTCCAGTCTTTGTCGCAGTCATCACAACTCGATTCTGACCAGCAAGTGTCTTCAGAAACGGTCCGCTGGCCGACGAACAATTGGCAATAGCAATCGGACAAGCAATCGGATCGAGCCACTTCTTCAATTCTTCTGCGCTGACGTCATTACCGCGCAGGTTGAACCGTGCCGACCGTCCATCAAAAGTTCCATGCCCGATTAACACAATCCAAAGCTCCGTCAGTCGCTTCGACCGGGCCTGCGATGCGGCGTCGCGAAGTGTCATCTCGATCAACTGGCGATCGGCATCCGCCGCTTCCGAAGTTCCTGGAAGTCGAAACATGTCATTCCGAGGGCCAATTCGCAAGACCTTTACATTGCCAGCCGCAGCGGCCTTCACCCAGCGACCGCTCCACGAATCAAACAACTCGCCATATTGATCTGTGCCGGACGCACCTCGAACGATCACTACGAGCCGCTCAACAGGTTGCTCTGACTGATCAGGATTGACCTCCGATTCATCATCTTCCACGGCATGACACACGGGACACCATGCCAGCACCAGCAAGACCGTCAGGCATCCCCAACTGGTGAATGCATATTTCATTGGTGCGAGCCTCATCATCAAATTACAACCTCAATAATAAAACAGCAGATCAAAGCTTCCGAACCACGAATGGTCACGAATCTGTGCTGTAACATTGTCCGTGTGAATTAGTGGTTCCTGAATCACGAGGAGAATCCAGTCCGCTTTTACGGTAACCCGTTTGCCCGACGAAGCCCCCACTCCCCGACCAGACTGCAAAGGACGATCAGAAACACCAGCGGCTGATCCCACAAAGGCATGGTCCACGCCTCGACGACAGGCATCGGTTTGCTTTGCAGTTTCGCGACGAAATCATCGAGGTCTTCAGCGTCAACCATCTCTCCCCCAGTTTGCTCGGCAAGTTTCGTCAGGAGTGCGTCGTTGATACCCGGTCTTTGAAACTCTTCCACCTGGGGTTCGTAAATCCACCCGGCTTTGTCTGCGGCCAGTTTCTCTCCTTCACCGGTCGCCACTTCCGCTTCGACGGTCCAGGCTCCCGCTTCCTTCGGCACAAAGACGGCGGTGTACACTCCTGGCTCCTCCAATGACGCTTCGGCGTTCAAGACGATGTCGTCAGACGCCACAGTTTCTGCTGAAGGCTCGGACCTGGTGCTGTCATCCAACTGAGCTTCAGTTTCTGTCAGAGTGACCGGGCCGCTCATTCGAATTTGAACTTGAGCGTTGTCGAGCGGCAGAAACTCCTCGTTGACAACCCGCACATTGACTCGCACTGCTTCAGGAGCAACGTCACTGGCAGTCGTCATCTCAACCCCGACGCGTTGTTGAACATCGGCGATCAGCCACCGAAGTGTCTGTCGCCAGGCTTTTGGAAGATCTTCCGGCTGCTCCTCGCTTCGGGTGACCTGCCACCTCCACAGGTCACCAACAAGCATCGCTCCGGATCGCCCTCGGCCATACGACTGCGTCACCAGTGCTGGCCAGCTTTCACCGTTTGCATCAGAAACTGTCGACATCACAGACGCCCCAGGCTTGATTCCCTGAGTTGGATTAAGAGTTTGAAACGCCGGCATTGTTTTCAGCCGGTCGTGCTCATCGGCTTCTGTTGGGCGAAGACGAACCCACGGCTGCAACCAGCCCTCACGAGTCAGATCAAGCGTCAGTCTCGCCGACGATTCTGGAAACTGCGCCCGGTCCAGGTAAACGGGCAGCGCATCGGCAACGGGAGTTTTTTCATAGCCACCCGTATGGAAGCATTCAGCACCGCCAAGCATCAACAGTCCGCCACCGCGTTCGCTGACAAACTTTTCGATCAGAGTTAGCTGGTCCCGGTTAAAGAATTCCGCTTCAACATCGTCGAGGATCAACGCGTCAAACCCGAACAGCCCTTTCGGATCTTTCGGAAATCCCGCTCGCAATTCGTCGGCATCTTTCGTGTTCAGTCGAACGATGACCGGCTCGTCATACTTTTCCGTTTCTTCGTCCGTTTCAGCTTTGAAGCCTCGAAATAATGAATTGCTCGACTGACCGTCTCTGCCCCGGAAATCGAATTTCGCTTCACGCTTGGCAACTCGAATCATCCCAACGAGATCAATCTGGTCATCCTCTTCAACAGAACGTCGAAGGAATTTGAATTCCCAGTTCGGCCGACCACACACATAAAGAATCCGATGTTTTTCCGAACCCCGATTCACCTTCACAATTCGTGAATTGTTGGCCAGCGTGCTCTCTGGAAGTGGAGTGTCAGTTTCCACGCCCAACTCCAGCGGGGTTACTTGCAGCCGGTAAAAGGCGACACCCGTCTTGATCGGTCGAAACTGAAAGCGGAATGGCAGCGTCGCATCCGGATCTCCGATTGCCTGCCGTTCGGTTTTGACCGTCTTCCCATCCGAATCGACCAGGCAGCATTCGACCAGCAGATCCGAAGACGAGACTTTCTGCATACTCAAGTCATGAATTCGCACGTCGCACTGCAAAGAAACTGGAGCGTCTTCGAACGGTGTTTCGCTTACAGAAACCGACACAATCGCGATATCCGGCAACGAGGATTTCACATCAAACTGAACGGGATAGAGCGGTGGCAATTTGACATTTTCGCCCAATGTTTCACTCAGGTTGTCAGCTGAAAGGTCAGTCGCGTTTCCGTCGCTCAGCAAGACTATTCCACCGACATGGCGTTCTTCGAAACGGCTGCCCACAGATTGCAAAGCTGCTCCCAGCGCAGACGCCTCTCCCGTCCACGTCAGGTCGTCAAATTCGCGAACAGTCCGCACGCGACGATCGAACGCAAACTGATGAACTTCAAAATCCTGCCCCAACCGATCCAGCCATGATTCAGGCGTTGGTTGTAGTGCTTGCTTAAAGTCGGCTTCCAACGTTGCGTCGTTAGAATCTTCTTTCGACCACCGAGTATGACTCTGACTGGTGTCCGTCAGAACGAGAAATAAATTCGAATGCGGCCGCGGATGAACACCGCTCCAGACAGGCTCAATCAGGCAAACCGCCAACAAAAACAACGCAAATACCTTGAACATTCCAGCCAGACGACGAACCTGATCCGAAGCGTGTCCTTTACCAGCCGCGTTCCAGACGACCAACACACCCACGACTGCGACAAATACGGCAGGGATCAGCCAGACTGGACTTCCGATTGAGATCATCGCAACTCTCTAGAAACAGTAAGGACGTTACTTGCAACCGCCAATTCCTGCCGATGGCTGCAAGCAACCACCCTACTTAAATTAAAGGCTACTTCCCCGATCCGATGCGTTCGTAATAGCGGCGAACAAGTTCCGCATATTTGTCCGGTACGGGATCACGATCGATCGGCACCAACGATTCTGGCGACTCTCGACGAGCGATCTCTTCTTTCAGTTTTTCCTGAATTTCCGAGAGCGGTTCCAGAATCTGCATTCGCACGAGCCCCCACTGAGGCTCCTTTGAATGTCGTTTGAAGTCGGCCCTCATGCTGCGAGCGGCCTCGCGAATTCGAGCGACTTCTGCTCGCATCGTCGGATCGTCGATCAACTCCTCGACATTTCGAATCTGATCCGACCATTGCACAAATCCCCTCCCGGTAATCGGATTGCCTGGCACGGTCGAACCGCCGCCCTGTTGAGCCGTCGCAGATTGCTGCTGACTCGATGGCTGTTGCGGAGTCGCCGATGGCCGGAGTCCTGGCTTCTGTCGAGGACTCGGTTGCGAGTTCCCTGATTGCTCCGAAGACGGAGTCTGACCTGCACCCTTTCCAGCCGGTGACTCTTCTGGTTTGCCTTCACCCGGCTGAGCCTTCTCGCCTGGAGTTTTACCCGTACCTTTCGGACTTTGCCCAGGCGGCTGTCCTGGTTGACTTTCCTTACCAGACTGATCGCGTTTCTCAGGAGATTCGCCTGGTTGATCGCCACCACCAGATTGTTTCGACTCCGGATCACCAGGTTGCTTCTCATCTTCCGGCTGATCGCCATTCTCACTTTTGGAATCAGACTTCTCCTGGTCTGCGTTCGCTGATCGTTCTGACTTCTCATTCCCGTTCTGAGACTCACCCTCGGCGGCAAAATTGCCTGGCAATTTCTGTTCACCTGGTTGTAGCTCGCGGTCCTCGGCTCCGGGCTTTGCTTGCTGCTCCTGTCCATTTTTCGACTCACCGCCTTCCGGGCGTTTCTCATTGCCCGAAGGTTTCGGTCCACGACCATCTCGCATTTTCTGCAACTCTGCCGGAGCTTCTTCGGCCAGCTCCTGCTGAACGGATTTGCCCGCGTCTGCCAGTTCTCGACTCGCTCGTTTTAAAGTTTCCAGTTCGTTGCCGAGCACTGCTTCGGCCGCTCGTTCAATCCCTTTTTGCATTCGGTCAAGACCCTCGTGAGCTCGCCGCTCAGCGACTGCAGCATCTTTAGTTAAACCTCTGCGGTTAAGTTCACGGGTCTCGTCCAAAGCTTCACTTGCTCGATCCGCCCGAGTCTTACGCACGGTCTCATAGAGTTGCCGAGCGAGCAGCGGCTCTGCGGTTTCAGCTTTTTCGACAACCTCACGCATTTGCTCCAGCACACGGTCGAGTTGTTCATTCTGGTCGTCCAACTCGTTCTGAATTTTTTCTCCGGACGGCTTCTGCTCGGAACGAAGTGAAGGACGATCGTTTTTCTTTGGAGCGTTCGTGTTCAGTGCGTCAGCGATTTGATCCTGGCGTTCGCCAATCTCCCGCGCCTGCTGCCGAAGGTCTTTCATCGCCTCTCCAAATTGACCGGCAGCCTTCTGACGAACTTCGTCACGAAGCTTTTCCAATTCGCGCTCGGCTCTCGTCCCTTCGTTCAACGCCTGAGACAGTTTTCCTTCTTCCAACGCTTCCGACGCTTGACGCACCTTCGACCGAGTGTCTTCAAGTTTCTCACGAGTCGCAGCCATCTCCTGTTGATTCTCCGGTTTCTCCAACCGATCTTTCAACTCGTCGACGTCGCGGAGCAATTCATCCTGCTCCTCACGCAGCCGCTTGAGCTGTCGCTCGATCTCTTCCTGCTCCTCTTCCGTCTTCGACGCTTTCAGCTCGTGCTCCAGCTCTTTCAACTTTTGATTGAGATCGCCCTGTCGCCGAGCAAGTTCACGCAGCCGGTTGAGAACCTGTAACTCCTCTCGGTTCTGCTGATCCTGTTCCTGCTGATTCGCCTGCTGCTCGGCTTCATATCGATTCTTCTGATTGTCCAGTTCGAGTTGCTCCATTTGCTGCTGTGACGCGTTCTTCGAACTCTTACTCTTACTTTGACTTTGTTGCTGCTGAACTATCTGGTGCTCGCGAGCGCGCAGTTTCAACAGTCCTTGATAAGCCGATCTTTCTGACGTCAGCGCGGGGGTCAGTAAATCGGCCTTCACGTCCTCATGAGTTTTTACCAGCCGCACAACTGCCGTCTTCATGAACGTCACCACGTCTGCGGCATACTTTTTGGACTGAGCATCCTTCAGTTCTCCGATCAACTCTTCCATTTGAGCAATTGCTTCCTGCTGAGACTCGACCAGCAACATAACGTCGTCGGCAAACGCGTCTGACACGTTATCGCGTGTCTCGCGACGAATGATTTTCCATGTCGCGCTGATGATCTGCTTTTGAAGTTCGCCGAGTTCTTCAGCCTTCTTTGCGCCTTCGCTTTCGGCTGGCGGAGCACCACTCGGTGGCGGCTGACCTTCTCGAAATATTTCCTCGAAGTGCCGCACTTCAGCAAAGAACATGTCGGACATTGTACGACGCTTCTTGCCCGAAACGCCGATGTCATCCGCAAAGAAATAGTAAGAAACGAGCTGGTCCGGTTCTGCATTTTCCAGCTCAAGAGCGACGAGATGCACCAGCTCATGTTTCTTTCTCGCGGATGCCTTTTCCCCAATCGCGACTGTCTTCGGCTCGCGATCTGACAGAGCCAGGACCAGACCGTGTTCGGTAATGCCGAAGTCGTCCCAGATAGTGGCTTCCAGCTGCAATTCCTCGATTGGTGAAACACGCAAGTCGCGACCTGGAAACGTGAGCTTGATCTCCGGCGGACGGTTTGGGACTGCCGTCAGAATAAACTCGTCAAGTTCACGATTTTCCCGGCCTTTGTCATCAGTCAGCTTAAAGGTCAACCGCCGCGTTACGTCGACGGGGATTCGTGTTTGATATAACACTCCCGGACGGCCTCCAGATGCATTCGACGGAGCCTCATTGTCAGCAGCCGTGTTCGGTTTCGACGACGCCCTGGCAACGACTAGCCTAAACTCGTTTCCTTCTCTATCGACCAGTCGTCCATCATGAATTTCCTTGTTTAGGCGACACGTCAACACGACCGACGAACCTTCGACGGTCGACACTCGCCACGTATCTTCAATCAGTTCGTCCGGCATGTCCGAGTAGGACGGAAACACAATTCGAGCATCCACCTGAACAACCTGAGGAAGGTCGTAAACGCTGATTCGAAACGTCTGACTCGTTTGCTCGTCAAACTGAATCCGATAATCGAACGGCGCTGTGACCGTCGGCAGCCGGGTTCCAAACAAGGGATCCTTCAGGCTCTGCCGCATCGGCCTTCCGCTGGCTGGCTCATCTTCTTCATCCGTGTCGTCGGCCTTAGCAAGTGCAGGGTCTGCCACCTCGAACATTGTTACTGTCGAGGGCAACCGACCTTCAAATGTGGCCGTAAGTAAGAGCGCCGTACCGCGTTCAACTTCGGTCGTTCCCGGTTCAATGGAAACGTTGAAATCCTCAAGCGTGAAACTGGACTGTGGGGTGTCAGGTGCCTGGTCATCAAGACTGGCAATGGTTGGCCTGACTTCGGTCCGGACCTGATCAGCAAGCAAAAAGGTCAACGCGACCGCACAGACGGCAGTGGTGATGCGGACCGCAATCTTCCTTAAAGGAACGCCTTCCTTCCACTCGTTAGCGTACGAGTGAGAGCAAACTTCCGTCGCCAGCTCCTGCTGCAGCCAGGAAAATCCACCCATTGCGGAAACGGGCGTCTGTTCGATGACGGTCAGCAACCGCTGATCGAGAGACGGCCAGCGTTCTTCAATCAGTCGAGCGGTTATCAGCTTCTCCTGCTCTGAAACTCGTCGCGGACGCAGAATCCAGACCGATGTCAGAGCCGCAGCCACAAGCAGCACGTTAGAAATGACGATTGCCGTTCCGTCGGGCGGCAAGGCCATAACAAGAATCGCGCTAGCCAGTGCGGTCAGCGACCAAACCCAACTGAGAGCCCACCATCGTCGGAGACGAATCAGGCGTCGCACCACCTGATTGAGTTGTCGCGAAATGTGCTGATCCATGAGGACTGCCTCGAAATTCAGTTTGAAACTGAAAACCGTAGAATGAGTTCACGCAAAGGAAAAAAGAGTGAGTAGCCTGGAGCCTGACACAGCAAATGCGTATTAAACAAAGCTGGGTCAAGGCCCAGCGAACGGAAAAATCAAGTCGTATCAGGTTCACTTTGAGCCCCGCCGCCGGCCAGATGTCCGGCAAGCCACGTTTCAATCAGCAGCAAAACGATCCCTACCAGAATGACCCACTGCCAGAACCTTTGTCGAGACTCCAGTTCGCGAGCCAGTAATTGCCTTTTTTCGTCAGACGTCAAACGAGCTTCAACGACGTCTGGAAGCGGGACGCCCAACGCTCGAATTTCATCCAGCCCCAGTGCGTCAGTTCGACTTTCAAGCGGGTCCAGGTTCGCGGCAATGCTAGCCGTCCTTGGGCCATCGCGGTCTGCCCAAGCGAAGGCGTAAACGCCAGGTTCGCTCAACAACGCAGATCCTGACGGTGAAATTTCGACGCTATGCTCTAACCCTGACGGAGCTGTGACGATCATTTCTCCCTTCGCTGATCCGGCCAGCGTGTTAATTGGAAACTGATCACCGACAAGTGCTCGCGGTGGCTCAACACTGGTTCCGGCAAAGTCATCGACGACCGAATTCATCAGCGGCACAAACTTCGACGACAGTACAAACTGGCTGTCGACGTCGTGCCAGCCGAATGTGAACAGCAGCACTCGACCGTTGCCATGCGTCAGCTCAACGATTGCCGGCCGACGACCATCCAGCAACGCCAACACCCTGGAACTTTTGGGAAGCTCACCGTCGATGATTCGATGTTTCCAGATCGGCAGTTTTGTAAAGTCTGCCAGTCGAAGATCATTGAACGGCTGGAAGACCGGATGCTCCAGGTCGACGTCCGACAACATGGCGTAGCCTTCGACGTTGGCTTCCGAGATATCCGGAACCGTGGTTCCAGTAATCTCGAAGGCCTGTTCGCAAAGCTCAACAGACGACCCGACTACAATCAATGTCCAACCATCTTCGACAGCTTTGCTCGACATGCTTAGCTGCTCTACACTAAGCGACTTCGCGACGATCGATAAGCCAGTCATCCAGGCTTCGTCCGGCGTGTCTCCGTCCACGTCGGCATAAAAGTCGATCGCCCGCGCTGGAGTCGAAAGAAATGCTCGTTCGAGGTAATAGCGAAGCTCGTTCGGATCGCTCGATTCTCCGTTGCCGCGGTAGAGCACAGGAACTCGCGACGTTTGAGGCCTCACGTACCACGCCTGATTATCGAAGCTGTCGTCGTCACCGCTGAGTGAGACTACAACCGATCGACTCACGTTCGAAACATCTTTGAACTGCACGACGCGATTCTGTTCAGGAGGTACATGAACTTCCTGCTGCATCGCAACCAGTTCGGTAGCTGAAATAGTGTCACCATCTAAGTTACTGGCCGTCTGCACGTTGAATCGTTCATGCGGTGAGTCTGCAACGTTCTCGATCCGAACTCGTAAACCTGATTTTTCATCAATACTTCCAACGACTTGAACTGACGCGTTGCCGGTTGTCATCGCCTCGACAAGTTGAACATCAACGGTCACTGCATCTGGCCATTCATACGTCTGCAATCCTTCAATGCGACTGCCTCGTTGCAGATCGGTAATCACCACAATTTCCGTGGCTCGTGCGGCCGTTTTTTCTCCAGCTTCATCCTGGACGGCTGTGACCGCTTCCGGGAGTACAGCTCCAAGATTCGTCCCCATCCATCCGGGGCTGACTTCATTGAGGCGTTCCTGAGCGATCGTCGCCTGATGACCTGCTTTGAGGCCGGACCACTCTTCGAATGACAACAGCGGGAGAAGCTCATTGTCAAAAACAAACAAACCGACCGAATCGTCGGGCTTCACATCCTTCAGAAGTGCGTCGACTTTTTGAGTCGCTTGCTCCCACAGCCCGTCACGTCGCATGCTCGCACTGACGTCGACCAGGATCGCCCGGCGTTTGCTTTCGGTATCGACGGTTTGATCTTCACTCTGCCGCATAAACGGTCGTGAAAATGCCAGAGCAAGGAGAATTATCGCGGTCGCTCTCAGTAGAAGCAGAAGCCAGTGCTCGATCTTCGATCGACTGGTGACTTTCGGCGGAGACGCTTCGAGAAACATCAGCGTACTGAAGGGCACTTTGCCTTTGGGTGTTCGCCGGATCATGTGAAACAGGATCGGCAGTCCGATGGCGGCTAAGCCGGCCAGGTAAAGCGGAGCGAGAAAACTCATGCGGTCCTCCCTGCCGGCGAACGTCGCTGCGGAACTCGCGCCGCTCCTGCTTTCATCCGTTGCCGTCGAAGCATGAACTCAGACAGTGCGACTTCCAGCGGACGATCAGTCGTACAGAGCTCATAAATCGCGCCCAGCTTCTCGCACGTCGTCTGAACCTGCTCAAGGTGTTTCTGCAATCGCTCCTGGTAGCTCTTTCTGGCGGAAGCAGGATCAACGTAAACCTCATTCCCAGTCTCCAGATCCTGAAACAGCGCCGGCGAGTCGAATTCGAAATTCAATTCCTGCGGATCGAGAATCTGGAAAACGACCAGTTCATGCCCCGCCGCTGCAAGATAGCCAAGATTTCGATCAAGACCTTCGATCGGAGCCAGCAGATCCGAAATCAGTACAACGAGTCCACGTTTACGAACCTGTCCTGCGATTCGATCGAGCGGTTTCGTCAGGTCGGTCGACGAGCCCTGTTCGGCCTTCTCCAAAGCCATCAGAATCTGCCGCAACTGACCATGCCGAAAACGTGCGGGAATGATGTCTTCGACATCCTCGTCAAACACAACTAAACCGGCTGCGTCCCGCTGCTGAGTCAACGCCCAGGCCAGACACGCGGCTAACGTTTTTGCATAGTCAGCTTTTGTATAATCAAGACTGCCGAAACTCATCGACCGACTGTTATCGACCAGAAGGTTGCAGCGAAGGTTGGTTTCGTCTTCAAACAGCTTGATGTAATACCGATCGGATCTCGCCGCGACTTTCCAGTCGAGAAACCGAGGATCATCGCCGTCCGTGTATTGCCGATACTCGCTGAACTCGACCGAAAAACCATGAAACGGCGAACGATGCAGTCCGTTAAAACAACCTTCCATCACCGCCCTCACACGCAACTCCAGCGACCGAATCCGCATCAGAACGGCGGGGTCGGCGAAGCGTCCGAAAGATGATTGCGATGACTGCGAAGAAGGCATTGAAGATCCGCGTTGGCTAGTCGGCCGGAACAAACGCAGCGTCGTTCCGACATGATCCTTGTGATGTCTGCCGGAGCGACGCTACGCTTGTTCCGGCCTGCTCTTTATTAAGTCCTTAACTCGGTGGTTGTACAGTTTCGAGGAGGCGGTCTATCACTTGTTCTGTCGAGATGCCGTCGGCTTCAGCACGGTAGTTGACAAGGATTCGATGTCGCATCACCGGGTGGGCTACGTGTCGGATGTCTTCGATACTGACGTGCGACTTACCGTCGAGCAGTGCT
>JACLAC010013224.1_pt1 | contig 26643 bp, 25 predicted proteins | sample 8027881 | NCBI WGS metagenome assembly JACLAC01 (sample SAMN15725517, study PRJNA655200) | protist metagenome | isolation source: fluorescence activated cell sorting (FACS) single amplified genomes of... | place: Spain: Blaines Bay Microbial Observatory, Mediterranean Sea | collected 2016-01-19 | reverse complement strand
ACAGACTCTAAGTTTTGTTGGTGCTTTCTGCCGGTGCGATCTGCCGCAAGAGGTCAAAGAATCAGCACTCGCCAATTTGAGCACCTTGCGTTCGCAAACCTGCTTCCGCACCCCCGACGGCCACTTCTTCGGCTGGGAGGGCTGCGTCGACGATTCGGGCTGCTGCCTTGGATCGTGCACGCACGTCTGGAACTATGAGCAGGCCACGGCCTTTCTCTTCGGTGACCTCGCTCGGTCGATGCGCGAGATCGAATTCCTGCACGCCATGCGTGCTGATGGCATGATGAGCTTCCGCGTCTACCTGCCGCTCAGCCGCGCCCTCGACTTCGACAAGGCCGCTGCCGACGGACAAATGGGCTGCGTAGTCAAGGTGTTCCGGGAATGGCAGCTTTCGGGTGATGACGCCTTTTTGCAAAAGCTCTATCCGCAGGTGGTAAAAGCACTCGAATTTTGTTGGATTAAGGGCGGGTGGGATGCCGACCAGGACGGTGTGATGGAAGGCTGCCAGCACAATACCATGGACGTGGAATATTACGGTCCCAATCCACAGATGGGATTTTGGTATCTGGCCGCTCTGCGCGCCGCCGAAGAAATGGCGCACTATCTCGACGACTCGGATTTCGCTGAACGCTGCCGGGGCCTATTCGACCGGGGTTCGCGCTGGCTAGACGAGCATCTTTTCAATGGCGAGTACTACGAGCACCGCATTGAGCCGCCGCTCCGCGTTTCCGACGTGGCCGCCAGCCTAAGGCTCGGTATGGGCGGAAAAATACTCGACACCCCCGACTACCAGCTCGGTCCCGGCTGCCTCGTCGACCAACTCGTCGGCCAACTACTGGCCCATGTCTGTGGTCTCGGTTATTTAGCCGACAAACGCCACGTGCGCAAGACACTCAAAAGCATCTGGAAATACAACCGCTGCGCGTCACTCAAAAACCACTTCAACTGCATGCGCAGCTACGCCCTCGACGACGAGGCCGCTCTGCTAATGGCCAGCTATCCCGGTGAGCGGCCACGTAATCCCTTTCCGTATTTCACCGAGGTCATGACCGGTTTCGAATACACAGCGGCCATCGGCATGCTTTACGAAGGCCAAGAGAGCACCGGCCTACAGGCCATCCGCGATATCCGCAGTCGCTACGACGGCCGCAAGCGCAGCCCCTTTGACGAAGCCGAATGCGGACACCACTATGCCCGCGCCATGGTTTCGTGGGCCGCAGTGCTGGCGCTGACCGGCTTTCGCTATTCGGGCGTCGAACAACAGATGCATTTCGACCCACGCGAGGGCACCGCCTTCTGGTCCACCGGCTACGCCTGGGGTACCTGCAAAATAGAGCAGGACACTACAAACGCGGAGATCGAACTGCACGTATTGCACGGTAGTCTGCCCCTGCGCCGCTTCACACTGACCGGCTATGGCTCCCATGTTTTTCCGCGTGCGCGCAACCTACAGCCGCGCCGTGCCGTCACTTTCGGCATCACCCCAGATTAACGGCGTGTGGGCCACCAGAACTTCGAATGCGCCAAATGCCCATGTCGTGGCTGCAAAATCGGCGAAATCCGCACTGTCGGTGTTTTTTCAAGCAAGATATTCGACATGCCCAATCCTAATCTCAGCATCGTCACCTGTCGCCGTTACCGTTACACTCAACCCCATGTGGCCGATGGCTCGAAATTCGGCAATATTTTCGAACTCTTGACCCAGTGATCCAGATCGACGACATCCACCGCGCCCTCGCCGCGCGGATCCCAACCACAGCCTGCGCGCCGAGAAACGCCGTCGCCGCGATCTTGCAAGATGGCATAACGCCCCGCCTGCTCTTTATCGAACGCGCCCGGGTAAAAGGCGATCCCTGGTCCGGCGACATCGCATTTCCCGGCGGCCGCTTGGAGCCCAGTGACGCCAATCTGCAAGCTACCGCCGAACGCGAGACACACGAAGAAATCGGTCTAGACCTAAACCAATACCACTACCTAGGCCGACTCGACGACCTGACGACGCAGACGCTAGGAATTGATGTCGCCGCCTTTGTCTACAGCGTGCAGGACGCCGCTGATTTTCAATTGAGCGATGAAGTCGCCGACACCTTCTGGCAACCGCTTACCGGCCTGGCAGACCCAACTCGCCACCTCACGCACACCTTCGCCAGCCGCGGCTTTCCACAGCGGCTCCCCGCCATCGACTTGCTCGGGCCGAACAGACCCCTACTCTGGGGCATCACCTACCGCTTTGTCGCCCAACTCATGCAGTTAGCCGGACAGCCGCTCCCCACAGCCAAAGATCAACCATGAAAAACACCCGCAACCTGCTGATATTCCTCTTTCTACTCGCCGTCTTTATGGGCGCGGGACCGGGCCTGCATCTTATCAATCCCGACCCCCTCGACCCAACCGCCACTTTTCTCGCCTTCGGTCTGCCAAGAATCTATGTTTGGGGCCTGTTCTGGTACGCTGTACAATTCGCCGTGATCCTCTACGCCTACACCAAAATCTGGCGGGGAGACGGTGATGCCTGAAACCGCCGCACTCGGCTCGACGCCCTATATCGTACTCGGCCTCTATCTCCTGATACTGCTTTTTTTTGGCATCCAGGGCTATCGCCGCCGCCAAGGCGAGAACGAGGAGGATTATTATCTGGCAGGACGCTCCCAGGGCTGGGTCGTTTCCGCCCTAACCATCATGGCCACCTTCTTCAGCTCTTTCGCCCTGTTGGGTGCACCCGGCATGGTCTATCGCGATGGCGTAGTCTTCGCCCTCTTCAGCCTCAACGTGCCCGTCGCCGGCGTCGCCATCTATCTATTGGGCAACCGCATTCGCAAAATCGGCCGCGAGCACGGCTATGTCACTCCCGCCGATATGATCGCGTCTCACTACCAGAGCCGCCTTGGTTTACGGCTCTTAGTCGCTTTCGTCGGCCTGCTCTACGCCGTGCCCTATGTCGTAATGCAGATCCAAGCCGGCGGCATCCTCTCGCAACAGCTTTTTCCTGGCCGCGGCGCCTTTGAAATCGGCGCCGGTCTTCTGGCTTTGGTGACCATGGTTTATATCATGGTCGGCGGCATGCGCTCGGTCGCCTGGACGGATGTGCTGCAAGGCGGATTACTGGTCGGAGGCATGTTGTTGGCTGGCATCGCCGCCGTCTCGGCCTTGGGTGGTCCGGTGAATTTCTTCGCCCAAGTGGCCAAACTGCCAACGCACTCGCTCTCTGCACCGGGAACTTCCGGGCGCTGGACCCCTGAGATTCTCTTCACCGCTTCGCTCTTCGCCTCATTGGGCTCTATGATCCAACCGGCGCAGTGGATGCGCTTTTACGCCGCGCGCTCAGCCGAAGTACTGCGCCGCAGCGCACTTATCTTCGCCGCGGTATTGACGCTCTGTTTCTTTTTTGGCGTCATGCTGGTCGGCCTCGGCGGCCAAGTGCTCTACCCCCTGACCGACGCCAGCGGCACCTATCTTATCGACGCCGCTGGCAAAGTCCTACCCCACCCCAGTGTAGGCCGGACCGCCGGCGAATTCGACCAGATCCTCGTCGTCGTTCTTAAAAATCACCTTCCCGAGTTATTGGGTTCTTTGGGCGCCGTATTGGCCGCACTGATTTTGGTCGCGATAATGGCCGCGGCGATGAGCACCGCCGACTCTAACCTGCACGCACTCAGTGCGCTTCTGACACACGATATCTACGATCAATTCATCCGCCCACACGCCTCCCAGCGCGAAAAAACCTGGGTCGGCCGCCTGATCATCGCCGTCGTCACCGGCCTAGCGCTCTACCTGGTGATATTGGCCCGCCAATCTGCAAGCAATCCGTTGGGCATGATCGTCGTACTTGGACTGCTGGCCATCGCATTCTCCACGCAATTGTTGCCGTTGACCGTCGATATGCTCTATCTACAACGCGGCACCCGACAGGGCGCGATTGCGGGTCTGTGTATTGGCCTAACAACGATATTGCTGCTCAGCCCTTTCTTCCCAATGCTCGCCGGCAACGCACTCCAAGACGTGCTGGGCAGCATGAAGACGATGATCGACACCGGTGCTTGGGGTTTGCTCTTCAATGTGCTGACTTTTACCGTGGTCAGTCATTTCACCCGCAAGTAACAACACCGTCCGCCGGTGCTTCGAATACGATGAAATGATCTAAGTGGAATTGGCGGAAAATTTGGGCACAACTTGGCAAACGGTTGTCGACCTGCAATTTAATTCCTGCGAGCTTTCGCTGATATTGGCCCCGAAGATGGCCCACATCTTTGGGGCTATCGTCCTGGAGATTTATGCGCTTAAGGGCTGGACGCGAAAATATGCAGCCCTTACGTATCCCTACTGAGCCTATCGTCCAAGGCTAAAAAAGCCTCGCGCGCAGCCTGATTTATCCCCACCGCGAAAGGCGCCGGTCCGCTCTTGTTATAGGTATTCGAAGGCCCGACCTCGTAACCACCTTCGGGAATAATCTCGTCGGTCGGCATATAACACCGCCCGTCCTGACAATAACCCCACCCGACCAGTCGGTCGTCCTGCAACCACTCTCGCAAATGCCCCAGCCACTCGGCCAATGGCTCTCCCGACATCCAAGCGATGCGATGACCGGGCGCCAAGCGCATCAGACCGATGCTCCAAGGCACGACCGGCACAGGCAGCCAAGCCGATGTGATTCGATCAGTCCAATATGCGCCGACATTACGGCTGAGTTCGTCATCGCGCGCCGCCAACTCCTGCCAATACTCCAGCGGCGGTACTTTGGCCAAGTCGCGCGGCGCCAAAGCCCAACCGGACACCGCCGCTAACTCCAGCGCAAGCACCTCGCCATTTTCTCGCAAGGCCGACATTACATCTTCCGCCAATTCGCTGCCCGTCGCGACGTGATCCTCTGCCGTAGTCGGCTTGCGGAAAATGCCCTGCGCTAAATCCGCTACTTGCCGCGGCCGCACATTGCCGGCCAGGCCCTGGATAAACTGCGTCTGTACTTTGGGGCCGAGCGCCACTTGCAACCGGTCGCGGCACACCCCCGGCCAATCCGCCGAGATGCCATCGTAGGCATAGCCGTAAACCAATACCGGATGACAGCCATACGAAAACACGACGCAACGCGCATCGCCGGCAGCAACATCCAACACCCACAAATCAGGATTGTAGAAACCTTCGGGATCCGGTCCCATACCGATCTGCCCGTCGGCATCGCGCCGACGGCGATTGATGCCGATATGTGACTGTCCACGATGCGCACTCACCGTCGCCGGAGCCAAACGGTCAATCGCCTCGTTGACCATGCGCACCGTCTTGCCGATCAATCCAGTCTCATAGGCCTGCATCTTTTCGGGTTTTGGCATTAATGTCGCATAGCCTTCGAAACCAGTCATCGGCCCACTGTGCGTGTGTGATGCATTGATAACTATTGCATCGAAGGCTATACCGGTCGCCATCATCAGTTCGTAGCGCATCTGACTCGTCGCATGGTACGACATGCCAATCATATCCAGCGATATCCACAGCATCCGCCGACCGGTGGCATCCTCGACAACCAGGGCCTGGGCGAGGAGTGGATCCAACACCTCCGCTCCCGGCGTAAAACGCGAACCGCGACCGCCCATCGGCAAACCCAAGGGCGGCGTAATATCTATTTGCGCCCAACCGGCACGTGCTCCAGCCATCGTGATTCCCCTATACCCTTTCGATGTAATCCGGTCCGCCGACTGGTCGAAGCAAGCTGTAGATTTCTTGCGGCATACCCACCTCAGCGAGAAAATATCCCAGCGCCTTCTGCATACGTTGATGCCACCACAGGATTGTGTCGAATCACATTCCGCTGCCGACCCGTTCCGGCTTTCATTTTTTATGATCCCAGTATACGACCCTTTTCACCTCAAGCATTATAGGCCCAACGCTTATCGGTGAGCCTCGGCCTACATTGCGCACACAGGTCGAGATAAGAGCATGGTCCACCCGGCCCCTCTTCCCCACCACATCATCAACGACTTCGACGAATGACCATGTATATTACCGTCCTTCTTCACCCCTGCCAAACTCATTAGCGTCGGCAACAATTCGCCGACGGAGTCCACTAAATGACCCATGCCCCCACCAGGCACCTGAAGCAGGCAACACCCGCTTGTCATCGTCCAGCCAATTTCGTCGCAGCCACGAAAGTCGGAGCGAAAGAACCGCTAGCCAAGTCGATAGCGTGGATAGATTGGCTTTTGCTAAAGAGTGAAAAGGCGGGCAGCCTACGGGTTTTGCTCCCCCGACTCCCGCTGCGCGCGACCGTCTCCCCCGTACCAATAGACGACAAAGAGACCATGTCCAATGCACAGCGGCCCGGCATATATGCCGATACCGACCAAAATCGACACGAGGGCAATCGCCCACAAGGCGGCGCTGAGCCAGGCTTGGAATATCCGCCCGCGCATCATGATTGCAGCGGGCGGAAAAACAATGGCGAGCAAATATAACACTACGGCACTTTCGTTAGGTCGGCAGAGAAACAGACGGGCGCGCACCCGATCGGGTTCGTATATTAGGTTATCACACTCATAAACTATCAAACTTCAACCACAAGGAGAACCGCATGCTCCAGCAGCAACAGATCGACACCTATCACAGACACGGTTATATCACTGTCGAAAAGGTTTTTTCGGCAAAAGAAATTGACGATTTGCGCCGAGCCTCGGACGAATTCGTCGAAAAATCGCGCGAGACAACCGAGCACACCGATCTCTTCGATCTCGAACCCGGCCACAGCGCCGACCAGCCGCGCCTACGCCGCCTCAAAAGCCCCGAACGACACCACTCGGCCTTTGATAAAACCTTCCGCGACGACCGCGTGCTCGACATGCTCGAACAACTCATCGGTCCGGGGATCCGCCATTTCGGCAGTAAGCTCAATATGAAAAGTGCCGGTTTCGGTAGCGCGGTCGAATGGCACCAGGACTACGCCTTCACCCCTCGTACCAATGACGACATCCTCGTAGTCGGCGTACCATTAGATGATATGGACGAAGACAATGGCTGCCTGCTCGTCGTGCCCGGCTCACACCGCGGCCCCATTTACAGCCACCACCAAGACGGTGTCTTCGTCGGCGCCGTTAGCGAACCCGACTTCGACCCCGATCCCGTCGTAGCGGTGGAACTCAAAGCCGGCGACATTTCGATCCACCACTGCCGCGTCTTGCACGCCTCGCGCCCCAACACGAACCTCAAACGCTCGCGCCGCCTCTACTTAGAACAATACGCCGCAGCCGATGCCTGGCGACTCAGGGAAATGCCCATTCAGGACTTTGAGGCCTTCAATTCCTTCATGCTGCGCGGCGAACCACCGACCGAACCCCGCTGGACCGACGTCCCGGAAGTGCCCATTCCCGAGGTGGTGAAACCTGGTCTTGGCGGCTCCATCTACGAAAGTCAGACCCAGCTAAAACAGCGGCTTATGGCAGAGAGCAAAAGCAGTTGACCGCTTCCCACAACGCCGGCTTCGGCCAGAAATGCAGGGGACGCCAACAGTAAATTCAACGAATTGCGGCGGCAGCTCGGCCCAAAAAAAGGACTAGCGCCACACCGACTTTTTCTATATCTTCTGCATTTTTTGGCCATCAATCGCCCGCACAATACCCCGCAACATTCCTGCGAATACCAGAGAGTGCAATGGGTAAATACCGTACCAGTAAAGCAACCCAGTAATGCCGACGGGGTCGAATATCGCCGTCTGCCGCAGCACGCAGCCCCCACTCATCTGCTCGACTTCGAACTGCAACCAGGCTCGACCCGGCAGTTTCATCTGGGCGCGCAAGCGCAACAGCCGACCGACCTCAACCGCCTCGACGCGCCAAAAATCCACTGCGTCGCCGGTACACAAATGCTCCGGATCGCGCCGCCCCCGCCGTAGACCCGGTCCGCCCAAGAGCAAATCCAAAAACCCGCGCAATTGCCACAGAGGGTTGCCCCAATACCAGCCCACCTGCCCACCGATCCTGGCAATCGGCCGGAAAGCCGCTTCAGCCGGACACGAAAGCTGGACCGAACGCGAATCGACTCGCCGCAAACCGAAGGCAAGGCCGGCGAAATTGGGCTCTTCACCCTCAGCGGAAAACGCATCGGACCAACGAGTTGCTGCAAAGGCGCGGTCTTCATTGTGCAATGCCCGAGCGATGGCCTCGCCAAAATCCATGGGTTGCACCGCGAATAAGCGCATCCCCTCAGTATCCGTCACCACCGTATCGTGGCACACACTATCGACCAGCTTGCGTCCGACCCGCGCATAGAGCGGCGTAATCAGCCGTAACCACCAACTCGACAACTTTGGCGTCAACAGTGGTACGGGGATAATCTGACGCCACAAACCGCGTTGCCGTGCGTACTCTTTCATGATTTCGATATAGCCCACGCGGCTACCCCCGCCGATCTCGACTATGCGGCTGTGATTTATCTGGACATCTAGTGCCTCACGCAGATAGGCAATGACATCCTCGATCGCGATGGGTTGAGCCAGCGAATAGACCCAGCGCGGCGTAACCATCACCGGCAAACGCTCGACCAATTCGCGCACCATTTCAAAGGACAAACTTCCGGAACCCAATATTATCGAAGCACGAAACTCGATAGTCTGCACACTCGACGCGCGCAATATTCTCCCCACCTCGTGCCGACTGCGTAGATGCTGTGACGAAACATCATCATCCCCCAATCCACCCAGATACACGATCCGCCGCACCCCGGCCCTCTCGGCCGCCTGCGAAAAATTCTCGGCCGCCTTGCGATCGGCATCTTCAAAGCCTTGTTTGTCTCCCATCGAGTGCACCATATAATAGGCGGTGTGCACCCCAGCCAAAGCCTCTACCAGCGAGTCCGGATCCTGCACATCGCCTCCAACGACCTCGGTATCGATTCCGACGCGGGCGGCAAGCGCTTGAGGGCGGCGCGCTAAACAGCGCACTTTACAGTCAGCGGCCTCTAAGACTGGTAACAGACGTCCCCCTACATAGCCACTTGCCCCGGTGAGCAAAACGAGTTTTTCTGCCATACCCGAAAAATAATCTCCGATCAAACATGAAATGTAAGTTGCGCTGGCAATCCCCATTGCAGGCTGTGCACCTACCTGCGCTCTTCGACAGTATCGCCACACCCCCCGCACCGCAACCCCCCCATGGTATTTTTGTGTTTCCTCCCGCTGTTTTCTTGACATTTCCTCGCTTTCGAGTATATCAATAGTTACAAATTGAACCGGCACCTGAGAAAGATTTAAATTCAACCCCTGCGAGTCCTCAGTAGATTATGTCTGACAAACCAATTTCAACAGGTAAATCGCCTTGGTATTCCAACCTGATCCGGTGGGTTGACTCCTCGAATGACTACCGCGAGCAAGTGATTGAACGCTATGGCGTCGAATGGCTGCGCGCCCTTCCCTTTGGGCTGGTCCACCTGGCCTGCTTAGCGGTATTCTGGGTAGGCTGGAGTCCCGCGGCCCTAGGCATCGCCATGGCCGCTTACGCCGTGCGCATGTTCGCCATAACCGGCTTCTACCATCGCTATTTCTCGCATCGCACATTTAGCACCTCGCGCTGGGCTCAATTCATCTTTGCGGTAGTCGGTAACAGCTCGCTACAACGAGGACCACTGTGGTGGGCCGCCCACCACCGCCATCACCACCGCCATGCCGACGAACCAGCAGACCCCCATTCGCCGCATCAACACGGCTTCTGGTGGAGCCATATTTTCTGGATCACGTCGCGGCAACATTTCGCCACCGACGCCAACGCCGTGCAAGACTTGGCCCGCTTTCGTGAGTTGCGCTTGCTGAATCGCTTCGACTTCGTAGTTCCGGCCCTGCTCGCGATGTCTCTCTACGGCTTGGGCACCGCCCTGGAAATACATCTGCCGCAGCTGTCGACCAATGGCCCACAGCTACTGGTTTGGGGATTTTTCATTTCGACTATCGCGCTATTCCACGCCACTTGCACCATCAACTCGCTGGCCCATCAATTCGGCCATCGACGTTACCCCACCGGCGAGCACAGTCGCAACAACTGGTTGCTGGCGCTAATCACTTTCGGCGAGGGCTGGCACAACAATCACCACTTTTGTCCGGGTGCTTGCCGCCAGGGCTTTTTCTGGTGGGAGTTCGACCTGACGTATTACGGTCTAAAGATCCTTTCATGGCTCGGCATTATCTGGGACCTGCACCCGGTGCCCGCTAGGGCCTATCGCCCCACCCATTTCTGATGATCCACACCATCGAAACCCGAAAAAAAATCGCCATCATCGGTAGTGGTATCTCTGGCCTCGTCGTCGCCCACTTATTGCATCCCGATCACGAGATCACCCTCTACGAAGCCGGCAACCATATCGGTGGACACACCCATACACACGCCGTCGAACAACAGGGCCGCCCTTACCAAGTCGATACCGGTTTCATCGTCTACAACGAGAAAACCTATCCCAATTTCATCAAACTGCTCGATCGACTGGGTGTAGCCACCCAAGCCAGTAATATGAGCTTCAGCGTACAATCGGCCGATACCGGCCTTGAATACAACGGCACTTCGCTCAACCAGCTCTTCGCCCAGCGCCGCAACCTATTGCGCCCATCCTTCCACCGCATGGTGCGCGACATACTGCGGTTCTACCGCGAAGCCGGCGAACTGCTCGTAGGTTGCGACCGCAGCACCACCTTAGGAAGCTACCTCGCGGACAACTGCTATTCAGACGAATTCGTGCGTGACCATATCATCCCCATGGGCTCCGCGGTGTGGTCAGCCGATCCGGTGGCAATGCGCGATTTTCCCGCGCAGACCTTTGTACGCTTCTTTCACAATCACGGTTTTCTGCAGCACAAACAGCGGCCACGTTGGAGGGTGATCCAGGGCGGTTCGCAACGCTATGTCGAGGCACTTATTCGCCCCTTTGCCGACCGCATCAGACTCAACAGTCCCGTCGAATCGATCAGCCGCTACCCAGACCGCGTCGAGATCCGTGCCGGCAACCCTGAGTTAGAGACCTACGACGAGGTCATTATCGCGGCCCACAGCGACCAGGCATTGCGCATACTCGCCGAACCCACTCCGGCCGAAAAACAAATCCTCGGAGCCCTGCGCTATCAGCAAAACGAGACTGTTTTGCATACTGACGACAAGCTGCTGCCGCGCACAAAACGGGCGTGGGCCAGTTGGAACTACCACCTTCCCCGGCAGCAGAGCCAGGCACCGACGGTAACTTACAATATGAACATGCTGCAGACGCTCGACAGCCCTCGTCCCTTTTGCGTCAGCCTCAACCGCGAGCGCGAAATCAATCAGGCGCAAACGATACGGCACCTAACCTACCACCATCCGATCTTCGATCTCAAAGCACTCGACGCCCAGGACCGCAAAAAGGAAATCAGTGGCATCAACCGCACCCATTACTGCGGTGCCTATTGGGGATATGGCTTCCACGAGGACGGCGTAGTATCCGGCCTCGATGTCGCAGGACACTACGGCAAGGTGCTCTGAGACATGCACAGTTGTATCTATGAGGGACGGATTCGCCACCGGCGCTTCGCTCCGGTGACCAATGCCTTCAACTACAAACTCTTTATGATGTATTTGGATTTGGCCGAACTACCGCACCTCTTTGACCGCCACCGACTGTGGTCGTCCGGCGGCGTCAATCTGGCGCATTTCCGCCGCCGCGACCACCTTGGCGATCCCGACACGCCCCTCGACGAGAGTGTCCGCCGACACGTCCGCGAACATACCGGTGAACATACCACGGGTCCGATCCGCCTATTGACGCACCTGCGTTATTTCGGTTATCGCTTCAACCCCGTCAATTTTTTCTTTTGCTTCGACGCTCAGGACCAACACGTAGAGACCATCGTCGCCGAAATCACCAACACCCCCTGGAGCGAACAACACGCCTACGTCCTCGGCGAGGCACTCAATACGGGGCAGGGCAAAAAAAAGCGCTATACCTTCGCCAAGACCTTCCACGTCTCGCCCTTTATGGCAATGGAACAGCAATACACCTGGCATTTCACACAGCCGGGTTCGCACCTTGGGGTCCACATGGACAACTGGCAAGACGGCGACCGACTATTCGATGCCACCATGACCCTACAGCGCAGCGAGATCACCGGCTCGGCGCTGGCCCGGGTACTATGCCAATACCCGCTGATGACCGCCCGGGTCACAGCGGCCATCCACTGGCAAGCGGCGAAGCTATATTTAAAAAAATGTCCCTTCTACCCCCACCCCAAATCGCTTGTGACGGAGAACGTATGATGACCGAGAACACTCTTATCCGCGCCGTGCAAAGCCGCACCGCAACCCGCTCCGGCCGCTGGGATGATTTGGCCCGTAGGCTGGTATTGGATAAGCTGAGTCAATTCAAGACCGGGCAAATACGCGTTATCGAGAATGGAGTAACCCACCTCTTCGGCGCCGACGACAAAACCTTGCAGGCCACCGTTCGGGTGCACGACCCGCGTTTTTACCGCGCCATGGTCCTCGGCGGTAGTCTCGGCGCGGCCGAAGCCTATATCGACGGCATGTGGACCACCGACAACCTGACCGCAGTTTGCCGCCTCGCCGTGCGCAATATGAATACCCGCGGCGAGATGGAGAAAGGCTGGGCTCGACTCGGCCGACCGCTCAACCGCCTCTTCCACTCTCTGCACCGCAACACCCGCAAGGGCAGTCGCCACAACATCGCCGCCCATTACGACCTCGGCAACGACTTCTTCCGACTCTTCCTTGACGACACGCTGATGTACTCCAGCGGAGTCTTCCCCAGCAAAGACTCAACCCTGTCGGAAGCATCGCTGCACAAGATCGAACGCGTCTGCCGTAAACTCGACTTGCAGGAGAGTGACCACCTGCTCGAGATTGGCACCGGCTGGGGTGGATTCGCCATCCATGCGGCTACCCATTACGGCTGTCGGGTCACCAGCACCACCATCTCACAACAGCAATGCGAACTCGCCCGCCGGCGCGTAGCTGAAAATGGTCTTTCAGACCGTATAGAGATCGTGCTACAAGACTACCGCGACCTGAGGGGACAATACGACAAACTAGTCTCAATCGAAATGATCGAAGCCGTCGGTCACCACTACTTCAACGACTACTTCGATGCCTGCGGCGCCCTACTCAAACCCGATGGCCTAATGCTTCTGCAAGCCATAACCATCAGCGACTGGGTCTTTCCCGCGCATACGCGTACCGTAGACTTTATCAAGCGCTACATCTTCCCCGGCTCTTGCATTCCCTCATTGGCAGCGATCGCTGGCTCGATAGCCCAGTCCTCCGACTTGCGCATCACACACCTCGAAGATATCGGTCCACACTATGCCCGCACCCTTGCCGCCTGGCGCGAGCGTTTCTTCGCCAACATCGACCAAGTGCGGGCGCTGGGCCTGCCGGAAGAATTCATCCGCATGTGGGAATATTATTTTTGCTACTGCGAGGCCGGTTTCGCCGAACGCTATATCTCGGATGCTCAGCTGCTACTGAGTAAACCACAAAACCGACGCCAACCGATCCTGCCCGATCTTGGCTCCGGCTAACCCCGTGGTTTTCGCCGCACTATTTGCAGCCCTTCTTATGGCGCTGATCTGGGCGGTCCAGCAGCGCACCGCCGATGCCGGTATCGTCGACGTAGGCTGGGCCGCCGGCATCGGCGTTTTAGCCCTTGCCTACGCATATACCGGATCTGGGCTCGATCAACGGCGCCTTCTCGTTGGCCTGCTTGGCGGGATCTGGTCTTTCCGCCTATCCACCTACCTCATTATCGACAGGGTCCGTGCCAAGGCCGAAGACGGTCGCTACCGGATGCTGCGGCAGAGCTGGTCCGATCGGGCACCGCTCTATTTCTTTTTGTTCTTCCAAGCCCAGGCGCTACTCGTGGTCATCTTTTCGCTGCCCTTTTTTCTCGCAGCGCAGAACCCAACCATACTCTCGCTGTGGGATGGGTTGGGGGTGTTTATTTTTGCCATCGCTCTGCTCGGCGAAAGCGTAGCCGACCGTCAGCTCGCGCGTTTTCGCCGAGATCCACATAATAGCGGCAAAACCTGTCGCACAGGCCTGTGGTACTACTCTAGGCATCCAAACTATTTCTGCGAATGGCTGCACTGGTGGTCCTATGTACCCATCGCATTTGGCGCAAGTTGGGGGCTGCTCAGCCTAACCGGCCCCATCGCCATGCTATTCTTGTTGTATTTTGTTACCGGCATTCCATATAATGAAAAACAGGCTATAGCAAGTCGCGGCAACGAATACCGCGCCTACCAAAGAAGTACTAGCGCCTTCTTCCCTTGGTTCCCGCGAAAGGATATCTCGTGAAAAACGCCATTCAACTCGCCGAAAGCGGTCTGTTGCCCGACGCACTGATCCGCATCGGCATTCGCCGGTTGCTGCGGCACCGAATCGGCGAAATCACACCGGCCGATAGCGAAGCGGCCCATGGTGAAAAGCGTGCATTTCTCGCCTCGATGCATGAAAGCGAGATAGCCCTACACACCACAGAGGCCAACGAACAACACTACGAACTGCCTCCGGATTTTTTCGTGCAAATCCTAGGTCCCCGACTCAAATACAGCAGTTGCCATTATGCCACCGGCCGCGAAACCCTCGACGAGGCCGAAGAAGCCATGCTCGCTCTCTATGGCCAGCGAGCTGAATTGAGTGACGGCATCGACATTCTCGAATTGGGCTGTGGCTGGGGTTCGCTGACATTGTGGATGGCAGAGCACTATCCCAACAGCCACATCACCGCCGTATCAAACTCGCACAGTCAGCGGCATTTTATAGACGCCCGCTGCCGCGAGCGCAATTTGCCAAATGTCGAAGTAATCACCTGCGATGCGAATGAATTCGCGACGACAGATCAATTCGACCGCGTTGTCTCTGTCGAGATGTTCGAGCACTTGCGCAACTGGCACAGTATGCTCGACCGCATAGACAGCTGGCTGCGGCCCGGTGGACAAGCCTTCTTCCACGTATTTTGCCACCGCCACTATCCCTATCTTTTCGCCATCAAAGACGGCAACGATTGGATGTCGCAGCATTTTTTTACAGGCGGCCTCATGCCCTCCGCCGACCTCTTCCACCATTTTCAGGACCAACTTGTAGTCGCCGACCACTGGTATCTCAACGGCATGCATTACGCCCGCACTGCTCGCCATTGGCTCAAAAACATGGACCGAAACCGCGGCGAGATTCTGTCGATGCTGGAGCAGCATTACGGCGAGAGGGAAGCCCGTATATGGCTCCAGCGGTGGCGCATGTTTTTTATGTCTTGCGAGGAACTCTGGGGCCTGGACCAAGGCGAGCAATGGGGTGTAACACACTATCTGCTGCGCAAAAGGCCTACGGCCGTCGCCCCCGCACCAACTGACAACCGACTACAAGCAGCGATCTGAGTGTGGTGCCCCTGACAAAGTATCGCAAATTGCGGCACGCGTCCGTCGCCATGGCCCTGTTGGTAAGCCTGTCCGTCGGCGCCTTCCTGCTGACCCACGCGTCGTTGCCGCATGGCCAAAGCGGCCCTGAGGCGGATGCCTTAGCCCGCAAAATAGAGCACGCAGTCAACATTGCGGCTTGGCAACGGACCGGCGCAGTGCGCTGGAATTTCGCTGATCGACATCATTTGTGGGACCGCCAGCGCGCGCTGGCCCGCGTGCAATGGGATGAACTGGAAATACAACTCGACCTTGAACACAATACTGGTCTGGCGTGGCGGGCAGGCCATAAAGTAGACGGACAACAAAGTGTTGAATTGATATCATCTGCCCGCAGCTATTGGACCAATGATTCTTTTTGGCTCAATCCCCTCGCCAAACTGTTTGATGTGGGCACCATACGCCAACTTGTCGTGCAAGCAGATGGCAGCAGAGAGTTATTAATTACCTACACAACCGGCGGGGATACCCCGGGGGACTCCTATCTATGGCAATTGGAGGACGATGGCCGGCCACATGCATGGGAGATGTGGGTATCAATCATACCAATTGGCGGCATTGGCACAACCTGGCAACAGTGGATGCAACTGGCAACCGGCGCTTGGATATCAGAACGCCACCGGTTTCTCTTTTTTGATATACAATTGACCGATGTGGCCGGAGCGACTGACCTCGCCGCGCTGGTTGGGGATGATGACCCCCTAACCGCCATTGCGTTACACCGCCGCGAAAAGCAATAACGGCCCGGAGTCGGCACGTGCACACATCGCGCGACCGTAATATGCGATCGCAATAGAGCGCTCAATCAGTCGCGCCGAGCACCTCATCGAGCGTCCAAACACGTTCACAATCTATGAGAAGCTCCTGGATAATTAGCGGATGAGCCTTGACTGTAAAAGGGTCAATAAAGTTAAAAATGGGCCGCGGCAAACCGGCCGCGTCTTCAACGAACATTTGACAGTCTTCAATAACCGTAATTTCATCCCGCCGCCCGCAGGCTTCGGGGTGCCGATACATCGACATTGTATTGCTCCTTGACTTTAAAGGTTAAATTAGCGCTGCGTGCGGGCGATGATTGCCAGCGCCAGTAGCGAACGCAGACTCCAGGTGCCCGTGCGCAGCCAGTTGGTAGCGACAAGTAACGAATGCGCTTCAGCGTCAAAGGCAAGTGACAGAATGCGATGCTGCGGAACCTGCAATAACCAAGTTGACGTCCAGATCAACAGCAACGACACCACGCCCCAGCCGAGCAGGGCCCTTGGCACGCCCACCGGGCGGTGCCAATACAATAGTAAGCCGGTCACCATCTCGACCAGCATCGGCCCGGCAACCACCGCAGTGGTCAAACGAACATGCACGTCGGCATAGGCTGAGAAGCCTTGGACTCCGACAGCGGCAAACAACGGATAGTGCACGGTTTGCACAAACCAGATCAAACCGGTCATGAATAGCGTTGCCGCAGCATGCAATAACGCTAATCGTGCCGTCATAGCTATAGTTGCCCTTTTATCCAGCGAATCATTGAACCAACCAGCGGTAAGTACTCATACAAACCGCCGGCCGCATCCCAGTAATCTTTGTGCAAAACGACTTTGCCATCGGCATTGAAACGCAGATGACTGATTCCAACTGAACGGGCGATCTTGCCGTCGTTGTACTTTTTGAAGCGGATGTCCATGGTCCAGCGCACATAATATTCGCCCCCCGTCCCGGCGATATCATCGACGACGACCCGCACCGATTCAGTCGCCTCCATACTGCCCACCATGTACTCCTCAATCGCTTCGGCACCGACGATTTCTTTCAAAGTGTCGTTGAAGTAGGCGTCGGTGGCGTAGACTTGGCTGACCTTTTGCCGCATGGTCGCCGGCGACATCTCTGACACGAAATCAACGAAGCGATCGAGCGCCACTTGCTCCGACGCGCTACCTGCCAGCAGATGCTCAATGCGAGAAGGGTCGGTTTTTTCCAACGCTTGCCGATATGTCATAATCTGCTCCTGGGCTAGTGCACCATAAGCTACAGTGAACGTCAGCAATAGGGTAGCTCCCCACATCGTCTGACAGCTCAATTAGCCGAAAGCTCGATCTGCCATTCAGCAAAATGCGAACGCATTTTAGCGAGGGCGCGATTTCGCAGTTGCCTCACTCGCTCGCGGGTGACGCCCATTTCTTCGCCGATCTCTTCCAGCGTCATTGTCGAACTATTCACGAGGCCGAAATAATCTTTAATAATCCGTTCCTCGCGCTCGTCCAATTTCGCCAAGCCCTCAGCCAACGATTGCGCTAAGGCCTCCTGCTCAAGCTTGTCGAAACCGGGGTCCTCGACCGGAAATGCAGCATAAAGCGGTTGCTCACCGTCTTCAAACACCGGAGCATCTAGTGACAGGTCCTGATGACCAGCCTCCATCGCGTTGAGCAGGCGCTCCGGACTCATGTCGACGACCTCAGCGACTTCGTTCAGCGTTGGCAAGCGCCGCAATTGTTGACTCAAAACGGCGGTCTCTTTTTCCACTAAATGCATGTCGTTTACATGACTCATCGGCAATTTTGCCACCCGCTTGGACTGGGGTACCGCCTTGCGAATCGCCTGTCTAATCCACCAGACCGCATAGGTGATAAACTTGAAACCCCGCGTCTCGTCAAAACTTTCTATAGCCCGCAATAGACCCATGTTTCCTTCGGCGATCAGATCCATCAGCAGCGTGCCGTCCTCCGGGCAGTATTCCCTCGCGACGCGCACTACAAAGCGGAGATTGGCGTTTATTATCTGGTCGTAAGCCAATCGGTCGCCGTCGCGCATTCGGGCGAAGAGCAACCCTTCGTCTGCCCGGCTTAAAGGCTTATTGTCCTTGATCTCGTTCCAATAGAGGTCGATGATCTCGCTATTAGCTTTTTGCTTGGTCGTATTGCTCAGAACAGCCATGTCGTATTTCCTCCGGCTACGCTTGCTGTGATTGACTAATGTATGTCTAACTAATAGGGTAATTCTAACTATAAAGAGCAGGAGTGTCAACATATTGTCTATGTTTTTTTGACAAAAACATAGACGGTGCAATGCCTCAAACTTTATCCACTTGTTAACTATAAACTTACAGAAAAACAAATCGAGCAAAAATTGGCTTCGAATCGCCCGTAAGCGGGAATTATGCCACGTTATCCGGCCCGTTCGGCGAACATAAGCTCACTTCCTGCAATTGACTGGCCTGACCAACATCTGTATAATTTTTGTTATATGGAAGACAACAAAATTCACCCAATGCGCATCGTTGCAAGGCGCACAGGCCTCAGTTCGCACGTGATCCGCATCTGGGAGCGGCGCCACAGCGCCATAGAGCCAGCTCGGACGGACACCAATCGGCGCCTTTATTCCGACGCTGACATCGAACGATTACAAAAACTGCACCAAGCCACGAGTTCGGGACACAGCATCAGCCAAATCGCTCATTTTTCTGCCGATGAATTGAATGCATTGATTGCCGCCGATACACCACAAGCCCTACCGGGCGGATCGGGGGCCGTCGAACCACCCATCCAACGACCCCCAATCTCCCCGCAAGACCCCGCGAAATATATCGAAAATGCATTGCAAGCAGTGCGCAACATGGACGCCAAAGCCCTCGAAACAGAGCTATTCCGCGCCGAGGTTGATATGGGACGCAGTAAACTGCTCTCGCAGATAGTCGAACCCTTCATGCAACAAATCGGCCAATTGTGGAGCACAGGCGACCTGCGCATCGCCGACGAACACATGGCAACCTCTGTACTGCGCTCCTTCTTGGGCGCACTGCACAGTTCAGCCCCAGCAACGCCCAATGCCCCAGTGATCGTAATCACCACCCCGACGGGACAATGGCACGAAATTGGCGCACTGCTGGCGAGCCTAACAGCCTCAGCGGCCGGCTGGCGCGTAGTCTACCTGGCCCCCAATCTTCCGGCAGAAGAAATAGCCAGCGTCGCCATACAACAACAAGCCCAGGCCGTAGGGCTCAGCATTATTTACCACGGCGATGGCAACCACCAACTCAGCACTGAACTCAAAAAACTGCGCCGCGCCCTTGGCGAAACGACACCAATACTCGTCGGCGGGCACGCCGCACAGCACTACGCCGGCCTACTGCTTGAAATCGGCGGTGAATTCATGTCCGACCTGATCGCACTGAGCAACCGACTTCAATCTCTAACCACCCCACTGCCCTCAGAAGACGCCGCAAATACAGGCTGAGAGCTCAAAATTCACCGATTCTCTGCGATTTTTTATTTATTCGTAAGCAATTGTCCCACAGGGAGAAACACGCGCATGTAGTAATTGTCGATTATTGTGTCTATGTTTTTATTCGACATATTATTGACAATCTGTAGACATTCGATATACTCTTTACAATGAATCGATGCCAACTGGCATTTTCTACAATCTCAAATTGGAGGAATCGAATGAAATTTGCACGCCTCGCCACCGTTGCCGCTCTTGCTGTCACGCTCAACTTCGGCCAAGCGGAAGCTCAAGAGGATCTGGATATTGTCGACGTAGCTGCAGGAGCCGGGGTATTCAACACCCTCGTAGCCGCAGTGCAAGCCGCAGAGCTGGTGGACGTATTAAAGAGCGACGGTCCTTTTACTGTCTTCGCGCCCACCGACGACGCTTTTGCAGCACTTCCCGAAGGTACCGTCGAGTCGCTGTTGCTGCCGGAAAATAAAGATTTGTTAACGTCGATCCTGCTGTATCACGTTGTTCCCGGTTCCGTTTTAGCTGCCGATGTGATTCAACTCGACTCGGCCGTCACGGTAAACGGAGCTTCCGTCAGTATTAACGTCAGCGATGATGGAGTGACCGTCGACAATGCAAATGTGATCCAGACCGATGTCGCTGCCAGCAACGGTGTGATTCATATCATTGATGCGGTGATTCTACCGCCCGCTCCGACGGCCGTTGAGAACAACAGCTGGGGTGAGGTGAAACTGCAGAGTCGTTAAGCTGCGGCTTACTTCTCGTCCCAAAGAGCCGCTGCGGTAGTAAACCCCCTTCCGCAGCGGCTCTTTGATTTAGTCCGTGTGGAGAACAACGGAGGTAATAGAACCAAAGCAGACGCTTGACTTCCGTTTGACGCTGCGGCAACCGACAACAACTAATCATGCGATGCATACTGCCCGTGAAAAAACATCCGATTAAAATAGCAACATTGCGCACCGGTCTCACCTCGCATACGATTCGCATTTGGGAAAAACGATACAACGCCATCCGCCCCGATCGCAGTGAGGGCAACAGGAGGTTGTATTCGGACGGGGACATCGCTCATTTACAGCTTTTGCACCGGGCGACGCTTGAGGGTCATCGCATCGGAGATATAGCCCATCTCTCCACCGAAGAACTACAGCTTCTGTCCGCGTCCCTCGCGACAGCGTCTCCACCCCTGCAAAAACGGCACGCTAACACCGAGGCGGCGGATCACATCGAGTCTGCACTTACGGCGATCCGCCAACTCGACGCCACCGGTCTCGAAAGTGAACTAATCCGGGCCGATCTACACTTGGGGCATGCGCAACTAGTCGAGCAAGTCATCGAACCATTGATGCGCCGCATCGGCGAATTATGGCACGAGGGCTCGATGCGTATTGCCGACGAACACCTAGCTTCGGCGGTGGTTCGTCGGTTTATAGATGGCATTCGCCACGGCCTGCAAGCCGACTCAAACGCCCCGCATCTGGTCGTGACCACACCCGCTGGACAAATGCACGAAATTGGCGCGCTGCTGGTCTCGACCCTGGCTGCTGCGGCCAACTGGCGCGTGACCTACATGGGCCCAAACCTTCCCGCAGAAGAGATCGCCATTGCTGCTCAGGTCAATCGTGCCCGCGCCGTAGCATTGAGTATCGTGTATCCGGTAGACGATCCCGCACTTGGGCACGAACTGCTTAAACTACGCCAAGCCTTGGACGAAAATATCGCCATTGTAGTCGGCGGGCGCGCCGCACAAAATTACCAGCCCATTCTGGCCCGCATAAACGCCATCCAGCTTTCCGCTTTGACCGATTTACGTCCGCAGCTACATGCTTTGCCCGCTACCGAGACCAGTGAATAAAATCCTGCCCACCCTGGTGCTGGCAGCCGTCGCAGTGGCCGCGCCAGCTCTGCTCGACGCCGCCACCGTAAACGGTTTCGTCCAAGATGCTCGCGATGGCGAATCGTTGCCCAACGCCACCATCGCCGTTCCCGATCTGCAGCTGGGGACCCTCAGCAATGCCAGCGGTTATTACGCCCTGACTGGATTGCCCGCCGGCCGGCACCTGGTGGTGATCTCTCATATCGGCTACCGCTCCAGCCGCGACACCATCGAAGTAGCTGCCGACCAAGCCCTGCGGCTGGATGTAGCCTTGGCCGTCGAGTCGATCCGCCTGCAAGAGGAGACCGTAGTAACGGCGGATCGCCAGGCCGATGAAATACGCCAGCAGGCCGGATTCACAATCCTCCAAGCCCAAGATTTGCAACAGATGCCCGCCGTCGGCGAATCGGATCTCTTGCGCAGCCTGCAGTTGTTGCCCGGCATCCAATCCGCCTCCGACATTAGCAGCGGGCTCTACGTACGCGGCGGCGGTCCTGACCAGACGCGGATACTCCTAGACCAAGTGCCTTTATACAACCCAGCCCACGCCTTTGGCTTCTTCTCAACGTTTAACCCCGATGCCATAAAAGATGTTTCGTTGTATAAGGGCGCCTATCCTGCCCCGTTTGGCGGCAACCTCGGCGCCTTGCTCGACGTGCAGAATCGCGCGGGCAACCGCCAGCACCTCAGCGGCCGAGGCGGCCTTAGCCTGATATCGGGTCGCCTGCTGTTGGAAGGACCTGTCGGCGACGGCTCCTGGATGATCTCGGGCCGCCGTACATATCTAGACCCGGTGCTCAATGCCGTGCGCGCCTCAGGTGCCGATGTGCCGTCCTACTACTTCTACGATTTCAACGGGAAGTTCAGCCAGCGGATAGGATCGTCCGACGAACTGGTCATCAGCAGCTACTTTGGTCAGGATGTTCTCGACTTCGACCTCGACCCCGAGACGTTCTTTGCGCTCAACTGGGGCAATCGCACACTCACAGGCCGTTGGAATCACATCTTCTCGCCGACCGTATTTGCTCGTTTTATAACCGCTTTTTCGTCATACAATAGCAATACCTCGCTCAGTTTTTTCGACACTCCGATAAAACTCGATAATGGGGTGCGTGATCTCTCCTTCAAGGCCGATTTTGACTATTTCCCGCAAGCCAAACACACCCTATCTGCGGGGCTGATGCTAACCCGTTATGAGTTCACCTTCGGCCAGTCGTTTAATCAGCGCCAACAACTCGATCTCGACCAAGAGCCCTGGTTGATGGCCGCCTATCTGCAGGACGATTGGCAGGCCACGCCGCTGGTGCGCCTGCGCCTGGGCAGCCGTATCAGCTATTTTACCGCTGGACAGCGCCTCTCACTCGAACCGCGTTTTTCGCTAAGCTACGACCTACAACCCGGCTGGCGTCTCAAAACCGGCGGCGGCGTCTACCGGCAGTATCTACAGTTGGTCACCACCGAGGGTTTCAGCGGCGGCGACTATTGGCTGCCACTCGACGGTAGTGTCGAACCGAGCCGTTCCTACCAAGGGGTTGTTGGCCTGGAATGGGAATTATCCCAACGCTATCGTTTTTCGGCTGAAGCCTACTATACCGACATGGCCGAACTGGCCCTGCTCGACAACAATACCGTCGCCGATAGCGAAGAGACGCGGTCCACCGATATCTTCAACACAGGCGGCAGCGGCTATGCTACTGGACTCGAGCTTTTTGCTGAACGCCGCCTCGGTAGACTGCGCGGCTGGGTCGGCTATACGCTCGGCTGGACCCGGCGCCAATTCCCCGAGCTCAACGAGGGGCGCACCTTCCCTCCCAAGTACGATCGCCGCCACGACGCCTCACTCAACGCCTCCTACCGACGCGAAAAATGGACCTGGAATACCAGCTTAGTCTACGCCACAGGTCAGGCCTTTACGCCTGCCGGCGCCCGTTACAAACTGCGCGCACCGGCCACCGGTCTATTTGCCGACCGGGCGTTGCCTGCAGACCGCAACAGCGCCCGCCTGCTGCCCTATCACCGCTTAGACGTCGGCGTCCGCCGTAGCTTCCAACTTTGGGGCAGCGAATCCGAATTTTACATACAGGTTTTCAACCTTTACAGTCGCCGTAACGAATGGTTCGTGCAATATGATTCCACCGAACCACAAACCGAAGCCAAGGTGGTCAAAATGTTGCCCGTCGTACCCACTTTTGGTCTGGACTTCGCATTTTGAACCGCTACCTCATCCCACTAGTCGCGCTGCTGTTTGCCTGCGCTGCCGACCGTCGCCCTGGAGAGCTTTTCGGACCAGCCGAAGACGATATCATCGTCGTGGACGCACAGTTAATCGTCGGCGATTCTCTGCCGCCAATCTATCTGAGTCGCACTCTCGCACCTAGCGATACCTACACTGCCGCCGCCTCAGCCATAACTGGCGCACTGGTTGCACTTCGCCAGGACGAGCAACTGTATCCCTATACTGACGACCCAGCCGTTCCCGGTCGCTACCTCCCCCCCGTATCCGCGCCCATCCTGCCCGCCGCCCTGTACCAACTCGATGTCTTGCTTGACGACAGCCGCCAGGTAAGCGCACATACCCGCACACCAAAACGCCTGGTCATCAAAGAATTACTACTGCTCAACGAAGAAACGCTTGTCCCGGAACACAATCTCAAACTCTTTGCCGACGTGGGCGATGCCGTCTACGATGCACCGGAAAATCAAATCATCTACCAGCAGGGCCTTGTCGAAGCCGTGCTCGAAACAGAGTTCGATATACCGGCCTACCAACTCGCCATTTTTAATTTGGAAGAAGACTCAGAATTGTTGGTCGACGCCGAATTCCTCGAAGAGGATGATTTTCAAGACTTCGAGCGCCAAGGCGCTTCGCCGCCCTTGTCGGTGCGCGAAGGACAGGCACGCCTGCCGTGGTTTGCTATCGCCTTCGCCGGAAGGCATAAGTTCAAAATCTACGCTGTCGACAAAAACTGGTTCGACTTTATCCGCACCGATCCAGATGAAGACGGCGGCAGTGTTGGGGGGCTCCTCGGCGACCAGTTTCAGCGTCCGGCATTTAACATAGAAGGGGGAATTGGCTTATTTGCTTCGGCCTCTGTCGATTCGGTGGGTTTCACTATCTTACCAAAAGCCGATCAGTAGTAAATATATCAGGGGGATGCGGTATTCGGGATCAACTCGTCAATAACCGCACCGAGTAAAGCCCCATCGACTTCAATTCGCTGACCATGCTCTATCGTTTGCATCGCCCTTTGGCCACCGACAATAGCCGGTAGCTTCTATTCGCAGGCTGCCACTGCGCTGTGGCAGAAAGACCCGCCGCGATGGGTGACCACGCCGCCCGCAATCGCAAAGAGCGTAGTCCAGTGCGGATCGGTCATATGCCGCAACCACAATATCGCCCGGCTCCATCGCCAGCGCCTCGATCACCGAAGCGGCAACGCACGCGCGACCGGCACCCCCCCCCGGCGGTATAACCGACCCGGTGCAATTTCCTCTCTACCCAATCTCCGCCTATAGTTGGTCGTCCAGAGTGGCCGGTGTCGAGCGGCTGAGATAGCGGGGGTGCAACACCGAAATGCTTAGGGGCGTGCAAACGCTGAAAACGCGTACCCTCCGCGCGCCGCAGGTCTGCCAGCGAACGCAGCGGCGTTTCCGGCCCAGCTTCCAGGCGCCACGTCAACTCGGTATCGGGCGGCGCTTGCCATTCGACAACTCCGCCATCTTCAGACATTTCAAATTCCCAGTTAACCCGCCCGTACCAGCTCTTGCTGCACGATCTCCCGTTCATTACGTAGGATAGATTGCTCGTGCTACGCGATGGGCCTGCGCGTGCAAGTCGGCGGTTTCTTCAGGCGTAGGTGCATAACCGCCGGACAGCAAAAGCACCAGCGTCGTCCCCGCAGCCCGAGCTTGCTCTAGCACCATGCGATCGCGTGCAGCAATCCCCGGTCGAGTCAGTTGCAAACGACCGTAACGATCGCCTACGACCGGATCGACGCCGGCCAGATAGAAGATGATATCTGCCCGTGCCTCGCGTAACACTGCAGGCAAATGCTCGGCCAGCAGCGCCAAATAACCCTCGTCGTCCAATCCGTCGATAAGGCCCACATCGCGCGAGGAGCACTCCTTGACGAAAGGGAAATTTTTCTCGCCATGCATCGAGAAGGTATAAATCGCCTCGTCCGCCGCGCAACAGGCAGCCGTGCCATTGCCTTGATGCACATCCAAATCGATCACTAGTGCGCGCTCAACCGTTTTTTCTCGCTTGAGTACTGCGATGGAAACCGCCACATCGTTGAGCACACAGAAACCTTCGCCATAATCGGGAAAGGCATGGTGCGTACCACCGGCCAGATTGGCGGCGATGCCGTCTTGCAAGGCCATTCGCGCGGCTTGTAATGTACCGCCGACAGCCAAACGCGAACGGCGAACAAGCGCTTCTGACCACGGCAAGCCGAGCCGGCGCTCCTCGCGCTTTTCCAAAGTACCCTCAGCCAATTTATGCAGATATGCGGCGGAATGAACCAGATGCAGATCGCGCAAATTGGCTGCATCCGGCGTATATATGTCGGATGACTCAATTAGGCCTTCGCCCAATAAGATCTGCTGCAGAGCAGGAAATTTCCCCATCGGGAAGGGGTGTTTGTCGGGCAGAGGGACAAAATAATCTTCGCAGTAGCTGACACGCATAGGCACTATTACTAGCTTTTGAGGCGCATAATCATCGATTTTTTATCTGTCAGACTAGTCGTCAATCTGCCGCGCCGCGCACCTGCGGGTAACATAATTCTTCGCCCATTGAAAAAAGCTCCATCACCTGTTGTCGCTTTCGATTAAATAGGCGAAACATAACCCGCCGTAAAATACCCCAAGCGCATACATCCAATATCCACCACCTATTTTAGTCTTTCAGGGCCTGCCGCAATGCCCCTGATAAGTCGGCAAACTCGAACGAAAATCCCGCTGATAGTAATGCCTTGGGCACTACCCGCTGACTAGCCAACAATCCCTCTTTCGCCAATTCGCCCAATACCAGTTTAGCCACAAAGGCCGGCAACGGAAAAATCGTCGGCCGCCGCAACACGCTCCCCAAGCTCTTGGTGAATTCGGCATTTGTCACCGGCTG
>JACLAC010004517.1_pt1:0-17500 | contig 26649 bp, 18 predicted proteins | sample 8027881 | NCBI WGS metagenome assembly JACLAC01 (sample SAMN15725517, study PRJNA655200) | protist metagenome | isolation source: fluorescence activated cell sorting (FACS) single amplified genomes of... | place: Spain: Blaines Bay Microbial Observatory, Mediterranean Sea | collected... | reverse complement strand
TGCTTTTTATCGCACGATCTCAACTATCCAACTGTAATACTTGGTAGCTTCGCGTCGTATTCCTCGAAACAGGGATGTTTCAACCAAAGATAGATGCTTCCAAAACGGTTGCAAGGCATCGCCGAGGCAATGCACCCAAAGCAGACAATACTGCTCGTACATCCTCGACAAAGAGAGCGGTCGTTCGCTTGGAGGGCGCAAAACCGAGCCCCCCAAAGGCACTCTCTGCGATTTGCCGCAAGCTAGAAAATACTCGCCCAGCATCGCCTGCTGGTTCGCTAGACAGCTCATCATCGTCATCATCATCTTCTTCAACTTCCTCCTCATCTTCATCGTCTTCTGATTCCTGCGCCGCAAACACTTCAAAGCCCATATTTGTCTCCAAAGCAAAGAGGACAAAGTTGAACCTCGCAGACAAGGAGCTCAAAGAGCTGCGGATGAAAGAAAGGAGAGCCGAGACGGAGATCGCAGCGCGGCAGCAGACGACGCTCAAACTCATTAAAACAAATACGGAAAAAGATAGTACGCAGAAGAAACGGGCAGCAAACACGGCGTCTATATTTGCAAGCATGCCCGATGACGACGATACCAAGGATGAGGAGGCCGCTTACGACGCGTGGCGAGCCCGCGAGAGGCATCGCGTGCGCAAATCGAAAAGGGCGACCCGACAGGATGCTGACAACGTGCTCAGCGAAGCGCCGAAGCAACCGCCAAAGAGGCAGCGTACGAAAATGTCTCAGTATTACCAAAAGGGACCTTTCTACATGGACGAAGATAGCATTCAGCGCGATGAGGTCGCTGCCGGGGGCAAGCCAGATGTTCGTCGCAGACGCGTCGACGAGCTGGACGAGGCGTCGTTACCGCTATCGATTCAGATGCAACTATTCGAGAAAAGGAGAAAGGGAAAAACGTATCGCGGGAAATAAGTAAATGTTTTTATGATGTGTCTAGTTAATTAGTTAGTTATATTATAGTTATATAGTTATTTACGTAGTGAGCCAATGGCATCAATCAAGGATCTTTCATTTGCCAATAATTATGCATCGTGAAGCACTCGCTATAATAATATTTATTTCTTAAAATTATTTTCACTTCGCACCTCCCGCTATATCGCTAAAGTCGACAAGGTACGCCGCAATTACTTCAAGATCCGACATCGCCTGCCGCGCCTTCTTCCTCAACTCATCCGTTGCCGCTCTCGCCTGCCCCTGCGCGTCATCCTTGTTGGTCTCCTGGTGCTTCAAGATTGCACCGTGCCGCTTCGACGTGCACCTCAGCAAAAGATTCTCGACTGCCATCAATATCTGCCCGAGCTCAAGCGTTCTATCGGACGTCGAGCGGATCTCCGCATCGACTTCGTTCTGTACTCTTATTGCAGCGCTCTCTGCCGTCTCGAGCGCTTTTTGCAGCGAGGCGATCTTGTTGTTGAAATTCAATATATCATTCGTCTGCTCTTTTGTGTAGTTGACGTACTCGGCGCGCTTTTTCTCGTTGAGATCCTCATGCGTGCTCTGCCGCATTTTGAGATCCGCATTCGCATCCTGGAGCGTCTTATACCTGTTGAGCAGATCACTAATCTCGGGGTAGTCTTCGGGCACCATATCCTGCACTTGCTCCAAGTATCGCTGATACATAATATTTTTCTCCACTTTTTCCTTCAACTTGGCGGACTCGTCCGTCATCGATGCTAGTTGCTCCTTAAGCCTTTCGATTTCGCCTTCTTTAATTTTTCGCTGCTTTGCTTCTTCAGCCGCTCGCTTTTCCGCCCTGCATTTTTTGCTCTCATTCTCCTGAAGAAACTTGTTAAACTTTATGAGTGATTCTTGAAGTTCGAGATCCTTTTTTCGGAGGCCCTCCTCGCGTCGTCGAAACGCCTCTTCGCGTCGCGCAAACTCCTCCTTTTGCGCATCGAGGGCTTCTTGAACTTCAAACATCTGTCGCCGCTTTTCCAAAAGGCGCGTAGACGGATTCACGTGATCAAGGGTTAAGGTCTGAGGCATCTTTTCGCCGGGAGACCCCCCCGCGTGAAAATCGCCCATTCTCAAGCGCTCGTTTATTGGACGTGTATGTAATGTGAGCAGAAAGTCCAAACGAGGATTTTACTGAATAGAGTGGCGCGTGTATCAATTTTTTTCTGTTTTCTGATCATGTAGAAAATTGTCCCTTTGCACGCAACGCAAGAAAAATAATGTTGACCGCTTTCTTATGAAAAAAAATAAAGCAGCGCAATCAGAGCCGATTGAATTGTAACGGACGAGAAAAGCAGTGTCAAAAAACGCAAATATATAATATCATGTAAAAACAGTAAAAGCGAATATAATAATTATTCATCAATAATATAAGACCGGGCTAGCTATATTACTATTTTACTATAGATTTTATGCATTTTTATCTCTACGAGGCTAGCTGCAGCGATGGTATCCATTATGGCGGCGAAAGTAACGGATAAATATATTTTATACCAACGTTTTTGGTATGAGCTCTTTTTATTCTCTCAAGAATATTCAATTATTCTTGCAAGTATTTACTTCTATGATGCTAAATAAATAAATATTCGGATTATGTTAATTATTATATTATGTATTTTTGGCGAGGTGAAGAATGTGCTCTACAACACACGCTTACAAAGATTTGTACAATAAAGTAAGTTATAATATGTTTATGGCCAGAAAAAAGAAATAAATAGCAAGGTGTCATTTGTTTCTTTCTATATAAACGGAAAACGACTCACGCTGAAAGTCAATTTAATAACGACGCGTATTATTTTCATCCGCCGCCCTTTTGTTTTTTTTATCTATATTGTATTTTTCCTTTTAAATCCTCACCGTTCGCGCCCATATTCACCTCCGTTACGATACGTATATAAACCTATTTTATAGAAGACCGTAAAGATAACGGCAACCATGGTCGATGCACGCTCCAAAAAAAAAAGCAAGAAGACGAAAAGGTCCAGAAAAGCCAAGCTCAGCTCCCGCACAAATGCACTAGGTTACACTGATGGCGGGCAGGATATCGGCGTGTACGAGACTGCGAGGATATTATCCCAGCAGAGCAAAGAGCGCGATAGAGTAAAGCGGCAAATACTGGATGATAGAGAAAAGTTCAAGGCGAAAATGCATATGAAGAGAGAGATTCGAACAGAAAAGTGGCGACAAAAGTTGCAAAAGTCTCCATTTCGCATCGATCTTGTCGCTGAAAGCGAGCGCCTTGAGGAGGGAAATCGTGTTAGGTTACGCGAAGAGGAAAAACGAGCCAAAGTTCTCGAAAAGCGAAAGATGCATGTGAAGAATGAGATTATTTTGAGGGCGCTGCAAGAGGCGTCGGATCTCGAGGCGCTGCGTGCAGAAAAAAGGATGATCCTTAAAGAAGAAAATCGTCTCAAGGCGATGCTCGATCTCGAGAAAGCAAATTCATGCCGCAAGTCGGATCTCATGGCGGCTGTGCGCGCGGAGCGTCAGCGAAAACAAATGCAGCTCGATTACCGACGACAGCAGCGACTTGAGTACGAGCTAGCCATAAAGTATAGGCACAGAGAGGCGCTGAAAAAGAAACTTGGCATTGAACAAGAGCCCAAGGATCTTGGGTGCTTTTGAGTGCAACAACTGCATACTATAAACGTTGTATGTAATATATTTAACTAAAAAGCACTAAAAGGTACGCTACACTACTTTGCATAAAAATTAAATAATTTCATACAGTATTCTATTCAATTCAATCTGTTACTTTGCCCAGGGTTGCTGCGTCGTAGCACCGTCGAAAGCAAGATGCCACGAACCTCTTGCCATCCTTGGGAAAAACTTTCTTCGTTGACACCTCCGCATGAGAACGAACGCACTTTTCGCGAAGACGTTTGCAAAATCCGCTTACTCCGTTCGAGTCTTGCGCGCCCTCTTCATATCCACCCATTTCGCAAAGAAAATGAAGACCTCCCGCGTGGGAGCCCGTGCACTCTGCGGCTTTCGCGGCTCGCACCTCGCTGCAAGCCAAATCGTCCCCCTTCGTAAGGTCCATCATATTGACGTAGTGATCATAAGCGTGCACGAGCTCGTGGCGCAAAATGTGTCCAACTTGTCCCGTTCGAAGGTAGTTTGCGCACAGCACAATATAGGGCCCTCCTTCGTCGCCGGCCGACGAATCCTTCCGGTGCGCGGGAGCTGAAAAGTACGCTCGTGCGTTGACATCGCATTTTTGGCACGAGATGCCTATGGGCTTAATATTTGCGCCCGAGGAATCGCCTTCGTCCACATCGTCCCCTCCTCGAGCTTTATGTATCGCTTTTAAAATAGTTTGCAAATTTTCCGACTCGAGCGCTTTCTCCGCTTCCTCCTGACACTCGGAGACGCGCATGATATTCCTCCCAACGAAAAAAATGGAAGGCACTACGTTGCGCAGGTGTCTTTCATATAAACATATATACAATTGCGGGCGTTTCGTGCGCATACTAAAAAAAGTGTACTGCAATTTTTACGTGTGCACGCAATTGAAAGTACTATTTACCATTATTTTATTGTATCCACCTCCTGGCAAAATCGGTGTAATCGTACTTTTTTTAATTTTGTGTAAAATATATTTTTGTGATTGTTCAGCAATATGGCAGTGAAACGTGTTATTATAACTAATAGTACATCATAGTATTATTAAAAGTACGAGTATATAGTTATAGTTATCAACCAGCAGCAAACAATGCTTTTTTTTTTTCATTTTACCTTACCTTTTACCCATACTTTATTATATGGCACAGGCAAATCAAAAATCAACCGATATATATATTTTTTTAATGAGCAACAGGTGAGTAACTCACCTGTTCAAATAATGCAGCAGTGATGACAAAACGCAAGATCGTACCTTTATTGTGAACAGCAATAATAAACGCGCCAGAGCGGGACACCTCTTGCCACGTGCGTATTCATTGACTGCTACTAGCGTTTTACTTACTTGGGTGTGCGTTTGTATGCTTTAAAAAAGCGAGTTGAATAAACCTTTTCATTTGGCAGTTTTTTTTAAAAATTCCAACCTGCGTCTGCGTATACTTTTACCAGAGACACTTTACGTTTATTAGGCACTTCTGCGAAAAGAAAAGAAAAGATGCCGAGTGCAGAAGAAGGGGACGTGGAATTGAAGGTCAGCAAGACATTCAACTACGCTGCTTGGAAGCGCGCTTTCGAGCAAGCTAAGCTCGATGATAATGAGGATGTCCGCGATCTCCCCCCCGCGCTGAGGCATACCCTAGAGTCCCCCCTCGCTGCCAAGTCCATTCGATCGAGGATGTTTCGGGCCCAGACGGCAAAGATGAGAAAGCGCGCCCAGACCGCTTTCGTGGAGGAAATAACAAACAGAGAAGAGGATGAGCAGACCGTAGCAACGGATCCCCTCGGCATACACAAGATGCACCGACAACTTGCACGAACCCTACTCCCCGCGTCCGATAAAATTCTAATCGCGCGGAAAACGAAGCCTGTCGAACTGAAGCGCGCTATCACCGAAGTGTCAGAAAGCAACTCAAACGTATATAGGACGCCCGCGGGGAAGCTGCACGATTTCTTGTTCCAGGGAAAGGATATCGGCGTCGTAGACCCTGCCAAGGGTCTCACCAGTGACCAGGTGGAGAAAAGCAGGCGGGAATTCGGCGCCAATGAGCTGCCGAACCCCAAACCGCCTGGATTCTTGTACTTGTGGATGTGGCAGTTTGTGGAACCTTCCATCATCATTGTCCTTCTGATTCTCGCGCAGACAATCTACTCGTTAGTTGACGAACTCCAAAAATCCGACAAAGTAACCCTCAGTACGGGGCTCACCTTTGGAATTCTGCTGGCTATTGTCTTAGGTGCGACGGGCATTACTGCGTGGACGCAAGCAAAATCAGGGGATGCGCTATCGAAACTTGCTGCTGTCGGGGATGCCAAGTGCCGCGTGCTGCGCGATGGAAAGAGCGCACAAATCGATGCGAGGGAATGTGTCGTGGGAGACGTCGTCTTGATCGAGTCTGGGGACACTGTTCCTGCAGACTTGAGGTGCGTCAAGGCAACCGATCTCCAGTGCGTGGAGAGCGCGCTGACGGGAGAGCCAACCGAGGTGAAGAAGTGCGTAGAGATGCCAAGCGACACGGCTAATCCCTTCCCCGATCATATTCTCTTCAGCTCCACGTCTGTGGTTAACGGACGGGGTCACGGAGTCGTCGTCGCGTCAGGAACGGATACCGTCGTTGGGCAAATCAGCAAAAAGATTGGCGATGTAGTGGAAGAAAAGTCTCCGCTTGAGAGAGTTATGACTCGTCTGGGGGGCATTATAATTGTTATAATTATTTTCCTCATCATCGCATTCACTGTTGTGCTCGCGCTGAAAGGCGATGTCGACGCGAGGGCGTTCGGCAACAGTGTCTGGATGGCTGCAATTTACGAGGGTTTTAATTTGGCGACCGTCATCATACCTGCGACGCTTCCTCTTGCTGTGCTGATGTCGATGGATCGTGGTGTCAAGTCACTCGCAAAAGTTGGCGCGCAGATGCGCAGGCTTACAGCTGTGGAGACCCTCGGAGCTGCTACTGTGATATGCTCAGACAAGACGGGAACTCTCACAGAGGGGAAAATGACGTGCGTGGCTATGAAGACTGCAGCTCGATCTATTTTAGTGGGCCGGGTGACATCTGCCTTAGATGCATACACGCTTTACCCGAGTCGCGGATTCAATCCTTACGGCGGCGTCTTTGATTCAGAAAAGGCCCCCAAGGATGAAAGCGCATTTGAGGGTCCAAATCTATCCCCAAGTGTTGCAGGGCATACAAACTTTGGCTCTTCCAACGCAGATGAAGAGCGCGCGACAATCGTTCGCGCAGCGCTCGCAGCGACTCTAATCAACTGCAGCGACACGCGCATTGTGAAGAAAGGGAGAAAATTCGAGGCTGTTGGAAATATGTCCGAGGCTGCTCTTGTGGTCGCATGCGCAAAGGCTGGATTCTGGAGAGGAGATGCTGCGGATGTCGGCGAGATTGACGACGCGCAAGGATATTCCAATCCAAGCGACGCGTACGAAAGTATCGAGAGCTTAGAAGTGCCGTTTGCGAGCCGACGCAAAATGAAAGCGACGATCCATAAGTTGGACAAGGGTAGCTTCATGGGCATCAAATTTGGCACGAAGCACCTCGCTGTGGTCAAAGGAGCACCGGACCGTCTTCTTCCCTTCGTCGATGCTGAAGATGACGAGGCGTTTTTGGGGACGCTCGCTGAGTCGAACGAAGAGTACGCAGGTGCTGGCCTGAGAATATTGTTTACGTGCGTACGACCTGTTGACGACGAGGTCCTCGCAGCGCTCGAAGGCGCTGAAGGAGCGGACGAGCGCTTAAAACTTCTCCTCGACGTAGAGAACCCCCTTACATTCCTTTGCATGTTTGGCTTGATGGATCCGCCCCGAAGTGGCGTAAAGGAGTCTATTGCCAAAGTGCAGGGCGCCGGCATACGCGTTGTAATGATTACGGGCGACCAGATCAGCACGGCGGCGTCGATTTCTGACCAAATCGGCATTATCTCGAACGACGATGCCGCTGATATTGAAGAAAAGGTACCGGCGGCTCGCATGTGCTCCGATCTCCATATCGATCCCAATGATCCCGCAAACAGCCCGTACATAGATCCGCCTATTGTGAATGCGTACACAAGGTCTGTCGCCGCGTGGGCGAGAGCTCAGCCCATGGATAAAGTTCGCATCGTCGAAAGCCTTGATAGTCAAGGCGAAACAACTGTTATGACAGGGGATGGTGTGAACGATTCAGCTGCGCTGAAACGCGCGGCTATTGGGGTTTCGATGGGCATCAGCGGCACTGACGTGGCAAAGGGTAGCGCGGATATGATTCTGATGGACGATAACTTCACGACAATTGTAAATGCTGTCGAGGAAGGAAGGCGCATATTCGGAAACCTTCAAAAGTATCTCCTCTACTATCTCGGCACAAAGTCATGCGAGGTGTTTCTGTTCAGCATCTGCACTTTTGGGGGCTTATTCAGTCCCATCGCCGGCGTGCGGGGTATATTGGCGGCAATGGCGCTCACATTTTCAACGCCGTTGACCCTATTGAGTCAACCCGCCGAGCCATACCAAATGCACATACCACCACGCCCTAAAAAACTTTTTCTCGGTCCGCTTACGTCAAGAATATGCATTTATCGTATTCTTCCTATGATTCTCATTTACCAGATAGGTGTTTTGGCGCCAACGTTTGTCGCAAAGCAAATGTACACGGGGTCACTATCAAGAGTGGTTTCGACCGACAGCTGGCTCTCGTTCTTCCAAAACACAACGAATTGCCTTATTCCCGAAAGAAATTTGGAGGGAAATTTCACAGGAGACAAAGGATGGATAATCGAAGACGGCCTCGCGAAAGCACCTAATCCTGTGTGGTGCACATGCCCCAAGGATTTGACATTGGGATCCGAAACGTTTGAACAAGTTGGAGCTGTCGGCGGCGCAACTCTTGCCCAAGATGATGGTCAAATGAACGAAAATGTTGCTAAATCTTTCGGCTTTTCGTTCAACGAGTGGGTATCGGATGGAAGAGCAGGTACAATGTACGATCGCAACAACTCTGGGGGAAAGTGGGACGTGTACTATGGCATCAATAGAGTCGCTGGTATGTATTTTGACGATGTTCCAATGCTTGCTCCATGCCACAAAGGTGACAATATGTGCTGGACAAAGGAAGCTATTGAAAAGTATGGGGATAACGCGAGGAATTATCCTGCGATTGCTGAACAGTTTAGCTGCGGTAAGTGGGGATTTCGAAAGGCAAACACAGCTGGATGGTACAGCTACGTGTGGGGTGAACTCTCTGTTGCAGTGAGCGTCAGGAGCGAGGCAGCATTTTGGAAACCATCTCACATATATGGTGTTGGCCCAAGCAAACCTAACTGGGCGCTATGGACAGCTGTTTTTTTCTCTGTCGTCTACACGTTCGTCATGGCATCCGTCCCTGGCATAAGAACAGTGACGGATTGTCTTCCGCTCAACTTTGCTAGCACAGCTATGGTGTTTGGTTTCGTGATCTTGATGCTCTTGCTCAACGATTTTGTCAAAACAATGGTTTATTATCCTATCCTGAAGCGTGATCATGTGACTGCAAAAGAAAAGCTCCACTCTACGTGGCTTCAGAATCGCACAGCGAGTGTGGAATAAAAAATTAATATTAACATTTTTCTTCTCTCTTTATTTTTGGTAACATAAATATAAAAGAAAAATCACCGATAGCTTGACTTGAACCCACCTTCGCCGATGATCGGTTCATTGGCGCAGCACATCAATTCAATGCAAAGATCGCCGAGGTACCAGTCATAAAGGATATCAGTCGAAGAACCGCCGCTATACATACTTCGCGTGAACATCGGGATATATCGCTCGACGTGCCTTCGGCCTAAAACAGTGTGGGGAAGCAAAATGCGGCTGAGCTTTGAAACAGCATCCGCGCGAATGAGAAGACCAGATGTGCAGCACGCCATGGGCATGTGGTAAAGATGATAATAGGCTAAACGCTTATCAAGGTTAATTAGGTCCATTTCGCCATTTCTGCGCACAATCTTTTCCACCTGCACTTTTAGATCATTTGGCACCGCTGCATCATCTTCAAAAATTAACAACCACGTCTTGTTTCCTCCTTGTCGACGTCCCACGTGCATTGCGTGAATCAAAGATGCAGTCAGTGCCACTTTGCCCATCTGTCTACGATAATAAGGAAGAAAATCATCAATTTTCACCATAGCATTCTTTTCCGCCGCCACGTACGGTGCGGCCTCCGACTCCACCAAACTTTTAAACGATTCATACTTTCTGCTATCGGCGGCTGCAACGCGCGTCCAATCTACGTCGAGCGAATCTAGCTGATCTGCCATATACTTTAAACGCTCCTTCTCCCTGCCCAGATTCATGACTAAAACTGCAACATTCTCGTCAAAGGAGAAATTTCCAGCATGAGAACGTGCAGGTAAACATCTAGAATGGTATGCCACGAAGATCGTTTCAATAACAAATACAGAATAGAAAACATAAAAAGTGACAAATAGAAGAAGAAATAGGCACGCAAGTTCCTTGCAATGAACATGAAAGGACTGGTGCTGACTGAGCACCATGAACGCAATAATAATAATGGGAGCTCCGAGCAGGGATTTGCATACCAGTCCAATGAGAATTTCTCCTCCGCGGTGATCAGGAGATATTCCCCTGGTGTGGAAAAGTTCTTCGAGCAATCTCACTCCAAGACTTGAACCGTACGGTATTTCCATCCCTGTCTGAATCTCGGGATCTATTTCCCTTGTTGCATATATTTTCTTGCTGTACGAAGGTATATTCACATAACTACCGCTGCTGGGTCGACCCAATACCCCTTCAAAATGGGCTGCAAACAATGCAGCGCAGAAAGATGAAAGTATAACTGCGGCAAACATTGCACACACTCGCTTCGTTAACATACTTTTCCATAGAGACGATCTTTCAAATGTATTTGCATTCTCATTCCTTCTAGGGTACGTTGTATCCTCGCCTGGAACAACTTTGTATAGCTTTTTTCCAGGCCGCCACATGTTTACGCCGATACCTTTCAAAAAGAGAGATGCAAAAATAAAAAAAATAAAAAAAAATAAAAAGAAGTAACGCTGCAGTGGAAAGCAAACGATAAAATAATCGCATGATTGGGCGGATCAATGGCCGATGTCGAGAGCGTGCCCCTTTGCGCACTTTCTCCAAAGGCTGGAGAATGCAGACTACAATAAAGTCTGAAATCCCTCTGTCTGGAATGATTTTATTCAACTCCTGTGTATGAATCTACTACTTTGTGGTGTTGCAAAACATAGCCGTTGGGCAGTATCATTTTTTTCGTACGAGTTTATGATTAATGATTATATTATTTATTTTTAGGCTGGAGAATCGGTAGAATTTTACAAATTACCGTTGCATTCACGATGAAAAAGAAGTTTCGCGAAAAAAAAAATAAAAAAAAAATGAACAAATTAGTACAATAGTAAAGCTAATTTACCCCTGCCCCCATTTGACCCCGCAGTTAATGCATTGAACCGTTTCTTTACAGTCATTTGAGGATAAAATATACGTATTTTGTTCGGAACGAAAAAAATGTCCTCGCCTCGTTCGCCTTCAGAGTTTTTTGACGCCATCGTGGTTCATGGCGACTACACTCCATATCGCTCGCGGAAAAGGTCGTCTTCAGAAAAGAACTCAGGCTCTCAGCTAGATACGCCGTCAGCGCCGTCAACGTATCCATTCCAAGTGCCTGTTGAGCTGTGGAGGAAGCACGTATTTCAGTTTCTGCGAGTCGAAAGCCAGTTTCGCGCAATCACTGAAGTGTGCAAGCTTTGGAAAAATGAATTTTCACCACTTGTGGAAAGCCTCACAATCTCCTGCCCGCACCACGCAGAGGCAGAGAAAATGAGCGACTCTGACGAGTGTGAAGATTGCTCGACGCACATACTGCCTAGAATATTTGCGCGTTTCACTGGACTGCGTCGCGTCCGCATGGCATGCTGCAGCATATCTCCTCGCTGCTGCGTCGCCCTTGGCCCGCACATATCCGTCGTCGACATTCGTTCCTCATGGAAACGCATGGGCGACGAGGACGTGGAAAGACTAGCATGCGCCATTGGCATTAAAATTCGGTGCATTTTACTTCCTGAGGCGCAGATCGATGGTGACGGCAATAATGATTGCGGCAGTATGCTCAGCGATGCTGCGCTGTTCGCGATCGCAAAACATTGCCCTCGCGTTGAGTGCATCGCGCTAAATGGATGCACGGAATGCACGGGAACTGGATTGTCGGCAATCGCGCTGGGATGTCCAAATGTAGAATGCCTCGGCATCGCACGGTATGGACGCTGCGCCGGGCGGAGGACGTATGCCATGGCTGGCGAGATATCCTACACAACCCCGGTGGCGAGGGGTATCGTAAATGTTGCAGCTCGATGCAAGCGTCTCAAACATGTCTGCTGGGGCTTTGTCGATGCGTCTGCAGCAGGGCAAGTAGGCTGGGAGGCACTTACCTCCGATTTGCGGTGTCCACAATTTTCCGAGTTTGGGAACGTCGAAGCGACTCTCACGCTCGACCCTTGCGCACCGTGGTGCCTTGACGCAAGCGCATTTAGACCGAACGCGACGCCGACTCACTCTTGTGCCCAACACTACTCGTGCGAGATGGGAAAAATGCAAATGTAAAATTCCTTTTAAATTATATTTGTTTTTTTAGAACAACATTTTTTGTAAAAAAATATTTAGTTATTTTAATTCGTTATTTTCTCGAATAATATTTTCGACGGTTCATTTCACTCCGCGCTTTTACAGATCAACGTGGTCCGCAGTTCGACTCTTTCCCTTCTTCTTCTTCTTCTTTTTCTTCTTCTTCTTGCTATCTTCCTTGCTCTTGCGCCTATCCTCAATATCAGACAGTTTTTCGTAAGCATCCTTGATCTTCAAAAATTTGAGCTCCGCCTCTTTCTTTTCAGCATCCGTCGCATCTCGGGGAATGCGGTCCGGATGATACTTCAGCGCAAGTTTGCGATACGCAGACTTGCATTCTGCAAATGTTGCGTCAGGAGACATACCCAGCGCCTTCTTGGCAGAGCGCTCCCCGCTGACATCAAATGCCCACTTGAAGTACTCTGTGCCATCGTCCTCGCCATCGCCATCCGCATCAGCATTCATCTTTTCCCAAAATTCGTTGAAATCAAAATCGTTCCAAAATTCTGAGTTGAGAGCGTTGTTAAGCGCCTCCTTGAAGTTGACGTTGCTCCCATTTACATTGAGACTTCCATGGTTGTACAAGGCGACCGACATCAACATGGAGACGAGTCCGCAGTAGATGCCATATTTCGTCATTCGAGTGCAAATGTTAGCATTGACTGCAACTTTCTCGCGAAAGCGCTTTGCGCGGTGCGTGTAAATTAAACCAGCCACAAATGTAGCGTAATATTCGCTTTCCTCCGAAAAAGCGTCAAACACGCCTCCGGCAATCACCCAAGGCAGCAGGGCGCGAAACGGACCGGTCGTCTCCTCGCCCAGGTTGCCCACCAAATGAATGCCGACTGCCCACCCGATAGTGTAGAGTGACCCGTAAATCAGCGCGGCAGCAGCATCATTTTCTCTGCCCACCTCTCCTACGTCAACGAGACACGAAAACATTTTCCCTACAATTTGGCCGACCAGCCACATAAGCGCAACACGGCCTAAAGAAAACGGTGGCACGCCGTTCGCGATCCGAAGCTTTACAGCGCGCATTTCCTTCTCTGCGGGGTTGTCGTTCGCGAGCGCAACATAGTACGGAATCATAAACGCGTCGCGAAACCAACCGAAACCAAATCCCCCGAGCGTAAGTAGCCACGCAATTCCATGGTTGTACCGTCCAAGATAAGCGTGGTGGGCTCCAAACATACCCAACGTCGCCCACAAAATGTAGGCAAAGAAGGAGTTCATGCTTCGTTCCGTTCCAAAACAAACAAATATTAAAAGTATTTAACAAGGTATAAACTGTGCAACGAATATGAAAAAAGCAATGAAAGAGAGCGAGCATTTCTTATGAAAGGAGCTGCCATCGCAAATAATAATAATAAAGATTGAAAAAACAAACAAACAATCGCCTTGTTTGAAAGATGGTATTTACATACGAGTATTTACGTAGATATCACGAGTACATGCATAATATGTTATTGTATACGACATGAGGTGAAAGAATAGGTTTCAAACGCTACTCGTACGATCGAGTATACTCGTACACGTCACTAGTAGTCACTGCTACATCATGATCCTATGATGTACTTTTATTTATATACCTAATTGCTAATTGCATAAATAATATGTTGTTAAAAAAAAAAAAAGAGTTTATTTTGTTTGTCCGGGCGATTGAATGGACGCACGCGTTCGATTTATCTGTGCGCCATCAAAAAAGATATACATCTTTCAAAATTATAATCATTTTTTGCGTAGGCATCATAATGTCGTCCTCTTCATCCGCTTTAGACCAAATGTGCTATGCACTTCAGGAAGCGATTCGTCAAGCAGACGCTGCGACGATGAAGCTTCAGCAATCTGTCGAATCGCTTCGCGTGTACGCCATGAGGCAACCGCGAATGTGCATAAAGCACCCATTTTTCCAACCCCTGTTCAAAAGCGTGCTAGACCAACAAAGGGCTGAGCAGCACCGATACATCGTCGAAATTGCAGACGCGAGCCTGCAAACGCTTCGGAAGCAGGAGGCGCAGTCCCGCCTTCCCCCCAAACCCCGTCTGGTAAATGTCGTCAAAGAAACAAAAACTAAAACGCAAAGAGAAAATGATGCGAGAACAGGACGGAATAGTTTTGCGAGGCGCCTGGAGCGTCTCGAAAAGCTGATAAAAATGCCCAAGCTCGACGTAGAAAAGGCAAAGCCACTTCTCGCAGGTCTACTCAAAATGCCCCTATCGGAAGATGAAGTCATGCGTTCCAACGCGATTGCTATAGTAACATCCCTGGATCGACATCCCAATAGCAAGATTAGCAAGTTAGCGATCAAGGTTGCAAAGAGGTTCAAAGTGGAAATAAAGTTGGCAAAGTTGCGGAATCGACCAAAGGGGGAAACCGAAGACGAGCAAATGGCAAGGTTGAAAAAAAAAGCCAAGCTGATAGAAGCTAAGCATGCGAGAGAAAAGCATGCAAAGCGCGCGCGCTCGATCAGCATGAAAAAAATGCAAAATATTAAAAAGCAAAAGGTTACAATCCAGTTTTCTCACTTGAAAAAATGATTTCGTTTGATAACAACTATGATGTGCGAGCATAATATTATATAAATAGCATAGAGGAAGGTATAAAAAATAGCATAATAGTCTTATTTTAGTTTTTTTTTTAAATATTTCATTAAATATTTACAAGTAAATATTCAAGTAATACGCCCCCAACGTTGCGCCGCGCACACTCGAAGAATAGTTTCTATGGATATAAAACACTTTATAGCAGTACAAAAAAAGTGCAATATTTACTTTCCATCAGCTTCAGTCTCCATGTGGATCTTAATGCTTACCGGCGAGTCGCCGGCACTTGCTTCGTTCGCCACGCTCACTCTCGACCGTGTTGCCCTCACGGGTTTGTGCTTGACAGGATCCCTAAAGAGCGCGGTGCGCGAGAAGCGGAGGCATCTGACGACGTCTCCCAGGGGGCTCGCACGAAAGTCCGAGACGTAGCTACCTTCGTCCGCATTGAGCGCATGCTCGCCGAGGATGGACCAAGGGCCGGCTTCAGATCTAAATTCCTCTCTGCCCGCCACAATCTGCATCTTTCCACTCAATATGAGCGTGCAGTGCGTTTCGGGCTTTCCTCTCCGGTAAAGAACAGCCTCATCTCCTGTTTTGGCACTTTGGTGTCCACTGCCTTGAAAATTTGGACCCTTCAGCTCGAGGACGGGCGTATGCTTCACCGCCATTTTGAGATTCTCTTTTTTAATCTCGCCCGCCTCGATTGCCTGCACAATAATCGACACGTTGCTACTGAGATGCGCCGTCACGGCATTTACCTCGTCATCTGAAAGCTCGTTCTGATGCCTTGAGTCAAGCAAACGCAGTCGCGCGTAGTCAAATGACTCGCGATCAACTCGCGTCTCCTTTTCGACCTCCACAAACAAGTCTGTCTCGTCGACGATTTCATCTTGGAGAATTTCTTCGATAATGTCCTCGAGGGTGACGATGCCGCGGACCTCGTAAAACGGATCTTTGTCCTCCGACTCGTTGTTCACGTCGTGCACCATCGCCATGTGCGTCCGGCCTGATTTGAACATCGCAAGCGCCTGGCTGAGCTTGTTATCGGGCCATAACCACTGAACTTTGCGTCCAAAAAATTGAATCATGGCTCGGACGGTGGTGCCCTCTTCGGGATCGATCATAATAAGATCCTTCGTGAGGAGCAGACCCACAATCTTGTTCTTGGTAGTCTGAAAGACAGGCACGCGGCTATAACCAGATCGAAAGATGAGCGAAATGGTTTTGAAGTCGAGGACCGTATCGACGTCGAGCATGAAGATGTTTTCAACCGGCGTCATGACGGAGCTCACGGTTTTATCCATGTAACCCATCGCGCCCTGCATGATCTTGGCCTGATTTTCGTCGAGCGCATTATGCTCGACGTGCACTTGCAGCAGCTTCTTCATTTGACCAGAGTTGTAGATGGCACCCACTTCTTCGCCGAGCATCCAGTCGAGAGTAAGCGAAATAGGCTTGGTGATGGGAAAGAGCACAACCACGAATACTTTCACGAGCCACACCGTTTTGGCGCCTATATAAAGAGCGTGGCGGGAGCAGCTCGCTTGGGGACCGATTTCACCAAAGATAACGATGACAGCAGTAGAGAGGATGAATCCCATCGTGCCACCCGTGTAGTCGGCGAGGAGAATCGACAATGCAGCGTTCACCATGACGTTTCCGAGCAAAAGTGTGCACAGGAGAAGGTTGCCCTTGCACCTGATGGGGTAGATTTTTTTTGCGTACTTGGCGTCGTCAGACGTGGGATCCCCTCCCATAACAATCTCGAGACCTATTTTGTCCAGTCCCATCAAACCAAGGGTAAGGCCCGAAAAGAGACCTGACATCGTAATCAGCAAAACGATCGCAGTCCATTCCAAAACAATACGAATCGTCTCCTTCTCTTCTGCTTCTGTGTCGCATGAGCAGTTTTTCGTCGCCTCCAACTGACGTCTAACGAGCGCATCATCTACAGCACCAAACGGTATTCCTGGCGAAGTTTCGTACAAAGCGTACGTCGCGACGAACGCAAATGTTACTATAACGGCATGAACAAGGGCGCAGTACGCGCGCGGGAAGGACATAAGTTTCTTTTCAAAAAGAAGGTTGGAATAAAGGCGAGGCAGTTTCAGGGGGAACGTCGCGATTAAAAAGATGCGCAACTTGACCAAATACGAACGACAAACAAAGAACGAGTGATTGCCACGAACGAGTTGTCGAAGTGCAAAACGATTTTACTTCCTTATGTTGGAAAAGAACAATCGATTATTTTATTATTCCCCGCCATCATCATGCCTTTACAAATTGACTTTAATGTTTTGTTGGATTTTCCCTCCATTTTTTAATAGTATATTTAACATACGCACTCGTACATACTTTATCGTGCTCATAAAGAGGTAAAAGTATGTAGTATTAATTGGATGCCTTATTATTAACTATCTAAAGGCATCATAAAAAGTATCTTTTTTTTCATTTTTCGCAACGACTCTTTGCGGCATGCGCCATGCGCCTACAATACCATACTATTATATTATTTAGTACGAGTAATAATGCTCCTATATTGCAATGTGCAATACTATTGAGTATATGGATTTAGTTTTTTGTTTTTTTCTTATTTGTACAACGTGATAAGTGATAATAACAACTATTAAATATGATATATACAACACGATGATCATTATATACTAAATACATTGAGTTATTTTATGTAACCATTATCTCTACGAAATTTGCTCAAGTTCATCCGTTTTGGCAAGTGC
>JACLAC010016597.1_pt1 | contig 26653 bp, 20 predicted proteins | sample 8027881 | NCBI WGS metagenome assembly JACLAC01 (sample SAMN15725517, study PRJNA655200) | protist metagenome | isolation source: fluorescence activated cell sorting (FACS) single amplified genomes of... | place: Spain: Blaines Bay Microbial Observatory, Mediterranean Sea | collected 2016-01-19 | reverse complement strand
CGCTGGGAAGCTGCTCAGTTCGGTGTCGTAGCGGTAGAGGAAGAGATCGTAGTTACCTGTAGCCACACCAGAAAAAGTTACGCTGCTTGGTGTGCTGCTATCACCAAGAGTGACCTTGGCAGTGTAGCTGGATCCTGCTCCGGTTTCGTTGAAAGTTGTTCCTGCCGGGACAAGGAGTGCAAATTCAGATTTTCTGAGGTTATAGGAGTTAGATCGTCCGAGTCGCTCGCTGCTGTGTATCTGGAGTTGGAGGGTGAGTTGATAGCCTTCTTCACCTTCCTTGGGCAACGGACCACAGGAGGAAGTGATGAGCAAGGGTAATAGAGCCCAACTCAGCCAAGTGAGAGGTCGAAACTGATATGACAAAAAATTAAACAATTTACTCTTTATATGACAAAAATGTTTCAAGTTATGTCTTGTTATAACAGATATGCTGGCTTGCATTTAACAGGAAAGCTTTCTCTACTTCCATCAACTCAATCAAGCAAGGAGATTTACACTTACTGGGCAAGTAGAGAAATGACACGGTAGCACTAAAGCAGAAGGCTTGCTGGAGGATAGCCTAGGCAGGTACTTGCACTTTCAGGAATAGCTATCAGGTGTGCTTACACCGCAGGAACCCAAAACCCTCAACCACAAGCGCATGAACGATCCATCCCCAAAATCAAAAATTTAGCGCTCAGGGCAACCGAATAGTGCTGAGATTAAGAACGCTGACCGGAATGTTGCGCTGGATAGTCGAATTATCCCCCAATTGTCCATTTGGATTTCTTCCCCAACACTTTGCTCTTTGGTCGCTTAGAAGAGCACAGGAATGGGCATAACCTAAACTGATAGACTTGACGCCACCAAGCCCTGAACCTGAAACAGGAGTCAGCTCAGGTAGACTAGATGACGTTCCAATGCCCAATTGTCCTACTTGGTTTCTTCCCCAGCATTTCATGCTGTCGTCATTGAGAATGGCACAAGTATGCGCATATCCACCACTGATAGCTTTTACCGAGCCAAGCCCATTGACTGCGACAGATATAGAGCTGTTATCTGTCGAGTTATCTCCTAACTGTCCATATGAATTGTTCCCCCAGCACTTAGCGGAGTTGTTCTCCAGTATTGCGCAGTTGTGGTACTCTCCAGCACTGATAGCTTTTACTGGGCCAAGCCCATTGACTGTGACAGGTGTAGAGCTGTTAGTTGTCGAGTTATCTCCTAACTGCCCATATGAATTGTTCCCCCAGCACTTAGCGGAGTTGTTGTCGAGTACCGCGCAAGAATGGGTATTTCCAACGCTAATGGCTTTTACAGGTTGATTGAATGAAACAGGGTTGGGAATATTACTGTCTATCGTTGAATCATAGTTATATTCACTACCTCCAGATTGGCTATCCCCCAATTGTCCATAGAAATTATTGCCCCAACACATTGCGGAACCATTGTCTAACACTGCACAGGTAGTCGTACCCCCAGTGCTCAGCGATTTGAACGGACCAGGTACTGTAACGATAGCTGGAAGAAAACCTGTTGTATCTTGGGCAGCTCCGGTTCCAAGTTGTCCCAAAAGATTGGAACCCCAACACATTATCGATTTGTTATCCAGCAGGGCACAGCTATGTTCGTTTCCTGAGCTAATTGATGAGACACCGTTCAGGTTTTGAACTAACGTTGGCGATGAAATGTTTGTTTGGCCGGTGTAATTAAGAAAGCCGTTCCCCAAACGGCCACTGTGTTCAGTCCCCCAGCACATAGACGATCCATTATCAAGTACTGCGCAGGTATGTGAGTCCCCAGCACCGAGGGTTTCGCCATGTCGGGCTGCTGGAGAGGTTTCGTTATCGACATTTGTAACTGTTAGGGAACGGCTGAGCCCATGATAGCGATTGTCCGCAGTGCTCGCGTTGTCCACCTTGACAAGCACCTGAATGGGGGTGTCACCATCGGATAGATTATCATCCATACCGGTCAGGATGACTTGTTGTGGCGTGTTCCAGTTACTGTTGGAGAAAGTCAGGTTGTCTGGAGAGACCGTGACCTCGCTGGTGTTGTCAGAGGTGATCTGGAATTTCACATCACCCGATGGCTGAGCCGTCAGCACAACTGTGAAGTTGTCTTGACTACCATTCTCACTGACCATTGCAGAGGTTTTGGAGAGTGATAAACAAGGACCATAAGGCGCATTTTCCCAGCGCAAGCGAGGATACTCACAGAGAGTCATTGGATCCCAGACATTGACAAAGTCCCAGCCAGAGAAGATCGCTGTAGTATTGTCCTGCGTTTGTTGGAGTTGGGCTGTGGTGGCTGGGGTCGCTTTGGGATAATTATTGACAGATGTGTCCGTTACGTTGTCGTAATAGTTGTCCTCAAAGAAGGTTAGAGGTGAAGCAGTCTCATTATCCCCGATGGCACCTCCACCTCGAGTTGAAGTTGAAAATGTTACAGAACCAGTGGAATAGTTGCGCCTCACCTGATTGGAATTAGAAGAAGGTGCATCACTGCCCACAAGACTTCCTACGAGTTCGTACCCACTCAAATCAACTTGAGCATAGTTGTCCATTAGACTTGCACCTGCGGAAAGCTTGCCGACTAGTCCACCAACTTTACTTACATTAGTTGCTGTGATCGTTCCAAGCACATAAGAACGCTTGATGATGCCAACTCCCTTGCCCCCATGCAATCTACCAACTAAACCACCTACATTCCAGTCGTTTGCCGATGGTATGCTTAGACCCCTGATGCCAACTTCTTCAATCAAGCCGAATGAGTCTCCAACTAAACCACCAGTATGCAAGGCACCTTGCACAGAAACATTATCGAGCAAGACTTTCTTTATGATAGAGGAATTGTCTTGGAAGCCCGCAAGTACTCCAGTGTATTTTGGCTCGCCAGAGACGCTGACTGCCGCATTGTTTATTCGCAAGTTTGAAACCATGCCCGCCAAATTACCAAAAAGGCCAGTATAGTTATCAGTGGAGGCAATTGTTAGATTGGAGATTGTGTGATTATCCCCAAGCAAATCCCCTGAGAAGGGAACTGTTGAATTACCGATGGGAGTCCAGCTGATGCCACCCAAATCGATATTGCCATTTAGCTTGTAGTAAGAGCTAAGGGAGCTGCTATTGTCTCCGATGGCCTGTAGCTGAGAAGCGTTTGTAATCTGGAAAGGATCCGATTCGGTGCCTGATCCCAGAATCGAAGTACCTCCAGTGGCACCACCTCCCCCACAAGGATTCGGTTCCCAATGCAAGCGAGGATATTCACTTGTACTGCAGGGATCCCAAACATTCACGAAGTCCCACCCGGAGAAGATCGCTGTGGTATTGTCCTGCGTTTGTTGGAGTTGAGCGGTGGTTGCTGGAGTCGCGCTGACATTGTCATTGTGGGAAGTGTCTGTTTGATTGTCATAGTAAACAGAAGAAACATCGGCGCTGTTATTATGTGGATCATATCCAATCGCTCCACCCCCAGAACCAGAAGTGGGATAATTGACAGAACCAGTTGAGTAACTGTTTTTAGTAATGGTACCTGATGTTTGGAGAACTCCAATCAAACTACCAACACGTATGTTTCCTGTCACGTTGACACGTGCATAACTATTTTCTAAGGAGGCACTACCACGTATCATGCCGATTAATCCACCTTTATTGTTACCACTTTGATTATCAATAATGCCCTCAGCAAAAGATTCCTTGATTTGACCATCAAAAAGGTCTCCAACTAGTCCACCAGCATTAGCATTAGTAACAGTACTTGTAATAAATAATTTAAGTTGCTTGATTCCAACCTGCTCAATCAAGCCATATGCCTGACCAACTAAACCACCCAAGTCGGAATTGCCTTCAACAGTAGCATTATCAATTATTACATTCCTAATTGTATTTGGTGAACGTAATAGTAAGCCCGCTACTGTGCCAATTCTTTTTTGTCCTCGTACAAAGCTGTCTACAAATTTAACATTTTCTACAGTTGCCCCTCCCGTTATTTCTGAAAATAAACCTACTTTATCAGCAGATGAATTATCTATGTGGAGATTTTTAATAGTTTTATTATCACCGTTGAAAGAGCCTTCGAACGTCAGGCCAATAGGGTTCCAATTGCTGATGCCACTCAAATCAATGTCACTGGTCAGCTTGTAGTGAGCGGTGAGGTTGTCACGGACACGGTCCAAAGCGGTTGCATTGGGAACAAGAAAGGGACTAGTAGAAGTTCCTGAGCCAGCAAAGCCTGTTTGGAAAGGGAAGTGAGTAGTGATGATGGAATTATTGGCTTTGTCACGAATGCCTGAAGTTAAAATGAGCGTGTAGTTATCAAAAGACAATAAGTCCTGGTTTGGATCAAAGATGATCGTGAAGGTAGAGTTATCATAATAAACTGAGCCACTAACATTAATTAGATTCCCATTCAGATCTTTGACTTGGAGTAGAACGGTTGTGGCATTGATCGAGGAATTATCCAATTCTTCATCGAAGGTGACGCTAAAATTATCAGTTATTGAAAATGCAGTGAGGCTGGAAGAGCTTGAAATTGAAGGAGGACTGAGGTCAAGGCTTGGATTATAGACAACGGTTTGTTGTGTACCCCCCATGTTGCCAGCTTTGTCCATCACCCAGAGGCATTGTGTTTGATTGTCACCAGCACTCAATACGGATAAATCTAGGGTTTGGTTATCCCATGCAGGTAGATAGGTCTCAAAATTTGATTTGGTTGCAGATGTTGTAGCGGTACAGTTGATATTTGGATAATGAGAATTGCCATTGGAAAAATTCTGAAGATCAGCCTGAGAGATGCAATTTAAACCAGCATTTGTGGCAGTGACATTATCCCATAAAGCTTGAGGGACTGCCGGTATAGCAGGGAAATTAATCCAGCTTTCGAAATCTTTCTCAGGCTGCACGGAGCAGTTGTCGACAAAGTAGCGCCAAGTACCGCTGAGGTTGTCATTTGCCATCATCAAATAGGGCAGAGTGGTTTGATTAGTGAGAGGAGGTAGCGTGAGGAAGGGGACAGGTGGAGTTTTGTCCCGGGTAATATTCAAACTCTGAGAAACATAGCTCGTGTCAGAACTGTTGTCGCGGTAGTCTACAGAAACGTTTTGTACGCCTTCGGTCTCTGTCAATTGAAGGGGGACGTGCACTGGATAAAAAATAGGATATTGCCAATCAGTAGGATTAACACCTACTTTCAATCGGTAATGTTTCCCACCATTGCCCACGTGCAGCATCACCACAGATCCATTTGTCACGTTGTCATTGAATTCTCCCAAGTGCCTGAGGGAAGCACCTCCGCTAGATGTAGCTGAGCCTGTTGTGAATTGCCAACGCACCTGATTGTTAGTCACACCATCAATCGATTTTAGGGTGCCAGCTGCTAGGGTGGTAATGTAGGTGTCTGCGCTGAGTGGAGCATTAGGGATACAAGAGACACTGACTCCTTGAATGATCGGGGAGCAGGGTACTGATGAGCCATTATCAAGGGTAAATTGAATAGTTCCAGACACTGGAAAAACGGGACCGTTAAACGTGATCTTGGGTACTGTGTCTGTGGGATGATTGTTGGTGCCGTTGTCTGGACTCAATTTTAAAATTTTCGGTAAAGGCTGCGTGGATGAGCTTGATGCCGTAAAGCTCCAGGTCACAGGGCTGGTGAGATTATCACCTGTGAAGCTCACAGCTGAATTCAAACTTGCTTGGTAGGAGATGCCGGGAGTCAGGGTGGGTTGGAAGAGCAGCCAGTTCCCTTCCACTGCATGAACAGGTAGATCCGTTCCGTCCAGTGTCAGGGTAGCAGCCAAGTTCCCTTTGCGTAAAGGTTGATTGAAGGCGATGGCAATTAGCGAATTGGTGGAGACATTGTCCGTACGATTATCAGGTAGCTTGAAGAGTACTTCAAAGTTCGTTTGATTCTTGTAGTGCATCGAACGAGCGAGATGGTTTGTTGCTTTTTCGGTAGTGACAGCCAGACCAGAAAAATTACTGTTTGTACTGAAGTTGTCTAAAGTGGTCACCGAGCCAGGCAAGGTGGGCGTGCTACTGAGCTGAATCCCATTTTCTGGGTTGCTGTCGTTGTCTAGACTTTGAAGCAATCGCGCAAAGTTGGTGATGTTGTCCGCAGCTGTTCCCTCCACCACCCCCATCACATCGTAGGGGGTCAACGTCAGGCCAGGATTGGTGAAGGTTCCCAAATCCAGGCTGCCCAATGTTAGATTGATTGGTTTGTCAGGGAAATAGTAGATCAGTCCATCCTGATCTGTTGTTCCCGTAATCCCACCTGCATTGTAGTTTAAGCCCTCGACGGGAGAGTCTAGGAAGACAGTCTCTTTTTGGAGTTGGATGGTGACTTGGTAAGAGTTACTTGGGACTGTAAGAGTTTTAGTGCTGACTCCGTAATCCAAGGCAGCTGGAATAGTTCCACTTGATAAATAACTTTTGAAATCACTGAGTGTGATTGATGTGCCGAAGCGGTAGAGGAAAATTGTGTAAGTGTTTGCTGCAACGGAGAGAGGTTTCGTGGTATTGGTTGCGAGATCAACGTCGATTGAATAGGTGAAACTAGGAGCCGTTTTGCTAAATGTAGCAGTTGCTGGGGCCAGAACAACAAATTCAGATTTTCTTTTACTAATCGAGTTGGTACGACCCAGCCGATTGCTGTTTCGAGTTTGCAGTTGCAGAGTGAGTTGGAACTCCTCCTTGTATTCCCCTTCCTTGGGGAGAGGCGCACAAGTGCTGAGGGAAAAGCCAAGTGCGAAAAAGAGGAAAAGAAGAAGAGTCTGAATCAGAGAGAGCAAGCTCATGGGAGATTGGGTCTAAAGTTAGAGATCACGAAAGCAATGAGGTTGGAATTTGAAAACAGAGGGAGATTTATCACAATTCCTGGAAGATTTCTTTAGCTAATTTTTGAAAAATTTGCTTGTGAAGCAACAAACTTGTCAGAAAAACTGTCGGTTTTTCTATCTTTGATGCCTGACCCGTATCAACCCCGATGCCTCGGATCAAAGGCATCCCGAACACCCTCGCCAATGAAGACAAGCAGGCTAAGCATCAAAGCCAACACAAAGAAGCCGGAGAGACCGAGCCAGGGAGCGTGAATATTGGCTTTGCCCTGAGCAAGTAGTTCACCCAGCGAAGGCGAACCAACTGGCAGACCAAACCCCAGGAAGTCGAGAGAGGTTAGCGTGGTGATCGAGCTGTTGAGCAGAAAGGGCAGGAAGGTCAGGGTGGCGACCATTGCGTTAGGCAGGATGTGACGACGCATGATCGTGGCGTTGCTCAGTCCAAGAGCTTGGGCAGCACGGACGTATTCGAGATTACGACCTCGAAGAAATTCAGCTCGTACGACCCCGACGAGTCCCATCCAACTGAACAAGAGCATGATACCAAGCAGCCACCAGAAATTGGGTTCCACGAAGCTGGAGAGAATGATCAATAGGAAGAGCACAGGTAATCCAGACCAGACCTCAATGAAGCGCTGCCCCCCAAGATCAACCCAACCTCCGTAGTAGCCTTGCAGGGCCCCAAACCCCACACCAATGATCGAACTGAAGATGGTCAGACAAAGTCCAAACAAGATGGAAATGCGAAAGCCGTAGATCAAACGGGCCATCACGTCCCGGCCCTGGTCGTCGGTTCCTAGCCAGTTTTCAGCAGAGGGAGGGGCTGGAGCCGGTACACTCAGGTTGTAGTTGATCGTGTCATAGCTGTAGCGAATCATGGGCCAGAGGATCCAACCTTTTTCTTCGATCAGATCCTTGACAAAAGGGTCAGTATATTCTGCTTCGGTCGCAAACTCTCCACCAAATTGAGTCTCAGGGTACTCCACTAGAAAGGGAGCGTAAAACTCTCCATCAAAGTGAACCAACAGGGGTTTGTCGTTGGAGATGAGTTCTGCAAGTAAACTGAAAAGAAAGAGAAAGAGGAAGAACCAGAGGGACCAATAGCCCCGTCGGTTGGCACGGAAAGCCCGTAGGCGTCGTTGATTGATTGGATTGGAGAGAAGGGTAGAAGCCATGAGTGTTTGCGTCAGGAATCCAACAAGCGTCGAGCCAGCGTCAAGCTACCAACAAAAGCCACCCCGGATTGTTTGAGAACACGTGCGATCTCATTCAAGGTGGCGCCAGAAGTCATCACGTCATCCATAAGCCAGACACGCTCTGGGGGTTTGGTAAAGTGAACCTCAAAAACATTCTGCACATTCTTTCGCCGTTGTTCAATATCCAAGGTGGTCGTTTGACTGGATCCTTGGACTTTTCGGGTAATCGGGTTGGTCCTGGGTAGGTTTACATTGGAGATGTGTCGCTGAATTTCCAGTGCCAGTAATTGAGCCTGGTTGAACTGTCTTTGGCGCAAACGGCTTTTGGAGCGCGGTATAGGAACCAATTGCCCGGTCAATTTAACTTCCTGGTTGAACACTCCCTCCAGAAACAAAGTTCCCAGCAATTTGCGGAGCCTGGTTTGTTGGAAGAACTTTAAGCCAATGAGCCCCTCACGAATCGTCTCTTCATAACGCAAAGCACTGTGGCATTCGTCCAAGTGCCAGCGTGGATAATCTTTACACGCAGAACAACCGAATTGAAAAGGATTCAGGGTTGGCTGTGCACAACGTAGACAGTGAATTCTGATCCAGGGTAGGTTGACTTCGTTCGAATAGCAAAGCAGGTTGGTGGAGGGACCTTGCAAACCTACTTGAAGTACCTGTCCGCACTGCTAACATTGGCAAGGAAGCCAATTACCTGGATTTAGACAACACTCAAATATAGTTCGCCAATCGGTCTTCCGACTTTGCATCGGTTGCCGAAGTAGAATGGCTAACGGTTGGGGTAGTAGGGTTGGGAAGATGGTTGCTCTGCGGTAGCAAGCCTTGGACAGACGGACGATCACGCCAGAGGCCAAGCATCAGAAAATAGCCAGTCAATCCTCCAATCACCAGGAGACTGAACTCCCCCCACTGGGAAGTCAACCCAAGATCTAAACCAACCAGAGCCCCTGGAATAATGGCCAGCCCGGGGTAACGCTCCGCCCTTTGGCTTCCCGCCAACAGTAAGGTGAAGGCTCCGATGAAGAGGCCAAGAATCGTAGCCAAGATCAGAATTTGTAAAAAAGCCATGTTGTCTTTTGGGCTAGGGATTTGATGAATCTAAGATCTCATTTTCAGAGATGGTTTTTGTTCAAGCGGGATCGTCAAATTCTGGAGGGGCCGCATAGGCTTCGTACTCGACCAAAGATTCCTGCAACAATCGATCACCGACGTCAAGGGTTTCCTTCTCCAATTCGGCAACCACCACGCGGTAGGGAGTGTTGCGTTCCACAAAGATCAAATAGAAGGGTAGCCATTCCCCGGTCAGTTTGTGAATACCCTGACGATACCAAGCGGCTTGAAATGCATAGTGCCATTGGGTATTGGCCTCTGAACTCGTCCGATAGGAAAACTTGAGATCAGCTATGAAAGCTTTCTCGGGACAGAACAAGTCGAGTCGGCCTTTACAACGCAAATTGTGCTCTGGAGCTTCCCAGAAAAGGGAAACTTCCTTCAGACTGTTTTCCAGTATCCAACTGGCTTGGGGGTGCAGATTCACGGCGTTTTGCGCGTTCATCAATGCGTCCCAAACGTTAGTGGGAAGAAAGGTCGGACGGGGCTCTTCACAATGATTTTCTTCGGCTTCCAACTTTTTTAGCTTCCGTAGTGAAATCCCCGGGGTCAATCGCTGGTAGTCCTGCTCAAATCTCTCCGGTTCAAGCAGAAGACAGTGGCCTGCGTTCCCGATCAGGACGCCATGCGGGTTGTAGTAATTTCCAGGTCGGAAGATCTGTTTCAGCGTCGACTGGTTCAGCCCTTGAGCTTGCTGGTATTCCTCAAAGGGCATCTCCTCAAAAATCCCGGTTTGGAAGTTTGTGCCCTCCATTATCGATACGATTCAACGGTTGGGCAGGAACAGACCAGGTTGCGGTCTCCATAGGCGTTGTCGATTCGATTGACCGTTGGCCAGAATTTTTGGGTTTGCATGCCTGGCAAGGGATACGCAGCGATTTCTCGACTGTAGGGATGAGCCCAGGCCTCAGTGGTGAGGTCCAATTGAGTATGTGGAGCATTAACCAACGGGTTGTCTTCCAAGGGCCAAATTCCCTCCTCAACTTGGCGAACTTCCTCACGAATTTTCAACATCGCCTCACAGAATCGATCCAGCTCTTCCCTGGATTCGCTCTCGGTAGGTTCAATCATTAAGGTTCCAGCGACAGGCCAGGACATGGTAGGGGCGTGAAATCCATAGTCCATCAGACGCTTCGCGATATCTTCCTCAGAGATTCCAGAGCTGTTCTTGAGGGGTCGGATGTCCAGAATACACTCATGTGCCAAGCGACCATTGCGGCCACGATAGAGGATCGGATAAGCGTCACTGAGTCGTTCTGCCATATAGTTTGCGTTGAGGATTGCGACTTGGGAGGAGGTGCGCAGATTCGGTCCCCCCATCATGCGAATGTACATCCAGGAGATTGGCAGGATGCTTGGGCTTCCCCAAGGTGCAGCGGAAACAGCCCCACCGGTTCGATTTTCGGCAACCTTGATGATGGAGTGATTTGGAAGATAGGGAGCCAGGTGAGAATGGACGCCAATGGGCCCCATTCCAGGACCTCCACCTCCGTGCGGAATGCAGAAGGTTTTGTGAAGATTGAAGTGCATCACATCTGGTCCAAATTGCCCCGGTTGGGCAATGCCCACCAGAGCGTTCAGGTTGGCTCCATCCATATAAACCTGTCCACCGAAACCCTGGATGGTTTCACAAATACTGCGGATTTCTTCTTCAAAAACCCCATGAGTCGATGGATAGGTCACCATCAAGGCGGCTAGTTCGCTAGCGTGTGCCTCGGCTTTTTGACGTAGGTCATTGGCATCAACATTCCCTTGGGAATCGCAGTTGACAACCACTACTTTCATTCCCGCCATTTGTGCACTAGCGGGATTAGTTCCATGGGCTGAACTCGGGATCAGACAGATGTGACGGTGTGCTTCCCCTCGAGAGATGTGATAGTTACGGATTGTCAGAAGCCCTGCGTACTCACCTTGTGCCCCGGAATTAGGCTGCATGGAGATGGCATCAAAACCAGTCAATTGCATCAGCCAATCTTCCAGTTGTTGAATCATTTTCTGCATTCCATGTGCTTGCTCTACGGGCACAAATGGGTGTAGAGAGCCCACACTTTCCCAGGTCACGGGGATCATCTCAGCGCTGGCGTTCAATTTCATTGTGCAGGATCCCAGCGGAATCATGGCGCGATTTAGTGCCAAATCTTTTTCCTCGAGGTTCCGCATGTAGCGCATCAATTCGGTTTCGGAGTGGTATCGATGAAAAACAGGATGGCCCAAGAAATCAGATTCTCTTCGCAAGCTTTCTGGAATGCCATCATCAGCAGAGTTGGCTTGACTCAGTAACGAATTTAAATCGGCTTCCACTCCAAAAACTTTGAGAAGCTTGCTGACATCTTCGGGAGTCGTGGTTTCATCAAGACTGACTCCGAGACGAGTGGAATCGATTACTCTAAGGTTGATCTTCGCTTCCTGTGCACGCTGCAAAATTCCTGGCTGTTTCGTTTTTGTGTCGATGCAAAGGGTGTCAAAAAATTGTTCATTCGATGCAAAGCCACCTTGATCCAGGCCTTGTCGAAGGAGCCCCGTCAGGGTATGAGTTCTTCGAGCGATCATTTTAAGACCATCAGGACCATGATAAACCGCATAAAAACTAGCGATGACCGCGAGCAAGACTTGCGCTGTGCAGATATTGCTGGTGGCCTTCTCACGGCGGATGTGCTGCTCTCGCGTCTGTAGCGCCATGCGCAAGGCAAGCTGTCCCTGTCGATCCTGCGAAACACCGATTAATCTTCCGGGGAGCGATCTTTTCAGTGTGTCACGGGTTGCCAGAAACGCAGCATGCGGTCCACCATACCCCATGGGAACCCCAAAACGTTGGGCACTGCCGAAGACGATATCAGTACCCATTTCTCCAGGTGGTTTGAGAAGAGTCAGGCTGAGTAAGTCCGTGGCCATAGCGACCAAGACTCCTTGCTGGTGCATGGCTTCGATCCATTCTGACCAATCATTGATCACCCCAAAGGTATTGGGATACTGCAATAAGGCCCCAAAATAGTCACTGCTTGGTATTTCTGTTGGCTCTCCAACCACCAACTGAATGTTCATCGGCTCTGCTCGGGTCTGAAGAAGATCAAGGGTCTGCCGATGCACATTGCAATCAACAAAGAACTGATTGTTCTTTTTCTTCGAGTGACGATGACAGAGTGTCATCGCCTCTGCAGCTGCAGTGGCTTCATCTAAAAGCGAAGCGTTGGCAACCTCCATTCCTGCGAGATCCAAAACCATCTGTTGAAAATTGAGCAGCGCCTCCAGTCTTCCTTGGGCGATCTCTGCCTGGTATGGAGTATAAGCAGTGTACCAGCCAGGATTCTCCAACAGGTTCCGGCGAATTACAGCAGGCAGGTGTGTTCCATAGTAGCCCTGACCCAGAAAGCTTTGCCAAAGCTGGTTATCCCCCATCATAGACTTCAACTCATTCAGAGCCTGTTCTTCACTTGCTGGATTCAGGTCCAGCTTGCTTTGCGGTTGCAGAATGTCATGGGGCACCGTTTTTTCGAGCAAATCCTCCAGAGATTGCAGTTCTAGGAACTGCAACATTGCTTGTTGCTGGGCTTGGTTGGGCCCAATGTGTCGGTGGACAAAATCCGCCGAAGGTTGAAGTTGATTAAGTTCTTTGAGCAGGCTGGATTGTATAGGCATGAAATATTCAAGGAAAATTAAAAGATCTGTAAGTAGCTTGAAATCACTCAATGAATCATGACAAATTCCGATCATGGCTGCAAGGTTGGTACTACTAAATCTTATGATCTTGACAGCCAATTCAACTTTGCCAAAAATTTTCAATCATTCATCCATTCCTCGTTTGCAGTGAAGAGGAGAAAAAGTTATTATTTGTAAATTTAATTGCAGCCGATTTTTCATTTAGTCTAAGTTTATGGCTCAGATGCTCACCGTCCCGGAAGTGGTTAATTTACTCCGGGTGCCAGAAACAACGATTCGTCGCTGGATTCAACAAGGGGAGTTTCCTTGCACTATCCGGAACGGCAAGCCACTCATCAATAAGACCACGCTGATTTCCTGGGCAGAAGCCAAACACCTCCGCTTGGGTTCATCCGCACTGGGCAAAAAGGGAAATCTTGTTTCAGACAATCTGTTGGCTGCCTTGGAATTAGGAGACATCCATTATGGGCTTAAGGGCGAAGATCGAGAAGCTGTTCTTAGGGACCTACCTGGACAGTTGCAGCTGAACAAGATATCACCACAAAAATTAGAGACACTCCTGTTGGAGCGCGAGGGCCAGTCATCAACTGCTCTGGGTAAAGGAGTAGCGGTTCCTCATCCTCGCTATCCACTACCCATTTCGAAATCCCAATCTCGTGTGGATGTGTTTTTTCTTTCTTCACCAATCGAATGGGACGCACCAGACGGACAACCTGTTCATACACTTTTTCTTTTGCTCAGCGCCGAATCTTCCCACCATCTGAAGATCCTTTCGCAAATAGCTGGTCTGCTGCGGCAAGCAGGCGTCGAGGACTTTCTGCAGCAGGCACCCCCACAAGATGCACTCTTGGACTACATTCAAGCAAGAACTTCACTCTAAGCTTCAATCTCTCCTGCCGAGTTCGCCACTTGGCGAGGGCGAACGACTGTCACACTTTCGAACTCATTCTGCCCGTGAAACCGTGGTAATGATGCTATGCGCTCTGGTCATTGGAGCTGGTAGTGGAGTCCTGGCAGTTAGCCTGAATTGGGGTGTGCACTTCCTGCAGGAATCCATTCTCTTTCTTCCTGATCTTGGCCAGATTCTGATGCCTGCGCTGGGAGCGGGTTTAGCCGTTTTCATGATTCGAAATTTACTGAGAGATCCCTCTGGGCATGGGGTTCCTGAGGTAATTCATGCAGTACTGCATGATGCGAGAAATCTGAAAAAAAGAATGATTCTTTCTCGGTTTTTCGGAAGTCTGTTCACTGTTGGAACTGGGAATTCTGCTGGACTGGAAGGTCCAACAGTCTGTATCGGGGCTGCTTGGGGAGCTGTGGTTGCGCGTTGGCTGAACACAAATGAGCGCCGTAGTAAACTACTACTTGGCTACGGAGTGGCAGGTGCGGTTGCAGGGATTTTCAATGCTCCCTTGACAGGTCTAATTTTTACACTAGAGATCATTCTTGGTGAGTGGTCGGTATTGACCGTCTTGCCTTCGATCATTGCTGCGGTGACCGCGACAGAGTTCAGTCGCGTCTTGATGGGCAATAAGATCACATTCTCGCATGAGTTTGAGTTCTTCGACCCAACTTCCTTGGTCGCCTGTGTGCTGCTCGGGATCCTGACAGGCCTGGTATCAATTGCATTTTCCAGAAGCCTCAGTTGGTCTGAGAAAAAATTTCATAAGGTGGGAAGTCCTTGGGCGAGAGCTGCTCTTGGAGGTGCGATCATTGGGGGTATGGCATACCTAAACCCTTCCGTGCTCGGCGAAGGCTATAACATCACGCAAGAGTTCTTGGCGCAGATGGATCAGCATACTGTGGACTGGGTTCTTTTGTTCATCTTGCTGAAATTCATTGCCTGTTGTGTGACTATAGGTTCAGGTGGAGTAGGAGGAGTTTTTGCTCCGAGCCTTGTGCTGGGTAGTGCGGTGGGCATGTCTTTCGGTTTAATATTGGGATTGACTGGTTGGGAAGGGGTGGCTGAACCAGCAGCCTTCGCTCTGGTTGGCATGGCGGGGATGGTGACTGGCGTAATGCACGGGCCTCTGACCGGGGTGTTTCTGGTCATGGAATCCACAGGAGGATACTCGCTGATTCTTCCCTTGATGCTCACTGCAAGCAGTGCCATGGTAACGAGCTCATTTTTGGAGGTGGGTTCTGTTTACACTCAAAATCTGATCTTCAAGGGTGATCTGGTTAAAAGAGGGTCAGATCAACACTTGCTACGATCCCTGTCCAGGGATTTTCGTGATTTGTTAGATCACGACTTCCTGGCAGTCCGGGATAGCACCCTCTTGGGCGAGTTTGTGGAGGTCTTCAAAAAAGCACATCGTAATTATTTTCCGGTCCTTGAGGCAGATTCTGATCGCTGCATAGGAATTGTTTTTCTAGATGACATCCGCTCCTACCTATTTGACACCCATCTCTACAACATAGTTTCCATGGGTTCAATCATGCGCTCTCTACCGACCATCTCTACGAATGAATCTATCGAAGAAGCGCTGGATAAGTTTGAACTAAGCGGAGCATGGGCTCTACCAGTAATGGATGGCAAGGAGCGATTTTTGGGGATGCTTTCGAAATCAACCTTGTTTGATCATTACCGTCGGGAGTTGCAAATCACGGTTTGAAATCAACTCCAAAGACGCAGTGTCCCGATCCCCGGCCAATAAATTTCTCCTTTCCAAGGGTTTAGCCCAAATTCTAGTGCAAACCATTGAAAGCGAAGCCCCTCTTCAATTCCAATAGAAATTCCCAAAATCCCCCAAAGAGTCAGCTGCAATCCGCTTCCGCCTGTTGTGGGTTGTATCCAAAAACCCAAAGGGAAATCTTTACCGATGGCAGTAGGTGGTAAAGTCATTTGAAGTTCTGGTACTTGTCGAAGCACATGTGCTGTGAAGGTGTTGCTATTTGGACCAGGCCAGACCCGATAGAATTCACTTGCAGGATAGCTAGCGATTGCGTCCTCAACGTTCTTCGTTAATTTTTCAGCTTCTTGACCACGGACTTGGCCGTAAAGCTCAGGAGGATTTCCAAACCATGCTCGGTTTGGGAGACCGCTTGATTCAGAAACCACGGGCATACCACGAAAGTGCCGCCAACCGATCACATCATATCGACGAAAGTCAGGATCTCCTGCTTCTTTGATCGCAATCCAAGTATGGACTGCAAACGCTCCACGCCAATTATAGGCTCTTGCTCCGTAGATTTGAATGACTGCTTCATCTTCTCTTGCTTCCGCACTAGGAATCTGAACTGCTTCTTGAGAACTTCTGCTCCAGTGTGTGTCCAAATCTAGATCAGAGAACTTCCAAGCCCACAAAGGGCCAGTCAAGAGCAAGGGAGTCAATAAGACTAAGCAAAGGAGCAACAAGCGAATAGCTCTCCAAAGTCGTTGATACCTGAAAGGGATCATTTGTGGAAGAAGATGATAGAATCTGAGGTTTTCGAGAGGCTAAGGGCGAATAACTTCCATATCAGGAGGAATCTCAAAACTGAAAAAATCCTTTGAAAATTCGACGTTGTAACTCAGGGCTTCAAATTCGATGATTCTTACTGAACCGCTGTTGTCCTTGAAGAGCAGGGCCTCCAGGTCTCCCGTTTCGCTATCGACACCGAGCTGTAAAAGTTCGATTGCACTTTGCTCTCGGTTGGGAACCAGTTCCAAAACTTCCCATGATTTATCAGGATCTAGTAAGGACTTCTGCATCCTTCGCTGGGTAAAATCTTCAGTCAATTCACCAGCACCGAGAAGGAAAGCCAGTGCAGTCCCGTCTGTCACAGCGGCCAACTCCTGAATGGTCACATTTTCCAGCAAAGGATCATATAACCAAAGAGTGTCACCATCAGTGACAAGCAACTGAGGATCTGGTTCTTGGTACTCCCAGCGCATTTTTCCGGGACGGTGATACGCAATGATTCCGGAGGCGCTTGCTCGTCGGTCTTCACTTTCCACAATTGTGGTTTGTAGGAAATTGCCTTGGAAGCTCTGCATTTCTAGATAGCGTTCCTGAACCTGCTCCGGAGTGATAGCTAGCAGATAGTGTGGGAATGAAAAGATTGAAAACAGAGTAATGAAAAATTTTGTCATGTTTTGGAGTCGCTCAAATTCTTAAAAGGCAGGTGATCCCAGCACCACATGAGTGGTCCTCTCCAATTTTGATGACTCAATTGGATTTGATAAACTCCCCATAGTCCAATCAAAATAGGAGGAATCCAGAGGAAAACAGCTTTCATCGGTTCTTTCCCAATGGTCAGTTCCTTTGAAAAAGACCAAAGGATGTAATGAATTACGATTAAGGCCAGAGCTTGGAGGTAAGCGTTAGATCGTCCTCTTCTGGGGTCTGCCATACCAATGTTCAGTGCTGCCAAAGCAAAGGCGAGGCAGGCCATCGGTGTTGTTAAGCGAAGATTAAACTCTCTCAATCTAGTTTGATCCATGAAGTAGCTGTGGGGTTTCAATAGATCGAGAGATGGTACTCCCCAAATTTTTCTTATCGTAGATCCATCCAACTGGGGAGGACGAAACTGGTATTTGAATTCCTCGAAATCCATTGTTCGATACCCACCTTCCGTATTTCCAAAGTGCATCGTACCCTGTTTCAATTGTAGAAGGATGTTCTGCTCTTTCTCCCTGATCAGGAGTTGACCTTTCGAGGAAAGCGAAACCATCGAACTTGGTCGCAATTCAGTGTCGGAGATAAAAATCCCCTCCAATTCCTCATTGGGAGATTTGCTCTCCACGTAGAGGACTTTGCCGGGGAAGTCATAGTTGAGTACTCCAGGTCGAATGGTTTTCGCAGTTTGCGATCGTAACAATCGTAGGGTCTCCTCCTCATAGGCAGCATACCCAGCTGGTTGCATCCAAAGGGTGATTCCCAAGTCCAGAATGGTTGCTAGCAGTCCAAAGGTTGCGACGGGTACGGTGAGTTGCCAAGGACTTAAGCCGGAAGCCCCCATAGCCGTAAGCTCCAGATCGTTGGATAATCGAACCAAAACGATCACAACTGTAATCACAACGGCGATTGGGAGAGTGACTGATAAAAACTGGGGTAATCGGTAGAGTAACATCAGCAAGACGCTCCCTACTGGTACGCCTCTGGAGACAATAAGGTTAATTAGTTTATAGACCGTATCCATTGACAGGATGAAGGTCAGAATAAAGGTGGCAAGCAGGAAAGGGGGAATGAGTTGAAGGAAGAGGGAACGGGCCAGCATACCACTAATTTGAAGCCAGTAGGTCTTTCAATTGCCAGGCTACTTGCAGGGCGTGCCTCCCATCTTTCGCTGAAACTTGAGGTCCATGACCCTGCTCTATACACTTCAAAAAATCAGCAATTTCAGCGAGTAAATCATCTCCACGCTCTAACTGAAGATTCTCTGGTTGGAGATCCTCAGGACTCAGGTCACTACTTAAATTCACTTGTAGTTTCCGAGCTTGCCCTGTTCCAAAATCCAAAGAGAGATAAAGGCCGTTTTGAAAGATACGCATCTTTCGTTCTGCTTTATCGGAGACACGGCTGGCTGTCATACTAGCTACACAGCCATCAGGGAAGACCAGCCTAGCATGAGCTAGATCTGTGAGGGGCGTTAGAATAGAGACACCGGTACACTCTACTTTAGTCGGAAGTTCCCCAGTGATCGCAAGCACAAGATCAATGTCATGAATCATCAAATCTAGAATCACATCGACGTCAGTGCCTCTTTTGGGGAAAGGGGCAATCCTAATATTTTCGACGAACTTTGGTCGTTGGATGGATTGGCGGAATTCTTTGAAGACGACGTTGAAGCGTTGAACATGACCAATCTGCAGAACAAGCTGCTTGTGATTTGCTAATCCCTCTAAATCCTCTGCTTCAGCTACGGTACTAGCAATTGGTTTTTCAAGGAGAACATGAATACCTGCCTTCAGAAAAGGTCGTGTGATTTGATGATGATGGACTGTTGGTACAACGATGCTGACAGCATCAACTTTACCAAGCAAATCGTCATAATTTCGATAAGCTTGGGTGCCCGTCTCTTCAGCTACAATAGTAGCTCTTTCGAAATCACTATCTACGACACCAATTAATTCTGCATTAGAAAGTTGGGCATATTTTTGGGCATGAAATCGACCTAGGTAACCCACGCCGATAACGGCAGTTCGAAGCATTCAATTACTCTTCAACGCAATTTGGGTTCGTTCAAAAAGCGACCGACTGGATTGAGAACGTCAATATTCTCACAAGTGATGCGAAATACAGAAATGATGGGTACGGAGAGAATCATACCAACAGGGCCCCACAACCAACCCCAAAAAATCAAGGCAAGCACAACAATCAATGGGCTCATTCCTAAGCTATCCCCCATCACTTTTGGCTCAAGCACATTCCCCACAAATACTTGAGTTGATATTAGGAGGACCATGATGACCAATGGTTCGGCCAGGGTTTCAAATTGGACGAATGAAATTATGATTGGTGGAATGGTCGCCAGCACAGAGCCGAAAGAAGGGATAAAATTCAGTAAAAACGTCAAGAGTCCCCAGAAGAGGGCAAAATCGACTCCAAAAAGAAGGAGAAATCCAGCAACCACAATTCCTGTAAGTGCTGAAATTCCTGTCTTGATGTTCAAATAGCTTGCAATCTGTTGATTGATCGAGTGAATCACCCCAACTGCCCTGGAGGCTCCGCTGCGGTGGGAAAAAGAATTTTCCAACCTTCGAATAAAGCTCTCCCGTTCGAAAAGCAAATACACCAGATAAAGCAGTACAAGAAATAGGTTGGTGAGGAACTCTACAAAATTCCCCAATCCTTGTCCTAAAATTTGAGCAATCGCTCCTGCATTGATGTGATCTGCCCACTGAATTTCTGTTAGTTGTTCCTGGATCACTGAAGGAGGGATGCTGAGGGCATCTGCAACATCAAAGAGCATTCCTTGTATCCGCATCTGGTAACGAGGAAGGTTAGCTGTTAGCGCATTGACGCTGTTGTAGACCAACTGCCCGACAAGATAAAGAATCAGAGCAGTGCTGAGTAAGACAAGGAGAACTCTGAGGCCGGTCGGGAAACGGAAACGGATCAGAAGTTTCTGAAGTGGCTCTGCAAGATAAGCTAGAAAGAGTGCTACAAAAAAAGGGATCAGAATTCCAGAGAGAGTTTGCAGGATAAATCCACAAGCGATCACGAAAAGCCCACCCGCGAAAAAAGTCAGTAGGCTGAGGGTGGTCTCGGCAGAAGGGGGCAGTTTGCTTTTCATGCAATATATTCAGGGTGCAGTTCCACTCCAGAATCAATGATCTTATGCATTTTATTTCGCCAGATGATGCCTTCAGAAGCCCAGCGAATCAATACCTTGGCAAATTCACGACCAAAGCCAAGAATCCTGCCGACGTTCATTAAGAAATCAATCTCACGTGTACTGATCACATCGTCAGCGGTTGTGATCAAAGCCAACTCAATAAAGATTTTGACCTCCAGTTCCCGTGTTGCCAAGGGGAATTTATCCAATTTTGGAAGCTTTTGGTCCTTTACTGCTTGCACGAGTGAGTCAACCTGAGTTTTAGAACTTAGAAATGACAAAGCCTGTTCAAGATAACTCAGTTCGCTAGGATCAATATTTCCATCCGCAACAATGGCGTGGCAGACTGCTACGGCAAACCAGGTTTTCTGCTGTTCGTTCAGGATTTCTGGCTGTAGGCCAGTTAACATCTGTGCACTCATGTGATTTTGCGGGCTAAAGGGTTTTCATGCGCTTTCAGGCAATTTCGTCAGAAAGCTTTTTGAGATCTTCAGTTATGCGTAGTGGTAGTTCTCTTTTCTCTGAACGGCTGAGTAATGCAGTATCTATCGGAGTTCCGACGTGAACAGAGAGGTGTTTGCCAGAGTTAATTTTGAAGCCACTTGGGGGCATGACCGTCTCAGTACCGCGTAATCCTATGGGGATGATGACAGCATCAGTTTGCCGGGCAAGCAGGAATCCACCTTTACGAAGGGGTTGCATTTTCCCATCTAGACTCCTTGTACCCTCTGGTGCGAGCCAAATTAAAACCCCGTTTTCCATCAATTCCTTGGCTCTGGTCAATGACCTCATTGAGTTTTTCGGATCATTCCGATCAATTGGAACAAACTCTGCGGCGATCATACCTTGTCCCCAAATGGGAACCTTAAACAACTCCTGTTTACCAATCATTCTGACAGTTCCTGGAATTGCTGCCAAGACTAGGGGAATGTCAAAATAACTTCTATGATTACTCATCAGGACGTAACGTCTACCGGGTTCGATAGACCAAGGTTTTTCATAGTGAACAACGTAGTTTACATCAGCATAATTAAGCAAGCGTTGCGCCCATAGTTTGACTCGGGGGCTGATCACTTCCCTCCCAGCTTTTCTCAATGAAACATCTACCATAGTCAGGAAAGATAACCAGAGGGTACACCAGATTGACCTGAGCAGAATGACTGTTGACGTTAATGAATCAGTCTCTTCATTATTTAAAGATTCGTAGGATCTCTTGGTGTGCTCTGCTGAGGGGATTTTTTTGTCGTTCATCTTGGTAAGAAGTCCCTAGTTTCAGTGCTCAGACGATCTAGGCTGAAGACAAGTTTGACTAAGCAACGTTGACTCTGCAACAAAGCTAATTCACTGTAGTGGTCTTTGATTAAAGTACAAGTTCACCCATCCCGTCATTACATCAATCAATTTCAGTATGGAACAACTTTTCCCTCGTTATGTTCTGGATACAAATGTCTTACTCTATGATCCTGACTCAATTTACGCCTTCCCAAACTCCCAAATCATTATCCCCTTACATGTGATTGAGGAAATTGATCGGTTCAAGAGCGTGATGAGTGCGACTGGTAGTAATGCTCGAAACATTTCTCAGGTTTTGGATCAATGCCGAAAACTGGGGAATCTGTCAAAAGGAATTCATCACTCGAATGATAGTGAATTGGTGATTTCCATGAGTACTCCGGATGATGTGGATTTTCCAGAAGAATTAGATCTTGATAGAGCGAGTAACAGAACCCTGCTAGTAGCGTGGGAACTCCTACACCAGCAACAAGAAGTAACTCTGGTTACTCTGGACACAAATGTACGGGTCAAGGCGAATGTACTTGGAATCCCAACGATCAATTATGATGGCCGCCACCAGGATGAACCCTACCAAGGCCTAACACGAATGGAACTTTCGGAGTCAGAGTTGGGTCAATTTCGTGATCGTCACATCCTCTCTAGAGACCAAGAGTTTCTCCCTAATGAGGGCATTTTATTGCTGAACAAAGATAGGCAGGATGATGCAGAGATGGCGATTTTTGACAGCAAGATTGGCTATCTTCGTCCTTTTCATCATGATGAAGGTGTTTGGGGGATTTTACCAAGAAATGTGGAACAACACCTCGCTCTGGAATTACTTTTGGATCCAGAAATTCCCATTGTCACCTTGAATGGAAAGGCAGGAACAGGGAAGACTCTGTTAGCGTTGGCCGTTGGTTTACACATGATGTTGATGGAAAATCGCTATACACGAATGATTGTCTCCCGTCCAATCTTCCCAATGGGTCGTGATATTGGCTACTTGCCAGGCGACCTAAACGAGAAATTAGATCCCTGGATGCAGCCTATTTTTGATAACCTAGAACTGTTAGTAAGTAACTCAGGTCGGAAGGGGACAAAAGGCTATCAGGAACTCATCGACCAGGGCTTCATAACAGTTGAGCCACTCACTTACATCAGAGGTCGAAGTATTCCAAGACAGTACATGATTGTTGACGAGGCACAAAACCTTACTCCACACGAAATGAAAACGATCGTGACCAGAGCCGGTGAAGACACAAAAATTGTCTTAACAGGTGATCCACACCAGATTGATAACCCATATGTGAACGAGGGTTCAAACGGTTTAAATACACTTGTTGAACGCTTTAAGAAGTATTCTCTGGCAGGGCACGTAACGTTAGTTCATGGAGAGCGGTCACCGCTAGCAGATTTAGCAGCAAATGCACTTTAAGGTGTGTTCGGTCAGGAGGACCGTGCTCAAAAAGACACGGTTTTTCTTCAGTTAGGCAGCGGCTTCCTCAGCCACACTTGTAGTCTGGGATGATAGAGTGGTTTTTTCAGGGAGCTTGACCTGATGATCTCGGCTGAATTGATAATCTTTGAAGATGTGCTCTGCTGTAAGCATCTGATAACCCCCGTCCTCTAGTTGATGGGTAGTGTCTTTCAGACGATAGACGTAATGCCCACATGTCCATATCTTAAAGTTTCGCATTTGGGTACACAAGCAGGTCTTGTCTTCCACGATAAGCTTGCCACCTTCTTTTTGGGTTCGCTCTAATTCTCGGTTGTAGGCATCCACATAGGCACATTGCCCATCATTATCAAGAATGTACCCAAAAGCTTCGCAATTTGGTCGAATACCCTGGCCAATGCCTGGCGAATTGGTCAACATTCTCATGGGATAGCCTGTTGGTGAAACTTGATTGACTACCACATCTTTTTCAAGGGCTTCGTAATACTTTTGTTTGGCTCGATTTGGAAGACCACATTCTTCGGAGACAGTGAACCTAGTTGCAACCTGAACGGCAGCAGCACCAAGCTCCATATATTCAACAGCATCCGAACCGGTAAAAATTCCACCGGCAGGGATGACAGGAATATCAAGGTCGTTGACTTTCAAAAATTCAACTACTTCAACAAAAATGGTTTTGAGATCGTATTTGGCCCAATCCATTCCAAATCCCAGGTGGCCACCGGCTAGGGGCCCCTCAACAACAATGTAGTCTGGCATCCGATCAAGCCTAGCTGCTCGCTTAAGAAATGGACGCAGAGCACGAACAGATGAAACAATGATTCCCAAGAGTGTATCCCTAAATCGAGGGTGATCACTGACCAAGGCCATAGTGCCCAAGTGTAGTCCAGCGCTAAGCGTGATACCATCTACCCCGGCGTTCATTGCCCCAACCATTCGTGCTTGTAGTGTTTCCCGAGGATTATTCATTGAGAGCTTTTCCATGCAATTGACGAAAATCATCCCATCGCCGCGTTTCGCATTCATCGTTTTGTCGACATGCAGAAAAGCAGCTTCTTCCACCATTTTCAGATCGAAATGAACCTGAGATTTGTTGGCACTGGAGGTGTTCGCCTTGTATTTCTGATACTTTTGTTGCACGAAGTTGGTCTCATATCTTCGGTCTGAAACAGTAGGTGCCATTGCGTCGGAAATATGGCCGATACCGCCAAGGCGAGCTGACTCCAAGGCCAATGCGGCTGTTGAGATGTCCACACCCATACCGCCGGTCATGATCGGGACATATTCTTTTTGGCGCAGTTTCCAGCGAAAATCGTCGACCATCTTCATCATTTGCTATGCTCCAGAGTCAAATTCTTCGGATTTAATTGCAGCGCTTATCCCGGAGAATAGGAGGTGGGAATCAAAGCGAGGCGATCTGGTTGAATGAGGAAATAATTTTGTAAAAGCTTTTGCTTCAACAGTTTCATCCCAAAAAGATAAAAAAAATCTTTCAAGAAAAGAACCAAGTGTTAGAAAATACTAACGTTGCAGCCGGGCTAAGGAAAGCACAAATTCAAAAGTCTCATTTTCTTGCACCAGAAGTATCAGAATTTTGAATGACCCAAACAGCAAGATTGCTTGAAACGCTAAAACATTATCTAAAGATTCAGGGAATCACTTATCGCATCCTTGCGAAACGTCTCAAATTAAGTGAATCCAGTGTGAAAAGGTTGTTTTCAGACCAATCTCTGAGCCTGAAGCGCTTAGAAAAGATTTGTTCTGTACTGGGCCTCGATCTCTATGAATTGGTTAAACTCAGTCGGGAGCAACAACCGCTTGTTGATTCATTCAATGATGTACAGCTAAAGGCTCTGCTCAGTCAGCCGAGTTTAGTGGTGTTGCTCGTTTTTTTCGTCAACGGTTGGACAACAGAAGAACTTGTCCAAGAATTTGAGATGGAAGAAGTTGAACTTAGAGTACAACTTGGTCAATTGGAACAACTGAAGCTGATTGAATGGCTACCCCACGACCGCATTCGTTTGTGTTTTGAAAGAAGTGCTCTTTGGCAAAAGAACAGCCCACTCTGGCAAATTTGGGGTCGCACAAACATGAGAGAATTTCTTAATGATGAATTTGATCAAAGCGACGAGCGTTGGCACTTTGCTGCTGCTCAACTTTCAGTAGATTCCAGAAAGCTGATCTTGAGTGAACTGGATCGGCTTATGCAGACGCTACGGGAATTACAGGATGTTGATGCTGCTTTACCTGCAGATGAGCGAGAACCTACAGGATTTTTGCTTGCGCACCGAGCATGGGTCCCATCTCTGTTGAATAGTTTGCAGTCACAAACCATAGTCTTAGCTTCTAAAAGTAAAGTAAATCAAAAATCAAAAATCTGATTTAGATCAGTATATTAAGCAAACTCATACGACCTTCCAAGGCTGAAAAAATTTGCTCTCTTTGGGCAGATGTTCTAGCTCTATGCAGCACAATATTCTGGCAATTGCTAATCGATTGTGCGCACTAAGACTCCTCTTAGGTTTCCTATGTATGTGACAGACCAGATTAATTCCAGCGAATCGGAGGGGGCTTTCAACGAATTCGTTGAAGAACAATTGGAAAACCTTGTCGATGCTATTCTCACTGAAGGGGATATTGAGAACTTTGGCGAACGAGGGAGTGATATTCTGGTAGAAATGGATGACATCGTTGCCCCCACCTTTGTCTATGGTGACGAAGGTGAAGGAGGTGGGGGTAGTGGTGGGGAGGGGCCAGGTAGCGGTGGAGGGAAAATTCGATTCAATGTCCCTTTTCAATATTTGATGGAAAGAGTCTCAAGATCCCTGAAGCTGCCGCGTCTTGTTAAGCAAGGGCATGGAAAAATCAAGGAGGTTTCTTACGAATTCAAAACCTTTGCTCCCTCGGGAATTGTTCTCGACAAGAAGCGAACGTTCAAACGATCTCTTCGTACGAGCATTGGTATGGATGTTTACGCTCCCCACGAAGAACGCTATGAATTTCAATTCATGCGACGGGATCGTCGTTTCAAAGTGCCAGAGCGAGTTGAGAAACCTCGATTCAAGGCAGTAGTTTTTTACATGGGGGATATTTCCTATTCAACATATGGGGAACGTCTTCGCCTCGAAAAACGCTTGGTCAATTTCATCCAAAACTGGATTGACTTCAACTACGGCGCAAAGAACGTCGACCATCGATTCTTAGTCCACGACGCAGAAGCCTACGAGGTCCAGGCTGAACAATTTTACCAGGTCGGAAATTCAGGGGGCACCCACGCAGCTCCGGTTTATCAATTGATTCACCGGATCGCCACGAATGAATACGACCCAGCATCAACCAACTTTTACGGCTTCTATTTTGGTGACGGCGAATTGTTTGATGATGACGCCAAGGAAATCGTCAAAATTCTGGAAGAGCAGCTACGCCCAATCTTTAATCGAATCGGAGTCATAGAAGTCCAACCGGGACGTTTAAGTCTGCTGAATCGGCAGATTGCAACGCAATTTTATCGTGATTCCATCATTCGTCTTGGGGAATTGAACGATAAACTGGAAACCATTGAAGTCATCAAAACGCTTTTCGCTGAACACTGAGAACTAGGGAAGTTCAATGCGTGCAGTCCAGACAGATCCAGAAATCTACGAGTTGGAACAGCGTGTAGTCCACCATGCTAAAGCATTTGAACGAACACTGCCTGAGATGCGATTCTTCATTCTGGATAGCTTGGAGTTCATGTCTCTCCTTGAAAAATATGTCTATCCCGTAAGCCCCCTAAACATCTGGGAAGGCAAACGGATGGTAACTCGTAAGCATCGAGTTGAGACCGGACAGGAGGCAAGCATCTACTACGAGGTAGTTCAAACTGGGAAT
>JACLAC010020476.1_pt1 | contig 26657 bp, 28 predicted proteins | sample 8027881 | NCBI WGS metagenome assembly JACLAC01 (sample SAMN15725517, study PRJNA655200) | protist metagenome | isolation source: fluorescence activated cell sorting (FACS) single amplified genomes of... | place: Spain: Blaines Bay Microbial Observatory, Mediterranean Sea | collected 2016-01-19 | reverse complement strand
TATTAAAAAAGAAAATCCAATGGTGGAAAAAAAAGATGAGTTGTTTGTGAAATTATCTAATGTTAATCAGGGTCTTTGGGATTTGGAAGATAATATTAGAGAAAAAAGTAGAAAAAAGGAATTTGACCAACAATATATTTTTTATGCTGAACAAATACATATTCAAAATGATAGAAGATATAAAATTAAAAGACAAATTAATGAAAAATATAATTCAGCTTTAAAAGAAGAAAAAGTTTATAAACTTATTGGAAATGATGATAAAATAATGACTGTAGATTCAAATGATATCCGAAAATTAGAGATTGGTAAAAAATTGTATACCGACGGTCATTATGAAGAATCAATGTCGTGTATAAAAAAAATAATGAATAAATATAAAAATTACGATAAATTTGATGGTTTTTTTGTAGACCTTTTATTTTCTTACAGTAATATTTGCAATATTTTTAATGTGACTTATCCTTATTTTGATAATATTAAAAATATTATGCTAAATATCGAACATATAAATATTTCTGAAGAGCAAAAAATATTTTGCAAAAAAATATATGCACCATTATGCTTACAAATGAAATTATATGGAGAAAGTTATGATTTTATAAATTATATTAATGATATAGTTGGACCAAATGTTTCGGCGGAAAATATGTCATTTTTTAAAGAAGATGTGGTCGGTGAAACATTATTAATTTATGATGGAGGAGGATTAGGAGATAAGTTTATGTTGTCAAGATTTATACTCAAATTATGTGAAACATATAAGATGAATAAAATTGTATTTTTAGTACCTGATTGTTTGGTTTGGTTTTTTAAAGAAATGTTTAAAAATTTAAATAATATTAAGATTGTTTCCGATAAGTATCCTCAATTTATAGGTCATTTTGATTATCATTGTAGTTTATTGTCCTTGCTGAAACATTTAAATGTCACATACAATACTTTATATTTGCCTTCTATTTATAAAAATATAAATGTTGATGTTAGTGAGGAATGCGGAAAAATAATTCGCTCTTTTGGTAAAAAAACATATATTTTAAATTGGAAAGGTAATCCGGCTAATCCACATGAGAAAAATAATAGAATGATGAACCTTGTTAATGCTATTCCATTGTTTAAGTTGAATGATATTCATTTGGTTGTTATTGCAAAACAGGTGAGTTTTAGTGAGAGAAAATTATTGAAAAAGTATAATGTGGAATATATTGGAAATAAAATAGATAAAGATAAGGCATTTTATGATACAGTTTCTATATTAAGAAATGTTGAAGGGGTTATTTCCACGGATACGTCTTTACCTCATTTATCACTGTCACTTGGTGTAAAAACTTATGTTTTATTAACACTTGGTTGTGAATGGAGATGGACAAAAGATGTAAATACTAATTGGTATCCTGACGCAGTTTTGATGCGACAAAGGAAATTGGGCGATTGGAAATATCCTGTGCAACAATTGATAGAATTATTGAAAAAGTGAAGACAGGCGAATCTAGCCGTTACGCGCTACCTACTGCGCAATCTACCCGTCAATCTAGCCAAATATACCCAAATTAGCCACCACAATATACCCTTATATACACCAATCTACCCTTATTTAACCTAAGTCAGAAACCGGTGACGTTCCAAGAAACCGGTAATAAAAAAAACCGTACTCCCCATATGTTTGCAAACATTTCCGTGCTCCCCGTCCCTATCTGATGCGGGTTTCGATCCCGCGAACTCCCCGTCGAGGTATCAACCATGATATCGGTATACCGGGTATATATTCGATGCTGGTATCGAACCAGCAAACCTCTACTAGCACAGGGCGTTTTCCCACTAAACTAATCAGACATTTATTACCGTGCTCCCATTATCCTATCTGGATTCGAACCAGAAACTGGATTATCTCACCAGTGCTACCATTTAACTAGGATTTAAATACCGTGCTCCCCACTCGCGATTCGAGGTTTCGATCCTCGGACCTTTCGGTTATGAGCCGAACACGCTTCCAACTGCGCCAAATCGCGTATAACCCGTGCTCCCCTGACCTTTTCCCCCATGGTCTATGGGTATCTACGATAGGAATCGAACCTATATCTTCCAGCACCAAAAGCCGGACGCATGAACCATCACTGCTACTTAGATATTTAATTACTCCTATGTAATACCTTATTGAGTTTTGAATGCTACTTTACTCTACTAAAAATTTTTTTTCAATTTTTTTGAAAAACACTATAACTATCCGTTATTTATTTTTAAATACATGATATCTAAATATCACATTCTACATTTATGAATAAAAAAATGATTTACTTTACAACATTCTCTCCAAATAACTAACTTACAACCATATTTTCCCCATTGGAATATAACATATATTAATTATGCGTAAGCATTTGATAGTAATGGGTTGTCTCAAGAATTTGGTTCGATGCCTTTCCTACCAGTATTCAACACTTATTAATTATGATACAGTGTAATCTAGCCATGATAGCGTTTTTTCAGTAATTTTTACACATCTAATAAAGGGTCATCATTAATTTTCTTATTTTCTCTGTAACACGATAATAATAATGACCCCCATCCTATTATACCTAAAATAATACATACAAATATTATCCAAAATATATTATTCATATTCATTAGTTAAACATATCATTTTATATCACTTGTCAATTATATTTTTATAACCATGATACACTGCAATCTAGCCGTGATAGAGTGTAATCTAGCCATGATAGAGTGTAATCTAGTCGTGATAGAGTGTAATCTAGCCATGATAGAGTGTAATCTAGCCGCAGAAATCATTATATTATATCATGATCGTCAATTATGACCATATATTAAAATTTATTATATAGTCATCATACTGCGCTAACTAGCTATATATACCTAACTCAGAAACCGGTAACGTTCCAAGAAACCGGTTATAAAAAAAAACCGTGCTCCCCATATATTTGCAAACATATCCGTTACTATTTTAAATACATGATATCTAAATACCACATTCTACATTTATGAATAAAAAAGATGATTTACTTTACACGCGTTCTCTCCAAATAACTAACTTACAACTTAAATTTTTATGATAGAGTGTAATCTAGCCGCAGAAAATCATTATATTATATCGTAAATTTTTTATTGAAATATATATATATATAAATGGTAAGAATTGGTATGATGAATGCAGGTGGTAATATGTCCATAAATCGAAAACAAACCAACGTGTTTGGAGCTAGTTATCATACACACACGGTTGGTAGCTCAAATTATCAACCATTGGCTAATATTAAAAGAAAAAGGGGAAATATTAATAATGTAAAAATAACAGAATCTCAACCACATCAAAAAAAAAGTATTTTTTATTCATCCCCTCCTTTTAGCAATAATATTTTTATTGAAGAACCGGAAAATAACATATTTATTAAAGAAGATATATTTAGAAAAGATTCAAATATATTTTAAAATATTTTATCACTTAATTTTATAAATATGCCTTTAAAAGTTTCAGACCTTAAATCCTTAACACCTCACGCTACTTTGTCACGAGCTTTTGCAGAAATCTCAAGTGACGATGACGCAGATGCAGAAAAATTTTGTTTAAATTATTATTCGGACCAGGTGATTTGGAATAATTTTAAAACTGTCGTTACAACAAAGTTGAACACTACAGGAGATGATAGTTTTAGAGTTTTAGTAACCATTCCTGATGGCACTGTTATTTTCGATAGTGCAAAAGACAATAACACACACGCGAATGCGAAGAATAAAGCCATTAATGAAAATCATAACACACGCGTTGCTATTATGAAAGCATTAGTTGGAAATGGGGAAGCAATGGAGCAAAAATATTCTTCAACCGTTAACAGGAAAGAAATATATTTAGCAAGAAGAATCGGATTATCTACAGAAGAATCTGTCGGCTGTGTGCGCATATCATATAAAGCGTAATCTAGCCGTGATACAGTGCAATCTAGGCGTGATACAGTGCAATCTAGGCGCAGATAAATCATTATATTATATCATGATATACAATTATGACCATATATTAAACTTTATTATATAGTCATGATACTGCGCTAACTAGCTATATATACCTAACTCAGAAACCGGTGACATTCCCAGAAACCGGTAATGAAAAATATACCTATATTATACCTATTTGGAGAGAAATTTAAAATAAATCCACTTTCGTTCACACACTTTTAAATTGTAATAAAAAAACCGTGCTCCCCAAATATCTATAAACCAAATTCAATTACCAACATAATTGCCTTCTATTAATTATATAGAATTCCGTGCTCCCATTATTCCCGTCCAACGGGCTTATTATATCTACATTAGTGACGAATCGACGTACGCCAATACTCCCCGCATATTAGTTGTCTGCATTTTGCAGCTCAACGACCTCCTTGGTCTCATCCTCCAAATCTTAATTGCCCCTCCTGCGCAATTACCAGTCGTAGTCCGCCCTTTACTACGCCCTACTATAAGCCCCCGCCCGCTCAAAGAACTCGCTTATAGTCGTCTAGAGCACCCTCTATTTCTCTAGTCCGGGATTTCCGTAACTCCCTATCTAATGTGAGAATCGAACTCACTTCTTCCGCCCGTAAAGGCAGATGCTTCACTATAAAGCTTACTAGATTTATACCCTCAACACTTGGTCTTTTTTTTGTTTTTTTTGTTTTTTATTTTTTATTTATATGTCAGGAAATATGTACACAGCCCCCGACTATATAGCTGTTTAATCCTCATCTTCGTCGTCAGAAGAATCTCCAAATTCGCACTCTTGAATCGTTTTCGATTCAGCATCGTAGATACCAATCGGCTCTTCGGTGTCCTTGGACAACACTACAATCTGTCCCGATTCATGTTCAACTTGGTAGTACTCAACCCCATCTACCGTCAAAGTTGAGTATTCATCACTTTCATCATCCGAACTGTCCACCACCTCTTCCTCAAGCTCTTTCACCTCCAGTGCGGCTATCTTCATCTTGGCAAGCTTCTGCGTCACATCCTCTTCATCAGAGACCTTGGTGGTTTTCTTCTTAGCCACCTTGGCAGCTTCCTTCTCAGCGAGTTTGGCTGCCTTCTCAGCGAGTTTGGCTGTCTTAGCGGCTTCCTTCTCAGCGAGTTTGGCTGCCTTGGCTGCTTCCTTCTCAGCGAGTTTGGCTGCCTTAGCGGCTTCCTTCTCAGCGAGTTTGGCTGCCTTTTTCTCTGCTTTAAGCTTCTCAGCAGCTTCTTTCTTGGCTACCTTAGCGGCTTCCTTCTCAGCGAGTTTGGCTACCTTAGCGGCTTCCTTCTCAGCGAGTTTGGCTGCTTTGGCGGCTTCCTTCTCAGCGGCACTCATCTTCGGTTTCTTCGGAGATTTGCTCACTTTCGTCTCCTCTTCATAGGCCTCCGCTACAAGAGCTGCTATCTGGTCTTCATCTGTCGCTTTCGCGACCTTTTTCTTTGGTTTTCGACCACGTTTCTTGGCAGCTGGCTTTTCACTTGTCTCAGAATCAGTATCCGATACTGCTGCTGATTTTGCAGGACGACCGCGCTTTGTAACCCGCTTTGTCAACTGAGAATCTGGAATAGTCCATCCAAATTTACTGGCCTCTGTCTTCGCGGCATCAATGTCCAAACCCATCTTCTCTGCAACGTTGGCATAGGGAAGAGTCAGCTTTCCCTTTGGGTCTCGGTACTCAACCCCTTCAGATACCCGAACTCGGATATCCCCATAAGGTGGCTTACCAGTAGCACTGCAATCCGCCTGCTTTTGGCATGTCTTGCAGTACTCTCCGGAACTCAATGGACCATTTGTACATTGAGTGTGAAGACCGTGATTGAACTTCACTCCCTTGCACCAATCATTCACTACCTCGCCGCAGCATGGCACAATCATGCCCGGTTTCTTTGTACGTCCCCCACCCGACGACTTCGCCTCACGCTTCGTTGATGCTTTTGAACGACTTGAAACTGCCTTGCAGGAATCCAAATTAAGTGCTTCAAGTGCCTCATCTACACTACCAGTCAACAGTCCACGACGACACAGCTCACTCACTGCCTCACGTGTAAACTCCAGTACTGCTGTACGCAGACCACGCTCCACTCCCGCCGTCATTGTCATTGATAAAGACATCCTTTTAAAATTTGATTTCTTGGTAAAACTATACTAAATTTTGTTCATATTTACCATCACAATACAACAAAAACTTTTCAATTTTTTTAATAAATTACTCCTTACCACACACCAATTGTGTTCCTGCGGGGGGAAGTGTCCCCCCAACCCCCTCTATTATTGATACATATAATGATTTCGCCATAATTTACATTTAACACAATAATAATCATTGCGGTCATATTGACCACTACAAGTATCATATTTCCATTCATGGTCACATTTTTTCCAAATGACCTTTTCATTTTTTTTAATTTTTTCTTCTAATTGAAGAATTTTTTCACGCATTTCAACAATTTCATACCTATATTCTTGATTATTATCTAATAACTCTTCTACACTCATATAAATAATATTTATCCCAATCTATTTAATATATGTACAAATATATAATATGAAAAAAAAAACTAATATAATATATTTTTTACGATTAAGAGCTTTGGGTAAGATTATGCCTTTTTTTAAAGATAAAATTGTTGTTCTCTCCAGACCACATTTTGATGATTGGGGTTATTAATTATTTATCTCATCTTTGAATATAAATATTAATTAATTACATTTATATAATGAATATTGAAGATGATTTTGAAGTAAATGTTTGCAAATATTGTTTAGAAGAAGATATAGATACAAATAATCCTATAATATATCCATGCAATTGTACAGATGGTGTACATTTAAATTGTCTTGCTATATGGTTTGCATACTCTAAAAAAAATATTGAAAAATGTGAAGTGTGTCAAAAAGAATATAGCGGTCTTTTAATACAAGACCAAACTGGTTTTTTTTCTTCACCTCCACCCCCGCCACAACCAAGAGCATTGCCTCCTCCACCACCTCCTCCAAATCACCCGCCTCCTCCAAATCACCCACCTCCTCCAAATCATCCGCCTCCGCCAAATCATGATCCAAGAATAGCTACATTTCAATCTATAAATTTTGAGGGAAGACGCGCGGCTATTGTTTATCCTTTTTCAAACAATGAAAATACGGAGCAGATTGAAGAACATCATAATTCTAGAAGAATATTGATATGTTATAAATGCACAGGAAAAGAAAAATTATGTTATTTATGTGGAGGTATGTTTAGTATACTTTCTATAACAATAGTTTATTTAGATAATGAAAATGATATGCAAAATATTATTGGTCTTGGATTAGGAATAGCAGCCATATCATTAATAACCTTTTTTATGGCAATATTATTATCTATACATAGAATAAATCATTTAATAAATCATTTACGAAGAGATAGATGGAGAAGAATTTATATAACTCCTTCTGATTAATTTGAAGGTGCCAATTAGAGAAAATATCATTGAATCTAATATCAATGGTGAATAAAATCTCACTATAATATATATATAAATGCCACTATATTTTGTTCCAACACCACCCATCGCGGATGAACCTGAAATACCGCAAATCCCATCGGGCTATACACTAGATTATCGGTCAGAGGATGAACCTGATGTACCGAGAAGTATGGTCGTTGGTACAAGATACAATTTTCTTGATATCGGCGGGGAGACGACACCGGCTGTATTAACAGGTATTATTCTTGGTCATGGAACGCTTCCCGAAGGAGACTCGGTTGTAACTTCTAACCCATCGATGATATCGATTCCTATGAATGCTCTTGTTTCCATCTCGCCAGTACCTGCGTCCAGTGCCTCCAGTTCCTCCAGTGCCTCCCGTGGTATAAGCGCACCAGCAGCAGGTGGAAGAAGAAAATCTCGAAGAAAATCTCGAAGAAAATCTCGAAGAAAATCTCGAAGAAAAAAACGTAAAAAAACTCGTAAACGTATTTATAAAAAATATAAACGTAAGAAAAAAACCAAAAAATAAGAACCATCCATTGAAGAAATATACAGGAAGAGGATTATGTCATCGAAATAATTCTGAAAAATATATCTATGATATAAAAGTTTATATAACGCCTTCTGATTAATTCTAAAGTGTCAATCGTTCAGACAATAACTTATTAAATAATCTTTTTTCTAATGATGTACGCATATAACCTCGCGATGAAACATTTTTTTCACGAAGTTTTATTTTGATTTGTTCAAAGGTTAAATCAGTTATATAAGATTCTATTTCTTCTCGTATACGCCTTTCCCTTCTGGAAAAAGTAGGAACCACTCTATTTGAATTTTGTCCACCTCTTCTTACCGGAACTCTACTTATATTTCTTGGTGGTGTTGGAGATATAAAAACATTTCTTCTTGCCAATGCTGCTTGTAATCTATTTTGTCTTATTGTCTCTGCTCTCCATATATCCCATTCTCTTCTGCGAGCTTCTGTAACTGAAGAATAAGTATTTGAAGAATTACTATCTGGAAGAAAATCTTTTCTACATAACGGACATTTATAACCACTGCTAGAATTATATTTAAAATTTTTAATTATACATGAAAAATGAAAAGAATGATTGCAAGAAGTAATAACTTTATCTATTTCTTGGAAATCATTATAACATATAGAACATTTGTTTGGATTATTTGCATTATTTCCCATTTATAATAAATAAATTTTATTCTTTAATTAAATTTATTTATATTTAATTCTACGAGGATTCATTTTTAATAAAATGACGATTCATATATCTTTGAATATTAAAATAAGTAACTTCGTCATTCTTTTTAATGGCTAACAAATTTTTAAGTGGAGTATTTGGCTTAATTATCTTTCTATTTTCATTCCATTGTAATTTATTATCTTTAATATATTGAATAATATATTGTGTTACTTCTGTTCTTGCGGCTTTTGAACCATACTCTTTTCCCATAAAATCACATAACTCTTTGGAGATGGGAGTTGGGACAGCGAAACCAGATGGTTTGCGATTGCCTTTGTTTTTATTTTTTTTCGCTTCACGTTGAAATGCTCTCATTTGTTTTCCAACAGTTTTTTCCAATCCCCTAACTTGATTTTGAAGCATAGTTATTTGAGACCTAAATGATGATAAAGTTGATAAAATTCCTCCAAATTGTTCACAAACTTCATTTTGAGGGGTTTTTGATTCTTCTGGTGCTACAACAGTGTTCGTTGGATTTGACATATTATATCTACTTTAATGAAGTATGCTTTAAATCAATTTATATGAAAATATTTTTATAATGTAAATAACTAAATATTCTTAATATTTGAAGAGCGCCCTGAGCCATACCCAAATTGAGGTCCAAATTTTAATGGCTTAATTTGTATAATATCATCTGAATTATTTTGATAATCCTTTTCCATTGCATTTTTTACACTTTCAAATAAATTATTACATTTATTGAAATCTTTTATACTTTGTTTATCTTTGCATGTACCATTAGATATATAAATTATTTTATCTGCCCAGTTTGATAAATTATCAAATATATGAGTAGCATATATTATCCCACCATTTCTTAAAACACATTCTTTATTTAAATATTTGTAAAATCTATGCCTAATAACAACATCTAATTCGTTTAAAAATTCATCAATAATTAATAATTTGAAAGGTTTTAATAAAGCCAACATAATTTGAACTCGTTTTCTTTGACCATCCGAAACCTGATGCATTTTCCATTCTAAATTAATATCTAAAACATTTACCAATTCATTTCTTCTTTCTACATTATCTAATTGCCATTTTTTCATCATATCTCCGGCTTTTATATCAGCTATATAAGGTGAAACTCCGCAAAATGATATGTTACGCTGCCATCTGTTACCTAAATAAGCCAGTCCCTTAAATTGGTCACAAGGTGAATTGGTTCCTAGAACATTAAAATTCTCGTATTGTCTAGACATATGTAAACCTGCAATTAATCTTAATAATGTACTTTTTCCCGCACCGTTTGGACCGATTAATAAAATTTTTTCACCTTCTTGAATTGACATATTTATGTTATGTAATATTTTATTATCAAAATATTCAAAAGATAGATTTTTTATATTTACAAGCTCCATTTTATTTTAATAATTTTTAGTATTTAAATTATTAAATTTATTTAAAAATTGATAATTATAGATTATATATTTATCAATATGATAATTGGATATATTTTATTAAGTTTATTAGGATGCTATTGGATTTCATTTTGTTCAATGTTCGCATATGTGTTAATAAAAGAATGGATAGAAGAAAGAAGGCAATTACTAAGGTCTTACGATAGAATTGTAACACCTAGAATTGAAATCTCAACACTTCCAACTATTTATGAAGAATAATAATGGTAGAGTTTGTTACCATTACAGCTTAGTTCTTCATCAATTGCGTCTCATCCACATGAGCTTCCATAAACCAATCTTGGCCATCAAAGGTAAAATCAATTGTATCTCCAACACCACCAATGTCGCTGTTTTGTGCGGCGGTGCCGGTGGTGCGTGTGTCTTTGTGGTTCGCGGCGATTTTGCCGAGAAAATTGGGCGGAGTTGGTAGACCATATGTTATAGACATTGTGTTGTCAAAGATTCTCGTCCTGTAGTTTGCCGGGCCGGAGTTGCGATGAGAATGTGACACGCGTCCATAGATGCTGTCCGATTGTCCACTGTCAGTTGAGATTAGCCAGTTTTGGTTCGTATAAATACCCTTATTCACAAAAGAAAAAGTAACTCCGGAAATGTCAAGACCGCTTGGGCTGGGAAGCTTAATCTCGTGTGTCGCAAGGGAAGTAGGGGCGCTGGCTTTCGACTTATCCAAAAATATTGTTGTGTTCGACTGCTCCCTGGTCAATTGGGTTTCGACACCAGCTGCGTGTCTCAATTTTAATATCTTCTTCACATTGCTTGCCAATGTGTCCAAATCGACATCTTGAGTAACAGTGATGTGGTTGGTTTTCGCCTTAATATTATTTATATCAGTATTATGATTATTATTAATTGAGGTCAGCGTCTCTATTCCGGTTTCCATAGTATCTAGGTTCACTGCCTGAGAAACTGAGATATGGTCTGTTTTCGCCTTTATATTCGTAATGTCTGCGTGGTTTTGATTTGCAGCATCTACCAAATTCGTGGCGTTGTTGGCAAATGTTGTGGACAGATTCCCAACGTTGCCGATATTCTGCCCATAGGCGAGGCCGTTTGTGGTGAGAGTGTTGATGTTGGTTTGGTTTGTGGCGATAGACCCGCCCTGAGCGGCGAGGTCTTGATTTGTTTGAGCTATCGTGCTTGCGTTGCCTGCAATGTCGCTTCTTATTTGTATCAAGGAGTTTGTAAAAACGCCAGCGCCATTCGTGTCGTCATTTATCTGCGCTTGAATTTCTTTTAGAGTATCAACGGCAGCGGGGGCACCATCTACGAGGGCGTCAATAGCGTTTTTGACGCCGTTTCTCCATGAGCCGGGTTGGTCGGCGCCGCCATCAACAGCTTGATGATTGGCGTAATTTTGATTTATAGCACCAACCAGAGACCCGGGTTGTGGATTTTGTGTGCCCTGGGGGAAGAGAATGCTGAAGTTCCCGATTTCGGCGTCATGTTCATTTAAAGCAGCAACCACAGTATTCTTTGCTGTTGTGGTGAGCTCGGTAAGGGCTCCAATCGACATGGTAAGGCCAAGTTCAGCGGTTTCAGCACGCAACTGTTCAGCTGTAATGTCTGCAGCGTTCGCACCAATGTCACCTTCCAACACCAGCTCTTTGGTTTCAGCACGCAACTGTTCAGCTGTAATGTCTGCGGCGTTCGCACCAATGTCACCTTCCAACACCAGCTCTTTGGTTTCAGCACGCAACTGTTCAGCGTTGATGGCGGCGATGTTGCTCCCAATCGCATTGTGTATGTTTTGCCCTTGCTCGTCGTTCACCGCACTGGTTGCTTTGTCTGCGATACCACCGACCTCGGCCCCGTCTGCTGTGGTATGGACTTTAAGATTTCCATAAAAATTAATCTGATTGTCTTCAGAGGCCACCATGTCGATGTCGGTTGCGTCGGCCGCAGCCATATTTTTATACAATCTAACTTCTCCATTCGTTCCCGTGTCGAACGCAGATATTTTTACAGCATGACCCGCCTTGTGTGTATTATCACTATTACCCGACCATACATATAATGATTCGGAACCAGCATGCAATTCATGCGCAATTACTTCTGAAATGGGAAGGTCGGTTGTACCTACACTCGCGCCTACAGGCATGACAATGCCGCCGGCAACAATGTTTTCGGCAACAACATCACCTAAAAAAGGCTGATGACTCTTATTAGTAAGAGTACCTAATCTAATATTTTTAATGTCCTTTGTACCATCAAAATGTTGGTTCTCAATCTTTGCACCAGGTACCAATTTTCGGGGACCCGATCCACGGTTCATAGCTCTTCTTCTTCTTGCGTTTCTCACAGGCATTATAATATAATTAAATATTAAAAATATTATAAAAAAAAATAATGTTTAATTCATTATTGATTGCTTGATTCTTTGTTATCCGATAAAGACCATTTCTTTTCTTCACTCGAGGTCGAAATATTATCTCTGGGTCCTGAACCCCTTAATCTAACTCTTCTCCCACCTTTTCGATTTTCTCCTAAATTATCAGATTGTTGTCTCTGCTGATTACGTGTTTCGCACATTAACCAACCACCAAACAAACCAGTAAGATTGGCTGCTTGATATGGGTGACTTTTACTATCAGAAGAACGTAAGTAAAAATGAACATATTCACCCTGAACAAGATACTTGTACTGCTCAGATTGAACATTTACGCCACTATGATGAACAAAAATATCTTCTCCTAAATGGGCATCTCCTTCATTCCCAACAACTTTACAAAAACCGTATCCGGCTTTATTATTAAACCACTTAACTCTTCCAGTAAAAAGAGTAGTAGTATCAAAATCCTGTGAGGACGCTGTATCGGTATTGTCAGTGCTTGCCATGTTATACAATATAAATCATTTTAATCTTTAAATCAATTTACATAATAATATTAGAAAATTGAATTAGAATGTAAATTATAAATTTTATTATATGCACACATTTCTAAAACCAGTAGTTGTATTTAGTGGAATTATTATAGGAATTGCATTTCTTCATTGGTTTTTAATACAAATATATGTTAAATTATGTTCGCCACCAACTGTATATGGAATGTTTTCATATTTTTCAACGTTAGGTTCTCCTTTTTGCCAATTTATTAATTATTTACAATTTGAATTATCTAAACATTATATTACTGTCTGGGGAACGGCGGCTATTGCTCTTGCTGCATATTTATTAGGAAAATTAAATATAAAGAAATAATTTTAAATTGAAATCATATTAAAAATAAAATATATTTTTATTCAACATGAGAAATTGCAACAGTACATTCCAAAATAATACAGAAGAACTATTAAAAATATTTGCAAGATGGCCTTTTCCACTTTCCGATTTTCAAAAATTTGCAATAGATGCTATTTTGCAAAAAAAACATGTCATTATAACAGCTCACACAGGTAATGGGAAAACATTAGCAGCTGATTTTGCTATTAAACATTTTACAGATATGAATAAGAAAATTATATATACTACGCCAATTAAAGCATTGACCAATCAAAAATATAACACATTTAGTGAAAAATATCCTGAAATATCATTTGGGATTATTACCGGCGATACTACAATGAATCCAGATGCACAATGTATATTTGCAACCACAGAAATTCTTAGAAATACATTATTTAAAAAAAAATGGTTAGAAAATAAAGAATCAAAGGAGGGAGAAATCCCAATTTCGCTAGATATTGATATTAATCCAGAAGAATTGGGATGTGTTGTATATGATGAAATTCATTATATTATGGACAAAGAAAGAGGACCAGTATGGCATGAATCTATTATGATGTTACCAGAAAATGTTCAAATCATTGGACTATCTGCAACAATTGATAGACCATGGGTTTTGGCAGAATGGATAGAAAATCAAAAAAATAGAGAAGTATGGCTATGTCCTACATTACAAAGAGTAATTCCGCAACATCACTATGGATTCGTGACATTTCCAAGGTCTGTGTCCGATAAAATGCCTTCTGATAAAAAAGCTTTATTTGAAAGCATGAAGGAAAAAAACATACTTCTTAAAAAACCAAACACACACTTTCAAGATATTGCGTACTATAACATCAAAAAACTTCTTAAATATCTTCGTGAAAATAAAATATATATTGATAGATTCTTTGTTTTAAATGAACTTATTAAATATTTGAAAATTAAAAGTTATTTGCCTGCTATTTGTTTTGTATATTCTCGAAAACAAGTAGAGTTAATTGCTAGTAAAATCAATATTAATTTATTCGAAGAAGGTTCTAAAATTCCATCAACTATAGAAAATGAATGTAAGCAAATGCTCATGCGGAAAGTCCCAAATTATAGAGAATATATTAATCTTCCCGAATTTAAAAGATTAATGAAATGTCTTCAAAAAGGAATTGCAATTCATCATGCAGGAATGATACAAATATTCAAAGAAATGATAGAACATCTTTTTGAAAAACATTATATCAAACTGTTAATTGCTACAGAAACATTTGCTGTCGGAGTGGATATGCCTGCTCAATCAGTAATATTTACTTCTCTCCAAAAATTCAATGGAACAAAATTTAGATGGTTAGAACCGCACGAATATTCGCAGCAATCCGGTAGAGCCGGTAGACGAACTGGGGGAAGTGGAAAAAAAGAAAATTTAGGAAGAGTATGGCATTTGTTTAATTTATATGATATTAAAAATGCAGTACCAGATTTAACAACTTATAGAAAGATGTTAGAAGGTTCCCCACAATCATTTGTTTCAACATTTAAAATTCATTATAATTTAATTCTACGACTTATGTCAATGGAAAATTTCGATTTAGAAACATTTATGAATCGTAGTTTAATGTCAAATGATATTGAAAAAGAAAAAGTTAGAATTAAAAATGATATTGAACATTTGAATGGTATTTTAGAGAAAAAAAAACTTATCCCATTTAGTATTTCAATAGAAAAACTAGAAAGATATGGAGAAATAATAAAGAAAATGCCAATGCTTTCTCAAAAGAAACGAAAAAAATTAACTCGTGAAAAAAAGCAATTAGAGGAAAGTGATAAATTATTTTTAGATAATTTTCATACGTATGAAATGATTGAATCTCTTAAAAATGATGTGATAAATAGCGAACAAAAATTAATTAATGTTGAAAGTTATATTAATAGTGAAATCAATACTCATATAAAAATTCTAGAGGAGAATGGGTTTATTTCTGAAAAAAAACTCTCAGAAAAGGGATTGATAGCTGCAAATATTCAAGAAATGCATTGTATGGCTATGGCGGATATATTGCATAATCACACATTTGACAATTTAACCCCTGCAGAAATATCATCTATTCTAAGTATTTTCACATCCGTATCAGTAAAAAGAGAAGATTCAATTGTTAAAACTGTTTATATTGAAGCACCTGAAAATGTTAAAAAAAATGTACAAGCTATTCAAGATGCTTATAATAAATATTATGATATTGAATCCTTTCACCAAACCGCTTTTACAAGCGACTATAATATACATTATAATATGTGTGAACTAGTTTATAAATGGTGTACTGCTGAAGATGAACAAACATGTTATAAAATATTTGAAGAGGCGCTTTATTATAATATTTCACGAGGTGAATTTGTAAAAGCACTCATGAAAATTAATAATATAACGAATGAACTAGCAAAAATTGCTGAAATTCAATCAAATATGGCTCTTTTAGAAAAAACAAAAGAAATTCCTAACATAACTCTTAAATCAATAGTGACAAATCAATCCTTATATTTATAATTTAAATATTAATATTTAATACTATTTAAATGCCTAGTATGCAAGATTTTGAAGAAGCCGGTGAAGTTTTAGGTAAAGTATATTTAAAAAATAAAAAGAACGTTGATAAAACTATTAAATATACATGTATGATAGCTATCGTAGTTATAGGAATTAAATTTTTTTTAATGTAATATAATATAATGAATAAACATACATTTAAATTTAATAATCAAAATAAATTCACCGAGTCACAACTAAAAACACTTGCCGCATTCGAAGATTTTCCTTATGTAGAGAAAAATGAGGAATATGAATTTAATAAAAATAATCCATATTCGTGTATTAATTTGCGTCAAATGCATTTTAAAAATGGCACTGTTAGAATTACACAACCTGGTATTTATAATTTAAAGGAAAATATAGTATTTGAACCAAATGCCGATAATGATTTCATGCCTACATACGACCAAGTTAAAAGTAATCAATACCCAATTGGTTTAAATGGTGCTTATCATTTAGGTTTTTTTGCTGCAATAACAATTGAATGTGAAGATGTTGTTTTAAATTTAAATAATTATAGTATAAAACAATCTAAATTACATTATTTGCAACAACGATTTTATGCAAATATTGAGTTAGCGAGTTCGCCATTTATTCCAAAACAGGGACCTGGTAGTTTTTCAACAAGAAATACTTATAAAGCAGCATCAAATGTATTAATTAAAAATGGTACATTGGGATTATCATCTCATCATGGAATTCATGGTAATACAATGAAAGGAATTATTTTACAGGATTTAATATTCGAAGATTTTGAAATTGCTGGTATTGCGCTTAACGGTGCAATGGATAGTTTTTTACATAATATAACTTTAAAAAATACACATTTAAATGTCCCAGTTTCTTCAAAATACTCGCAGGCAAGATTTGCACGCCAATTTTTAAAAAATGTTCCAAAAAATATTATGTTTAATGGAAAAACAGGCGATGATATTATGTTAGAATTAAATAAACAATTAAAAGAAACAGAAAAACAATTTATGAACGGTAAAGCACCGAATACATTTTTTAAACACCCTAATTATGGACAAGGAGCTGATGGTAATGTTTATGGCTTAGTACTTAATATAAATGGTGTTGCTATTAATGATTTTGTTTTAAGTAGACCAATGAATGCTATTGGAAATAAAAATATATATTTGGAAAATATTTATATAGAAAATATTACATCACATCCAGAAGAAATAATAGCAATAAGTTCATCTAATGAAATGGAAGGTGCTTACGGGGGAAAACGTCAAGTAGGGTCGGCGGGAGATGTTTTAGATGTCAATGCTATAACAAATGATGAAGGATTATATAATGGAAATATATTATCTGATGTTCAATTAATAATAGGAAAAGCAAAAAATAATAACAATAAATTATCTTTAGGTACTGTTAATATTGAAAAAGAGGTTATTGCGTGGGCAGAGCAAAAAAAAGAAAATTTAAATGATATGATTGAAAAAAATAACTATTATTTTGTAAAAGGAGGTGATAGTATGGGTCATGTAATGAAAGGCAGTTTAGGACTTTTTGTATCTTGTGGAGAAAATATTGAAATTAAGGGTTTACATGTTTACTGTCTTAAGAATAAAGCCACAAAAATTGGATTAGATGATAAAAATACTCCAAATTCAGCAAAAGGGGGAAATGCTAGAGGTGTATGTATTACCGGTTCTGAAAAAATATATTTGCATTCTCCTGCTTTTTATAATATTAAAACAAGTAATAATCATTCTACATATATGAATCTTGAAGTATTATAATTATTCTACAAATAATTCTATTCTAATTTTTTGTTTTAATTGTATTTCGTCCATAAAGACATACAATTTAAATATTTGTTCAGATAATCCTTCTTTATCATGTCGAGAAGTAAATCTATTAACCATTTTAAATTCTGGAAAATATACCATATATTGAAATAATTTATCGTTTCTTACAATTTTATCAAATATAAAACCTTTATGTTTTTTACTTAACAATTCTGTATCTGTTGCGCATATATTGAGTAAACTACAATCATTTTGAACTTTTCTAATAGAACGCATTGTTTGATTGATATATTCGAATGATTTATCATTTGTCCATCTATTATAAAATTCCAGCCGTTTCCCATTTAAACTCATTAATCCCAAACAATCTTGAATTATCATAATATTTAACATGTCAACTAATCTTCTAATAGGAGATGTTATATGTACATAAGCGTCTAGTTCTAACATATCATGGGAATCTATGTTTTCAAATTTTAAATATTTTCCACCAAAGCTGTTCCACATTTTCAGAAATTTTTGTACATCTTTAGGTATTGATTTAGGTGCAACAAAATTATTATTAAACTTTGCTGATCTAAATATTCCACGTTTTTGTGTAGTTAAATATTTTGCTGAAATATAATTCATTAAAATCATTAAATATGCAATCACGTCATGGGAATTAGATATACTATCTATATATCGCTTTTTACGATTCATTTTTGTAATGTAATATAATATTTTTCTATACATTGGATTATTTTCTTGTTCCTTTGTATCATATCTAAAATTTTTCAAAACACATATACAGGTATTTTTAAAAGAAGTATCTATTATTTCAAAAGTGTTTTTATTAATCATAATATCAAGAGTAAAAGCAAAACGTATTCTATTTTCTTGTAAACTACATAATGCATCAGATAGTATAGTTGGCAACATGGGTCTTTTTCTATCAGGTAAATAAATAGTAGCTATTCTTTGTGAAAATGAATCCCATAAATCCAAAGCATCCATCCAGAAGGATACGTTAGATATGTATATACTTAAACAAAATATATCTTCAGATAATTCTTGCAAACCAAATGCATCATCAAAATCTTTACTAGTTGTGGGGTCAATTGAAATAATTTCCCACGTTCTCCTATCTTCAGCATTATATTTTCTATATATATTTTCAATAAATTCATCTTCTGATTTTTGTTTTAACGCACGCATAGTTTTTTTATTAAAATTTTGTATGGAAGCATATAAACTTTTACAATAAAGTTGATATTCATAAAAATTTGCTAATTGAGTTACATCGCCCAAAACCTGTACAATTGTAGCACGCGGATGTTTTTCATTCCAATGGTTAAACTTGAAAACTATATATTTGTTAAACAAACGTTTTTTAAAACCTATTTTAATTGAATAAGGTACCATAAATATAGGCATTCTTCTATCGTCAGGAATGCATTTATACAGAAATTTTTGTTTATATTTACCATATCTTTTGTTACCATCCAAAACTAAAACACCCGGAATATTAGGCATTGAACGCGTTGTTGAATGTTCTAGTTGAAATGTTTTGGTCGATTTATCATAATTAAATATATCCTGATTGAATAATTTATGTTCAATAGGATTTATATCTGGAATATTTTTATCATTTAGGGTAGAAGAATTAATAACAGAATATTCTTCATAATTGCGGTCGCTCACGTGGAGCTTAAAAGGCATTGATTGTTTATAAAAATAAAATAATATACACAATCAATTTTCTTCACAAAATATTTATATAATAATATATTTACAAAAGCGTTGTTTCTACAATTTTTGAAGTAACAATATATGGGTCCATATTACTAGAAGGTCTTCTATCTTCCATATATCCACATTTATCTTTATCTGTAAATCTTGGAATACGAATTGAAGCACCTCTATCTGCTACACCTGAACTAAAAGTATTCATATCAGATGTTTCATGTTTCCCAGTCATTCTTAATTTATTATCTTTGCCATATACTTTCATATGTTCTTTATGTTTTTCAGCTAATTTTCCAATAGAGGTATGAATAGCTGTTATTCCATTTTCTTCTCTCATTGTTTTAGTACTGTAATTTGTATGACAACCTGAGCCATTTATATTTAATTTAAATGGTTTTGGGTGAAAATCAATAAATAAATCATTTTCTTCTGCAGTTCTAATTAAAATATATCTTAATAAGTGAAGTTCATCTCCCGCAGTAATACCTTCGTTTAACACTTGAAATTCACATTGACCTGGAGCAACTTCAAAATTCATACCAGTTATATTTAATCCTGAATCCACTAAATTTTGCAGTGTTTTTTCCATACATTTTCTTTCAAAACAATTTCCTTGTCCAACCCCACAGTAATATTTACCTTGTATATCTTCTCCAGATTTTGCTTTTTCATATAATGTTTTTGTCATTCCAAGTGGATACCCTTTTTTACTTTTTCTTATAAAAAATTCTTGTTCTAATCCAAACAATGTTTTTTCCTTTGAAGCTAATTCATTATTAAATATATTTTCTGCTGCTGCTCTAGTATTTGTAGGATGTGGTCCACCATTAGGTAACCATGTATCACACAATATTAACCAAGAATCACATTCCCTTCTAAAAGGGTCTCTTACCATATAAACAGGTCTTAAATAAACTTCACTATCTTTTCCATCTGCCTGACCTGTTGAACTACCGTCATAATTCCACATAGGTAATGATTCAAATCCAAAGGGTCTAATTTGATGACCTTCTTCGTTAATTGGACATGTAAAAATTTTTGTTTTTGAGCGATAATTTTGCTCACTATCTAACCAAATATACTCCAAAAACTTTTTCATTATTATTAATGACCTTAAAATATTTTTAAGTTAATTTACGTTTTGTCTTTTTTTCCGGAATTTATATTAAATTTCTCTACTATTTCCATCTTAACATTTTGTTTTTGTAAAAATGATAGGAAAATGTGATGCATTATAGATAAGGTACTCATATATGTTCTATATTTAAATACACATATAGATGATAATTCCTCATATTCTATACTATACCACCAATACGCGGGAATAAAAATAATATATCCAGGAACGATATCTAAATCTAACACTTTAATTTTATCAAAATCTGCTTTATATTCATTTTGAACATCCCATGGATTTACTGGAGAACGAAACTCAAAGTTATCATAATCTTTTTCCAAGTTCAAGTATTTACTACTACTGGGAGGTATTAATTTTAATTTAGCTTTACCCGATGTTAAATATATAAAATTTCTATAATCTAAATTATATCTTAATGGGGTTCTACTATTAATAGAACCTGACCAAAAATCATAAGAGCATCTTGAAACCATAGGTGGTCGCAAAAAAGAATCATTATATTTATAGTTTTTAATAGCTCCTGTTTCGTTTAAAAACTCACTGTTATTTTCAGTAATATATTTACTCTCTTTATCATCTTGAAAAATTTTTATAGCTTCTTTAAATAAAAAAGGCAGATATGGTTCACTTGTATCATCATTTTGTGTAACATCTCTTACTTTAATATCGAATGCTCCATAATTATCATCTAAATTTGCTAAATTACAACTTTCAAGTAATCTATTATTAGAGAATTCAAAAATAACGGGTTGACGTAAATCACAAATTTCTTCTAATTTATTTTTAGATGGTTGTTCAATAGTATATACTTCCAAATCACTACTAGTTTTCAAATGATAATATATGTGTAAATATAAAAATAACACTACACAAAATATAAATATAGCAATAAAATAATTCATATTATTACTATTAGAGAAATGATTTTTTACTTTCTTCCGTATTATTTTCTTTAATTATTATATATGAATATAATCAATCAAATAGCTGATAGTATCTTTAAAAATATGGGAACAAGTTTTGGATTCAGTATTTCAATGATTTTTTTTATTGGGTTAACAATAAGAGCAGTTCTTAATCTTAATAAATTTAAAGAGGTGAAAAGTTTTTTTAATAATCCAAATGCAATAATACAATTAATAATTATTGCTTTTTGGATTTTATTAGTTCGGAATTATATAAATAGACAAAAAGATGGCGATGAAAAATCAGAAAAACTTAAGATTGCAACAAAAAAAGCTTTGATATCTCTATTAATAGCTTTTTTTGCCAAAATTGATTTAGCAATTGCTCCTTTTTGGCTAATATGGGTAGTAGGATACTATCTTGAAGATTGGGTATAATTATTTTATTCGTAAAAAATAAAATGACTGCATAATTATACAATGACCTGTTTCTGGGACAGCATATTATCATCACTAAATCAAGAAGATTTTAATTTATTGGGGGAAAAGAAAAAGACAAATAGAATAGAATTTATAAAAATATTAAAAAACAAAAATAAATTAACAAATACCTTATGGCAGAATAAACCCTTAAAAAATCAAGAGAAAAAAGAGCATTTCGAAGCTATAAAAGATTATAATATTTCAGGGATTAGAAATGGTCACTTAACATCAATATGCGATTCATTTTTATTACTAATTTGCGATTTATTAAAAATAAATATTGAACATAGGTTCTTAAATACTACTATTATATATAGTATTTCTAATTCTAGGAAAACGGTAAGATTTAAATCAAATAAAGGGCATTTTTCAAAAGCTTAATCTTCGATTTTTGGTGCTGCAAAGAATCTAACATAATTTTGACTATTACTACTATCTTCTTCATCCAATGAATAATGCAACTTAATAGGATTATCATTGCTGCAATGAAGATACACATTACTACTAATTTTTGAAAATGCGCACATCCTCTGAATATATTTGAGACCACAAGTCAAATTAACAGTAGAATCTTCCTCTATTGCATATTCTATAATATCTTCATCTTTAATAGATGCAGTCATTTGTCCGTGTTCACCCTTTGCGCTAAGGCGCACATTTTCCATATCACAATTAATTTTTAATTCATCTCCAAAAATACATAATTGATTAATTAAATCTGCAAATTGCTGTGAGTGCATTGTGATATCCGCTTGGTGTTCTATTTCCGGAATATTTAAATGTTCTGAATCTATCATTATCAGTGGCATTTCAAATGATTTTTTTACAGTTTTACTTGCTGCATCATGACCCTCGAAATCAACAGATAATTTATCACTTTTATCATTCATATACATGGTGATTTTTTGCCCATCTTCTAAACAACCAATCATTTTAAACATAATTTCACAATGTATACCCAACACTTCTGAATTAGTGACATCATATTCTTCAAACCAATCTTTCTGAAGAAGCAATTCAAATAAACAAACATGCGAATCATCCATTCCTTGAATATAAAATTTATCTGGAAGAATATCAATATTTACATCAGGTGCCACATTTTTTAAATGTCTGAAAATTGTAGAGAATACGGTTACTTTTTGAGGGTTGCTAATCACAATCTTCATGGTTTTATTAATTATATTAAATCTTTTTAAATATAATCAATTTTATAAATAGCTTATTCAGAAATTTCCAATTCAACCTGTTGTTTTAAAGATTTTTTTTCTGTTTCTGAAGATAAATTCTCTAAAACGACAATTCTTTTTAATAATGCATCATTTTGCCTTAACAAATCATTTATTTTTTCATTTAATAATTTAAATCTTTTTTCATGGAAGGTTAAAACATGCCACATTTGTTGAATTGGGGTTCCTGGTACAGGATAACTATTTTTTGAAGCGTGTGATTCACGAGAATTTTGAGCATATTTAACGTTAGACATATTTATGCAATACATAAATAAAAATATCAATTGCTAAATACGCAATTAGGGAATCATTTCCATTTTAATTTTGCTAAATGATTTATAATCTTCAATTAAAAAATCCGACAAAATATAATCTTCAATTGAATTATGGATTTTGTTAATTTCAATATTAGGAAATGGGTATGGCTCTCTTAAAACTTGTTTTTTTAATGATGAAACATGATTATCGTATATATGTGCATCCCCTATAAAATGAATAAATTCTTTTGGTTTTAAATTACAATGTTTAGCTAAAATATGTGTTAAAAAACTATAAGAAGCTATATTGAAAGGTATTCCTAATCCAACATCACCACTTCTTTGATATAATAAACAAGACAATTCGTCTTTATCATTTACACAAAATTGTGATAATACATGGCATGGTGGTAAAGCCATTTCATTAATTTGACATGGATTCCAAGCAGACATTATAATTCTCCTTGAATATTTTTCATTTTTATCTTTTAATGTATCAATAATATTTTGCAATTGATCAATGCCTTTTCCATTGTAATCAAAGGAACAATCTTTATATTCTGCATTAAAAAATCTCCACTGATGACCATAAACAGGTCCTAAATCATTTTCTTTTAAATTATATAGTTTTCTAGAATCTAAAAATTCTCTATTGGCATTATCATTCCAAATTTTTACATTTTGATTTTGTAATATACTATTATCTGTTTGACCTTTTATAAACCATAGCAATTCCTTTAGGCATGTTTGCCACGCTACTTTTTTTGTAGTAATAAGTGGAATTTTATTATCCTTTAATGAAAATCGCATTGAAGTTCCAATTTTACTATATACTGTTCCGTTGCGACCTTTTTTAATATCTCCCGTATTTAAAATATCTTTAATTAAATTAAGATATTGTAGCTCTTCTGTATTTTTTTTAACACGATGCAATCTTTTAATATAATTTTTAAACATATAAATAATTATATCTAATATTTTTAATTTCTTTTTATAATTCATATGGATAATAAAGAAAGTGAACAAATAACCGGAAATAGTATAGTCAAACATATATTTAAATTTGATGATGAAACTAAATCCAATTTAACTAATTTAGCACAATATACGTTATTAGCTATTATTCCAATCGCACTTTTACAAATCATTTCAGATAAATTGGTTCCTAAATATGATGAAGAGAGAGGTACTATGGAAATTTTAGCAGAAGTATCAGGACAAATAATGCTTTCATTACTTGGTTTATTTTTTATTCATAGAATAATCACATGTATACCCACATTAAGCGGAAATGCAATGAGTGATATCAACTTATTTACTATATCTGTTGTATTTTTATCAACTGCACTTAGAAATAAAGAAACAAAGCAAAAAATACAATTAATTAGTTCTAGAATTTTGGAAACTTGGGATGGTAAACCTGAGAAAAAGGAAAAAGCAAAAGCTCAACCCAAAGTAAGCATATCACAACCCATATCTAGGGGTGGAATGCCAACTCACCAAACTAGCAGAGCTGATTATATAGGAACTCATAATAATATTGCGCCTCCACAACAAGAAATGGCATCGCAAGCATCTTCTAGCGTAGCAGACCAGCAAATGTACGCGGGTCAACAAGGAGCCCCGCATGTTGTACAAGAACCAATGGCAGGCGGTTCATTCCTTGGCGGTGGTTTTGCTGGAGCTGGCTCGCCTTTTTAATTTAATCCTCGATTATCATAGCATCTTTAATTTCTATGGTATTCCCAATAGATTTTTTAATTTGTTCTTTACTACGTTCACGAATGGCTTCGTCACCACTGCCAGTTATTTGTTGTATCATTCTATGCCATTCTTGTAACAGTTTATCATTATGTAAATAATTTGGATGTTGTTTTTCCCATTCTTTAATTCTTTTTATTTGTTTAACCGTAATATCTTCAATTGTTTTATCAATTTTAGCGTTTGCTTTATCTTTATCCCATTTGTCTTTTTCTTTAACATAAAATTGTAATCTTTTTTTGTCACTACAATGAATAGGTCTTTCTTTTGGGTCTAAATCTTGCAAATATTTAGTAAAAATATTACTAATACCCTTGATATATCCATGTTCTTTTGTGTAATTTAAATCTTCCAGAGAAATTTTAACATTTTGCACAAAATCTTGCAAATTCATGGCATTTTTACATTCCTGATTTAAAAATACATTAATAGTCATTTTCTTATTTCCACAATTTTGATAATTAATTACTTGTCTATCCTTTGATAATTCAGTTAGTTTTTTCATTAAAGTGTTGTTTTGCTCTACTAATTTTTCTAACATTTCCGCAGAAATATGTGTTTCTTTATTTGAGTATGTAGGGACAATATTTTTTTTTTTAATGTCAGTTGCTTTCATCGATTCTAGGCATTTTTTTTTGTGCTTACTGAGACCTGTATTATACTTATATGTCTTGCCACATTTACACTGGAAAACCCGTTTGGAACTTTTTATGTTATCCACAGGGTTATCCATGTTATCCATTTTATGTTTTGCTGTGGAAAGATGTCTATCCCATTGACTTTTTCTACACGTTGAATAGTCACATTTTTTACAATAAAATTTTTTGGAACTTTTTTGGAACTTTTTTTCCATTATAAATGGATAACATAAAAAGTTCCTAAATGTATTTTTTTCTGCTTTTTTTAGTGCTTTTTTTTTAGCACTACATAAACATCCCTACATGATTTTCAATATAATATTTGTAAATCGCCTACATCATGGTATAATTTGACATAAAATGCAGAAAATGCACTTATAAAAAAGATGGAAAATCATGATCTGGACATTTCAAAAATGTCCAAACTCAAATTTTTTTATTTTTTAGGTTTTCAAAACGTGAGATCACTTTTTTTAGTGCTTTTTTTTCAGTAACCATCAAAATATCATTAAATATATATTAAAGAAAATTTATTACAACTATATAATGATACCGCGAAGAATTAAACATGAAATGAAATCATGGCCAGAGGGCTGGCAAGTATTTCCAAATGATGAATTAGTATTTGTAATTATTGATGATTTAGATGTAGAATCACTTGTTTTAACAATTGATTTCAAAAAATCGCGCTCTTATCCCTTCAAACCACCACATGTATTATGCAATAATGAAGATTTAATATCGGTGTATGCAAAAATGTTTTCAATAGATAATGAACTGCAAAATGATATGATAAAATTATCCAAAAAACAATGCTGG
>JACLAC010020262.1_pt1 | contig 26657 bp, 18 predicted proteins | sample 8027881 | NCBI WGS metagenome assembly JACLAC01 (sample SAMN15725517, study PRJNA655200) | protist metagenome | isolation source: fluorescence activated cell sorting (FACS) single amplified genomes of... | place: Spain: Blaines Bay Microbial Observatory, Mediterranean Sea | collected 2016-01-19 | reverse complement strand
GTAGACCAGGGGCAATACCTTATCCAGGGCATCTCGATCCCCCTGGGTCCATTCCTGAAGCAACTCTGTAACCCCTTCGGGTTGCGGACGTTTATCCGGATCTCGAGGTTGTTTATTGGATTCAGTCAAAACACCCCCCTGTTCACAATTGTCACCGAGTTACCCGAGAATGGCAAGTGAGATGACAAAGATTCTGCCCGAAACTGAGCGACCGGAACCTGGTGACCCGCTCAGGTTCCGGTTTTGCGAACGAGCAGGTTGCAGGTACGGCCGATATTTTGCCGGGCAAGGTTCCGGTACAAGTCGGCTAATACCTCTGGGTTCCTTGAAATTACGTGTTTTTCGAAGTTCATTCGATACTGGTGGACTTGGGAGCCAAGCGCCTGGTTTCCCACGTAATCCAAACCCATCAATGGGAAGAATTCCATGGGAAAGGAGGCCATGCGGTCGAGTTCTGTGGTTCCAAGAGAATGGAGCAGGGCACTCAGGCTCTCGAAATCGAAGTAGTTGAGGTGATGTTCGGGAACCACCCACCACCGAGGTTTTTGTAAGACCGAGACGATGATTTCCTGAAGGAGGTTGAAGTCGTTGGGCACCTCTACCCAGAGGACACCCCAGCGGTTTAGGAGTTTTAGGGCGGATTCGAGGAATTGGACGGGGTCGCGGACGTGTTCCAGGACCAGGGCCAGGTGAATCCCATTGAACCCGCCCCCGTTCTGGGGATAATCTTCCAAATATCCACTGAAGAGATCCAGGGAGAAACGTTTTTTGGCGTATGCTACTGATTGGAGGGAGGGCTCGATGCCGGCTACCTCCCATCCCAGCTCACGGGCAAGATCCAAGAAGAAACCACCACCCGCTCCGATATCCAGCAGCCTTCCCTGGCCATTTAGGGCATGGGCCATGGCATCGAGCCGGATCCGCCATATTCGGTGCCAGTGATCCAGCTCGGCCTCTGTCTTTTCCAGGTAGGCGGGTTTGTCCCTGAGGTAATACTCGTGCCGGTAGAGTTCTCTCAACTTCTCTACCGTTGGGGTTGGGGAAATGCGGTAGAAACCTCCATGCTCGTCTTTGATCAACTGGAATGATGATTCACTCATTTGGTGCGGTCCCGTGACTGGTCCTTGGACATTGTCACAATCGTCCTTCTTCACATAATGCTCCTCACTTCACTCAGACGCGCTGGAAGTGCCGGGTTTGGTTACTGCTGCTGGTTTATAACTCTTCACCCTCTTCCAAAAGTTGATCGGTCTTGCATAAGTGTTCCATGGATTGGAAGGACTCCTTCATTTGGACCGCCTGGTTGAAACGCTCGTGGATGATTTGTTTGGGATCAAGGTTGGGAATGGTGAACTGGAGGCGACGCATCTCCTCAGGGACCACCACCCGGAGGACCTCGAAAATCCACTCCACTGCGACCAGATCGGCCACGGCCAGGAAACGGTTCATGAAATCCTTGTCCTTTTTCCTATGTTTGGCAAAGGTATCCAATAACTTCAACTTTTTCTTGATCGACAGATTCTGTTCGGGGTTATGGAAGATATCGGCAATCAGGTGGGCCGGATCATCCCAACCTGACAACTCGAAATCCACAAACACATGTTCCCCGGATTTCTTTTTCAAAGTGTTGTGTAAACCGAAATCCACGGGACTGAAGATAAGCTTTTCCTTGGGGAATGCTTCTTTCTTGTCCCAGCCCTCACGATGACACCAGAGATATAGATGATTGAGGGTGTCTTGTCTCATCTGTTCCATATCTGTCATGAGGAAGAGCAGGATGTCCTTGGGGCCGTCCGGTCTCTGGCATGCCCTCATCACGGCTTGCCACTTCCGGTTGACTGAGTCTACATAGTCATGGAAGCAGAGGCGGGCTCCTACCGCGTTGTCGAGTTGCTCCTCGAGAAGCACATCCTGTTGCCGGTCAAGGGCCAGAAGCATGTTCACAGCCTGCTCCAAATCATCATTGTCCGGAGTATCCACGGGTTCACCCTCGATGAACTCGTAAATTGCCCAAGAACCTTTCTCCCAATAGGGTGTGGGGACCTGAGTTATTCCCGCTTTCTTCAAACCGCGTAAGTGACGCACCTCGGTCTCCAGACGGTTGCGTGTCTCCTCCGCTTGATCGAAATAATGTTTCAGCAAATAATCGGTACCGTCAGTCGTAGTGAGCTGGTAGGTGAAGTTGTCACCTTTTTCCTTGATAGTGCGAATCCGCTTCAAATGAAACCTGGTCTGATTTTGCAACCCAACTTCCCATAGGAAGTAATTGGTCAGTTCACTCCAATCGGGAAAAGACGGCAAGTCGATTCTCCGCCCTCCACCGAAAACCAACGGTTGGGTTGCCTTGGGAAAGTCGTCCCGGAGGAAAATCCCCGGCTCCCCATCCACAAAATGGGACAAACTCAAAGACTTGATTTGCTCAACCCTGGCTCCATCGGAATCCGTAAAGACCAGGTCCCCTTTCGCAAATCCGAACCCGCCCTGATTTATCTCCTTGAAAAGGCCCTGGGAACTCATCTTTTCTTCAATCTGTTCACAGGTCTCATTTTTGCCTTCCATATGGCAGAAAATGAACAGGTCCCGGCCCTTCTCCCTTTGTTCCATCACAAAAGCTTTGAAACCGAAAAGAATTCCGGGATCTTTCGTGTCTCTTTTCAAGATGGTATGATCCAAATCGAGCCCAATTCTCTTCTGATTACCATTCATCGTGCTCACCTTTTTTCAATGCGGTTCAAGTACAGTCCCTACTTTTGTGCAGCACAAAGGGCACCTGGTACTTTACAGGGATCAAAACATCCCGACATGTATCTATAATTATCGATACTTTTTCGAAAATCTTTATATCTACTTCTGTTTATTCGGATTTTGTGTACAAAAGGGAGACTAGCAAAAAAACACCGAGGTCCTTTCGGATTTGGGGGAAGGTAAAACAATATCTAACCTACTTTTCGCATATCCAACGCTGGCCACTCACCCCCGGGTTGTTGATCACCCCGGACGCTGGAGGATAAAAGCGGACTAGTTCCTCAATAATTCACACAATTCCCAAAAAGCAGCCAACTCTGGAAAGACCTGGTCCCGCCAGGAAGTAACACGTGTTGAAAGTCGGGAGGGGTATGGAATTCAGTTTGGGGTTTGATTTTTACGAGAGATGGGTTAAAATGGATGTTTATTGATCGTTGCTGTCGCGAAATAACACCAGCTCAACAAATATCGGGATCTATCGAGTAGATTCCGGAAAGGGTTTCTTTCTCATGAATCTGGAAAACAAGAGCCCGAAATCCCCGCCAAAGTACCCAGGGGAACGGGTCACCACTACCGGAAACCAACTGGTTGCCGCCTTTACGGAATCACTCATTTGTGATGCCGGCGTATTCTACCCCATAACCCCATCCACGGAACAGGGGGAATACTACCAGCTTCAGTATGCCAAAGGTCAACTGAATGCCTTCGGGGAATCCTTTATCGCCATCGAAACGGAGGGTGAACATGCGGCTCAGGGAGGGGCAATCGCCGTATCGGTTACGGGAAAACGTGTGGTCAACTTCACGTCGGGTCAGGGAATTGCTTACGGGATCGAGCAATACTACCACGCACCCGGCAAGTTGAGCACCATGGTCTTGGAGGTGGGTGCACGGGCCTTGACGAGGCACGCCCTAAACGTCCATTGCGGCCATGACGATGTTTACAGCGCCCTGGACACTGGTTGGATCATCAGTTTCGCTCGGGACGCCCAGCAGTGTGCCGATCAGGCCTTGATCCTGCGCAAGGTGACCGAATGGTCTTTAAATCCGGGAATGAACTGTCAAGACGGCATGCTGACCACCCATCTCGAGCGCACCTTCCTGCGGCCTGAACCCGCGTTGATTAGAGAGTATCTGGGCCGGCCGGATGACTTGATCGATAGTCCTACCGAGGCCCAGCACGAACTATTCGGCCCCCAGCGGCGCCGGGTCCCCGCCATGCTCGATTTGACACGGCCGTTATTGCTCGGCCCGGTCCAGAACCAGGAACACTATATGAATGGAGTTGCTGCACGGCGTAACCACTTTTCTGAGTCCATACTGGGTTTTTTCGAAAAAGCCTATGCCGAGTTCGGGGTGCTCACAGGCCGTGAGTACGGATTGATCAGTACCTATAAATGTGAAGAAGCCGAAACCGTATTTATTTGTATCGGTTCGGCGGCAGAGAACATAGAAGCGGCGATCGATTATCTCGAGGAGAAACATGGCCGGAAAGTCGGTGTCATTCACGTGAACGTTTTGCGGCCCTTTCCCGAGGCTGCGATCATCAAGGCTTTGCGTGGAAAGAAAGGTGTCATTGTGCTCGAACGGGCCGACGAACCCCTTGCCGGGGACAACCCCTTGACCCGAGATGTCCGGGTCGCCCTGGGTAAGGCGGTGGAGAACCATTTCACCCAGGCCCATGCTCATCTGGCCAGCCTCGATCCGGCCAGCGAGATGCCCGAAATCTTTTCAGGTGTCTACGGGCTCGGGTCCCGAGATTTCCGGCCCGAGAGCATTCTGGGCGCCTACGAATATGCAACAGGCCGGACAGCCCGGCAGGACGGCAAGACCCGGGAACACGGCGAACGATTCTTCTTCCTTGGTATTGATCACCCCTACGCCGTCGAATCCCAGGACAAGCCGTCCCTGTTGCCCCACCCGGCCATTGCCGTTCGCTTTCACTCAATAGGTGGCTGGGGCATGATTACCACCGGCAAGAACCTGGGCAGTATACTGGGCGCCTTTTCCTCTTATTACGCCGAACGGGAAAACCTTCGTGACGCCTTCGGACGATACGAGGATTACATCCACGTCAGCGCGAATCCAAAATACGGTTCCGAAAAAAAGGGCGCACCCACAAATTATTTCCTGGTGGCCGCGGCAGAGCGTATACGGGTCAACTGTGATTTGAAACATGTGGATGTGGTGCTTTGCTGCGATCCCAAGATCTTCCTCCACAGCAACCCATTCGAGGGCCTGCACGAGGGTGGTGCCTTTGTCTGGGAATCCCATTGCACCTCGGCCCGGGAGGCATGGACCTATATTCCCATTCGTTTTCGCCGGGAGATCATCCAAAAAAAGTTCAAAATCTATATTCTCAACGGATTTGACATTGCCCGTGCAGCAACCAAAAGAGAGGACCTCCAGACGCGGATGCAGGGGAACTGCTTCCTTGGCGCCTTTTTCAAGGTCTCACCCCTGCTCAAAAAGTTTCGGATACCCGACGAGGTACTGCACAAGACTATTCGGAACCAGTACGAGACCAAATTCGGCAAGTTTGGTGATGATGTGGTGGAGTCCAACATGAAGGTCATGCTCCAGGGTTACGAGACCGTGCGTGAAGTGCCCCATGGCAGCATCGACGACCTGGACTGTTCTACTTTTTGTGGTTCCATGCTGCTCCCCCTTGCCGAGGACAAGGAGGTACCAGCCACCCAGGCACCGCCCTTGTTCCGGCAAGACCGCTTGGATGCTGAGTACCGTACCGGTTACAGCTACCACCAACCGGCCTCCGTATTATCAAGCGTCGGGTGTATGGCCGCCGGTACGGGTGGGAAAGCCAACAAATACGTAGCTCGGAGGCAAACGCCCCTTTTCATCCCCGAGAGGTGTACCCAGTGCATGGATTGTATTTCCGTGTGTCCCGACACCGCCCTGCCCAACACCACCCAGAAAATCACTACCATCCTTCAAGCCGCCATCCGGAATTACGTGACCGAACCCGCAGCGGTAACAGCCCTTCTGGCGGCCGTTCCGGAAATCGAGTCCGAGGCTCGAAAACAAATGCACCATTTCCTTGGGGACAAGGCGGATCACGGCCATTTCAGGGAAATCGTACGGGATCTCTTCCGGAATAGAGTCAGCCCCGGCGGAGCGGTCACCCAAAAGAGCGTCGAACAGGTGACCGCTATCATAGATATCCTGCCTTTGGCCTATAAGAACACCCCAATCATTTTCAAGTCCATGGAAAAGAAATCGCCAGGAAGAGGCGGGCTCTTCTCCATCTTCGTCAGTAACCTGTGTAAGGGTTGTGCCGCCTGTGTAGAGGCCTGTGGCGAAAAGGAAGCCCTCAAAATGGTGCCCGAGGACCAGGACCTCCATGCCCGGCACCTTTCAGCCAGCCACTTCCTCGACCTTCTCCCCAACACACCTGACCAGTACCTTGGCCTCTTCAACGCCATGTCACCTCGAGACTCAAAGGCCGCGGCCCTACGTTTCCATCTCATGGTACAAACCAATTACAACGCGTTGGTATCCGGTGACGGTGCTTGCGCCGGTTGTGGGGAAAAGTCCGTCTTGCGTGCCATTGCCACCCTGACTGAAACCCTCATGCGGCCCATTTTCAACAACAAGGCCAACCGCCTCAGTGAAAAGGCCAAACGCGTCAAGGACTTGGGTCCCGCGACCCTGGAACGCCTGAAAAATAAGCATCCTACCTCTTACCGGGCTCTGCGCCGTAGCTTGCTCCACATCATCATGGATCTTGGCGCCGAATGCCTCGAGAGTACCGATGCCCGAATACTTGCCGAGTTCAAGGGTTCCGATTCCGATCTCGCCGTTGCCCTTTCCATGGTCCTGCTCCAGGATGCCGCCAACCATCGTGCTCCCCAAACCCGTCAGGGTACCATCGAGAACGGCATGTCGGTCATGGCCATGACCGCCCATACCGGCTGTAACACCGTGTTCGGTTCCACACCTCCCAACAATCCACATCCCTACCCATGGATGAATTCACTCTTCCAGGATGGCGCCACCATCGGCTGGCTCGTCAGCGAAAGTTTTATCCAGAACCAGGTACGCCGTTCGGTAGTTCCCGAGCGCCTCGCCGCCTTCCTCACCGGTGACAGCGAAAAACTCTTCGGGGAGGACGACTACTTTCTGTTTACCCATTTCTCCGATACTTTTATGACCGACGACGAAATCATGGAGTTGCCCAAGGTCTGGGTCGTCGGTGGTGACGGTGGTATGGGTGATATCGGTTTCCAAAACGTCTCCAAGGTCATTCTTCAGAACCGGCCCAACGTCAACATGCTCATGTTGGATACACAGGTCTACTCCAATACCGGTGGCCAGAACTCCGACTCCTCACCCTTGACCGGCGGTTTCGATATGAACTCCTACGGAGCCGCTTCGGAAGGTAAGTTGACCGAAATGAAGGCCGTGGCCGAGTGTTTCCTCGGAGGTCACGGTTCACCCTATGTCGCCCAAGTCTCCATGGCCAATGCGGCCAACCTCTTCAAGGCAATCCTGGACGGGCTCTGTTATCGAGGTTCCTCCTTCTTCCAGGCCTTCACCCCATGCCAGCCCGAACACGGCATTCCCGATTATGCATCGGAGGAGCAGGCACTCAAGGCCCGGGACAGCCGGGGTTTGCCAGAATTTGTCTTCAACCCCGAGTTGGGCGAGACTTTTACCGAGACCCTGAATATCAAGGCCAACCCCAACCACAAGGGTGACTGGTATCGGAAACCCGTGTGCAAGGGGAGCCGTGAGCGGTACTCTTATACCGTGGCCCATTGGGCGGTCACCGAGGGCCGTTTCCGCAACCATTTCAAAAAAATAAAACCCGAGGCTGCAGAAAACATGGTCCACCTCGAGGATATTCTCCAGGTCATCACCATGGGTGATGTCGTTAATCGCCGCCATCTCCTTTGCGATCACCGCGCATTCATCCCCAAGGAAGGTATCTACATGTTGGCTTACAACAAGCCAGGCAAACCCGTTTACTACCGAATCACCCGGCAGATGGTAATTTTTTGCGTGGAGCGACGCAAGGCCTGGCGCCTGTTACAGAGTAGAGCCGGCATCGAGAATCCCGATTACCAGGCCCAGAAAGCATTAATTTCCAGCTTGAATCAGGAGGAATTAACTCGGGATACCCACCTGGCCCTAGCCAGAAGCACACGCCAGGGATCCCCAAATTGACTAGTGCTGTCTTGTTAGATCTGGTTTTCCGGATGCGTTGGTGCCCTTCGAAACGAAAACCCTCTACCCAACCGTCCGGAGTTTCTTGTCCTACGCTCAGGTGTATTTCGTAGACATCCTGGCCTGGAAAACATTCGCGAGATCTATGGGGTCCCTTTCCAGGGGCCGTTCTTGTGTTTTCGTGTTCTGTCAGCCGATGGAATGGCATTTCCGATCCTATTATGTTTGCATTAAACCCTTTGAGATTGTTTAGCGATTTCATTGTAAGCGCCAACCGGAAGCCTTTTTTTGGTTCTCGCTCGCCATGGTTGGGTTAGAATAGTCCTCGGAATTTGAATCGTGAGGTAGCCAGTGGTTGACCCCAAGGATGAGCACCGGGAACCGTATCCAATTGATGATACCCAAGAAACCGTTATATTGCCGTCCACTACTCGGGCGGCGGTGGAACCGGGCCAATCAAGGCCGCAAGGGGCCGGTGATCAGGTTAAATACGAAATCATAAGGAAGTTGGGCAAGGGTGGCTTTGCCTGGGTCTACCTGGTTCGGAACCTTGACTTGGACCGTTATGAGGCGATGAAGATTCTCAACGCCGATTTGACGGAGGACGAGACGATCATTGACAACATCGTCAAGGAAGCCCGTATCTCCGCAAATTTTCATCACCAGAATATCGTTACCATTTTCGAGGTTCGCAAGCGGGGTTATTGGCACCTGTTCAAGGCGGGTGATGATGAGGTGCGCCGGCGCCATCGTGAACCCTTCGCCTTTTTCACCATGTCCTTTATCGAGGGGCAAACGGCAACGGCGTTGCTTCGCAAGGAGCAAAGGATCTCCCAAAAAAGCGCGGTCCGTATTGCCCTGGATGCCTGTACCGGTTTGGACTACGCTCACGGCAAGGGCATCATCCACCGGGACATCAAGCCGGATAACATCATGGTGGACCGCCAGGGCAATGGGATCCTCATGGATTTCGGTATTGCCAAGGTGGTGGACCAAACCCGCCAAACTGCCGCGGGCACCTTCATGGGTACAGCCAGATACGTTTCACCTGAACAGGCCGGGGGCCTGGACGATATCGACGGTCGTACCGACCTCTACTCTCTGGGGGTGACCCTATACGAAATGATCACGGGTCGTGTCCCTTTCACTTCCGACCAATGGATGACCGTCCTTTTCCAACACATCAACGAATCTCCACCGCCTCCCGAAAAGTTTTGCGCCGACCTGAACCGGGACTTGCGTTCCATTATCCTAAAGATGTTGGAGAAAAAGCGGGAGGACCGTTTCCACAGTGCACGTGAGGCCGGCGATGCCTTGAGCCAGGTTTACCTGAAGCTGGGTGGTGAAGAACGGCATACCCTGCCCCTGGACCTGATCAAGACACGGCGTGATTATGAGAAAGGAGATGCGACCGAGGTCACCGAGCCGGCCCGACGCTCGGGTCAGCCATCCGATGAGACACCCATAAAAGGCGAGCGTCCACCGGTCCGCGCCAAGATACCCAAAAAGAAACTGGTTTTGCCCATTTGGGGCGTGGCAGCAATCGTTGTTGTGGTGGCTCTGCTCGGCTACATTTTATTCCCAAGAAAAGAGGGGGAACAAAAACAGGTGAACCCCACTCCGGTGTCTACCGGTCGACTGCATGTCTCCGCATTCCCCCGAGGTCGCCTCCAAAAGATCGAGGATGAGAACGGTAAGAATTACGATATTCCCAATCCCGTCTTGCCAAGAATGCTTATCCTTCCCGCGGGGACCTACGAGCTCACCATAACCTATCGGGGCCATACCCGTACCACTATGGGTTTTATATCTCCCGGCCTGCCCCTCTCCAAGGCCAACGTGGAGTTCGAGTTGGAAGACGACCTCTTCCTCCTGGAGGACTTGCGATGAAGTGGTTTCCATTGTTTTGTCTCGCCCTGGTTTGTTCCGCCTTCCAGTCCAAGCACGCTTTCAAAACTTTTTACAAGGAAGGTGAGGACCTTTTTGGGAAGGGTAACTACGCGGAAGCGCTGACCCGTTACGAGGAAGCTTTTCGACTCGAATCCAAGGCACATCGCTACAAGGAGGAAGGCACCTTTTTCCGGAACTACCTGCCGCGCTATAAGATCGCCCTCTGTTACGAGCAACTGGAGATTGCCCGTGCCGAGGAATGGGTCCGCAGGTCGAAAGATGCCGAGGAAGACTGGGTCATTCGCAAACAGAAAAGGGAAGTGGCGGCCTATCACGAAGACCTAAAAAGAATTCTTGCCGCGGTGGCGACCTACCATGCCGAGCTCAAAACCCGGTATGACCTGAAACTGATGGAGGCCGACAACTTACTGGCCCGGAACCGGTTCGAAGAGGCTCAAGCGGCCTATCAGTCACTCTACCGGGTGGATGAATCCCGGCCCGAGGCAAAGGTGGGTCTGGAGCGCATCGCACCGGCCCGTTCCAATTATCTAAAGGGCAAGCTACTCGATGCCCGGACCGCCCTATTGGATAAAAAATTCGATGAGGCTGAGGCCATCCTGGTCCACATCTCCGGGATCGAGGCCAGCCATCCCGACCTCCCGATCCTCCGCCGGCAAATCCGCACTGCTCGAGCTGAGGCGGACCGAGTCATAACTGAGCCATCCACCGGGTTGCCACCTAAAGAAACAGAGAAACCCACCGAAGTGGTCCGTACCGATCGGGAACCCACTCCGGCCACTCCGGCAGAAGTGACCGCAGAAAGTAGTGCCTCCCTGGATCGAGAGGCGGAACAAAAAGAAAGGCGCGCACGGTTGAGAGCGGCCCTGTTGGCGACCCTCAAACCCTACCGCCGTGGTGATCCCGAGGCGGCCCTGCAGCGCCTGGACCAGGTGGATGAAACGCTCACCTCCAACTCGGCCAGTTACTACTGGCTGAAGGGCCTATATACGCTGGGTACTTACCACTACGCCTTGGAAAGGGATGAAGCTTTGCGGGATCAAGCCCGTCTCGCCATGCTCACCGCGGTTGAGCTACTCCCCGATTTCGAACCGGACCCCACTATTTATCCCAACTACGTATTGGACTTCTTCAAGAAGGTCACCATGAAACCAACTCCCGAGTGATATCCGGAACAATCCTATGGACTCCGCTCCAGGACAATGCGTAATGCGGCCTGTTTGATCTGGTACTTGATGCCTTGGTTCTTGGCCAATTCACGGATGTGCTTGGTGTTGAGAGCTGGAATGATCTTGAGGACGATGGGCAACGGGGTTTTGGGGTTTCGGACCAGGTTATAACGAATTTCTTCACTTTGGAACCAGGTCTTGTTACCCATGATGATCTGGACAATTTGGTAGTTGAGCTTCGTGCTCTTGGATATTTCGGTAACCTCGCCGCGGGTAATTTGTGGATTCTTGAGTAGGAACATGAGGATCTGGGGTTCGTTGTCCCGGATCAGGAGGGTCCGGGTTAGTTTATCCGCACGGCCGGCAAGCCGGGAGCGCTCACTAACATTTAGTTTCCTCAATTTATCGTGAAGGGTGAGCCGGTCGATTTTTCCTATATCCTCTTTTCCGGTTACACCGACCCCAGCGGCTTCGACCTGGGTATTCGCTGCACCAGGATCCGGAGCTTCCTCCTCCAGGCATTTTTGGATGGCGGTTTTGACGGTTTCCGGAAAAGTGAGCAGCTGCAAAAGTAATCCGGGCGTCTCACCGAAGGGTACGACTTGAACGAGGCGGGCGGAAAGGGGATCACAAACGGTTCCATCGGGAAGGTGCATTACCAGGCTAAATTCACAGAACTGTTGTAGTTGAAGAGAGGTGGTGAGGAACAGGCTCATCTGTCCGAGAAACTGTTGGTTCTGGTCTCGTATATCCTCCCGAGACAGGAAGCGGACTTCCACCAGCCCTCCATTCATGGGGAGTTGTGCGAGTTTGGATTCATCGAGAGGAATGGCCATGGGTGTTGTTCCGTTTTTGGAGATCAATGGTTAACGAAGCGGTGTGTCCTCACTGACTGGATCAAGCCCAAGAGGCACATGGTCGTCAGGTAACTGCTACCGCCGTAGCTGAGCAGTGGGCAGGGAATACCGGTGGTGGGCACCATTCCGATGAGCATCGCGGCGTTGAAGAGGGTTTGGAGGAACAATGTTCCGATGACAAGGACCACCAGGCCACTGCCCAAGGCATCGCTGGCCTCCAGCGCCGTCAAAAAGCCCCTGATGAAAATGACCAGGAACAGGCCGAAAATGAAGATTACCCCAATGAAACCAAACTCCTCAGCTGCGACCGCGAGAATGAAGTCATTGTGTTGGGCCGGCAGGAAACCCATCCGTGTCTGTTGTCCGTTACCGAAACCCATGCCAATCAAACCACCCTGGCCAATACTGATTTTAGATTGATGAACCTGGTAGCCGATATTGGCAGTATCTTTTTCCGGGAAGATGAAGGAAACGATGCGATCTTTCTGATAACTTTTCATGAAAAAGACCCAATCGGGTTTGAGAATCACACCCCCAACCAGGATCACCACCAATAAGGCGCCTAGTCCGGAAACCCAAATACTCTCCTTCTTGCCTTTTAAAAAGTTGGGGATCAAAAAGAAGGGTAGGTACACCAGGGCGGTTCCCAGATCCGGCTGCACCACGACGAGAATAAAAGGTATCCCCACCAGAATCCCGGTGACCAGGAAATCCCATAAACTGGATTTTCGTTCCTGGTATTTGGAGAAGTATTTGGCGACAATGAGGGCGGTGGCTATTTTGACGAATTCGGAGGGTTGGACACTCATGAAGGGAAGCCGAAACCAGGAACGAGCCCCGTTGATGGGTTCAACGAAGAGCAGGATCAGTACCAGGCTGATGATGCCGAGACAATAGAAGAGATTGGCATGACTCACGAGTTTTTTGTAATCAAGATGGCAAATGAGGAAATAGAAAAAAAGTCCGAGGAATATCCAAACACATTGTTTGATCCAAAGCATGGAGTTCCCGTCCACCCTTGTAGCAGACCATACAAAAACGACGCCAAGAAAGGATAGGATGAGCGTGGCAATCAGGGCGGGTTTATCCAGAAGGGGCAAACGGCTCATGTGGGGTCGACCTCATCCAAAAGCTTCTTGTAGGCTTCAAAGAGGATACGGGCAATGGGAGCGGCGTTGGCACCCCCGGCCCCAGCCTGCTCCACCAGTACCATGATGGCCACCTTCGGTTTGCTTTTTGGTGCAAATCCCGCAAACCAGGCATTTTTGACCTTGTCATCCTCGTGATCTTCTTCAGAGGTAAAGGTGATCAATTGCGCGGTTCCGGTTTTTCCACAAACATCGAATCCGGGCACTCGGGCCTTGGAGCCGGTACCCTCGCTGGCGTTAACTACATCCCACATGGCTTTAGTCAATATTTTGAAATATTCAGGGGAAAAAGAGCTAACCCTCCGTGTAGGGAACTCGTAATCAACGGATTCGCCTTTACCCTTGCTCTTGAGGAGCAGATGCGGGGTGGGAATATTGCCTTCCGTTGCAAGGATAGCCATTAATTTGACGATTTGAATAGGGGTCGCTAGAAGGTTGCCTTGCCCGATGGTGACATTGAGGGTATCGCCGGGAAACCAGATCTCGTTAAATCGCTCTTTTTTCCACCCGGGGGTGGGCACGCGTCCGGGTTTTTCGCCGACCAGGTCGATGCCGGTAGGCCGGCCGAACCCGAGCTCGATGGCCACATCCGCCAGGTCATTGGCATCCAGGTCAATACCAACGGTCCAAAAGAAAACGTTGCAGGAGGTTCGGATGGCTTTGGGAAGGTCCACCCAGCCGTGCCCACTCTTTTTGTGACAGTGGAAGTCCCTGTTGAAGAAGGTGACTTTACCGTTGCAGAAATACCTGGTATTCAGGGTAACCTTTTTGTGCTTGAGCGCCGCCAGGCTGGTGACCAGTTTGAACACGGAGCCAGGAGCATAGGAGCCCTGTACCGGACGGTTGAGGAACGGCCGTTCGGGCGAGTTGAGCAAAGATTGCCAGATCTCGGTAGACAGACCGGAAGTAAACAGGTTGAGGTCATAACTGGGAGAGGAAATATAGACAAGGATCTCACCGGTATTGACATCCATCATTAGGATGGACCCTCTTTTCCCGTTCAGGGCCTCCAAGGCCAGTTTCTGGAGTTCGAAGTCGAGGGTCAGGAAAATATCCGTTCCGGGTTGGGGCGGGGTTGTCAGGACGTCGGAACGGTATACACCTCGATGATCGATGTGAATGGTACGCTCCCCATCAATTCCGGTCAACAATTCGTCGTAGGCCAACTCAACGCCGTTTTTCCCCACGCGATCGCGTAGCCTCAGGCGGGAATTTCGCCGCAACTGTTCCCGATTGGCCTCACCAACGTATCCCAACACATGGGCGAAGAGATGGCTGTAGGTATAAAAACGCTTTTTGGTGGTTTCGATTGAGATTCCAGGGTAACGGAGCTGGTGCCGTTTCACACGCATGGCTTCCTGAAAGCCGATGTCCTCCTGGAGCAGGACTGGTTGGGAAAAGAGATGGGAGCGTTTCCCGTAACGCTTCTCCAGGGTGGCGGTTTCCTCTCCCAGGAACTCGCGGATCCGGGGTAGGAACAACCGCCAGGGTTCCACCATCTCATCGCGCAACAGTACCAGGTTGTAGGTAGGCATGTTCTGGGTAATCAGGCGATCGTTGCGATCGTAGATCAACCCCCGCGTTGCTTTAGACCGTGCTTTTTTGGTCCGGTATTTCTCCCCCAGGGCCTCGTAACGTTCCTGGTTGAGTATCTGGACACGGAAATAACCCACGAGCACAATCAAGAATCCAGTCGTAACCATCCCCGCCAATAAGAAGATCCTGCCTTGGAAGGCCAGGGGTGTGGGTGCAAATTTCATTTATTGCCTCTTTGAATTCGTGCTGGATATCCCAGCAGCAAGCCGAAAAAGACGGCGTGGAGAACGGAAAAGGCGCGCGATACTGACGACGCCCAGGCAATCGACCAAACCACCTATTAATATATTAATTCGCAATATAAAAAAAGGCAAAGACTCCATTAGAAAAAAATCTTCCCAGATGGGAATAATCTATCATCCAAAATAGTTATGAGGGGTGAATATGCAGCCAAGGGTTCAGGGGATCCGACCGGGACCCGGACCGATCCCCCTAGGCAATCGACCATTTACTCATTGCGCTTTACATTTAAGCGACAAAAATGTATGTTGCATCACATTTTAAACCCCTGGTACTTGCTATATTAAAGTTGGGTATTTATCGAATTAAAGGGGGAAGAGTAATGACTTCAAATTTAAATGAAATATGTCAGAGCGTGGTGTCCGATGTTGACGACGCCCTTGCTTGTGGGATTATTGACCTTACGACCGGAATGCTGATGGGAGCACACCACAACGTACCTTATTTCTCACAATCATATCTTGATGCGGTGGCGGCCGCGGCGGTCGAACTTTTTCGGGGGAAATTAGTGCGGCGAGTAGAGGCGTTGCTGTCCAAGCAGAGGGGAAGTGAAGTGAAAAACACATTCAAGGAGGTTTTTATCAACTCAGAAAAGGTGTTCCACTTCATGTCAGTTGTTGATGGGAAAAACTCAGTGGTTGTTTTGGTTACCAAGAAAACAACCAGTCAGGGCATGGGTTGGGCATCCTTGAGAAATTCCCTGATTGAGATAAGAGAAGCATTGCCGTAATGAACTCTTATTGGTTTCCCAGGCCAAAAAAATCCGACAATTTATCCGTCCCCGGGGGCGCGGAAGGGCGTTTCTCATCTGACGAACTTTTCGCATTTCTAACTGATGACAATTCAGAAGAGTGGTCTGATAGGGTAGGTATTTCCTCACCTGCCGATGGTTCTGCGAAAGCCTCAACACGCCTCCTTCTCTCCCGGGGATGGGTTTTCAAAACGGACCTTGCCCTATTGAACCTGGATAAAGACAAGGTCGAAGCCAAAGTTCTCGAACTGACAAAGCTTGCCGGCAAAGTACCCCTGTGGCACCCCTCCAAGTTCTGGTTTATTCTGGAGACACGAGTCGGTTGGCTTCCGATCAGTGCCTGTCCCTGCCTAACAACGCTCCGGCAAATATCAGGAATAGATGGAAAAACAGAAGCCTGGACCAAAATGGTGCTGTTCGCCATAAATATTTCCAAAAAATTTGGTATCGGACTTGATGTAAATCCATCAAACTTTGGTTTCAAACCATCTGAGGGAATGTATTATTTGGACGATGAAATTTATCCCCCCTCAACGGTTGAAGACATGGCCGAGGCACTGGTGTCGAGAATCCCTGAATCCCATGAATTCAATCTATATCACTGGTTTAAGTGGGGGTACGGTCTGGCTAATGTTATTCGAGAGCTTTATCCCCGAAATGTGATCTTATTGGAACTCACGGATGGAGTCCGGAATTATCCCTTACCTGAGACTTTTCATGAAAAAAGGGAGGCCTTTATCTCGGGGTTGAGAAAACCCGTTCCCAAAACAGAAACCCAACGAACCCAGCCACGAATGACCTGTGTTTTAAGTGATGTCCATGGAAATTTGCCCGCTTTGGATGCTGTCCTTGAAGCCGCCAAAGAATGGAACGTGGACAGCTTTTTGTTTCTGGGGGATGTGGTGGGCTATGGGCCTTACCCCAGAGCCTGTATCCAACGGCTAACCGAATTGCCCAATGCCCAGTTCATCAAGGGCAATCACGATCACATAGTCAGTACCGGAGAGTTGGATCTCTCTAATAATCCCCTGGCCCGTGAAACCCACGAATGGACAATAAACCGATTAAATGAGGAAGAAAAAAAATGGTTGGGGTCCCTCGGGGACGAGATCATGGAAAAGAACTGGCTTGCCGTGCACGGGGCGCCCATTGATTCCCAGAAATTTTATGCTTATGTCTATGAGCTCACCTATAAAGAAAATCTGAAATATTTGGAAGACCACAAGATTCAGGTTTGTTTCTACGGCCATACCCATGTGCCCTTTATCTACCAGCAGGAAGTGGATGGCTCTATCACCAAAAATGAACCGAAACCCATTACTTTATTTCAAGCAGGTGCACGACAAATGATCAACCCAGGGTCGGTAGGCCAACCCCGTGACAGAGACCCTAGGACTTCATTTGCCATCTGGGATCGAAAAACCAATGGGGTGACCTTTCAACGGATATCCTATCCCCTCGAACAAACAATTTCCCAATTGAAGAAGGAAGGATTTCCCGCGGATTTGATTTTTCGCTTGGAAGAGGGATACTGAAAAGGCAAACTCAAGTGTCCGGCAAACCCTCCCCAGCGGCGCAATTGCCGCAATTCTCATTTTGGAAAAGAGGGTCGAGAATCACCAAGTTTTACAGGCACTTTTTAGCCTAAATCGTGGATTTTTCATGTTTTTTAGGGGGATGCCGGCAGGGATGCTGGTGCGCCCAGGCCAAAATGAGAATTGCTGGCGCAATTGGTGTGGAGTGGTTAGGCCGGCGTTTTTGAGTTATAGTCTTGACCTGGCTTTGAGTTTTTCTTTTGCTAATTGGATATGAATGGCCAGGAAGAGGCTGTCTGCTTCCTCTTTCAGGGCTTTCTCCCAATCTTCGAGGGCAGTTTCGTATGCCCCTTTATTGAAAGCATCGTGGCCCCTGATAAAAAGATCCTCATTCTTTTCCTGTTTTTCATCAGCCTTATTTTGGTGGGATAAAATGCGCCGGCGAATCTCCTCTTCTATGGCATGATGTTGTTCGCTGGACATCTCCTTGGCTTTATGACTCATGATCGACTTGGGAAAAGGGTTCTTTCTGGTCAAGAGAACCCGTCCATTGTAGTATGCGGTGGATATGATACAGCATTCCGGATGAAAGGATATCTCCGTTTGAATATCGACGGATTTAGCACCCACGGGAATGGCGGAAAGAAGACCCCCACCTTCAGGTGTCCGGCCTCCGGTTTGAGATCTACTTTCAACAGCAGATTTGTTCCCTTTTGGGTTGATTTCCTGAGAAGATGGCGAGGAGGCAATGATCCTAAAATGGCCATTCTTGATTTCATGGAGATAGGTAAGGTCCATTCCCACCTCCTCCCCGACTTCTACCAACTTTTCCCTTTCAAACAGTAAATCGATACAGTTTTCATCTTGATGAGCCAGAACCTTCCCTTCCAAGTTGTTATTTTTGCAGAATTGCAAAATATCTGTAAGCGAGTGTTCAGATAGGACCCAGTTGAAACCTGATTCCGGGAGTTTTTCTCGTTCATGTAAAACAGAATTAACTTTGGCAATGAGCATTTTGGGCATGATTGGTTTTACTAAACTATTGTTGACCCCTTTGCCATGATCCAGGACAAGATCATCGGGCTCAGACAATCCGCTAAGGAATACAAAGGGGGTAAAACGAGATGAAAATTTTTCTTTATACCTCTCCCAGAATCGAAAGCCATTGAGTCCGGATAAGAGTATATCGGCTATGATCAGGTCGGGGTCATTCCGACTGGCGAAAACCAGGGCCTCTTCAGCACTGGCCACAGCACAAACATCATACCCAGCCTCCTCCAACACTGCCTGAAATGACTTGAGTAAAAACAAATCACTTTCGACTACCAAGATCAGCTTTGGCTTTTTTCCAATTAGAGCGTTCAAGGTTACCCCCCAACCTGGACGAATATATCAACAACGCTGCTGAATCCTTCTTAATTCCATCTCGAAGCACACACATTATTAATCCTCACTCCCAAAGGAGAAAGGGTGGAGGACATCGGGGATGTTGCCATCCTAACACTGAACAAAAAAAAGGTAAAGTATTTTGTTTTAGGTTTTCCTCGAAGGCCTCAAAGCTAAAAGAAAGCAAAAAAGGAGCACGCCGACAGGTCCTTAGACCAGAAAGTCGGAGCCCGGACCCGTGCCGATTAAAATCACCGGACTCACCCTGCCTCTTTCAAACGATCCAAACCCCTCAAGCCGGGCGCTGGCTGCCCAGAGTGGGTGAAAACTTCATTTTTTGCCACTTTTAAACCGTGTCAGCAGTATCAGCAATAAACCAAAAAAGACTGAGTGGAGAGCGGCAAAAAAGATTAAATGTGCGGTACCGATGACTTCGTAGTACCCACCCAGGAATCGACTCAGCCACCCATTAATATAGTAATTGGCAACATAAAATAACCCGAAGGCTCCAATCAGAAAAAAATCCTCGTAGAGGGGAATTACATACCGTCTGATTTTGATGATGGAAAAGACCAAAAATAACTGGCCCATCCCGGCCAGACCTTTGAAGTGACCCGTTTGGAAAATGAGGTCCAATCCGAGGGAGAGAACAAAGGTCTGGACCAGTATTAGCGGGATACTGGATGAACGGAGGATCAGGAAAATAAGGAAGAAAGAAAATTCAATGGGGTAACTGGTGAGTTGGGATCGGGCGTAGGAAAGCAGGACAATCAGGAGGAAACAAGCGAAGAACCTACTCCAGCTCATCAAAGCCTCCCTCACATTTGGGAATGAGCACGGTAACCGACTCCAGGCGGGCGAAGTCGGTAGAGAGCTTGATATCAACTGTTTGAAACATATCCAGTGAGGCACGTGCACTCAGCACCCGCCCGATGTGCCGGCCCTTGGGGAAGATCCCGTCCAAACCGGAGGTGAGTACCAGGTCATTGATCCGGATGGTTTCGAAATTAGGGAAATTCTTCAACCTCGCCTGAGATCCGCCTTCTCCCTTACCCTGAACGAAACTTTCCATGAAACGAGATTCTTGAAGAAGCGCGGCGACAGGCGCACTCGGGTTATCCATGGTGAGGATCTTGGCATAACCGGGAGAGGTTTCCCAAATGATTCCCACCACGCCTCGTGGACCGATAACGCCGTAATCCCGCCGCACTCCATCTCTCGAGCCCTTATTGATGATGATCGTATAATCGTTATGCCGGTGGGTTCTACCAATCACCTCGGCATGAACCAGGCGCCATTCCTCCTCTTTGGGCAAATCCAAAAGCTCACGAAACCGGGCATTTTCCAATTCCGTTTCCACAAACTGGGTGCGCAAGCCCTCCAACTCGATCTCTTTTTTCCTGAGCCGGCGATTCTCTACGATGAGTTCTGCCCGAGCCTTCTTGTCCTCCACGGCATGGGATACCGAACCGACCACGCGCTGGTTCAAAGCCTGGATCGGTCCGAAAATGATCAAGCCCGTTTTCTCTAGAAGACTGACCCGGGGCTCCACCTTGACTTGGTAGGAGAGGATCAGCAACAAAATGAATTCGAGAGCAAGGAGAGTGCTCAGGTTGGGAAATCTCTTGATAAGGCCAAAACTTGCCATCTTCTTTCAAGTCCATGAACAGCTACCGCGTTTTGAAAATACCCAGGGGGCCGGCGGCTTTGCCTATTCACCCTTTCTGACACACGCTCTTCAACAGTTTGGTGTCAGAGAGCATCTTGCCCACTCCCATGACGACGCTCAACAACGGTTCTTCGGCGATGCTGACCGGCAGATTAGTCTCTTCCCGGAGGCGTATATCCAGGTTTTTCAGCAGGCTGCCGCCCCCGGTAAGGATAATGCCCTTGTCCACAAGATCGGCGGCCAGTTCGGGTGGTGTTCGTTCCAAGGCAATTTTGATGGTTTCCACAATGGCATCGACCGTATCCGCCAGTGCCTCGCGTATTTCCGTATCGTTGATAACCAGTGTTTTGGGGATCCCGCTCTCCAAGGAACGACCTTTGATCTCCATCTCAATGGATTCATCAAGTTTGTAAGCACTCCCTATCTGGGTTTTAATGTTTTCAGCGGTCCGTTCCCCGATCAGCAGGCGATACTTGCGTTTGATATAATGAACAATATTTTCATCCATGGCATTGCCCGCGATCTTCAGGGTTTTGGTATACACAATCCCAGAAAGGGAAATGACTGCCACATCGGTGGAACCACCACCGATATCCACGATCATATTACCCGTAGGCGCGGTAACGGGGAGACCTGCTCCGATCGCAGCCGACATGGCTTCTTCCACCAGGTAGACATTGGCGGCACCCGCCTTTTTAGCACTGTCCCGCACAGCCCTGCGCTCTACCTGGGTAATCTCCGCCGGCACACCGATGACTACATCCGACTGGAACCAGGAAAAGTATGATGATTGTCGCTGTGCGGTCCTGATGAAATGACTCAACATCTGTTCGGCAACTTCGAAATCCGCGATCACACCGTCTCGCATTGGCCTGATTGCCACTATGTTGCTCGGGGTTCGGCCCAGCATCTTTTTGGCTTCATCACCCACCGCTTGGACACGGCTTTCACCATTTTCACTCGTGTTGATTGCCACGATCGACGGTTCCCGAACCACAATCCCCAGTCCCTTTGCATAAACTAACGTATTTGCTGTCCCCAAATCGATGGCAAGATCCCTACTAAAAGCCGAAAACAAACCGGAAAAACTTAAACCCATAAGTGAGCGTCACCTTAACCAAAATTACCCCACATGACCGCCCTGGGGTCATGTATACCGGACCAACCTCATAAGATATCGCGGAATCGCATTGACGGCAAGTATGAAATGATCGAGAAACCATAAAAGTTGGATACCGGACTCCACGGGTCCGGGACATCGAGCTTGGGTGGGATTACAAACCCGGGCCGATCTGTCCGAAAGCATAAACGCTTTGGGCCGGTGCCCCTTGCTATTTCATTTCTATAGAGCCTGTTCCAAGGCCTCCAAAAGAGTGGTCACACCCGCCGCTTTCAAACCCCTCGGTACGTGGGCCACATTGGCCTCGGGACAGATCACCCTCGTGAAGGAGAGATTGGCACACTCCTTCATCCGCAATTCAGCCTGGTTGACGGACCTCACTTCACCTGCCAGACCCAGCTCACCGAAGACCGCGATATCCGGACTGAGGGAAACATTTCGGAAGGAGGAGTAGATGGCCAGTGCCAGGCCCAGGTCGATGGCAGGTTCTTGAATGGAAATACCTCCGACCACATTGACAAAAACGTCTAAACCCTGGAGTTGGAGCCCTGCTTTTTTCTCCAGTACCGCGGTAATCAGGGCCAACCGTTGTCCATCCACACCCATGGCTACACGGCGGGGAGAGGCGTAGGTGGATGTGCTCAGTAAGACCTGGACCTCGATCATCAGGGGCCGAGTCCCTTCCATGCAAGGAACCACAACGCTACCCGAACAGGAGACGGGTCGCTGTTCCAGGAGGACCTTGCTGGGGTTGGGCACCTCCAGCAACCCTTGGGTGGCCATGCGAAAGATTCCCAATTCCTGGGCGGGACCGAACCGGTTCTTTTGGGAGCGCACCAGTCGTAGCCGATGGTACTTGTCCCCCTCGAAATAAAAGACACCATCCACCATATGTTCCAGGGTTTTCGGCCCGGCAAGATGACCTTCTTTCGTTATATGACCGATGAGAATAATCGTGATGTCCCTGGTTTTGGCAAGGGACAGCAAGCGAGAGGTAACTTCGCGGACCTGGGTCACGCTACCGGGTCCCGAAGGGATGGCCGCCGTATACATGGTCTGGATACTATCGATGAAAACCACATCGAAGCGATCGGCCTCCAGCGCCGATTCCACCGCATCGTAGTCGGTCTCGGCCATCAACAACAGGTTGTCCGCTGCCAGGCCCAGCCGTTCCCCACGCATCTTGATCTGGGCGTGGGATTCCTCTCCGGAAACGTACAAAACTTTCTTGCCCAGTGACCACAGGGCCCCAGCCACCTGGAGCATCAGGGTCGATTTCCCTATCCCTGGATCACCCCCAAGCAAAAGCAGCGAACCGGGAACAAATCCGCCGCCCAAAACCCTATCCAGTTCTTTGAAACCCGAATCGAAACGGACCAGTTTCTCGGGTGCAATGCTCCCATATGACACCACCTTCGCGGACCCTTCGACTCGGGCTCGAGCAGGAGCTTCCCTGGTCAAGGCCAGGCTCTCCCAGGTCTCGCATGAAGGGCATTGTCCCATCCACTTGGGTGTTTTGTAACCACAGTTCCCGCACAGGTAATGATTCTTGATTTTGGCCAAAACGGTCCCCCTTGTTCCGGCAAATCATAGCCCGGACTAGCGAGTGTTTCAATGCGGGATCTCAGTCTAGGGGGTGTAATTACAGCTGGGATCTTTGAATGGAGCATCAATCTAAGCTATTTCATGGTATCATGGTGGAAATTCACCGGTAAGGGCCGGATACCACAGAGGACCACCGTCTCCCCGGTAACCATTGTCATGCATGGGAGGAAGACCATGTTGGATCATATCGTTCTTTACGTCAACGATTTCCAAAAGAGCAAGGCTTTTTATTCGAAGGTCTTGCAAATACTTGGTTATAAACTGGGCCATGAATTTGAAAATGGTGCAGGTTTTACCGACGGCCATAACCTCAATTTCTGGATCACCCAAAAAGAACACCGGGCCAACAAATTCCACTTCGCTTTCCGGGCTTCGTCCAGAAGTGTGGTAGATGCCTTCTACAAGGAGGCCATCGATGCCGGTGCGGAAGACAATGGCCCCCCGGGCCTGCGGCCGCACTACCATGCCAACTATTATGGAGCCTTCATGTTGGACCCCGACGGCTACAACATCGAAGTGGTCTGTCATTCTTCAAAATAATCCGCAAACTCCTCAGACCTGAACAAGGACTCCAGGTGCGTCCTTCCGGGGGCGCCGGAGTTTAACTCCCCCGATTTTTGCTCTTTTGGGGATTTTCCATGAAAATTATCCAACTGAACGCGGCCCGATCTTTTCCGAAGTAGATACTACTTTCGCTACCATAGACGAGAGGTGGTTAGGTGAGGTCCGGTTCCCAAAATGGAAACCCGGGCCGGGAGGAGAATCATGATCTCTTTGTTATTGCTCGCCCTTACCTGTTTTCAGGAAGCCAAGATCAAGGTGGATGAGTCGCTCCAGGTCGGCTACATCATGTTGGATGTCACGGTTGGAGATTCCCATGGCAGGCCCGTTACCGATTTGGTCGCGGACGATTTTGTAGTTAGGGAGAATAAGAAGAAGATAAAAGTCGAGGTATTCCAAACCTTGGATTTTCGGCCACCAGGGGAAGGAGGGCCACTTGTCGATCCTAATGAAGATCCTATTCAGCAAACGCTCATCCTGCTGCTGGACCTGGCGGCAACGAATCCTGAAACAGCCCTCAAGACCTTCTCACAATTGGAGGCATTCCTCGAGGCACGCCACCCATCCTCCTTGCAAATCTTCATTTTCAGCCTGGATATGGGCGCGATTACCCCGAGTTTCACCACCGACCCGTCCCAGGCCCTTGACGACCTGATCCTGTTCCAGGATAAGTTCTTCAAAAACCCGAGGAACCTGGTCCGGAAGAAAGCATTCAACCTGGCCACATTGGAAACGGAACTTGCTTCCTGCCTATCCCGAACACGTTCGGCGCCCGGGAGTGAGCACGTGCAGGGTGCCGGCATGATCGGTACCTGCCTGGAAAACGCCCATGATGTATTCACCACCCACCAAGCGATCCGAACGCGAAAAGTGCTGAAAGTGATCGGGCGGCTGATGTCTTTTCTCTCACGGGTCGACGGCTTGAAAAGCATGTACCTTGTTTCCCCTGGTTTCTCATTGAATGCGGGCGAGTCCTCGGCTCGGCTGGTTCAGGCCTACAGGAGCCAGGATGGCTCTGTCTCCGGCAAGTCGCCTTTCTCCAACAGGGGGCTCAACGCCAACCTGGGCAATAATCCGGAAGAGGACAGCGATTTCAGCAACCTGTTTGCCCGGATTCCCTCCCAACTGACCCTGAGTACCCAATCCCTGGTAAAAGAATACCAAAGAATCACCCAACTCGCACTGGCCAGCCGTGTGGTATTCCATACCTTTGGTCTAAGCAGGCAATACCGGGCCGATCGCAAAGCCTCTTCTGTGGCCCGGGCCATCAACGTGGCACACGTCTATGTCACTTTCTCCGAAGAGATGGGTGGGGGGCTCAGTCACCTGGCCCACCATACCGGGGGCGCGTTTGTCATGACCAACAACCCCTTTACCGAAATCGAAAAGACCCTGGACAAGTTTCGTTTCTATTATGTATTGGGTTACGTCGTCCCGAAAGGTAAGAAGAAAAAGTACCGGCGGATTCGGGTGGAATGCAAAAGGCCGGGGGTGACCCTGATCCATCGCACGGGCTACACCCCCATTTCCAATTAAAATGCCGGTAATTTTGCTTTAATCAGGACCCTGAGATCAGGGGATATGTTTTTGGGCCAACCAACGAGTCAGACTGTGGTACCCTCGACATCCCCAGGGGTGCCGCCGTCCCTGGAATCCCCTTCCAAAATGAGAATTGCCGCTTTGCCACCTATGCATTTGTGTGGCAAACCCGATTGGGTTAAAATGGATTTTAAGGAAAGAGCAAGAGGAGGATGGGAACAAAATGACCTTGTTTTTAAAAGACCGTTGGGCCGTGGTGACCGGTGCTTCCGCCGGAATCGGAAAGGCGATTGCGGAGATCCTGGCCGCTCGTGGCTGTTTTCTCTTCCTAGTTGCGCGTCGTGAAGCCCGGCTCGAATCGCTGGCCCAAACCCTGGCCAAGACCTATGGGGTCAAGGTGAAATGGTGCGCACTTGATCTCATTGCCCGGGATGCCGCCGCCACTCTGTTCCAACAACTCGAGCCTTATCCCATTTCGATTGTGGTCAACAACGCCGGTTTCGCTGTTGCTGGACGCCTTGAAAAGGCGGATGGCGAAGAACTCTCCCGAATGATCGACCTCAATATCGGTTTCTTAACTGAATTCTGCCGACTCATGGTCCCTCGCCTGAAAGACAGATCGGAGGGTGGCCACATTCTCAACGTCGGCAGTGTGGCGGGTTATCAGGGGGTTCCCTTCATGGCCTCTTACGCCGCCACCAAGGCCTATGTCAACCATTTCACCGAGGGCCTGAACTGGGAGTTGAGAGGGACCGGGGTGGGGGTGACCTGCCTACAACCGGGCCAGACCGCTTCCGAGTTTTTTCAGGTAGCGGGCCTCTCCGATTCCAAAATGGCCAATGCCGGCTTATTGAGCTGCGAACAGGTAGCCCGGGAAGGAGTGAATGCCATGGTAAAGGGTAAACCCAAGACCGTTGCCGGACTCCTGAACAAAGTCCGCGTTTTTGGGCTGCGCCTGACACCCCGGAGCCTGGTCCGCCTGGTGATTACGGGCATGTTCCGGGACATGGCTTGATCCTGGCCTTTTTCCTAAATTGAGCGATTCTTAGCGGTGATCTGTACCTATCTCTTGGGCTGGGTGCATCTCATCCACACGAATCGCTCATTTTGAGTCTTATTATTGTCATCATGGTTTTTCCCAGTACAGGTCCATTTATCCCCAATGGGCGGATCTGAGTGGAATTGAACTCCTTTGTGGTGCATTTAGTCCGAGTTTCGCATGACCAGACCTCAAACCCGCATGAAATGGACATTTTCCTTCTGCAGGCACTATATAATCGACCCCCTTTTTTGCTCCACTTTTTTATTGATTTACCAAGAGCCTTTCGAACTTTAGGAAAGATGTCAATCAAAACTTTTGTGTTGGTATGATTACCGAGTGGGATGCCAAATGAAGCTTCTTAAACCCTTTCCTAAAATCCGGTTTTGTGGCCATTCAGGCCGGTGAGGGTCACCAAAACGGTTTTGTGCCCTGAAAGGGTGAGTTACCATACCCCCGCCCGGACCAAATATGCCGTTTATTATCGTTTTCATCTTGCTCAACCTCAACATATTACCTGATCGGCTGATTCTAACGCACCCTTTCAGGGCGCCCGGTTGTTGGGCTCAACTACCCAGGCCCGTTGGGCCCGGGCTCTGTTAA
>JACLAC010009646.1_pt1 | contig 26666 bp, 29 predicted proteins | sample 8027881 | NCBI WGS metagenome assembly JACLAC01 (sample SAMN15725517, study PRJNA655200) | protist metagenome | isolation source: fluorescence activated cell sorting (FACS) single amplified genomes of... | place: Spain: Blaines Bay Microbial Observatory, Mediterranean Sea | collected 2016-01-19 | reverse complement strand
CATTCTTACTTGTAAGGAGACTTCATAATCTTCTGAGTATTTAACTGTATCTAGCTCAGTAAAATCGAATTTTTCATGAAAATTAAATGATGGAGTGTTTTTGCTAGGAAGTAGATTTATTTCAGCTGTTAAATGTGAAATGCTATTCATCTCCGCAAAGTTAACAACTTCATCATAAAGTTTTGAACCTATAGACCTTTTCCTATAATTTTTATCAACAGCTATTCGATCAATATATAAAAAATCACTTACTCGTTGGCTAATTTCATTGAAATTTTTATGTTCTATATGACCCATATAAGAATTTGTTTTTTCAGTATCCTGGAAACAAATTACAAAACCGACGACTTCATTATCCACAACTGCGCATAAGTTATAATCAGAGTTCTCTAATGAGTTTTGAAGCCCTTCTAATGTTCTAGATCCAACTTCGGGGGTATTCTCTTGATTAATTCTATGACACTCTACTAAATTTTCACTACTGATTTTGATTATTTTCATTTGATACTCATAAAATTATACATTGTATGTATAAAATGCTAAATTGTTCATATGGGAAATACTACAGTATTAATGAGTTCACCGGAATACTTTAAAGTCGAATATTCTATTAACCCATGGATGATTGAAGGTGTAGAAGTTGATCTTGAGTTAGCAAAAGAACAATGGGAAAACCTTAAATCAACAATTGAAGATGCAGGTGCTGTTGTTAAGGTAGTGCCACCTCACGAGCAATATCCTGACTTAGTTTTTACAGCAAACTCTGGAATTGTTAAAGAAGATAAAGTACTAATTGCAAACTTTAAATTTCAAGAAAGACAGGGCGAAGAGGAAATATACTCAAAATGGTTCTCAGAAAATGGATACGAAGTATCAAGAATTCCTTCTGAGTTTAAATTTGAAGGCAGGGGGGATGCTTTTGTTTTAGGTGAGTATCTAGTTGGCTCATATGGAATTAGGAGTGATAAAGAGGCACTTTTATACATAGCTGATCAATTTGGACTGAAGCCAAAAATTGCAGAACTAGCTGATCCAAAGTTTTACCATTTGGACACTTGTTTCCAACAGCTTCCAACAGAAAATAGAGATGCAATATTTTATCCACAAGCTTTTAAAGATGAATCGTTATCCGAATTTTCTGATCTGTTTAATTTAATTCCTGTTTCTGAAGGGGATGCAAATAAACTTGCCTGCAACGCAGTAGTTATAAATGATACAGTTATTTTCCCCTCTGAAGATATTGATGTAATTCAAACTGTGGAGGACTTAGGTCTTAATACAGCAGCTGCAAATGTTTCTGAGTTTTTAAAATCTGGTGGTGCGTGCCAGTGTCTTGTAATTACATTAAAATAACAACATGATAATTAAAGCCATTTTATGGCCAATTAAAAAAATAATACTATTTCCTTTAAAGGTTCTTTTTTACACAACGCTTCTTTTTATTGTGAGTGTTTTATTTTTTCAATATAGAGCAAATTATGATGTTGACGTGAGCCCGCTGAGTGTCGCAGAGTATGAAAACTGTTTGGATGTAATTGATGATTATGACGTTACTATTGATTTACTTTCTCAGTATGTCGATCAACTAGATAGCCAACAACAGTCTTTTCTCTACAGCTATCTTCCAGATCCTTTTAGTGTATTGACAAAACCTCAAGAAATAACTGAGGATGACTTCAGAAATGTAAGAACTTTTTTAAAGAATTATCTTCAAGCTGGCAGATTTCCAGGTATTGGTGGAAAGGCACTCGCTCCACAAGCAGCAAGTTTGTGTAGAGGTGGGTTAAGTTAAATCTTCGACAATAGCGTTGGTTAAGTCGACAAGTGTTTCCGGTGAAAGAAAAAATTTACTTACTCTATTACCCCCACCTATGAAAACTTTATCTCTGCTCATAACATTTTTATCGACATAAATTTTAATATCTTTAGGAAGCCCTAAAGGACTTATGCCTCCATAAATTTGACCTGTTATTTCTTCAGCTTCTTCTCTTGAGGCAAAACTTAACTTCTTAGAGCTCAATACTGCTTTTCCTTTATGATTCACATCTAGGCGATCTACACCAAGTACACAAAATAAAGCATAAAACTGTTCTGGCTTTTTTGATTTAATTAAAATTGCATTACACGAGTCTTCAATTTTATATCCATAATGGTCACAAAAGCTTTGTGTATCTGAGAATTCGTCTTTACATTCAAAAATTTCAAGTGAATCTTCATTTTCTTGAAACAGATTGCTAACTGATTTGTGAATATCAACCATATCCTCAATGATATCTCATTTTATTATGTACACTTCTTTTATGGAATTTAAAACAATAATTGAACCTTTTAAAATCAAATCAGTTGAACCCATCCCTATTACAACCCCTGAACAGAGAAAAGAATTTCTTGAAAGGGAAGATTGGAACTTATTTGGCTTGCAATCACAAGAGGTAACAATAGATTTATTGACTGATTCTGGAACTGGCTCAATGTCATCTGAACAATGGGCAGCTATTATGCGAGGAGATGAAGCTTATGCCGGTTCACATTCTTGGCAGAGATTTAATAAAGTATTGTCTGATCTAACAGGATACAAACATATTATTCCAACACATCAAGGTAGAGCTAGTGAGAAAATTCTTGCAACAATAACTGTTAAAGAGGGCGACATCATTCCAAGTAATAGTCATTTTGACACAACAAGAGCAAACTTTGAAGCTGCTCTTGCAACACCAGTAGATTTATTGTGCAAAGAGGGGCTAGATCTTTTAACGCCAGCACCCTTTAAAGGAAACATAGATTTAGAAAAATTAGAAGCTTTACTAAACAGCGAGGATGTAGATAAAATTCCGTTTGTCTTAATGACAATTACAAACAATACAGGTGGAGGTCAACCTGTATCAATGGAAAACCTTAAAGCCGTAAAAGCACTGTGTGAAAAACATAATAAAATGTTTCTTCTAGATGCTTGCAGGTTTTCAGAAAATGCATGGTTCGTTTCTCAAAGAGAGGACCCTTATAAAGACGTTGAGATAAGAGAAATTGCCAAAGAGGCTTTTCGCTTAGCTGATGGTTGCACCATTAGCTTAAAAAAAGATGGTTTTGGAAACATCGGAGGCGTTCTTGCCTTTAATGACGACGCTCTCGCAGAGGCAGCTAAAAATGTATTGATACTAACTGAAGGTTTCCCTACGTACGGAGGACTTACGGGAAGAGATTTAGACGCTTTAGCTCAAGGTTTAATAGAAATTACAGATAGAAACTATCTTGAATATCGTGCACGATCTATTTCATATTTAGCAGATAAAGCTCTCCAGTATGGAATACCAATCGTCCAACCTGCAGGTGGACATGCACTTTATATAGATGCAAAAACATTTCTTCCTCATATTCCTCCACATCAATATCCAGGACATTCACTTGCATGTGAGATTTATCTTATTGGCGGTGTGAGAGCTGTTGAGCTTGGGACATTAGCATTTGGAGTTGCTGGAGAAGATGGAAAAGATGACACACCTGCAACACATGAATTAGTAAGACTTGCAGCACCGAGAAGGTCCTATACACAAAGTCATTTTGATTATGTTGCGGAAGTTCTTGAAAAACTAGTAGAGAACAAAGATAACTTAAAAGGATATGAAATAACGTATCAACCAAAATTATTAAGACACTTCACCGCAAAATTAAAGCCCATGTAATTAGAACACATGAAAAAAGTACTTCTGTTATTAACAATCATTCTAATTTCCTGTGGATCTGAAGAAATTACAGGGGCTGAAGAAACTGAAGTAGTTGAAGAAACTGAAGTAGTTGAAGAAACTGAAGAAGCACCTTCTAATATCGAGGCGGATACAACAACGACCACTACAGTTGTGGATACAACAACGACCACTTCAGTTTTAGATAACCCAGCTTTTGAAATTCTTAATAAACATCCTAAAGTAGAATGCCTGAACACCGTTGGTGCAACTAAGTTTGTAGATGTATTTGGAATGTATGTGATTGCCGCTGAGGAGTCGCCGTTAGAAAAAGTTCTTCATACTGCAAATGTGTTAGCGCAATACCTTGATAATGACGAAGATGGATTTGCAGATGATCCAAACGTATTATGGCAACTAGTTGAAAATAATTATGTTATGCCTGTATGGCCAACAGATGGCGGAGCTGATGCTTTAACTATAAGTGAAATCCGTCAAAAGTGTTCAAATGTAAATATTGGTGCATATATGTTTATTGAAGATATTAATGGTAATGGAGGAGACAGCTATGTTTTTGGTGGTATTACGAACGACAATTCTTTTACGAATGATGGTGATGGAGAGTGGGACGCTAATTTAGAGGAAATTTTCCATATTGTTACTTGGGGGTGGTATAGAGCATACCCAGATTATTTTGGAAACGGTGAATGGTGGCCTTGGACTGGTTTATCAACTAAAGACTTGATAACTGGTAAAGGAGAACTAAGTTCTAAACTAACGACTGCCGTGGATGCTGCTCGTGGCGGGTGGTTTGAAGACACACCTGACCAGTATCCGGACAATGCCTGGTATACATATGATGATAAAAGTTGCGGATATGGATGTCAGAGTATGGAATACATATATCATCTTTTGATGACCAATATTGGCGCCTATGATCCTATACATACAGCGCATTGTGAATATTTGAAGAGAGAATGGCGCGGTGGGTGTACCAAAGAAGAGCTTGAACAAAAAGATGTCTTAGGGTTTGAATTAATAAATAATTATGGATTTAATTTACCGACAAATATTCCTGATGGAAGTTATAAAGGAACTCCATAATTTGAAAAAAACATTAATTTTATTACTTTTAGTATCTTTTTGTGGAGGTACAGACTTAAGCGAATTAGAAAAAGATATCGCACAAACAGAAGAAAGAATAGAAGATCTAGAAAGTAAGGATGCACTTACTTTTGAGGAAGAACAGGAATTAGAAAACCTTAGAGAGCAATTTGAAGAACTTGAAGGTACAGTGGCTGAAGAAGAAAGTTCAGAGGCTGTAGAAGAAATAGTTGTTTTAGAAACTCAAAAAAAAGATGAAAATAGTGGGATTGAAGACGAGGATTTCGATGAATATATAGCAGGACTAGAAGATTACGGTGAAGGAGGTACGTTTGTGCCAATTCCTTTAAAGCTTGATGACTTTAAACCCTTTACTGAATCTGGAAACTGTTTAAGTGATGATGTAACAATAATTGAGCCAGAAGAATTTATAACTCTACTTGTAGAAGCTTATTGGGGAACAAGGGAAGATATGACATATGGCTATATTTCTGAGAATGGGAATATAGCTCGTAATGGACCAGTTGCTACATGGAATTATGAAAAATTAGTCGCTATCAATTCACAATATATTCTTGAAGAATTTGATGAATTTGTTATTAGAGGTTTATATAGAACGCCTGAGGAATATACAATTTATTGGAACGACTATGAAACACTCTTAAAATCCTTATGCAGTATTAAAAAAGACAACCGTGGTTACTTAGAAATGATAATGTCTACTCAAGAACTAATAAGTTGGGGCCAGCTAAAACATAGTTGGCATCTCAGTAACTGGGAAAGATTCGATTATATTACTACCGGAAGAAATATTATTAAACCAGTTACGCCACATCCTGGTCTTGAGGTTTACACGAAATACATAGCAACTTCAGGTGTGATCATAACAGCCATAGATGATGTTCCAGATGAAGCAGTGTTACAGGCTTATGATTCAATAACTAGAATGCTTTCAAAAAGACCCGATTTCCATCAAATCCTATATGACGGATATGCAAGAATGATGTTGTTTTGGGAAGAAGGTATTAATCATGGACTTCCTGAGTGGAAAGGTGAAGAGATATATGGTGGTTTTGCAGGAGGCTTTACAGGAGGATCAACTGCAAATGCAAGTTGGCAATGCTATCCGGGCAATATTGACAGAGGCGGAGATCCAGTAATACATGAACTAGTTCATCAAATAAATCACCAAGTGTTTGAGGCAATAAATGAAGTATATTTTTATGAGAGAGTGTACGGTTACGCTATAGATGCAATAGAAAAAGGGATTTACTCTACAGACTATGAACAGCAGTTAGCTGAGGGTGTTGTACAAGACATGGCGCAATTTTTAGGAGAGTATTGGGCAACTACCAATGAAGGAATGGCTATGAATAAAGCTGGCTTTAAAAATTCTCATGACAAAATTGATTGGGTTAAAGAAAATGATCCCAACATGTTTGCTTTGGCAGAAAGATATTTTCCAACAGAACCCTGGGATTATTGTTCCGAGGTTGAATATTAAATTTAAAACTTTACCCTTTTAAAACACATAACTGTACTATTTATGAAGAAGCTGTCTTTTTAAGAATTAGTGTTGCAACACTATAAGCTTCAAACAGCAGAAGAGAGGACCTTTCATTCTCTCTTTTTCTGTTTCTGGGATAATGTAATAAATCAATATATTTTTTAATGTATCTAATAGTAACATAAAAACGATACTTGTATATAATGTTACTATTAATAACATAAGAAAGAAAAAATGAATTTAGTAGGTTTGAAAGAACTATCAGAGCTTCTCGAGATACCGTATGAAAAATTAAAAGTATGGAAGAGTAGAGGTCGACTACCTGAACCATTTCAAGTAATTAGTGGGACTCCAGTTTGGGACTGGGATAAGTCAGAAGAGGAATTCAGATCTATAGAAGTAAATAACAACTCAGGAAGACCAAGAAAACCAAAAATATCCATAGCTGGTGGATTAATCGAGATTGATGTAAAGGGTGCCAATAAAGAAAAAAATGAAAATATTTCAATCAGAGTCAGTGGAAAGTCATTTGTAGATATCCAAGCAGCACCTGCGAATTCCAACAATAAGTCAGATAGAAATCTGTCTATAAAAGTTTTAGGGAAAAAAGTTATAGATATAAATACTGATAATTTTGATATTAATGACAAAAATACTGATGGTGAAAATGAGGAGGATTCAAATAATGGAGAGAGTTAGATTCGAAGTGGGAAGAGTTACTGGGAGTATCATAACTCTACTACTACTTGGTTTAGTAGCTACTGTCAGCATATTCATACTTAAAGTTGCATTCACAATTATTGCTATTGGCGTAGTAATCAAAACATTCTCAAACGATAAAACTGTAACTTTTATTGATTAAAACATTTATATTCTAAAATACCTTTTATGAATTCTCATACAACAACATCAAAGTTTATCCATTGGACATTCTCATTGTTGTACGCTTATGGAATCTTTAAGCAAGTTGATGAACTAGAACAGTTGGAAGATGCTTCTCTACTCAACTCTGAAATTGTGTTTGCCGTTGCTTTTCTAGTGATTGTTTTTATTAGATATTTTTATATGAAGGGGACCCCAACGCTCCTTGGTGCTCACGATGAAATGAGAAAAGGCCACTTATTCATTGCAAAAACTGTTCACAGACTCGTTTATTTCAGTTTGATCATGCTTCCTACTACCGGCTTACTTATTGCAGCATTAATATCTTTTGAAATACCTGGTGTGGTTATCGCAATAGCTCTGCATGAACTCTCAGCCTCTCTAAGTTATGTAGTTATTGCTATCCATATTGGTGCTTCACTGTATTCACGATTAAAAGGTGAAGGTATATGGAATGCAATGGTTCCAATCTGGCAAGAAAAAGGCCGAGTTAATTCAGATCTATTATCGAGACTAGAGATTTTAGAAGATAAAACTTATGACAAGATAGAAGAGATATTTAGTCTAAAGTAGATGTATGGAAACACTCGAATTTTTAGCTTATGCAGGCATTCTTTTTGGAATGCTTGTTAGTGCATTTACAATCGATTGGAAAGATAAAAAAACATACAGAAATTTTTTGATTATCCTGGCAGTTATTGCAGCTGGAACGGGATTCTTATTCCTCATTGATTTTTAGTCCTTATTTTTTCTTTACTCCAGGAAAAAAAAGATTCGTTTGTTTTTGATATTCTTTATATCCGGGCCTTTTTTTAACCGAGAAATACTCTGAAGGAATCGCACCAGTTGCATAGACAAGTGTCACATACATCATTCTCGAAACATAGATAAGGCCTCCCCCTACTAATAACCAAAAAATCTGATTTACTTGTGCATCTCTTAGAGCAAGCCAAGATGGAATTGCTGTAATAATTAAACCATTCCAAACCATCCATTCGGCAAAATAGTTAGGATGGCGTGTATATTTCCATAAACCAACATTGCATACTTGATTGCGCAATCCTGTTTTTTTCATTTTTATGAGAAATCTTAGTTTTTGCAAATCAGCTACTGATTCGAAAACTAGAGCTAATCCCCAAACCAACATTCCTATGGCTTCTATTATTTCAAAAGACTGGTTGGTATTTGAAGCAGTTATAAAAATTGGCAATGCAAGAAATGATGTATTAGCTAGACCTTGTGAAATCGCATCTACTTGAAGAGCGAGTTGAGTATTATCTTTACCACTCTTTTTCCAACGAATATGCTGATACTCATAACGAGGTAATTCTTTATCTAAGTGACCCGATCTCCACATTTTCAAAGCACCGAAACCCATTCTGAGACCTACAAGAATTACCATTCCACTGATTAGTAATGACCTAAGCCAATAGCCGTCACTAAATATATAACTAACAATACCTAAAAGAACGAGTCCCCACGGCCAAGCAATATCAACATAACTCATTCGACCTGTTCTGGAGATTGGTATGCATACTACAAAAGTAAACAATACTACCTGACCAATTGTGTTATAGAATCCAATATTCCTGAACTCAGGGATTACAAGTATTAATGCTAATCCCATTAAATAGGGTATAAGTGGACGAAAGTATTTCACTTTATTCTTGAGGTGTTCTTTTTTTGATATACCAATAACAAAAACTCATTGCAATGAAAGATAACCCCATAGAGAGATAGTCATAATCAGTGAGTGCTGTGAGAAAAATTGTTACTAAAAATACTATAGAGATTATGAAGAATTTTTTATCATTCATAGATTCAATGATACACTTTAAATTATGAATGCAAAAAGAATACTACTACTAGGGTTTCTACTACTCATACCACTTCTCTTTGGACTCTTATCTCTTTCTTTATAAGTTATTTTTAAGAAAACCACTTGTGTGTGCCAAAATGGTTTTTTGGTACAGGTTCTTTTTCAATAAGGTAGTAATTAATTCCTCCCAGTACTGAATTTAAATAAGATGTTAACTTTGGTCTGAGCAATAGTTTATAGGGTAGAAAGCTCAAAAATTTTGGCGCATTTGCTAAGAAATGTGGATAAATAGTTATTGATAGGAATGTATTATTCTCTTCTGAAGATATCTCCCAGATGACCTTTGATTTCTTACCTTTTCTTCCTCCAATTTGTAAGGTGTAGCCCTTTCCTTCATTCCAATTTGTAAAGTATCTCTCATACCTTAGACCACTCAGGTATATTAAAACATCATTTGATTCAACACCGGGCCATGAGATTACTGAATGACTTTTAGAAAAGGGATGTGTTAATTCTAAGTGGCCAGGTTCACTTATGACATCCCACAGCTCTTCTTTTGTAGAGTTAATTTCTTTTACCACCTGAATTGACTGTTTGTACTTCATTTATTTAACTCTCACTGTTTTATAGAAATTAAGTATGGCGAATAGTTTTCATTAGGAATCTCACCTTTTAAGACAGCACTATTGAAATAATTATTAACATCTAAAGAATCTTTGTAGTTAATAGTCCCTTTTAAAAATGTATATTTTGTTAACGGACTTATTGCCCCAAAAGCAACGAAGTCATAATGTCTGGCATCCTTCATATAATATCCATGAAGTGATACGTCTTGCCCAACAAGTTCATTATTAAATACTTCAATTTCTGTGACACTTTCTGCATCTAGATAGCCGTCATACCAATCCTGGCTATAAATAACGGAGGTAGTATTTTCTAATTTGATCTCTTTATCTTCATTTACAAAAGGTGCAAGAAAAGGGTCTTGAAGAATAGTATTTTCACACTTATGGAGTGAGCAATAAATCACTGCAGCTCCACCACCAGTAGAGTGTCCGATGATAGAAGTATTTTCAAAATCTGAAATCTTATTCACAACTTCATGGCTTGTAATGACGTCACTGACTGGATTTCTAAAAAATTCCATCGTGTGTTCTATATCTTTTGCCATCTCAGTCATCACATTTGTAATACTTGAAGAATTTTCGGTTGAGCCTGTATTAAATATGATTCCTGATGGTAAGTCCGTAAACATAGCCAACCCAACATGATCTACGGCAAGAATTACATATCCCTGTGATGCTAGATGTATTAACTGGTCTGAGGCGAATATCTTTTCTCCAGCCCATCCGTGGGAGTAAATAACAACGGGGAACTTCGCACCTAAGGCTGGAGCTAACCCTTTTTGAACTTCAAAATTGGTCAGTTTTAAATGAGACAAAATAAAATCAGGAAGACTTAACTCCCAGGTTCTATTTAAATAATTAACAATATATTCCCCCCAATTAGCATCACCTGATCTCACTATTTGGTTAAAAGAGGATTCCTCAAGGCTTGGGTAATAAATATCAACTAACAGCTCTCTATTTGAATTTTTGGGAAGATTACTCAGTTCAACAAATGCCGTTGGGTTGACCCTGTCATCTAGAATAATTAGATGTTCTTCATATCCAACTGAGTAGAGAGAATCATTTGCTGCATTAAAAGTTGGTATAGGAAAAACATAAATCAATAATGAAGCTACAAAAAATAATAAAATAGATAATGTTGTGCCAAGAATTCTTAAGTATCTTCGTGATGGTTCAAAGCTAGTCAGCATCGCTAGTGATTTATATAGAAATAATACGTATATTAAGTAATACTGCCATTTGAGACCTACAAATATGAGTTGTGTTACAAGGGTTAGTGCAAAAGTGCTGTAATAAATTTTCTGTGAAATATATGAAATCCTTTTAGTAAATAAACTAAAAAATGAAAAAATTAGTACGACAATGTCAAAAAACTCCATATAAACATAATGGTACTTACTTGGGGAGGTTATATTAATTTCTACTAAGCTTCGAGTAAATATTAAAAATATGAGTAAAAAATACAAATTAGAAATATATGAGAGCTCCTTAAAAGCAATTAAGTCTGGGCTTAAAAAAGTTGAAATAAGAACCAACAATACATATGAAGAAATTAATTATGATCAGTTGCTTCCAGGAGATATTTTATCATTTCAAATAATTCCAGGACCGCCCTTTATTGGATTAGAGATAATTACTCCTGATGCATTAGAGGTTGAGGTTTTAAAAGTAGTTAAATATAAAAATCCAGAAGCACTTCTCGAGCACGAGGGTCTTGATGTTCTATCTACATTAGTTAAAACTATCGATGAAGGCGTGGAGCTTTTATATAGTTTCCATGAATATAAAGAGATGATTCCTGTACATGGAATTTTTGCAATTCACATAAGTCCTATAGTCTAAATTACTTTAGGTTAGATTCAATATCGAGTAGTTTTTGCTTATGTTTAATTCCTCCATCAGCACTATAACCGCCTAAAGAGCCATCTGATCTAATAACTCTGTGACATGGAACCTCTGGAGCATATGGATTTTGTGCACATGCATTAGCTACTGCTCTAGAGCTATTTGGCTTACCAATGGCAACAGCAATTTCTTTATAAGTTTTTGTTTCCCCTGCTGGTATTTTTAGAAGTTCTTTCCATACAGCTATTTGAAAATCTGTTCCTTCTAATTTAATCATTTTCTATATTCTAGATGTTCATCTGTTCATCAACATTTTAAGGTGTTATGAAAAAATACTATGTTGCGAACCAGAGTTCATATAGTCTTGGGAGTAGATTGCTGCCTTAGCAACAGACTTTAGCTCCAGCCAAGTATATGGATTATTTGATTCTCCTTCAACATAAGAGAGAAATGTCTGGATAGATTCTTTATGCCCTTTGCCCTTTGAAAAAACCTTACTTCTATCATCAGCACCCTCTAAGTAGCGAAGCATTTGAAAATCCTCCATTATGTAAGAATTGCCACCTCCGTGAACCTCTATTCGTTCTTTTGCTAGTGCTTGGTTTGTTTCACTGAAATATTGAATGGCTGCATGAGATCCATTAGCGAAATTAATATTGATAAATACCTGATTATCTAAAGCCACATCATTTTCTTTATCAACTGGGGAGGAGGCTGAGATACTTTGGGGAAGAGAGTCAAACAAATATGAAGCTAAATCAATTGCATGAACTGCTTCACCAACTATTCTTCCACCACCAATCTCTTTGATATTTGTCCAGTGGTCTTTATCCAGAGCTGGAACACTGAAGCGGAAATTAATACTATTTGCTGGCGTATTGTTTAATTTTGATTTAATAAACTGAGTAGCCTCTGCAAACCTTCTATTAAAACCTAGAAAAATCCTTGGATTTTCTGCATTGTACATTGATTCCTCAATTGCAGTTAGAGATGCAACCTCTAAAGCTAATGGCTTCTCAACATACACTGCTTTTCCTGCATCGACAGCCTTAATTACTAATTCTGCATGATTATGATGCTGTGTTAATACAAAAACGGCATCGATTTCATCTGCTTCAAATATTTCACTTTCTGTAGAGTATTTATTTTTAATTTTAAAATTTCTAGAAAGCACTTCAGCACTTAAGCCTCCAGAAGAGGCAACTCCAATTACTTCACACTCTTTTTTTAACTCCTTAAGAATGGGAAGGATTGTAGTTGAGGCAAAATTACCAGCGCCAATTATGCCTAATTTGATCTTATTATTATTTGCCCCACTTACAGCTTCTTGTTTCTCAAAATCAATCTTGGGTTCACTTTTTATATCGTATCTAAGAACAATAGAAAGAGGCTTAATGTCAGAATCAAATTTTTCATAGATTGTAGGAGCATCCCCAAAATCTATTTCCTCTGTAATCATATCTGTTAATGAAATCTGGTTTGTTTGAAGTAGCTGTAGAAAGGCTGAAAAGTTTCTATTCTCTGTCCAACGAACATGCTCAATTGGGTAATCATTACCAAGAATTTCATATTGTTTATCGTATCTGCCTGGACCATAAGACTTAGAAACAACCAATTCCAACTCTTTATAATAAAATTCATTTCTTGAAATATTTAGAGGAATATCTCCTACAACTACAATTTTTGCTTTATTTCTAGCTATCTTAGTTGCAACCTCTATAGGTTCATTGCTTGAAGAAGCTGCAGTGATAATTACTGCATCAACGTTTTCAGAATTAATACTTTTATCATTAATTGCATCTTCAATCGAAGTATAAAAATTTTCTCTATCAAGAGTTCTTTTTTCATCTGGATCAATACCTATAACTTCTGATCCCTGAGCTTCTGCTAATCGACATACTAATTGTCCAACAACTCCTAAACCGATGACAACTATTTTTGACCCAAGAGTAGTTTCAGATAATCGCAATCCATGCAAGGCGATACTACCAAGAACTGTAAACGCAGCTTCCTTTTCAGGTGTTCCCTCTGGGATTCGTGAACATAGATTTTGACTTACCGTTACATACTCTGCATGACCTCCATTTGAAACAACCTTATCACCAACATGAAAATCATGGACATCCTTGCCTGTCTGTATTACTTCACCGCAAGAACTGTATCCAAGTTGAAGTGGTAAAACATTTTTTGGAAATACAGCTTCTATTACTGCTCCGATTCCTTCTTTCTTAAGAAGATCTAAACCTTTACTTATATTTGAAGAATCTTGTAATTTATCGGTAACAGATTTATTTGCAGACTCAATAGACGCTAGCTCTGTTCCAGAGGACACTACTGAATAATAATTTTTTATTAAAACTTCATTTGGGCCTGGCTGAGGAATAGGTGTATCCCAAATAACAGGAACAGGGTTATTTCTTTCAACGACTAGCTGTTTCATTTAATTATCACCTTTAATAATGATACCTACTTCACTTCTGATATTAAGGGAGAGGTTAAATTAATCATCTCACCTGAGATAGTTTCAACGACTAAAGAACCGTCTATTTCAACATCTCGTGCCCAACCTCTGCCCTCTGGGTACTCAATGAGCTTGCCAATGGTTGTGACTTGTTTCTTATAATATTCAAGATCAAAAAGATTATTCTGGATTGTATTTAAAGTATGATTTGCCCAAGTTTTTGCGTGTTCATTTATAATTTCACTATCTATTCTTTCTTTGTACAAAGCTGAAGCATTTGGCAGCTTGGGATTATTCCAGAAGTAATTAATACCCATACCAATACAAATTTTGCTATCTTTTTCTTCAACCAAAATTCCCCCAACTTTTGCATCGTTTAATAAGATGTCATTTGGCCATTTAAGCTTTAATTCCATATTTTTAACAGTGTTGAGAAAGGAACTTCCAGAAATTAATGGAATTAAAGTTTTAGTAAAAGATGGAGGGATTTTATTAAACACTAATGAGCAAGCAAGCGCCTGGTCAGCATTCTCCCAATTTTTATTGGATGTCCCTCGTCCTTCTTCTTGAAAATAGCTTATAACTAAAAGGGGTTCCTGCTCAAAATTGTCTAGTGCATAATCCTGTGTATTGTTGATAGATTCAAAAAAAACTACTTTCATAGTGTTACTTCTTTACATATATATAGGTCAAATACTTACACTAACAATAAACAGGAAAAACGAGCATGTCAGAAGAAAATTTAGCTGAAATTAGAGATGAGCGAGCTAAAAAAGTTCAACACCCAAAGGGCAAGTTAACAGCATATGAGAGAATTCACCTTGTCTTGGATGATGATTCTTTTAGTGAAATAGATGAAAACGTCTCCTCTGAAGAAAATCCTAATGGTGAGGCAGTCATTACTGGCTCTGGAACTATTCATGGAAGGCCAGTCTTTATCTACTCAGAAGATTTCTCTATTATGGGAGGAAGTCTAGGTGAGATAGTTGCGAAAAAAATTCTTCGGGTCATGGATCTTGCTTTAGAAGCAAGAGCTCCAATTATTGGTATTAAAGATTCTGGAGGTGCTCGTATTCAAGAAGGGATCTCCTCTCTATATGGATATGCCCAAATATTTAAAAAGAACGTACAAGCCTCTGGAAAAATACCTCAAATCTCAGTAATTGTTGGACCGTCAGCTGGTGGAGCCGTTTATAGCCCAGCGTTGACTGATTTCATTTTTCAAGTAAAAGATATTGGCCAGCTTTATGTAACTGGTCCTGCTGTTGTCAAAACGGTAACCGGTGAAGATGTAAGCTTTGAGGAACTCGGAGGAATAGAAGCTCATGGAACACAATCAGGTGTAAGTCATCAAATTTGTGAGGATGAACAACAAGCATTTGATGAAGTACGGTATCTTTTAAGTTTCTTACCACAGTCAGCTGAACAGAAGCCTCCCGTGTTTATTACCGAAGATGATACAGAAAAAAATGTAGACGTACTTGATTCACTTATTCCCGAGAACAGAAATCAACCATATGATATGAATGACATCATCAATAATATTGTCGACGATGGGGAGCAGTACCCTATTCATGCAAACTATGCGCTAAATATCATCACTACAGTTGCAAGAATTAATGGAAACACGATTGGGATTATTGCCAACCAGCCCTTAGAGTTTGCTGGCGTATTAGATATTGATTCATCTGAGAAAGCGGCACGATTTGTTCGTTTTTGTGATGCTTTTAATATACCTCTTCTGACGCTTGTAGATGTACCTGGTTTTCTTCCAGGTGTTGAACAAGAACATGGAGGCATCATAAAAAGTGGTGCTAAATTACTTTATGCATACTCTGAAGCAACAGTTGCCAGGGTTTGTGTTGTTGTCAGAAAAGCATATGGAGGTGCTTACATAGTTATGGACTCAATGGGACTTGGGGCAGATAAGCTTTTTGCATGGCCAAGTGCTGAAATCGCAGTTATGGGAGCAGAGGGTGCGGTGGATATCGTTCATAGGAAAGAAATTAAAGAAGCATCTGACAAAGACACCTTAAAAAAACAGCTCGTGGATGAATATAATGAAAAATTTAGCAATCCAGATATTGCTGCAAAACTTGGATTGGTAGATAAAATAATTAAACCAAGTGAAACAAGAAAAGTTGTTACAGAGGCTTTCAAAGAGCTGATAAATAAAACTAATTTAGGAGATAAGCATGGAAACATTCCCCTCTAAAAATATTGCCATCACGTGGGTTGAAAAAGGTACCCTTGCGAGAAATTTATTTCTTTCTTTTGGTTTTGCAATAGTGACCGCACTTAGTGCTCAAATTAGAGTTGAGCTTCCAATTACACCTGTACCCATAACCGCACAAACATTCGTAGTTATTTTAGCTGGTCTCTTATTAGGAAGTACATTCGGTTCTCTTAGTATGTTGATGTACCTTTTTACGGGTTTAGCTGGCTTACCTTTCTTTTCGGGTAGCGTTGCAGGTTTAGCAATTTTAAAAAGTCCGACAATTGGTTATATTATTGGGTTCTTCTTAGCTGCACAAATTGTTGGAAGATTATCACACACACCTCTACTTGCAATAGTTTTAGGAACGGGAATGATATATCTGAGCGGTGTTTTTGGACTTACTCTTATATTAAATATTTCTGTAATAGAAGCTTTCACAATTGGTGTTATACCATTTTTAATAGGTGATTCAATAAAGGCATTTGCTGCAGTTCTAATTGCATACAAAATAAAATAGATCATGACACAAAATAGACTTCTTATTGCAAATCGTGGTGAAATAGCACTCCGAATAATCCGTTCTGCAAAAGAGATGGGTCTCCACACTATTGCTGTTTATTCGGATGTTGATGCTGATTCACTACATGTAAAAAGAGCTGATGAATCCTACTATCTTGGTGGATCACTTCCAGCAGAGAGCTACAGAAATATTAAGAATCTTATGAAAGCAGTAGTAGAAACAAATGCAGACTTAGTACATCCTGGGTATGGCTTTTTGGCAGAAAATGCAGATTTTGCAAAAGCAGTACATAAAAAAGGAGTTACCTGGATTGGACCTAATCCTGAAACAATAAAGTCAATGGGTGACAAAATTGAATCTCGTAAATTAATTTCTAAAGCAGGCCTACAACCAGTCCCTGGACAGTTAAAGCCGTCAAGAACTAAACGAGAGGCATTAAAAGATGCTAATCGGTTCGGTTATCCCGTTGCATTAAAAGCAGCTCATGGTGGCGGCGGAAAAGGTTTACGAATAGTAAAGAATGATGAAGAGTTAAATGAAAATTTTGAAATTGTAAAAAGGGAAAGTGAAGCTTACTTCGGCTCAGACCAGGTTTATGTTGAGAAATTTATTAAACCTGCAAGGCATGTTGAGACGCAAATTCTAAGTGATAAATTTGGCAATCATGTCTACCTTGGTGAAAGAGATTGCTCTCTGCAAAGAAGAAATCAAAAGCTAATTGAAGAAAGCCCTCCTATTTGGCTATCAGACTATGGAAAAGAAAAACTTAAAGAGGCAACTATGAAGATTGCTGAAATCTCAAATTATGTCAATGCTGGGACAGTAGAGTTTTTAGCTGATGCAGATGAAAATTTTTATTTTCTTGAGATGAATACAAGATTACAGGTCGAACATACCGTCACGGAGATGAGATACGGAATTGATATTGTTAAAGAACAAATAAAAATAGCTCTTGGAAATTCCTTAGAAGATTTTGTTGTCGAACCCAGAGGCCACAGTATTGAGTTTAGGATCAATGCAGAAGATCCAACTAATAACTTTTTACCAACTCCCGGAACAATTACTGAGTACAGAGAACCTATGGGTAATGGAGTACGTGTGGACGGTTGGGTTAAAACAGGAACAGCTATCTCTCATTTTTATGACAATTTAATTGCCAAATTAATTGTTTGGGGCGTTTCAAGAGAAGAGGCTTTATCTAAAGGACAACGTTGTTTAGAAGAATATATTGTTGGAGGAATCCCGACAACTATTAATGTTTTAGGAGATGTTCTTAAAACTAAAGAGTTCAAAGAGGGCAGAGTTCATGTAAAATTCTTAGAGGAAAATTTCAAGATAAAAGATACAGATGAAGAAATTACTTCTGACAGACCAAGTAAGGTCAATATCTCTCTTGATGAAACAGGTTCACCAACACTTGCGCCACAGCCTCCAAAAAGAATAGGGATGGACTTGACCGGCAGTATTAAAAATCCTGGGATTATAACTGCAAGTATGCAAGGTACGATTATGGATACTATGACTAAAAAGGGTAAAAAAGTAAAAAAAGGAGACTCTCTGTTTGTTCTTGAAGCAATGAAGATGGAAAACGTTATCACTTCGCCAATTAATGGGGTAGTAAAAGAATTCAATATTAAAAAGGGTCAGCCAGTAAACAAAGGCGACGTACTTGTAGAAATAGAGTTGTAATGACCAGTATTTATGGTGTTGGTGTAGATCAAGTTAATCTTGAAAGAGTTAGAAAACTCTTAAGTAAAAATAAATCAAAATTCGAAAACAGGTGTTTTACTCAAAATGAAATAATCTATTCAAATAGATTCAACGATCCTTCAAAAAGGCTTGGTGCGAGATTTGCCGCTAAGGAAGCTGTTATGAAGTCTCTAGGAAAAGGTTGGCGTCAACTGAGCTGGAAAGAAATTGAAATTACCGGTGGTGGAAAACCTACAGTAATTCTTCATGGAAAAGCAGCTGAGGTTGCTGAAAGTCAAAATATAAAAGATGTACATATTTCTTTATCTCATGAAAAAGAAATGGCGATTGCTTTTGCAGTTTCCGAGGTAGCTTAATGAGTTGGATTGGAATGTTTCCAGGTCAGGGATCACAAGAACCTGGAATGGGGAAAGAACTATTAGAGAAGTACCCTGAACTTTTAATCGATATTTTTGATGAATCTCTTGGCTGGTCTCTTCAAGATATGATTAATGAAGGTGATGCTGATGCAATTAAAAAAACTAATGTTGCACAGCCTTATATATTCGCAATCTCATATTGTTATGGATTGGAATCTGTAAACAAATATGGAAACGCAGATGCATTAATAGGACATTCACTAGGAGAGTATACGGCTCTGGCTATCAGTGGATTTTTTGATTATGTAGATGCTCTAAAAATTATTTCTGTGCGTGGAGAAGCAATGCAGGAATCAGTTGAGAATTCTGATACAGGTATGGCTGCAGTTTTAACTACAGACTTGAAAGCTACGCTAAAAGAGATTGAAGTTCTTAACTCTCAAGATATTGAAGTTTGGATATCTAACTACAATGATGCTTCCCAAATTGTTATTAGTTCAAGTAATGAAAATCTTGAGTATCTTAAGTCTAATTCTAAAGCGCTCAGTGCAAGAAGAGTGATTCCTCTAGAAGTTGCTGGTGCCTTTCACACAAAAATTGTTTCGCCAGCAAAACCAAAACTTGCAGAAGCCCTTGAACATGTTGATTTAAAAGAGGGAACAATACCGGTTTATATGAACGTTGATGCCAATCTTGCAAATGTTGATACCTTAAAAAGCCGTTTAGTTAATCAAATAGATAATTCTGTTTTGTTTTACGACCAAATACTGAAGATAGAATCTGAAATTAAACCCAATGAATGGATACATATTGGTCCGGGCAATGTAACTGCGGGAATGGTTAAGAAGTCTATATCTAGTAAGGAAATTAGAATAATTAACTCACTAGAGTCTTTTAGTAAATAGTTTGGAGAAATTTTGAAGTCAACAATAACAGGTTGGGGTAAGTGCGTCCCAGATAATGTAGTAACAAATGATGATATGGCTACATTTATTGATACATCTGATGAGTGGATACAACAAAGAACAGGTATTAAGGAAAGAAGATTTTCTCATGTCAACAACTCAGATATGGCAACAGTCGCGGGTCTTAGAGCTATCGCTACTGCTGGACTACAGCCTGAAGATATAGATGTTGTAATTCTTGCTACATGTACACCCGATAGTATTGTTCCATCTGCAGCATCGCATGTACAGAAAAAAATGGGTTGTGTAAATGCAATTGTTTATGATGTAAATGCAGCTTGCGCTGGTTTTCTTTATGCTATGCAACAGGCAAAAGCTTTTATCGAGAGTGGCATTTATAAGAATGCCGTAGTCATTGGTTCGGAACACATAACATGGCTTCTTGATTGGTCAGATCGTAATACAGCAGTTCTTTTTGGCGATGGAGCAGGCGCAATGGTTGTGCAAGAAAGTAATGATGAATCTGAAGGAGAAATTTATTCATTCAAAAATGGTTTGAGTTCTGACAAATTAGCAATTCTAGAAGTACCTAACTTTGGATCAGCTATGAATAGGTTCACTCCCTATGCCGCAGCTGAGACCACTTGGACTTTTGATGGTCAGGAGATATTTAAAAATGGTATACGTGCAATGGGGAATGCATCTGAAGAAGCTATTGCGGCTTCAGGTCTCACTAAAGAAGATATAGATCTTCTAATTCCTCATCAAGCAAATTTAAGAATAGTTGAAGGCTTAGAGAGAAATCTAAAACTCCCAAATGCTAAAACGTTAAAATATGTTCATAAGTATGGAAACACTTCAGCCGCTTCTATCCCTACAGCTTTTGTTGATGGCATTGAAGATGGTTCAATAAAGGGTGGGGAAACAATGGTCATTACAGCTGTTGGAGCAGGACTTGCATGGGGGGCTGCAGCAATTAAATTAGGTCAGCGTGTAACTCCCTTAGGCGAAACAGATGCAGCTTTACCAGAATTTGATGGAACTGGTGTAGATGTGATACAAGAATCTATAGATTATTTTGTTCATGGAAAAAAAGAAATTCAATAATGAAAACAGGTTTAGTAACAGGTGGTTCAAGGGGTATTGGTAAAGCCATTGCTTATAAACTTGGTGAAAGTGCCAATGTTGCTGTTGGATACTCTAGTTCTAAAGATCAGGCAACTGAAGTAGTTAACTCCATTCAAAATAATGGTGGAAATGCTCTTGCCGTTGAGATTGATGTGACAGACAATGATTCAGTTGAGAAGTGTTTTGAATTAGTTGAAAAGGAATTTTCATCAGTTGATATCTTGGTTAACAATGCAGGGATAACAAAGGATAATATTTTTCCAAGACTGAAGCAAGATGACTGGGATTCAGTCATCGATACAAACTTAACGGGATCTTTTAGGACTTCACAAAGAGCTATAAAAGGCATGATGAAAAATAAATGGGGACGAATACTTTTTATTTCATCAATTGCCGGAATAAGCGGCAATACTGGACAGTCAAACTATGCTGCCTCTAAAGCTGGCATGATAGGTTTGGCAAAAACAATAAGTAAGGAACTTGGCTCAAGAAACATAACCTCTAATGTCATAGCCCCAGGATATATCGACACAGATATGACATCATTCTTAAATGACGAACAAAAAGAGGATATTATAGGCCAACTTTCAATAAAGAGAGTAGGTAAACCAGAAGATATTGCAAATATAGTATCTTTTTTGTGTTCAGATGAGTCAGAGTATATAACGGGACAAGTTTTTCCAGTTGATGGAGGGCTAACTACTTAAGTTAAAGGGGGATAACTATGGAAGTAACAGAAGTTTTTGAAAAAGTAAAAAATCTATTCGTTGACGAACTTGGAATTGATGCCGAAAAAGTCACCATGGAAGCAAAACTTGAAGAGGATCTAGATATTGATTCCTTAGGAATTGTTGAAGTTGTTATGGCATTTGAAGATGAGTTTGAAATAGAAATCGATGACGAAGAACTTACAGATGTTGGAACAGTTGGTCAAGCCGTAAACTTACTGCATTCTAAAATATAAACAGTCATGTCTAAAAGACGTGTTGTAATTACCGGCTTAGGAACAATAAATCCATTAGCCAATAATGTACCGGATACATGGAAAAGTTTAATTAACGGTGAATCAGGTATTGATACCATAACTGCTTTTGATACAAGCGAACTCCCTGTTTCTTTTGCTGGTGAAGTGAAGAACTTTGATGCCAATGAGTACATGGGTAAGCAACAAGCTCGCAAATTAGATAAATCATCACAACTCTCAATATTTGCAACTGAGGAAGCTCTAAAAGATGCAAACTTAAATATTGATGAACGCTTGGGTCCCAATGTAGGTATTGTTTTTGGAACAGGTATTGGTGGGATTGGTTCTACAGAGCAAGCAGTTAGAACATTTGATGAAAGAGGAGCTTCAAGAATAAATCCTCTAGCCATAACTCAGTTGATGCCTAATTCAAGTACTGGTCAAGTGGCCATTAAGTATGGCATAGAAGGACCATCATTAACTATTACTACTGCTTGCGCTGCATCTGCAAACGCAGTTGGGGAAGCTAAAAATATGATACAAAATGGAATTGTGGATATGGTAATAGCTGGGGGAACCGAGTCAGGTACGACTTCAATGACTATCGGAGCCTTTGCACAAATTAGAGCTCTTTCAACAAATAATAAAAATCCACAACAAGCGTGTAAACCTTTTGATAAAGATAGAGATGGTTTTGTCATGGGTGAGGGTTCAACAGTTTTAGTTATGGAAAGCGAAGAATCTGCAATTAAAAGAGGTGCTGATATATATGGTTATGCAGCAGGTTATGGAGCAACTACTGACGCATTTCATATCACTGCTCCTGCGGAAGGTGGGAAAGGCGCTGTGGTTGCTATGCAAAAAGCAATTGATGATGCTGGTTTATCAATAGGTGATATTGACTACATTAACGCGCATGGCACATCAACACCGGCCAATGATAAAAATGAGACTGCAGCAATAAAAACTGTTTTTGGAGAACAAGCTTATGAATTAGATATTTCATCTACAAAATCTATGACAGGTCATCTTCTTGGTGGAGGAGGTGCCTTTGAGTCTATGGTGTCAGTGTTAGCACTTAAAAATGGAGTCATCCCTCCTACTATCAATTTAAATAATCCAGATGAAGAATGTGATCTAAATTACACTCCAAATATTGCAACAAGAAAAGAATTGTCTACAGCAATGTCAAATTCATTTGGATTTGGTGGTCACAACGGTGTTTTAATATTCGGTAAAAACTAACTCAATTCAATACTCTTAAAATGGTTAATTTTAAGTTGAAAAATTTATACTTAACTGGATAAGTCTTCCTGATAGTATAAGTTGATGAAGAAAAAAATCTGTTTATTTTTATTGTGTTTCCTTGTTGCTAGTTGTGCAGGTCAAGAGGAGACTTCTCCAACTGCAACTGAAGAAGATACTTCTTCACCCCCTGCCGTCGAAGAAGAAACTAAAGAAAATTCTCAATTAGATGAAGAAGGTCACGACGATCATGACGAAGAAGGACATGATGACCATGATGAAGAAGGTCACGACGATCATGACGAAGAAGGACATGATGACCATGACGAAGAAGGACATGATGACCATGATGAAGAAGGTCACGACGATTATGACGAAGAAGAAACCCCTGCGACTGTTGTTGTATATAACAAAGGTGAAATAATCAACGTTACTGGTTCTGGTAGTGAATTTTACAAACGTGAAGTTACTATTAATGGCGTAAGAATCGTAGCAGCGGGAAATGTTGGTGGACAAGAAGCAGTACCTGATGCATTCTTAGAAAAAGTTGCTCGAATGGTTGAATTATTTACCGATCCTAATGGTGAGGGTATAGATTCAGCTTCACAAATAAATTTTATTAAAACACTCAATGGTGCTTCTGGAACATATCATGCAGGAGTACCTACACTCCAAAGGGTAGCTCGAGGTGGAGGAGATGATTACAGCTCTAATTTTCTTAGGTCTCCAGAGAGTTTCGATTTAGATGATATAAATGACTCAACTTATAACAATGATATGGTTTGGTATTTAAATTCTTCTGGAGAAGGATTTGGCAATGGTGACATTGATGCAGCAGAAGTTATTGAGCACGTATTTCACACTATTCATATGAGTGGATTGGATGCATTAGCACTAAAACAATATTCAGAATTTTCATCAGATTGGGCAAGCGGACCTGTATATGCTGCCATGAAAGAAGCTTATGACGGGGGTCTTTGGGATTCAGAAGGATATGGCGGCGATGCTTGGAAGACTGATTCAGAAATGTTTCGAATTGCCCAAAAAGAATACTTATACTTACTTAACTTCAGCATGTTTGAATACACAAGTTTATGGGAAAATGGAACTCTTTCTCCCGAATGGAATGACAGTATGCGCACACCATCAGGGATTCTTACAAATAATCCATTAGGATATGAGTTATACAACACATATATTGCACCTGTTATCAGTAAACCAGAATTAACTTTGATAAGGGATATTTTTCAAGATGGAGATATAGGAGATCCTACAGTAGCTGGCTCCTCAGGTTACTAAGGCAACATAGTTCCGCCAACAGAGTGTGCTCCTCCGTCAGCATGAATTATTTCACCAGACACTGCTTCTGAAAATTCTGATAGTAAAAAGTTAACTACTTTAGCAACTGGTATGGCATCTTTCGAGTCCCATCCTAGGGGTGCTCTCTGGTTCCACTCATCATCCATATCTCCAAATCCCGGAATATTTTTTGCTGCTGTTGTTGCAAGTGGACCGGCTGCAACAGCATTTACTCTTACTCCATCTTTTCCCATATAGAAAGCAAGATATCTTACGATTGACTGAAGACTTGATTTGGCAACTCCCTGCCAGTCATAACCCGGCCAAGCTTGAGAGTTATCAAAATCTAAAGCAACTATTGATGAAGGTTTATTAAGTATTGGTGCAAAATGTTGAGAGAGAGTTTTTAAAGAGAAAGCTGAAACTTCGAAAGAAGTTGTAGCATCTTCAATACTTGTATTCATAAAATTTCCACCCATTGCCTCTGTTGGAGAAAAAGCGATCGCATGAAGTATGCCATCTAGATTTCCAAAATTCTCTTTAATACTTTTTACAGCATTAGTAACCTGGTCTTCATTTTGAATATCCATTTCATAAACCTGAATATCATCAGAAAGTCTTTTTACAGCCCTCTCTGTGATGCGTAAACCTTTTCCAAAACCTGTTGCAACAACTTGGGCACCATTCTCAATAGCTACTTGCGCTGTTGCATAAGCTATGCTTTTATCTGTAAGTATTCCAGTAATGAGTATTTTTTTATCTTTTAAGATCATTTCTTTCCTATAACTATTTGACTACATAAATAGTTAGTAGGTATCACAAAATAATAGTTTTTATTAATTTTCTGACGAGTAGTTGTTAGAAGCTTCTTCTTCTTTTTTAATAGAAGCTCCAGTTATTACTGCAAGACTAATCTCAAGTAATCCAAAAAGAAAATATCCATTGAAATCAGTAAAAACAGCAAAAGTTATCATTCCAAGGCCGCCGCTATATCTAATTAAATTTAACTGTTTTCCATTTTCAGCATTTCCTCCAAGCAAAAAGAATGCCATAGCTGCAAAATAAATTGGAATGCCTATAGACCTAATAATCATTGCTTGGTTTTCTGCTAGTTCTGCCGAAAAATCAAACAAAAATATTTTATAGCTAACTTCTGGCATGATAAAGCCTACAAGTGTCAAGCCTAAATACCCTATTGGATCTAATCTATTAATTAATTTGTAATTCATAAAAGCAATTATATCGGAAATTAATGTATGTTATGAATTTTTGGATTTAATTATTTTGAATTTCAGCTTGTGCAGCAGCTAAACGAGCAGTTGGAATTCTAAATGGTGAACAAGAAATATAGTCTATGCCTAAAGTATTAAGAAAGTGAATTGAGTTTGCTTCACCAGCATGCTCACCGCAGACTCCAATTTTTAAATCACTATTCTGCTTTTTTCCATCTTGTACTGAAATATCAACCAGCTTACCTACTGTTTCAACATCAATAGAAACAAATGGATCAATAGTGAAAATATCTCTGTCGACATACTCATTTAAAAATTTTGATGCATCATCTCTTGAGAGTCCTAAGGTAGTTTGAGTCAAGTCGTTGGTTCCATACGAAAAGAAATCAGCATGCTCAGCAATTGAACCTGAATTAAGTGCTGCACTTGGAAGTTCAATCATAGTTCCAATAGTGTATGCGAATTCATATTTCAATTTCTTTTCTAATTTTTCAATTTTATGCACTAAAATTTCCTTCATCTGTTTTAGCTCAGATGCATTCATGACAAGCGGGATCATTATTTCAGGAGTAATAGTTAAGCCCTCATTTTTGTATAAATTATGAGCTGCTTTTAAGATTGCTTCTACTTGCATCTCATAAATTTCTGGATAACTCAATCCAAGCCTTACGCCACGATGCCCTAACATAGGATTACTCTCCGAAAGTCTTAAGAGCATTTCTCTTACGTAAGTTGGGGTAACTCCTATGACATTTGCTAAATCTGTCATTTCAATATCACTCTTTGGAAGAAACTCATGCATTGGAGGATCAAGAAGTCGGACTGTAATAGGTTTCTCTTTAAGTAATTCAAAAATTGTTTCAAAGTCTGAGATTTGATATTTAATTAATTTTTTCAATGCTCTTTTCCTACCTTGCGAACTATCAGACATTATCATTTCACGCATTGGCGTAATTCTCTCACCTTCAAAGAACATATGTTCTGTTCTACAAAGACCTATTCCCTCTGCTCCAAACTCCAATGCCTTAGTTGTGTCCATAGCTGTCTCGGCATTAGCCCTAACCTTCATTCTCCTAAACTCATCAGACCAATCCATAAGTGTATTGAATTCTACAGATGGCTTTGGTGGCTCTGATTTTAGTTCTCCTATATAAACCTC
>JACLAC010023779.1_pt1 | contig 26691 bp, 17 predicted proteins | sample 8027881 | NCBI WGS metagenome assembly JACLAC01 (sample SAMN15725517, study PRJNA655200) | protist metagenome | isolation source: fluorescence activated cell sorting (FACS) single amplified genomes of... | place: Spain: Blaines Bay Microbial Observatory, Mediterranean Sea | collected 2016-01-19 | reverse complement strand
CGCGACTGAAACGCCTTCGAGTGCATGGCGACGTCGGCGGGTACAATCACGTGGAAGTCGGCTTCAACAGCCGGCTTGACGCTCTACAAGCCGCCATTTTGCGAGTGAAGTTACGGCACCTTGAGAAATGGTCCGAGGCACGACGCCAGAATGCTCGCCGCTATGGCGAACTCTTCCGAGGTCTGAACCTGCTCAGCTCCATTGATCCCCCTGTGACAGCGGCCGATCGGCGCCACGTCTTCAATCAGTACACACTGCGAATTCGCGGCGGAATGCGTGATTCCGTGATGCAGTACATGCGTGGCGAAGGCGTCGGTTGTGCAGTCTATTATCCGATTCCCCTGCATCTGCAGAAGTGCTTCGAATACCTGGATTACAACTCTGAGGACTTTCCGGAAAGCAACCGAGCAGCAGCTGAAGTGCTGTCGCTGCCGATCTTCTCTGAGCTGTCGGACGAACAATTGGTTCGGGTGGCCATGGTCCTGAACGAAGCCGCGTCTTCCGTCACCGCACTGCAGTTTCCGTCAGGCGCAAACACTCTCCGGCGAGCCGCGTAGCGCACGCCCGTTGTGCTTCACACGCGGTTGCCGCAATCACCGGTATGCCGTTGAACGTCCTGCGAACCCATGGTGCGCAGAACGAACAACAACATGATTTCGTGACGGTCCGGACCAGCTTTCCGATAGATCTGTGGTCAGATCTGCTCGCGTGCAGTGTCGGTCCCTTGATCACGTGTGCCACTGGCACACAAGCCTCTAACCACGTGTGAAGTTAGCTCGCAACCACGCGTTCTTTCGTCGTTCAACTTCCATGACGCGGGCAAAAAAACCGCCATTGGAACGTGACTGGACCATTGTACGAGCCTTCCTGTTCTTGGCAGCGCGACGTTTACCCGCTTCCGCTTCAGATCCGGCTGTGACTGAAAATGCAATGATGAGCGCTACGGCTGTTGTCAGGACTCGTCGCATGGGTACTCTCTTTCTTTGGTCATGTGATTCTTGCTGGCGCCGAAGCGAAGACCGTCACCTCAACACACATATGTCAGGATACATGTGTTTTGGTCGACTCTGACGGTTGCTCAGATCAGGCTGAGGGGCAACTTGGTTGTTAGAGCTGCATAATCTGCCGGTCACAGTTCACTCTGGGCGGATTCTGCCGATGCCCCGGCACGGACCAGGGGCGCATGTGCAGCTTTTTGGAAACTGTCGAACCCGTCCGCAGTAGCAATCCGCGGACAAAACGGCATCCACTTCTGTGGACGTGTGCAGACCTCCGTACTGTGAACTTACGGCGTTGCCGCAGTCGCGGTGAATTCGACACCCGCCATATTAAGCACGGACGGCAGTTCGCTGATAACCTGCGTTGCGTGTTCAGGAGTCAATGGCGGCAGCGGCGGAGCCGTACACGAGGTGCAGATTCCACGAAGTCGCATTGCCAGCTTCAATGCAGGAATCAGATTCATGTCACCCGCAGGGTCCCGATAGATGTGTTCGAACACATGCTCTACAACTTTCCTGAGCCGCTCAACTTCCGCCTCGTCACTGCGTTTTGACGCTTCGAACAAATCCACATAAGTGCGCGGCAGCAGATTGCCGCCACCGCAAACGCCACCGTCCGCGCCGGCTGCAACAGCCTGAGGAATTAAGTCTTCCGGCCCCATGAAGACAGCGAAATCAGAATCGTCCGCGAACTTTTCGCACAGCTGCTGAAAGTAATCAAAATCGCCGCTGCTGTCTTTCACGCCCACGATATTCTGATGAGCTGAGAGTTCAACCACCGTCTCCAGCGTCAGATGAATTTCCACACAACCCGGCATATTGTAAAGCATCAGCGGCAGCGGTGATGAGTCCGCGAGCTGTCGAAACCAATCTGCCACCGCGTTCTGGCTGGTAGCAAAGTAATAGGGAGCAGCCGCTACGATCGCTGCCGCTCCGTTCGCTGAGGCATGTTCTGCCAGATGAATGGATTCGGCCAGCGACGTATCAGTAACGCCAACAAGGACAGGGACGCGTCCGGCCACCGCTTCACAGACGACTTCGACCATTTCATAGCGAATCTGGTAGGTCAGTGACGGCCCTTCACCTGTCGTCCCCAGCACGAACAGGCCATGAACACCGCCCTCAAGCAGGTGCTCCACCATGCGACGAGCAGCATCTGTATCCAGTTGGTCCGGTCGCGTTAAGGGAGTGACGACAGGAGGAATGATTCCGGAAAATCGGGACATGAACGGAATTCCAAATCTGTGCACGTAGGTGCGTCTGGTTTCAGGGAGTCGGTTTCACGTATGCTGATTCTACCCGTCAGAAGTCGCCGGGGCTACGAATCACCTGACGTAAGCGACGGCAAATACTACATCACAATCCGACACACACGTCTGGCCGACAATTTCCGAATCAACGGATTGCATGAGATGGGTCACCGGGAGGTGTTTGATGCGACCCATTGCCCCGGATTTTCGCACTCAAGCTCAATACTCAGGTGACTGTAATGCGGTCACCTGTTCCTCTATAACTCGTTTTATGTAGCGCAATGTTGATTCCCGGAATCTTCGCACCGGAAGGGGTGCTTGATGTCGAACAGTGATTCTGAGTTGGTCGTGGCAATTCCCAGGGAAGTGGATCCTGAGGAGAAGCGAGTCGCACTGGTGCCTGCGATGGTTCCGGCATTAACCAGAGTCGGGGTGAAAGTACGTTTGGAGACAAATGCCGGAAAATCAGCGGGATTTCCGGATCAGCATTACGTTGACAAGGGAGCGGAAATCGAAAGCGATCGGGCTCAATTGCTGCAACACGCGGACATCGTGCTGCAGGTTCGAGCCCTGGGTGGGAACGACGGCGTCGAAGGCGACGACGTGTCATTATTTCGCGATGGACAGGTGCTGATTGCAAGTTGCGATCCGCTGACTTTTCCCAAGAGTGTTACAGCCGTCGCCGAACAGGGAACAACGGCGTTCTCTCTGGAACTGGTGCCGCGCATCACGCGAGCTCAGAGCATGGACATTCTGTCGTCAATGGCGACAGTCGCCGGTTACCGCGCTGTGCTTCTGGCAGCGACAGCGGCTCCCCGCATGTTCCCACTGATGATGACGGCAGCAGGAACACTCAAACCTGCACGTGTACTGGTCATCGGTGCCGGCGTTGCAGGTTTGCAGGCAATCGCGACAGCAAAACGTCTGGGAGCGGTTGTGTATGGTTATGATATTCGCCCGGCCGTACGTGAACAGGTTGAGAGCCTGGGCGGCAAGTTTGTGGAACTCGATCTGGAAGCCGGGCAGTCAGAGACTCAGGGTGGTTACGCAAAACAAATGGATGAAGACTTCTATCGTCGCCAGCGTGAAGCGATGAAGAAAGTCATCGCCGACTGCGACATTGTGATCACGACAGCTGCGATTCCGGGCAGAAAAGCACCGATTCTGGTGACGACGGAAATGGTCGAGGCGATGGCTCCAGGATCGGTCGTTGTCGATCTGGCCGCAGAGCGGGGCGGCAACTGCGAAGTCACAAGCCCTGGTGAAACGATCGACCACAACGGTGTCGCCGTTCTCGGGCCGTGCAATATGCCATCAGATATACCGGTGCATGCCAGTGAGATGTTCAGCAGGAACGCAGTCACGTTCTTACAATTGATGATCAAGGGCGGCAAACTCAACATCGATACGAAAGACGAGATCATCCGTGAAACGCTGTTGACTCAGGGAAATGTAATTGTGAACGGCCGTGTTCGCGAATTGCTGGGCATGGAGCCGCTGGAGCCCACTGTCAGTTCTGAGGATGGTGACGACTCGCCCTCGACGGAAAAGTCAAACGACGAAAGTGTCGTCTCAGGCGATTCGGCAGCTCCTTAATCGTGCTTTTCCCGCGCGGGATGTTCAGCAAAAATTCAAGCCCTTCAAACTCCCTGTCCCGAGCTCGTTCATAACTCAAACAAGACGGATCATCGTTTTCCGAAAGAGTCTCATGTTATTTTCAATACTTGCGGTGCAGGACGCTGTTGGGGAACTCGACGGCGCGATGGAAGTCGTCGCAAAAACCATCGCGGCGGCTGCCGAGAACGTGCCGAACAGTGGCAGTACCACTCATTTGATTCTGCTGCTTACAGTCTTCGTACTGGCCATTTTCCTGGGCATCGAGATCATAACGAAGATCCCACCGACACTGCACACGCCGCTGATGTCCGGATCAAACGCGATCTCCGGAATCACTCTGGTGGGCGCCGTTCTGGCCACCGGTGCCGACAACGGAATGTGGGCCGGCATACTTGGCTTTGCAGCTGTCGTGTTTGCCACAATGAACGTGGTCGGCGGATTCGTCGTCACCAACCGCATGCTGGCAATGTTCAAGACGAAGAAATAACTCAATTCCTCTCTCCTCTGTTACTTTATCGGTCGCATTTCCATTAGCGGAACCAAGTCTCGTGACTCCAGATCTGATCGACCTTAGCTATCTGCTTGCTGCCAGCCTGTTCATTGTTGGGCTGAAGGGGCTGACGAAACCTCGAACCGCAGTCCGCGGGAATCTGCTGGGCGCTCTGGCGATGTTCATCGCTGTGACTGCAACCATGCTGCATCAGGACATCATCAGCTGGGCAGGACTGCTGATCGCAATCGGCATTGGCGCTTTTGCGGGCACTGTGCTGGCTCTTAAGATCGAAATGACGGCAATGCCGCAGCTGGTAGCTCTGTTCAACGGACTGGGAGGTGGGGCATCCGTTCTCGTGGCTGGCGCTTTTCTGGCAGGCCAGGAGTTTTCTGCTCGTGTTGCGTCGGGTGCCGGCTTTGCCGATGTCCTGACAGCCACCGCTGCGTCAGGGCTGATTGGTGCCGTCACCCTGTCCGGCAGTCTGATTGCCTTCGCGAAACTTCAGGAATTAAAGTTTGTTAAGGACGTTTCGTTTTCCGGTCAGAAACTGCTGAACCTGTTGCTTGCTGTCAGCGCGGTCGGCCTCGGCTGGATGCTGGTGACACAACCGGGACACGCTCAGCTGTGGTATTGGGTGATGGCATGTGTCGCGACCGGGCTGGGCATTCTTCTGGTGATTTCGATTGGCGGAGCAGACATGCCCGTGGTGATTGCCCTGTTGAACTCCTATTCCGGAATTGCTGCGTCTGCGACGGGCTTTGTGCTGAACAACAATCTGCTGATCATTGCCGGAGCCCTTGTCGGCGCGTCGGGACTCATCTTGACTCGCATCATGTGCGACGCCATGAATCGTTCGCTGTGGGCGGTCCTGTTCGGCACGATGCAGTCCGGGGGCAGTTCTCTGTCAGACGAAGAAGTCTACACCAGCGTCAAATCAACGTCGGCCGAGGAAGTCGCGATGATGCTTGAGGTGTCGCAGAACGTGTTGATCGTTCCCGGTTACGGCATGGCGGTCGCCCAGGCACAGCATGCGGTCCGTGATCTTACAAACTTTCTGCTGAATCAGGATGTGGACGTGCAGTTTGGCATTCATCCCGTGGCAGGCCGGATGCCAGGACACATGAACGTTCTGCTGGCTGAAGCAGACATCGACTACGAACGCCTGAAGGAAATGGACGAAGTCAATTCCATGATGGATCAGGTGGACGTAGCCATCGTTCTGGGAGCCAACGACGTCGTCAACCCCCTGGCACGTACTGACCCCAACAGTCCCATCGCGGGCATGCCTATAATCGACGTCGACAAGGCGCGTACAGTGATCATCATCAAACGCAGCCTGAGTCCCGGGTTCGCGGGAATTGCCAATCCACTGTTCGCCGCCGACAACGCCCTGATGCTGTTCGGCGACGGCAAACAGGCCATCTCCGAAATCACGAAAGCATTTGACGACGCATAGGAAAGCCTGCCGAACAGACATCGACGTCAGGTAGAACATGTTGTTCTATCGCAAACCCTGGTTGAGGGGACGGAGGGATTCCGAAAGCAGACCATCACTGGACAAGACGATCTGCCGATTGTGTGACAGCGTCTCACGCGGACTTGTGACCGCGAAGCGCACTTCACCGCAGTATTGCGACTTTCACTACGGTTCTGCCGTCAAATTGCTCGCCGGAAACGCTGGACATCCACGCGATACGCGCTAGCGGGCTGTTTGATCCGGCTGGCCGGTCCCGTCGCACAGTCCGGCTGACGCAGAATCTGCATATCGCGACCATCATGACGCACTTTCACAGTGTCATCCCCGCGCGGGCAGGGCAATCAAAGTAGCCTCCTGCAGCGCCCGAAACTCGGCCACGTAGACCTTCCCGGCTTTCGTCTGCCGACATACAGAGTATTCGGCGGCAGTTTCATCAATTGAAACAATGGCGTCCGGTAACGTATTCGGGTTGTGTCCCCTGATACCTGAGACCGCAGTCTCTGAATTTTGTCTAACCGATTCCGGCGGCCAAATGCAACGGTGGGGGGGGGACGTCAACGGCACATAAGACAGCGGATCATTCTGACCGACGGCCACCTAAATCGTAGCCTGAGAAATCGTGCGAGGACTTCAAAGTTGCACATTTTCCAGGCTGTGATTCGCATTTCTCCGGGCTCGTGACGGCATCGTCCCACGAACGACGGAACGACCAGTGGAATGTTCCGGCGACAAAGTGATGAGATCGGCTTCATCAGGATGCTGCAGTCGAATCCGACGGAGGCAGAGGTGTGGAACACGCGGGCGACGGAGAGCCCAGTGAAACGTCACAGACCGCCTGATTCCTGCCGTTCTGCTTGGCCTGATATAGAGCAGCGTCCGCATGGGAGAATAACCTCACACCATATTCGGCGTCCTGCGGCACACCGCAGCTCAGTCCTATGCTGACTGTTATGGGAATCCCCGTGCCTTCAAAGCTGATGTCAAGCCCTTCGATCTTTGCCCGAATGCGTTCGCCAACAATCGCCAGACCTTCCGTGGCGATGTCTTCCAGCAGAATGACGAATTCTTCTCCACCATATCGAGCCAGCGTTTCGTCCGCACGCGTTACGCCGTCAAGTGCGCAAGCAACCTGTTGCAGAATATAATCGCCAGCCTGGTGGCCATACGTGTCATTCACATTCTTGAAATGATCAATGTCAACAACGGCCACGCCCATTTGTACATCACTGCGCCGGCACTGGTGAACCATCTCCTTCAATCGTCGATCAAAGAAAGCACGATTGGCTGTGCCAGTCAGCGCATCTATGGTGGTTTGTTTGACAAGGTCGTCCACCTGCATCTTCAGCCGACCATTTTCTGCGACCAGTTCAGTCGGTATGGCACGAGACTCGTCGTGCATCATCTCGGTAAATTCAGCAAGCTGATCGAGCGCGTCCTCAAGCAGTTCGTCAGGATCCGGCAGTAACGACGGGTCGATGTCGAACAGACTGGCCGATTCATCCAGTTTCGCTCGGACGACTGTCGTCAGTTTTTCGACGTCCATAATGCTGAGATTCAACTTCGCCAGCCGTTCCTGCAGCACAACCAGCGCAACGCCTGTATCTTTGTCACACAGATACCGCGCAAATGCGTCAGCAGTGCCCGTCACGTCTGCCAGACGTTGAGTCTCTGCATCCAAACGCTGGCCAGCTGATTCGGGCAGCAGCGAATTAATAGCGTCCACACAGCGCAGCGGTAACCCGGAATGCTCCAGCATATCCACTGATATTTCGTGATGAGTAGATCCGTAGACTTCCCGTTCAACATCCATCAGAGCCCGACCGCTTTGCTCGGCCTGCTCAACACAATCTATGTATTTATCAGCGTCCTGGTTCAGCAGGCCGAGTTGACCGATACCGGCCAGTAAATTGATAGTGAAACACTCAGCCTCGACACTCGCACCGTACAGTGCCCCAAGAACTTCACCGGCTGATGCCTGAACAAAAGAGCGAAGCCAGAAGTGCTGGAAGTGACTCGCGAATTCCTGAGAATCCTGCAAGTCGATCGAGAGTTTGAAACTCAGGACCAGTGGAGTGACCTTCGCCTTGCCCAGAAGCACAATTGCCTGCCGAAGGTCCGCAACCTCACGTCGCAGACCGTAACGACTGGAATTAGCAGCTTTAAGCAGTTTGCTGGCGATTGCCGGATCAGCCTGGACGAGGTCCGCAACCTTTTGAATGGGAGCATCGGGGTCACCAAAGACTCTAAGAATCTCCACTGCGATCGTCGGCAGTGAAGGGAGCCTGGTGAGTGATCTCCTGCGGTTCGACATGAGCCCGTTTCCAATCGTCCGAACCCGGATGGCCGACTATTTTGGTAAGTCCATCATCGAAGCGCAAACGGACAGACTTGCCTGCGTTCTGAGTTGTTTTCAGGGATTACCCGAACGTTTTGGTGAAACAGCTGGGTCCAGACGGTCACCTGCGGGTTTTCCCTAACATCAGTTCGGCGTGTCCGAGTGACCTGTTTCCCCATCACGACCCTGATGTTGCCAGACTAAGCGCGGCACGCGAGCCACTCTAAATCGATTACTCGCGACTGAGTGCTTCGTCCATGTTCAGCAGAACCAGACACGCAGAGGTCCATGCCGCGTGCTCCGTCGGGTCAAGGTCTTCACGGCGGGGTGATTCTCCGATCGCCAGCAGTTCAGCAGCTGCCTCCTCATTGGCGCGGTATTCCGCTCGACTGCGATTCAACCCTGCGGAGATCACCCGGAGTTCAGCAGCCGTCGGTCGACGCGCCAGAATGCGCATAAATGCATTCTGGATCCGTTGCGGATCGTCTTCCAGCTGATCGTTGGTTATCAGATTCTGCGCCAGCGCACGAGCCGCCTCTACCCAGGTAGTTTCGTTCAGCGTCAACAGAGCGTGAAGTGGTGTGTTGGTTCGCGCCGTCTTAACCGTGCAATACTGTCGCGAGGCATTATCAAAAAACAAGGTGGGTGCAATAATGCGTCGCCAGAAAATGTAGAGACTGCGTCGGTAGAGTTTCGTTCCTGTGTCCTGCTGATACTTCTTGTTCCCAAACGTGGCCTCTTCCCAGACACCGGCGGGCTGATATGTGTTTACCGGAGGACCGCCGACTCGTTGATTCAGCAGTCCGGAAACAGCTAAAACCTGATCGCGCAGCATCCATGCCGGCATGCGGTACCGTGTAAATCGAGCCAGCAGACGATTCTCCGGATCCAACTCAGAAAGCATCAACGGCGCACCGTCATCACCGGCAATTTTTGAAGGGCGGACAACTGAGGACTGCCTGTAGGTGTGGCTGGTCACGATGGTTCGGATCAAACGTTTCACGTCCCATCCGCTGTCACGAAAGTCAGCGGCTAACCAGTCGAGCAGATCTTTGTGCACAGGGTATTCTGCCTGAACTCCAAAGTCTTCGGTTGTCTTCACCAAGCCTACACCAAACAGCTGCTGCCAGAAACGATTGACAGTCACGCGAGCCGTCAGGGGATGTTCGTCGGAGAGCAACCAACGAGCCAGGTCCAGTCGATTCCTGCGCTGACCGCCCGAATTCATTGAGGGAAGACTGTCGGGAGTCAATGCCGTGACCTCATGTTCTGTCACGTCATTGTACAGACCTCGGTTCAGCACGTACGTCGGTCGCCACTTGTCCCGGTCGGCCATGACCATGACTTTGGGAGTAGACTTGTTAATGTCGGCCAGTTGAGTGGCCAGCATTTGCCTGCGTTTGCTGAGTTCTGCGTACTCCGCATCCTGCTGCAGAAATGCGGTGCGAATACGATCGTTTTGTTCTTTGGTGCGACGCTCCGGATCGATCTTCAGGTCCGCGACCAGCGTATCGCTGTCCGTATCAGTTGGCCCGGATTTCCTGCGGGAGCTGCGGGCGGCCAGTCGTTCTTTTTCCCATTCGGCCTGGCGAGGTTCAATCTTTCCTGCCCTGACAGCCAGTAACCCGGTGATCTCGTCCGACTGCTGTTGAAATGTTTTCTGACGATTCCGTTGTTCAGCCGACGGCACGGCGAGTACGGGCGCGGTCTGTGGATCACCTCCACCACCGGACACTGGAGTCTGGTTGAAGAACGCAAACAGCTGATAATATTCCTGCTGAGTCAACGGGTCATACTTGTGATCGTGACACCGACAGCAATTGAGTGTCAGCCCCAGCCAGACCGTGCTCATCGTCTCCGTCATATCCATCACATAGTCGACTCGATTCTCTTCCGGAATACGTCCGCCTTCTCCGTTAATCATGTGGTTGCGACAGAAACCCGTCGCCAGTATTTGTGCCGACGTAGCGTCCGGCAGTAAATCGCCTGCCAGTTGAAGAGTGGTAAACTGGTCAAACGGGATATTGTCGTTGAATGCGGTGACGACCCAGTCGCGCCACGGCCACATCGTGCGTTCGCGGTCACCCTGATAGCCGTTACTGTCAGAATAGCGCGCTGCATCCAGCCACTCCCATGCCATACGTTCACCGTAGGCTTCAGACTTCAGCAGGCGATCGACCAATTTTTCATATGCATTCGCAGACTTATCACTGCCAAATGCTGTGATGTCCTCCATTGTCGGAGGCAGCCCGGTCAGGTCGAGAGTGACTCGCCGCAACAGTGTATGACGAGCCGCTGTCGCAGAGGGACGCATATTTCGCTCGGCCAGTTGCGACTGCACGAAGGCATCAATGGGATTGTGGACTGGGTCATCAGCGAAGCTCACTTCCGGAACAGCCGGAGCAGTCAGTCGCTCGAACGACCAGTGTCTCCCCCATGCAGCTCCGCCGATTACCCAGCGTTTCAGATTCTCTTTTTCCGCCGCGGACAGACTGCGATTGGAATCCCGAGGCGGCATCATCTCGTCAGGGTCGGTCGACAGAATTCGCTTCAACAGGACACTGTCGATTAACGATTCACGGTCCAGAGCCGTCGCCGCGCCGATCTGTGTATCGAGTCGCAGATCTGCCTGCCGTTGTACTTCGTCCGGCCCGTGACAGAAAAAGCAGTTCTCAGAAAGTACCGGCAGGACGTCTCGTGAGAAACGAATATCGTCCGACTGCCCTGCATCAACGCCGCGGTCGCAGAAGAAAATGAGGCTGAGAATGGCGATGAATCTGTACATTGTAAAGGACAGAAGGCAAGCAGGGCAGGGTGCCGTCCGGGAATCACTGGATATCCGATTTGAAACGCATCGATCACAGCGGTCTGCGTCTTCTCGTCCCGCCTGCTCAATCGTTCCTGATCGGATTTCCCGGCCAGTCGGCCGAATGGGACGTCCCACGTGGGATTGGTCCGCTGCAACAGTGTACGCCACATCCGGTTTGTTCGCACTACTGCAACGTTTAACGCTGACTCAAGGCCGTGAACAACACCTTTCGAAGACAGTCCTGAGACTCTCAGGAGCCGGCATCACCTGCGACAACAAGTAAACGGCTCTGAAACGGCTCTAAGAGGTGGAAAGGTGGCTGACTATTCTTCAGTAGAGCTGGGCGGATCCTTGTCATAATCCGTCGTTTTATCACCCGCCGGCTTCCGGGCAACGACAGTCGGGGGATCCGCGAGCTTATCATTGTCGGTTGCAACCAGTGTTTTTGCGGTGGGCGGCACGCTGACGGTGTCAGATTCGGCGGGCACGGCAGCCGGTTCTTCGGCCGGTTCAATCAGCACTCGCTCTCGCAAATTCTGCCCGAGACCTAATTTCCAGACTCCTGCTGCATCCTCCATCAGAATGTGCCGTTTGGCGATTTCGGTAAGTTTGGCATCGATTTCTGCTGCAGCGATCCGATCTCCGACACGCAATTCGGGTTTCTTGTTTTCCGCCTGATTCCAGAACCACGCAACAGGCCGACCGTCCAGGCCAACTGCGCCAGTAAATCGCGTCAGGGCAGCTGTATCGTCGGTGACCTTCAGCGTCATCGTTCCCACAGCGGACATGGCAGGTTCACCACCGTCCGTCACCTTGACGTTTACCGGGTAGTCGCCGGGCGTGAAGGTACGCGGCGCAGTCCACTTCAGAATACCGTCGTTTTCGTCAACAGCCAGACCTTCAGGTATGTCATCGCCCTCCAGCGAATACTTCAGATTCTCCTTAGGTCCGTCGTCCTGTGCGGCGACGGTCAGGATAAACTCGCGCCCCAGAACGGCGATAGCATCTTTAGGCAGAGTGATTTCCGGCGCGTCATTCGGCAGTTTGACGGTGATCGCCAGAGTTTTCTCCACTCGCAGATCTTCATTATTTTTCTGGGTCAGAATGATGGTACCTTCGTACTTCTTTGGTTCGATATCTTCTCCAGTCGTCCAGTTCAGCTCGCCCGTTTCTGAATTAATCTCCATACCTTCAGGAGCGTTTTCCAGAGCATAAATCGGGATGCCGACGTCTTCGTTTATATCTTCTGCACGCGCCGTCATCTTGACGGATTCTCCTGGAGCAATCGTTTTGTCGGTGACAGAAGCAATGCGCGGCCGGAACTCGCGCGGCGGAGTCGGTTTGGCGAACGGCGAGGACTTCAGAAAATTTTCGTAGTCCGAAAAACTCACATCACGCCGGCCAAAGATGATCGGGAACAGCTGGACGTTCTCGGCAGCAGAATGTTCTGCAGCAGTGGTTCCTTCCTGTCCGCGTTCGACCGTCCAAGTACTGCCGTTCTCACCGTCGATAGCGGTGACTTTCACCATTTCTTTACCCAGCTGAACGATAAACGGAGGCTTCTCGGGAAATCCTTCGGCGGACTTCACAGTCAGTTCGGTATCTGTCGCAGAAACCGGCTGCGGCAGTTCACTGCGGACAAACACGTCGTTGCTGTCGGGGCAGCCGGCAACACTCATACCTTCCGCTGTCAGCACGATTTCCATGCGAGGGTTGCCCTGTGAACCCGTGCTCCGGATATCCAGATTCGCAACCCGATGCATCAAACCTGCCTGTTCGAACAGGTAGAGAAAGCGACTGAGCCCCGCGAGGTCCGTTTCCGCTTCCACATCCACGTTGACGGTCAGATATTGGTTGCGACGATTGTCCGTTCTGCCAGGATTTACCTGCAGTTGCGCAAACTTACACTGCTGGGCAAGATTGGTGATCCAAATCTGGTACAACCACTGCGCATCAGAAATCCGTGGCGGCAGACTGGCCGCTCGTCCCTGGCTGATGTGTTCTTTCGCCACCAGCAGCTGCATGTGCTTCAACTCTTCCCGCTCGTACTCGGCAGTAGCGTTGTCCAGCTTCCGCTGGGCATCACGGACCGGCCCCATAACGACGTCGTCGACCAGCGGCCGAAGTACGCCAAGTGCCAGAACTCCGGCAAGAACCATCGCCAGTACTTTTGTGCGTTGCTTATCGTCCATTCTATCTGCCTCAGGCTTTCTTCTGCTTCGCCGCTGATTCTTTCTTGGGCGTTGGAATGCTGACTTCCAGAATGAGTTCAGTGGGATAGTTGGGGTCTCGCGGATTCTGTTGAATCGGAGTCGCCGCCACTTCGTAGCCGGCATCCGTGAGTACTCGCATCAGATCTTCGACGTCGCGCGATGATTTGGCATATCCTTCGGCATCAAAAGAGGCAACGTAGTCACCCTTCCGCAGGCTGAATTTGAGCTCCCTGATGAAAACACGTTCCGTACTGCCCATGATCTCCTGAATTTGCTTCAGCTCATCCAGCCAGCTGATGTCTCGATCCATCCATTCCGTCAGACGTTCGTCCAGCAGAAGGTCGTTCTTGCCCAGCTTGTAGGCATCCTTCATATCAGCGGCTTCATCGGCCAGAGCTGTCGCTTCTTTATTCAGCGCAGAGACCTTATCGGTTCTCCATTTCCAGCCTCCAGCCAGCAGCAATACTGTGATACCGGCGATCAGAATAGTCTTGAGTCGCCCGTAATCTTTCCTTTCCGGAGTCTTTCTGGGATTTACAAGATCCACCGCGGCCACTGTCGCTGTCTGAGCATTGGCAATAGCCCCGACAACAGCCAGCATGTCGGAGGCTGCCAGCCCTTCTTCCAGGTTTCCGTTGACAAGAGCGCCGTCGGGATCAACACGAACAACTTCTGCGTCGTTCAGTCGTTTCGTGATCGAGTCGGGAACCTTTTCTGAAACGTCGGGACTGCCAACGACTGTCAGACGGCTGACGGTATATTCACCGATGTCTTCAGCGGCCGCGAGGCGAGCACGCGACACCTCCGCCCGCACAGCCTGCTCGATACCGTCCAGTGACGTCCACGAGGCACCGCTGTGCGAAAATGCAACGTGGTGCCCGGTCATGAAGATCATTTCGATGGAATCGGAACCGAGCGAAATAACAGCCTCCACGGCCTGGGCATCAATCTTCTTCGAAAGCAAACCCGCATTTGCAGCCGCTTCCGCAATGCCGAAGGAGCTGATGCGAATGCCAGCCACTTCAAGGCCTGCAACACCCAGAGCCTTGTGAACATCGTCAACATGTTTCTGAGGCAGCGTCACCAGGAGCACATCGCGAGTCGGGGCACCGGGAACAACGGGCTGAGGCACGAAGTCGAGACCAACGGATTCCACCGGCACAGTCAGGCGAGTGGCTGCCTGCATGCGCACCATTTCCGGAATTTCGTCGTCGGAAAGATTCGGCAGTTGAATACGATTAAACGTCACCTGGTGACGCGGAAATACGACAATCGCTTCGGTTGCGCTGATGTCGGCTGTGGAAAGTGCCGCCTTCAACTTTTCGCCCAGTTCAACGACTGTGGATACGCCTTCTTCACGGCTGACAGCAACCGACGCGCGCACCCGCACGGACGATCCGGACGTCGAACCGACAGCAGCGATCAGGCGGTCGCGGTCCCATTCGATGACAAGTGATTCAGCCATGATTTATTTCCTGAGCGGCGGGCAACTGTACTGGTATTTACTAAACACCGATGACCCCATCGTGGTGTCGGTGCTAACCAAACGCAATATCTGGTCCGGACTTATGACGATTGGAATCTGCGTTTCAGCAGCCTTGTAACGGAAAAACACACGCTTCGCATGCATCTTTGGTGCGCCTCACGTGAACGGGCCCGTGATTTCTGAATGGTAGGTCAATTTTGGTTGCGGCGACGCCGTATTGCGCCGATTGTCTGGAAGTTACCGGCCGGATTCTGTGGGTGTGAGCATATGTGGATGGTAACCGCGTCCCAGCGACGTCAGGTCACGAACGGACAGGATGCGAGGTGGGTACTCAGTGGCGTCAATCATCGCTTCAAGACGAGTGCTGGGGCCGCCAGCGTCGAAATGCCCAATGGCCTGAAAACGATAGACATCGCCACCTGTGGTGATGTATGGGCCAATAGTACGCAGGGTTTCCAGATCGACAAGTCCTTCTGCCAGAATCCACGCGGCCGTGTTACGGCTGGCTGAAATACCGGACGAAGAACTCTGCAGATCGATCGGTGGTCGTGCTCCGAGAATCGCATCCGGCAGATCCGCCGGAACATCAAGCCCCAATCCAGGGATCACTGTCAGAACTTCAAGTCGAGCCTGGTTGATGTTGATCCGACCTTCTATGTACGCGTCATCAGTCGTCGTCAGCATTCGCTCCAGATCCGGCAGCACGTTCAGTATTGTGTTGCTGTCTTCCGGCCACGGACTTTCAAATGCTCTGTCGACTCCGGTAAGCATTTTGGTTGGGTTGGAAGGACCGCCAATCAACTGATAGATCGAAGTGAATTGATACGTTGACACAACAGTCAGATCGATGTCATTTCGCGAGATCTGATCCTGAATACCGGACTCAGCCGCAGGTGTGCCGGGCGTCATGTATTCAGTACCCGCCAGACGCACGGCCACGATGAAGCTGGCGGCTTCTTCGCCAAATTCTTCTTCGATAGCATCGTACAGTTCCGTCATTTCGCCCATGTTGATGTTGATTTTCTCTTCCCCATCGGGCGTTGTATTTCGTTCACGACTTCTGGCAGTCAGATAGTCCTTCCAGCCAAGGTCCAGAATGCCGTCCGCATTATCGAGGGGCGGCGTCTGCTCGCCATCGTTTTCATTGGGGTCCAGAATTCCATTGTGGTTCGCATCCTCTCCGTAGAACAGATCCGGAGTGATCCCCTGGATCTTCAACAACTCGTCAATCGAATCCATGGGACCGTTCTTGCAGGGATAGGGAACGCTGAGACCTTCGTACTCGTTGGACTCCGCACCACCGGGTCGACGATCTTCATCAGAATCCAACCAGTCCAGAATGGCATCGATAATGTCATCCGTCATGTTCGGAATACTGGAGGTTGCCAGATACACCAGGCCCAGCTGTTCTTCTTCCGGCAATGCTGATTCCAGTGCGTCCAGCTCCAGCAGTCTGTTGATATTGAATTTGGCGTTCTCGTTACCCAGCCCGAAACGAATGTTACCCGTTGACGTGTTGGATTCGTCCGCTGCGATGATCGTGTAACGAACGCGTCCGCGATCCACGGAGGAATCCAGCAGCAATTGAGACCGAAAAACATCAGGATCGTTATACAAGTCAATTGTGTCGTCGTAGTCACGTTCCAGGATGCGGGTCGCCGCATATTCAATGGCGGATTCTGCGGCGGTTCGAACTGTTACGTCTCGACCACCCATAGCGGCCGCTTCGTGTTCCACCAGCATTGTGCCTGAATAATTGTATGCCGCCAGCGACAGCAGCACGATGGCGATGGTGACAACCGCCAGTACGAAACCACGGCGTTGCTGACCTGCACGTCCGGAAGCTCTGTTTGTAAATTCACGCTTCATATGGCGGTGTCCCCGACATAAGGCGTGGAAACGGGAATCGGCACAACCAGTCGGTGCACGGTATCCTGCAGTGCTCCCACAGTCTCCGCCAGATTTCGGTCGTCGTTTTCGCCCTGGACGACCGTTAGTGTCAGTTCAATAACGATGGCCTGCGGCATAGCATTTTGAGCGGTGCTGTCCCATTCCGTCAGATAGTCGACTCCATCAAAGTATTCAAACCTTAACGCGGCGACCTCGGGAGCCAGCAGTTCCGTGGCTGCCAGCTGCATATCCATGTCGCCCTGATTGATGGCCGTGCTGAGCCCAATCAGGTCGCCCTGCATGCGAGCCAGCCCTGTTGATGGCCCGGAAACGAGGGTCGCGTTCGAAGCCGCGAATTCTCCGCCCAGACTGCCGCCTCCTTCCTGTGCCATCAGGTAGCGAACGACCATCGCGTCACTGCTGCGATCACTTGGCAGCATTAATTCCTGAGCACTGATGTATGCCTGATCGCGGTGCGGACGACTGATGTACAGCACCAGATCCGTGTCGTTACCAAACAACCCATTCGTGTAGCTGGCCATGGCCGTGTCGGCATCAACGTCGTCCGTTTCGTCGTCTTCTTCGCCGGACGTGCTCAATTCGTCTTCGACAAACGTACATGACTGAATGTCACGAGCCATCTGACGCAGGACGGCTCGGGCAATCTGAGCACGCTCGATTTCGTCATAACTTTCTGTCGCTGTCGTCCAGTAAACGGACATCGCGGTATACAGCGCGGCCATCAGCAAAGTGGTCAACCCGACAGCCAGCAGAACCTCCAGAAGTGTGAAGCCATGCGCGCGGGCGGCAACGACTGCGGTGGACGCAGTGGAACGCGACCTGTTGAGCATGCGGTCAAACGAATGCCCCGCTCGATATCGTCCGCACGAGTTCATTCTGCGGCCTCCGCTTCTTCGGCGGCCATGGCGGCATCCAGAAACAGCTGTGGATCTCGCATCAATCGAACCAGGGTGAACGTCGAATTAGGCAGTTGTTCCGCGACGACGTGTTCCACCCGAACACTGATCAGCAGCAGACTGTCCCCCGGGCCTTCTTCAACTGTGACCGTATAACGCCAGTTTTCACTGTCTGCAAACGGCTGGTTCGATTCCGACGTCAACGGAGTGATGCCGGCAACGAGCTCACCCAGCAGACTTTCACACCGCAGGGCAGCTTCGGAATCCAGTCTTGCGCTCAACCGCGAATCATGTCCAACACGCATCACCTGCAGGATGGCAGTCAATGAGCCCATGAAAATCGCCGTGGCCAGCAGGACTTCCAGCAGCGTGACGCCGGAACGATCGGAGTCGATCGCCCGTCTGGCGGAGAACAACCCGCTCTTTGCCCGTTCACACTCAGTGCTCGTTAACAGCTTCATCAGTCTTCCTCCTGATAAACCTGCGACGTACGAGCGGTTCCGGTGATTCCGCGCAAGCCGATCTTTGACGTAAGCCCTTCCTCGTCAGACACGCGAAATACGAAGTCGTCGGCCATCCCGTCAAAACGAAACATGATTGGGCGGGACCATGTTTTGCGCGACAATTCGCTGCCGCCCAGTGACCCAAAGCGTTCGGCGTCCAGGGTTTCTGATTGTTCTTCGACACCTTCGTCAGCTCTCAGACGCATATCGTCGGACAGCTCATGCAACAGACGCACATACTCTTCGGTCGTTGTACTCTGGCTGCCGGAATCGTCAAGATTCAATTCGCTTTCGGATGGAAGCAGGACCATCGCCGGCCCATTTAGTTCGTATCGAAACTCATAGTCGATCCCGGTATCGATCGCAAACCGCCTGGCCTGGCCCAGCGTATCACGAACGCGGTCGGCCGCTTCAAAAACAGTACTCTCACGAATCATCGACATCAGCTGTGGTGCCGCCATGGCTGAGATCATGGCCAGAATGGAAAGTACAATCATCAACTCCATCAGCGAAAAGCCACCTGCGCGACACGTCTGATTGGAATGATGAATTCGTTTCATGGGTCGATCTGAATCATGGGAAGAGTCCCGGGCTCTATGAGAGACCGGGACTCCTGTTTATTCAGCAGAGGACCGAAATAATTTCCAGTCCCGTATGTTGTCAGTGATCGAACGAACATTGAGTGCCACTGGCTTGGCCAGTGTTGTGTCAGCCGCACGGCACTGACGGAGCCACTGGCAGACACCAATTCCGGACTGCCCTATTCCCTATTGCTACTCAGTATCACGTCGCAGATTGCTGATGTCGTCGGTGGAATTGCTGCCGCCGCCGTCTTCTCCGTCGGGGCCAAAAGACCAGATCCTTGGCTTCAGATCTGAGTTGGAATCGTACGAGTACTGGAATTCATTATTCCATGCGTCACGAGGAATTTCTTCCAGCAGAGGCTGTTGCTGCTGCCCCAGACTATCTTCCCATTGCTCTGTCAAAGTGCGAATGGCTTCCGGACCGCTTGTTGCGTCAAAGACGCCATTATTCTTGACAGCCTTTCGCTTGAAGGCATCTTCAATCGTGCGAATGGTCGCTCGAGTGGTCTGAATGTTCGCGTCCTGCTGGCTGCTGAGCAGATTGGGGGCCACCATAGCGGCGATGGCAACAATAATGGCCAGCACAATCAGCAGCTCAAGCAGCGTAAAACCGGAACGCCGGCTGGATGGTTGGCGTCTTTGCATAGTCTTCATTTTCTAGTGTCCTTTTTGATCGAACCGAGCCTTCCGGGCCCTGGTTGTTTGTGGAAATTGTGTATGAGCCGTCAGGTGGCTGCAGTACTGGATTATTTGTAAACGTTACGTGTAGGCCTGGATGTCACGGACTTTGCCATGGTTTTGTGAACGTCAAGGCACCGATAGAGCCAGTGACAATCATCAAAGCTCTCTTTCAGATGATGTACTCCTATTAACCCCGGACAGCGTAATTCCTGTTCGAGCAAAACAGTATTTTATTGAATGCTATTGAGATTTCCTGCTCGATCTGCCCCATCAGCGAACGCTGGACATGTTCAGAATCGGCAGCAGCAAAGCAGCGATCACGAACGTCACAACAGCCGCCATGATCAGTAACAGAAATGGCTCCAGCAGTCGCACGACGACGTCGATTTTGCGGCTGGTGTATTTCTCCAGATTGTCGGCGATACCGATCAGAACATTTTCCAGATTGTTCGCTTCTTCTCCAATGGAAATCATTTCCACGATTTCCTTTGAGAATTGTCCGCTGGCTCGCAACGGAATGGCAAGCGATTTGCCACCGGACACACTGTCGGCTGCATTTCCAATGGCTTCGCTTAGAACGACATTGCCACTGGCGTCCTTGGCAATCCGTAGCGACTGCAGAATAGGCACGCCGTTGCCCAGTAAGGTTCCCAGCATGCGACAGAAACGAGCAACAGCGAGATTTCGCACAATGGGTCCCAGCCCCGGGGCCTTCAGCTTCCACTGATCGATCTTGTCCTGAGCCTCTTTGGATTCTGAGACATAGTAGAACAAGCCGACAACTCCGCCGATCCCAGCGGGCAGGATGACGTACCACCATTTCTGCAGACTCTCACTGAACGACATCAGCGTGGTCGTGGCCCACGGCAGTTTGCCCTGCTCCTTCATCCGACCAAAGATCTGTGCGAACTCGGGAACGAACCAGACCAGCAGTACGGTGATGATGATGGAACCGACGCCCATCAGAAACAGCGGATAGACCATCGCTCCGGTGACTTTGCCTTTAAGCTCTTCCTGATGGTCATTGAAGGCGGCCACTCGTGCCAGCACATCTTCCAGAAAACCACCCTCTTCACCGGCCTTGACCATGCTTGCCGTGAGGCTGTTGAATGCCTTCGGATGCCGCCGCATGGCTTCATTCAGCCGAGTCCCGTCGGCTACCTGTTCACGGATGTCCTGCACCACAAACCGCAATGCCGCATGCGACGTCTGTTCTTCCAGCAACTGTAACGATCGCAGCAGTGGGACACCGGAACGCAGCAGGTCGGACAACTGGTTATAAAACGTCGTCAAATACCTGCCGGGAACGCGTCTGGATCCCGTGGCGACCTGACGTCGCGTCGCGTCGGACATTCCGACTTTGATCGGAAACAGACTCTGCGTCTGCAAAGCCACCAGCGCATCTTTTTCGCTGCCGGCAGTCAACGTACCCGTTACCTGCTTTCCTGAGAGCTCTCTGGCTGTGTAATCGAAATCCGGCATTATTCTGTTTCAGCGAACCAGCAGCCTGCTGCAGATTCTGTTCTTTGAACGACCTAAGAGTTGCTGCGACCATCAGCAGAAGCGGCAAACGTCTTCCAAACGTCCACTCGCATCGGCTCGCGGGTCACCGGGAATCAGCTGATAACGTCTCCGCGAGTAATTCTGATCACTTCAGCCACGCTGGTGACGCCTTCCATAACCCGCTCCCAGCCGCTGTCTCGCAGCGTTGTCATGCCGTTTGCGATCGCATGTTTGCGAATTTGTGTCGCGCTTTCGTTCTCTGCACACATTTCCTTTAAGACGGGATCTGTTGTCAGCAGCTCAAAAACACCAGTTCGTCCGGCATAGCCCGAGTCGCTGCATTCGCGGCAACCGACGGGTTCGTAGATGAACTCCGGACGATCTTCGGGGAAGTCTGCGGGCAGATCCAGCGAAGCGGTGGCAACCTGACGTTTGCAGTCCGGACACAATCGACGCACCAGTCGCTGAGCCAGAACACCTTCCACAGTGCTGGCCACGAGGTACGGTTCGACACCCATGTCCACCAACCGTGTAAAAGCGCTGGGAGCATCATTGGTATGCAACGTACTGAACACGACATGCCCCGTCAGCGATGCCTGAATGGCTGCCTGGCCGGTTTCGCCATCGCGAATTTCCCCAATCAATACAATGTCCGGGTCGTGTCGCAGAATGCTGCGAAGTCCGGCGGCAAACGTCAGTCCGATCCGGCCGTGAACCTGGATCTGACTGATCCCGTCCATTTGATATTCCACCGGATCTTCGACGGTGATGATCTTTGAATGAGGTGTTTTGATCTCATTCAGCGCGCTATACAGCGTTGTGGATTTACCGCTACCAGTGGGACCGGTCACCAGAATGATTCCGTGAGGCAAAGAAATCAGTTCTCGAAAGCGTTTGATGATCGTCGGCGGCATACCGACGTTCTTCAGGTTGAAGGTCATTTTGTCTTTGTCAAGCAGACGCATGACCACGCCTTCTCCGTGTGACATCGGAATGATGGACACACGCACGTCGACTTCCCGCCCCGACACCCGCAGTTTGATACGACCGTCCTGGGGCAGTCGCTTTTCCGCAATGTTCAGGTGCGACATAATTTTGAGTCGTGTCACGATGGCCGAATAGAAATGGTTAATCTCAACCGGCACAGACTGGATCCGCAGCATTCCGTCGATGCGGTACCGCACACGCAGGCCATTTTCCTGAGGTTCGATATGAACGTCACTGGTCTGCATCTTGACGGCTTCAATCAGCAGTTCGTTCACCAGTCGGATGACCGAGGGTGCCTGAGCTCCTTCGGCCAGCTCACCATAGTCCTCCTCTATGTCTTCAAGAAGTTCAATCCCTTCTTCGTCGCGCTGACGCACCAGTTCGTTGATCGTATCCCCACCGACGCCCAGCAGTTCGCGAATTCGAACGCCAAGTTCATTGCGTCGAGTCAGAACAGGTTCCAAACGCAGGCCACTGACAGTTCCCAGTTCATCGATGCCTTCCAGATTCAGAGGGTCATCGGTAGCCACAACCACATGTCCGTTTTGACGGAAAAGCGGCAACAGCGAATGCCTGTAGATCGCCGATGTCGGAAACTGGTTAAGCAGCTCGACGTCAATTTCGACGTCCTTAAGGTCGACATACTGCATCCCGAATTCGTCGGCCAGCAGCTTCAGCACGGCGTCTTCGGTCACTAATCCCATCTTGATGAGAGTCTGGTCGATACGATCATCATCCTGTTCACTCTTCGCCAGCTCCAGCTGCTCCGAAGTGATAAGGCCTTCATCAACAAATAGTTGTCCGAGTTCCATAGTTTCGACTTAAGTTCGCAGTTTCGTGCACATTCGTCTGTCGCTCGCGTGCCGGTTTTCACGCACAAGCTACGGTATTGGTGTCCACCCGCTCGAACGCCGGTTTGAACGACGTTTGGCACGTGCCAGCACTATCGCCCCCCTCGCCCGCCTCCACGTGTGGTGCCCGGCGAGCCGCCACCGAATCCACCTCGGCCGCCGCCTGGGTTCGCACCAAATCCACCTCGACCACTGCTTGGCCGGCCACCACCGCCGCGGATTCGCTCCTGAATCGCCCTGTTGATCGCCTCCTGCTGCGGATTACTGCCAGGACTCGACTGACCAGGTGCCCCGGAAGTACCTGACCCGGACGATGGCTGTCTAGTCGAGGAAGCTGTGACGGAAACACGTGGCAGAAGATTTGTCAGCACTTGCTGAATCAAAATTGGATCAGCGTTTTTCAATTGAATGGGACGAACCATGCGATTGGCAGCTCGAGCGTTTTCATCCAGACCACGAACGACAAATTCGACTTCTTCAAACAATGCCTGACTGCTGCTGATCAGAAGCGTGCTCGTTTGTGCGTCAACCCCCAGAGTCATGCGAACCTGACCGGCCTCGTTGTTCCCGCCTCGTCCACCTCCGCCACCCCCAAACACCGCAGCCAGAGGATTCTGTTGCTGCTGGCGGTTCTGCCCCTGGGCCTCAAGATACGGCTTGAACACGTCCTGAACCAGCGCCGCCACATCATTGACATCCGCGTGTTCGACCATGATTGCCCGCGGTTGCATTTCTTTCAGTGAATCCGGCACGTCATTGGAATCCAGAACTTTCAGAAAGGCCAGAGCATCCTTCACCATCATTTGAGGTCCGGAAATGAACAGTGAGTTGGTCCGAAGATCCGGAATGATTTTCATTGATGTGGAACTGGCTCCAAGGCCACTGAGTCCCGTCATATCCATCAGGCTGTTACCCATCGACGAAAAACTGCTGCCCAGACTTCCCAGCATACTACCGCTGACAGAACTGGAGCTGGACGCCACTGAACTGCTGGGAAAAAACTGCGACAGCATGTCAGCGGCTTCTGTCGCATCTGCAGACTCAAGGTACACAACCGTCCATTCCGGCTTGAACGGGATCGACTGCTGCAATTCATCCAGCAGGTCCTCCATACGGTCCAGCTGCGCTTCATCTCGAGATGACAAAATCAGTTCGTCACCGTAAACGATGATGTCAACACCATCATAATTGCGGGCCTGCCCGGCACCCTGAAGTTCACCACGAGACGGAGGCTGTGGCTCTTCGGCTGAGGTGGCGAATGGTGCCCGGACCGGAATAAATCGCTCTGCGGGGTGAGAAGAAGCCTTCGACTCTCGGCCGCTCTGCGCCGAATAAGTCGGCTGCTTACCGCGCCAACGGCTGTCCGAAATCATCCTCCGGCGTGATACAGACGGTCGCTGAGACAGCGGAGCCGCAGCGGGCTCGTTTTGCGGCCTCCGCGCCTCCGGGACGCGCTCCGGCTCTTCACCAAATTCTCCTGTGCTGGTCCGCCGACTGCGAATCGGCCCCTGCTCCTGTGGAACAACGATATTGATCTTCGTTTCTTCCTGAGCTTCCCAGGCCTGCTGCAGAATCTTGATAAAGTCGTCGGGGTTGCGGCCCTGCATGGAAAATCGTCGTACCGTTCCACCATCACTTCGCTGCCGTATACCTGTACCATCCTCCCCCAGGTCGGCCAGCACCTGCTTGATTTGAGTAATGTGTTCAATGCTTCCGCGAACGATTAACCGACGACCGTACAGGTCTGTTTCAATGGTCGGCGCGTCATCACCGTCACCCAAAAACAGAGAACGCAGCGTGGCGGCCGCTGACAGCGGATCCATCTGAGCCAGCGGAATCACGGACACAGATCCACTGTTGCCGGCTCCGTCAAGTTGACGAATCAACGCTGCCACCTCCTGGTGCTGGCGTTCGGTGGCCATGATGTGAATTCGTCCGGTGCGACGATCTTCGTTAACGACCTGCACACCGGGAACATTCATCGCCGTCAGTGTTTTGGTAACTTCGCCGGCATCAGCGGACTTCACCTGATAGACCTCAAGGTACGTCCCCTTGCGCCCTCTCGCCAGCGGACTTCCATCAGGAGTTTCATTGACATCCAGCGTTTCGATAATCGTCGCCACCAGTTCATGCTGCTTGGCCGTGCCCGTTACCAGCAGGCTGTTCAATCGCAGGTCCGCCGCCACCTGAATCTCAGACTCCTCTTTAGCAGCGGGCGCAGGAGGCGTCTGACCGCGACTGCGATTAAACGCCTGGGTGCGTGCCTGAGCGCGAGCCCGCTCTTCTGCGCTGACACTGACATTGGCCACGTTTTGTCGCATGCCAAACTGAGTCATTACGGCAATCTCCGCCTCCTCAGCATCCATGTGCCGCAGGTGGTAGGCTGTAAAGATCAGAGCATCAGGCTTTGACTTGGACATAGCGGCCGTCAGCAATCCGTGGATTCGACGCAGATTAGCTCCAATGTCGGTGACGATCATGATCTCTGATTCGGTCAGGGCAATCAGACTGCCGTGGGGCCCCAGCAGGGCTTCGACTTCCTGAGCCGCTCGACCAGCGTCCAGCCCATCCACGGCAATCGTGACGTTGACCAGTTCGTTGTCGCCCACCACCATCTCGTCACCGATCTTCAGAAGTTCTTCTGCATTTACGTCCGGAATCAGGCTGGGATAAATATCATTGTCCGTATTGAGTACGATCAGAAAATTGTCCTTCTGAACCATGGCAAACCCCTTACGCAGCAGGTATCCATTCATCACATCCAGTGCCTGTTTCGCGTTGTAGGTATTGTCATCAATATGACTGAACGTACCAGGTGGCACCTGATTCAGGTCCAGGGTCAGGTCAGCACCGTCAGCAAACATCTGCAACACCTGATCCCACGGGGCATAGCGAAAGTTGAACGTGAATTCTTCAACCATTCGTCGTTCTCCGGGTACGACGCTGCCACCAAAACTAGCCACGGCGTCCACACCAGGCGGAGGCTCATCCATTGGGCCCAGCGGCACGTCGCCCTGCGGAGTCGTCCCGGCTGCCGGTTCAGATCGTTCAGCGACAGACTCTTCCTGCGGCTTCGGTGCCTGAGACAATTCCTTTTCAAACCGTGACTTTTGCTCCGCAGTCAGGACGGCCGTATACTTCGCTCGCCATTGTTCGTTGAACTTATCCCGTTCTTCGTCAGTCGCATCAAAACCCAGAGCGCGTGAGGCGGTCCGTTGAGCGCTGCTGAGTTCGGCAATCTTCTTGACCTGCTCTTCGCTGAGACCATAGTCTTTTGCCAAAGCGTCGTTGGCCAGACCCCGCGGACCGGCATTTGTCAGATACAACCCTCGCAGTGACTTTCGCTGCGAATCCTGCAGGACCGTCAGCGCGTTGTCCTGAAATACGGTTCGGGCCTTGACGATTTCCTGAGCAAACTCTTCACGGATCTTCGTCTTTTCCTCGTCCGTGTCTGCAGCTTCGAGCTTCTTTCGGTTTTCCTCAAACTGCTCGCGAGTCGTCTGAGATGACGCCTGCAATTCCTGCAATTTCTTTGACTGTTCCTCCGACAGACCAAGTTCCTGATGAACTTCTTCACGCCGCAGTAAATCAGTTTCTGAACCGCCCCGACTACGCTGCGCGGACGCCTCTGAACCGAGTGCAAGAAGGATCCCCAGAATGACCAGACTGCGAGTTATTTTGAGATCAAACATAGCCATCAAGTAAACCTTGAGGTTGTGGCAGGCGCGTAAAATCGAAGAAGACTGTCCAACAGGCGGAACCCCGTCGAAACCGGCAAAGAGTCTGTATAGTTTACAGAATCGACGCAGAATCCGACTATTCTTCGGCGTGAGTAGGGTGATGCAAGTGAATTGGGAAATCTGCGGCGAAGTTGACGGTTGTAGCAAATGGCAAGCGTGGGCAACCGCTATCACGCGACCAACTATGTCCCGCAAATCCGCACGGCCCTCTGTTTTGCTGTCGAAATTATTGCTGTTTTCTGCAGAGCGTCCGATACTCAAAATCAGTGTGAGGGTTTAATAAATAGCAGCCTGCACTAATCGAATATCATGGCTAAGAAGCTCGGCTGCCCTTGCAAAACCTTAAGTCGCTTGCAC
>JACLAC010003237.1_pt1 | contig 26710 bp, 22 predicted proteins | sample 8027881 | NCBI WGS metagenome assembly JACLAC01 (sample SAMN15725517, study PRJNA655200) | protist metagenome | isolation source: fluorescence activated cell sorting (FACS) single amplified genomes of... | place: Spain: Blaines Bay Microbial Observatory, Mediterranean Sea | collected 2016-01-19 | reverse complement strand
TTGACACAAGTGCTTCTCGCCGTTGTGGCAAACAAGCCCTTGATCAATACATCAGGTGCGTAGACGCGTATTCTCAAGAAGCTGATGTTCATGCTGCTTGTTCTGTTCATCGGTGTGCCAGCTGTTGTCTGGATTAGCACCTTCGCGTCGATGGACCGGGCGCTCGGCCAGCGGGCCTGGGCGCTTACACAATAAATCCGTTGATTATCGATGTGATTGCGATTGCCGCCGCTTACGCGCTCGGCTTGTAACCGGCAAAAAACCTAAAAAAAAGCGCAACCACAACCGTCCTGTCTCAAACCATCCCGGTCCAAATGAACCGGAACTGCGTGATCCAAATCCACCGACCCGGCTATCCTCGACAAGATTTTCTCTCACGTCCGCCAGTCGCGCGCCACCGGCCTCGGGTTAATCTAACCCGATACCACCGGGTGTTTGCTCCAAACAGCACAAACATCGCAACGCATGGAAGATGCGCAGGACCCCCTCGCGCCGGTTTCCACGGGTGCAAGAGATTCGTCTAACGCAAGACCCGCACTTCACCACCGCGTGCGTGCGAAGATTGCACCTAAACCGCCCATCCTTTCACGTCATGCCCAGACAGAATCAACCCAGATCGATACGTACATATTACTGCCAGAGCAGCTTTAATCATTCCTATCCTTACGAGAATACTGCTGCATAAGAACGACAACACTAACGGTAATGTCTGAAAAATGTTTGCGATCGTTAATCGCAGACTCAATAACGAGTTCTTAAATAATTTGGAAGGCGGACTAAATCCCGCGATCAGTTCTCAGTTAGCGCTCCGTAGCATGCAGGAAGGAAATCGGGCGCAGTAGCGTCAGCGTAAATCACCATACTAGTTGTTCACCCCCAATTTGCTCTGGCTTGTTTGCTAAGCTCTTCGCGGAAATCTGGGTGTGCAATCTGTATTAACGCTTCAGCCCGTTGGCGATGGTTTTTGTCTAGCAAGCGTGCAATGCCGTATTCGGTGATGACGGTGTCGGCTAGATAACGCGGGATTGTAATTAGCGTGCCCGCTTCATGTTTTGCCACAATTTTTGAGACTGCCCCGCCGAGCGCGGTTGAACGTAACATGGTCACAGCACGGCCATCCGGGCAAAACGTCGCACCCATGTGATTGTCGGGTTGACCACCGGTACCATTGACCATCATGCCGCCGTAGCGATCTTCGCTTGAGATCTGGCCAATCAAGTCGACTGCGATAGCACTATTGATAGAAGTCATCTGCCGGTTTTGGGCGATCAGCATGGGGTTTAGTAAATAGGATGGGGCGTGCAACTCAAAAGCAGGGTTGTCGCGGATAATTTCCATATCGATGGCATCGCAACCCGACCACGCGACGGCCACACTGGAACCTTTGTGAATGCTCTTCTTCGAATTGTTCAAGATGCCTCGTTCCCAGAGTTGGGCAAGACCAGGGGATCCTAGCTCTGTATGTAGCCCTAGGTCTTTAGCATCATCAAATGCGCCGGCTTTAAACATTAGCGAGCTTGGTTGACCGATGCCCACTTGAATGGTGTCGCCATCGCGGATTAACTCTCTTAGATAATCGGCGATTTTCTGCGCCGCTGGATCAATGACCAGATTAAGCTGTTTCTCTAGTGCGCCGGGATCCATTGTATGGAATGAGTCTGCTATAGGTGCTAGCAGTTCTGGCAATACAACCCGGCTAATCTCAATCAACCTTGCTTTGTTTTCTTCTGGTGCTTCATTTTCAACACGAGTACGAATCGTTTCAACATCAACGGGCGGTGGGATCACACCCTCTACAAATGCAGTGAATTCGCTGGGGTGTGCCCACACGTCTCCATGCACGAGCGCCATATGAGGGTTTACAAAAGCGATCGTTTTTTTGCAGCGTTTGAGATAGGACTTGCGAAGCCATTGCGCCGCGCCGAACTGTACAAATCCCGCTGCGTTCGGCGCACTGCAAACAACCACGTTTACATCCGGCATGCGTGCCTCTTCGCGGCCACTGTCAAAAGCCTTCATGCCTAGCATAAACGTGTTGGGCAAATAGGTAGATCGTTGTGTGTCGTGACTTGATCGTGAAGGTTCGCCAATAAAAAGCTCAATTTCTCGTTCGCCAGCGTCTCGCTCGCTGTCAAAAAACGGCAGGTAACCAGGGCCGAGCATCCGCATGTCCACCGAGCCGAGTTCTCGAATTCGTGCATCCAGTAATGTAGCGACGGGTACGGGTGTTGCTACATTCAGGTAGACCAGGTGGTTACTTTCGATTAGTGCTAGTGCTTGTTCTGGATTCATCAAGCGATCGTGATATGCGTTAAGAGCGGTCATTGTTCTCACTTCGTTTTTGTATCATCTGGGCTGAGTATATGACGGACATGTGATCGTATCACCATAGGGCACACGTGATTTGAGAGTTGCTGAGTTTCAATCACAAATACCACGGAGGAATTGGGGCGGTAACTGTGGCCAGATATCGATCATTCGTGTCGAATTTAACGTTGCAAACAGCAAGTTGCGCGCACGGCTCGTGCCCGGCAGGCCGCGCAAGCCTAACTCTTCCAACCCATCGAACCGTCCGAATCAGAGCTAACCTAGCGAAACCTCTCGACTGACTTGGGGTCCAGCGCCTTAAACGCGCGTTCGAATTCGACGTGTCCATCTGCACCCTGTGTGGCGGCAACTTGCGCGTCATCGCACGCGCTTTAGCGCGCCAGCACCGACCCCGCCATCATCGACAAGATCCTCTCCCAAATCCGCCAGTCCCGCGCCCCATCGATACAGGCGCATGAGCGCACTACCTTGGCGGCTTCAGCTCGATACACAAACCGCAGCGCATAGAGACAGCACGGGGCTTGTCCGCTTCAAAGTTACGCATGCAGGACAAACGCCCACCTGATATCGGCGAAGCACCAACCTTTGCGCATGCCTACTTTGCCTACGCCTATGACCACAGAATCTGGCTGGCCTCTTTTCCAACGAACATCGAGGAACAGTAATACTCCCATCTCGCAGTCAAAAGAGCGGCATTTTTGGGCTATCTTTCACATGAACAATTGGAATATTTTCCGCCACTGCCATGGCTGAGCAAAATAAGAGGAAACGCTTCGCTAGCCTCGCTGGTCTTAAGGAGCCAGATTTCATACGGGATTGAGCGACGCCTGCTTTAGTCATCAATATGTCCCAAATTATTGTCGGGCACAGAGCAAGATGTCACTAGTAGTACTAATAGCGTATAGCGCTTTAACATTGTTTTAGATTCTCTCTAAACCAATCAAATCAGGGTAACTGGAGGGGCTTTATGCGCCTTTTAGGTCTTTTGCGAAACTCCCGTTAAAGCGTATGTTGTCTGCGGCTATTCCGGCCGCCACTAATTCTATACCGCCGGCGCGGATCATCCATTCCAGACGATGGTCACGGTATTCCCGTTTGAAACCGTTTTCGATCGCGGCACGCATCACCTGCGGGTCTAGTTCGGCAGCCTGTGCTGCTGCGGTGACTAACGCCACGTCATCCCGCGCATTGACTCGTGTAAACCAGTCGGCCAACGGAGAGTTCGGTTCCGGAACAATGTCAAAGCGGCCGGCACCGTTAACAAACGGAACCACGCACATATCACCCCACCCATATTCTGCGCCATTGAACCAGTTTGCCCCGTCTAAACGGGGCCCCAGCCATTTGTACCAACCTTGGATCTGCTTCCTGGCGAAGGCGCACATGCGGTCCGCTTCGTCGCCAGCGGCGCGACCAAAGATGCGCACCTCACCCAACCCCCAGGTATTACCCTCGAAATGCGTGTCCATGGCATCTTCAATGAGCCGAATGTGCGCACGCTCTGCGGGATTGGTCGGCAGCATTGGCGGTGATGGCCAGACTTCGTCGATATATGCGCCTATGACGGCCGAATCGTAGAGATTAATCTCGCCATGGCGCAGCACAGGAACCTCGCCGCGTGGGCTGGCAGCAGTAAAACTTCCGACGTCAGTACCAACTGACGGTTGTTCCACCTCGAAGGGAATACCTTTGAATAGGAGCGCAAGTTTCACTTTCTGCGCGTAAGGTGACAGGGGATGCTCCAAAACAGTGATGGTCATATAGGGCTCTCGAGAAAAACGTTCGTGGCACGCTTGATGCTACAGTGTAACTAGTTGTCGCCCAAATCGAGTCTCCGATCCTGGTCGAAAGCTCCCAAATACGGCCAGCAGAGTTGCGACATACCGATGACAACCCAGGAAGACTGACCGGTTTTATCTTCGCGTTTACCCAGATAGCTATTGCCAAAAAACACAATAGCGACCAGGAGCAAGAACAACGCCACCTCATATGGCTCACGCAAATAAAGCCGCTTACCAAAATAGGGAGACCGGTCCCATTACTGTCAAAAGCGCCAGACCATAATTCCTATTTCGCACCGGTGACAATCCTTGCGTTGTCTGTAAGAGATGCTAGGATCGTCCTAAGATCCCTTCTGGAGGACGGCCGATATTCGTGGACGCTGAATTAGGTGGGAGTTTAGGGCTTTTGGCCCTCTATGGCTTCATCGCGCTGGCATTCTCATTTTTCTGTTCCATCGCTGAGGCTGTGCTCCTCAGCGTGTCACCGACGTATATATCGACGCTCGAGGATCAGGGTGAACGTTCTGGCCTGATACTCCACAAGTTGAAGTCCGCGATAGACCGTCCGTTGGCGGCTATCCTGACTCTGAATACAATTGCCCACACTGCTGGTGCTGTTGGGGTTGGAGCCGAAGCAGCGGCTTTGTGGGGGAGCGCCGCGGTAGGGATTGCATCGGGCGTAATGACACTGGCTATTCTCGTAATCTCCGAGATAATTCCCAAAACCATTGGCGCTACTCACTGGCGGGCTTTAGCCCCTTCGATGGCCTACATGTTGCCCCCGTTGATTCGTGTGCTGATCCCGTTCGTCTGGCTATCAGAGTACATCACCCGGGCTATTGGTGGTCAACGGCAGCTACACGTGGTGACTCAGGAAGAAGTCGCGGCCATGGCTGGCCTGAGTTCTGCGAGTGGCGAGATGCCAGATGAGGCGACGCGAATGGTCAGAAATATCGTGACGCTTGAATCGAAGACCGCAAACGACATCATGACGCCACGAACTGTGCTTATTGCGTTCCCACAGGAGCTAACGGTCGCGCAACTGCTCGCCGACCATTCCAATCTGCCAGTCTCGCGCATTCCAATCTACGATGGCAACATAGACAAGGTCACAGGTTTTGTTCTCAAGTCAGACATATTGATGGCAGAAGCGCAGGACCGGCATGAAACAAAGCTGGCGGAGTTGCGCCGTGATTTGAAGGCAGTCCCTTCGTCCACGTCGCTGTCAGAGTTGTTTCGAACACTCTTAAGAGAACATCAACACCTAGTTCTGGTGGTGGATAATTTCGGTGGCACTGACGGAGTCGTTAGTGGAGAGGATCTTATCGAGACCATTCTGGGATTGGAGATAGTCGATGAGGCAGATGTTGCTGATGATATGCAGCGCCTGGCCCGAAAGCAGTGGGAGCATAGATCGAAGTCGCTGGACGTGCAGAAAAATTCCGGAACTCGAAGAACTACACAAAACTCTGCAAACGAGAATTAGGCGACGTTACCGCTTTCTGACGGTTAAAACCACAGCAGCGCATTTCTCCCTGAGCCAACAGAAAATTAGGTTGGCTAATCGTCCATCGCAAGTCAGCCAATAACCACAAACAACTTGGTAGCGTTTAACCACTGCTGTCATACGGCTACACGCTCTAACCTGCTGGCTAAGGTGCTCAAGAATCTGTCATTCTTCAATGCCTGAGTTCTCCATTACTACACCAGTCGGCGCCAGCATCCAGCAAATATCGGGTGGCCTATGCAATGGCCAAGGGCAAAAAGGCTACTGGCGGTTGATGCTGCGCAAAAAGGTGGTGGCGGTGTCCTCCTCCTTGACGCCGACGGTGTCGATGTTGTTAATGGCATCGAAGGGCGGAGAGCTTGCTGCTATCTAGACCTAAGCGGGAGAAGTAGTTACCACTTGTAGCTTTTAATATTGACGGATGCTTCGATGGCTTGTTGACAGTACTTGCTTGGTGATCGTCCGGAAAGTGCCTCGTGCGTGCGCTGATTGTTGCAGTAATCTTTGAATTCGACCGGTTTTCGTTCCAGATCCAGTGAGTTACAGAACGGTACATGATCAAGATACTCACGCCGGATAGTGCCTATCACTCTTTCAAAGAACGGATGTGACATGGGGGCTGTAGAGCTGTAAAACCCAACGTTTATAGAGCTTCAACAGCTTTACGAGATCTACAGTTAATTCAGTTTTCATAGATTTACAGTATTTACAGTTCTATACCCTTGGTAAAACGGCGTAGTTGTGTCCGCGGGTTCGGCGTTGCCATCTATGCCTTCGTACGCGTCTTCAGCACTTTTCGCACCTTTGCATTCGTTTCGCCTATAAATTCGACGGCACGCTTGCTTTACGGCTTTGATCATTGTCACTGGCCTTTGCCGCCGATCAGGCGCTACCGATCGTGTTAGCGTCAGCATTCTTCATATGAATTCTGCACGTCTTTGGGATGGGGCCAGATGCAAATCTAAAACTGCTGTAAGTAGGAATGGTCGGCACGTTTTTGGGTCGAGGTGCGGCCGGAAGATACGGGCTCGTTCTAGGTCTAACCGGATCGAAATCAGTCGAGCCTAGCTAAACGTAGACTTTCCCTAACTGGTCGGGTCGACAGTCGCATCCGCTGCTGAGAATCGATAACCAACGCCTCGCACTGTCCGCAGACAGCGGTGCATTTGGGAGGGTTTGAGCATCTTGCGTAATCGCAGGATGTGCACATCAACAGTGCGTTCCTCTACATAAACACTTCGACCCCAGACTCGATCTAGTAACTGGCTACGAGTGAATGCCTTGTCCGGATTGCGCACAAGCCAAGCGAGTAAGCGGAATTCAGTGGGTCCGAGATGGATGTTGTTGCCCTCTACTTCAACCGAGTGGTTTCCCAGATCAATCCGGAGTCGACCCGACACTAGGATATTATCGTCAGGTGCGCCGGTTCGACGAAGCAAGGCTTTTATTCGGGCGACTAGTTCTTTAGGTGAAAAAGGTTTAGTTAAATAATCATCAACTCCGGTATCGAAACCTCTGAGCTTGTCCGCTTCTTCGCTACGAGCAGTGAGCATGATCAACGGTAAGTGGTTCGCCAGTTCATCACGACGAACATAGCGCGCGAAATCTACACCACTCATACCAGGCAACATCCAATCGATTATGATGAGATCGGGTATGTGATTGTCGAGGCATCGAATGGCAACTTCGGCAGTGTCTGCTTCGACCACACTAAAACCAGCCCGGCCGATCGTGAAACACAAGAGATCGCGAATTTCAGGTTCGTCTTCAACGAGCAAAATAGAAGGTGCCGCCCCCTTCCTCGTCAATCCGCTGGTTTCTTTATCTTTCGTCAACATGCTTCGTCCGCGAGTTTCATAGTTTAGGCGATTTTCAATTTGCACAAGCTAGGGTCCATTCGTGACGAGATCAGCCAACCCAGGCGTCGGGTCTTTTCTAAGCGACGCTGTAATCAAGCTGTAACCGCGCTGTTCCATACAGCTGAAGAAAGGCCCTAACGGATCGGTACCAAGGCGCAAACCTTGTTGCGACACCGTCGTTTTACATTCGTTTTGGTCAAAGTCAAAGAGATACTCACCACCCATTGGGTGATACCAAGAAAATTCCGGCGACTGTGTATGACAGGCAGCCGTTGCCAAGCCTAACAGCACAATAATGATGCATTTCATGGCAGAAAGTCTGCCATCTTAAGATGACGCAAATATGACATTCAGTCGAAGGATGAAATAACCCAAAAATTGTCATATTTTCGTAACAATTGATCCCCGAGATTCGAATATATTGGTTTTATTGGGGCAAAGACAACCGTCTATAAGCATATTACCTGCCTTAATTCGGCAAATGGAGAACGAAAATGCTAAAAACTAACTTTCGATTCCTAAACAGAACGGTGGTGATCGCTACCACCGCACTTTTTGTGGGTGCCTGTGCAACGAATCCGGCACCAACTCATCGCTGGGCATCCACCGAAGATGCGGATGAAGCCCGTTACGCGGCTGACCACACCAAATGTCAGAAAGCAGCGCAGCTCTCCTCTGAACAACGCGAATTAGATGGTTCAAGCGCTGAATTTCAATCGTACAAGCAATGCATGAAAAACAGCGGTTACGTGCTAACAGCGTACAATCAGGAATAAGCGCGCACTGCGTGGGGTAGTTTCTGGAACGGTAGAAAAAGAAAAACCTAGCCAGCGAACATTCGGGCAACTCGCTGACTAGGGGGTAGTCGAATTGAGGTGAGCGTCTTTATTATCCTTTAGAGAGCCCACTTCAATTCAACGGCAAACGTGGTGCCCACGTCCTGCTCGATAACCGTGACGTTACCTGCAGAGCCTTTCTGATCGATTTCAAGCGACTGATCAAGAATATTCTGGAATTTCACTTTCATAGTCATGGTCTCCGTTGGATACCAGCTATAGACGAAATCTAACGAATGGAATGGCTGCTCGTACGCATCATCGTTGCCATCAATTCCAGCGAAGAAGATCCGCTCGCCAAACGCGTTGTACACCAAAGTACCGGCGTGTTTGGCATCCTGCGAATCCCAACCTAATTGAACGTTTGCAACCCACTCTGAGTGTTGAGTGATTCGACGACTGTCGTTACTAATGGAAGCTGCACCCGCAACTGCCCGATCTAGATCGATATTCGAATCACTAAACGTCGCGTTACCAGCGAGGTAGAACCCATCGGCCCAAGACCCAAGCACGTCGAGTGTCTTCAGCCATTCGATCTCGACGCCATAAATATCACCCACATCTCCATTCACGAAGGTGAATAGAATGTTGTCCTCACTCGCGCCGCCTTGAATGGTCTCTATAGGATTCTCAATCTCTTTATAGAATCCGGAAACCGTAAAGTTGTCACCACTAGCCCAAAACCATTCCGCACGTACGTCAAAGTTTGTAATGTCAGAAGGTCGCAAGCTTGCCCGCCCCTGCACACGCGCTTCGGTTAAAGGATCGATGTAAATCGATTCGGTAACTTCACGAATATCAGGTCGTGCGACAGTTTCACTCCAAGCAAGGCGCAGCTGGAACTCATCCGCCCAGAACCCAGGTAAGATATAGGTCAAAGCCAGAGATGGGTAATACTCATCAACGGCGATGATGCCGTCAGTAATTTGCTGCGAGGTTAAGCTGATCCGCGGAGAGCCAAATGCAAGGTAGTCGATTGGCACTGAGGTCTGTACGAAATCTTCATACCGTACGCCTGCAGAAACCCGCCAAGCTTCGTTTAACAACAAATCAAACTTAGCCCAAGTCGCATCCGTCAATTGCACAGCTGCATAGCTTTCCTCACCAAACTGACCAATATTCAAAGACAAAGCAATACCATTGTTTGGATCGCTAATGTTGCTATCGCTGAACACCTGGCTAGGGGTTCCAGAAGCAATACTAGAGAAAACCGCGTCTGTACTTCCGAGACCGAAGGTCAACTGGTTAAAGTCTCGTGTTTTCTTCACATAGTCGTAGCCGCCCGAAACGCTTAGATCCCAGCCATCTCCTATAAACGGTACAGTGACACTAAAGCCATTACTGTCGACGTTGTCCTCAAGTTCGGCGAAGGTGTACTTCATAGCGGTCAGGGTTGAGCGAATTCGAGAGTCCAACACCTGTCGTGTTGACGGGTCTAAGTTATCAAGCGACTCGGCACGTGTTTCGTTAGGTATATCTGTGATCGCTTTTGCCTCAGACCAGTACCAATCGTAGGTTGCACCCTGAAACGTACTCAACCAGCTTAACGACTCTGGCAATCTGTCCAGTGTCTCATCACCCAGCTCATGCTTCCCTGAAAGCTGGCCCAGCTCCAACTCACGTTGTTCGAATCGTGTTTGCGCAATCCGACCTTGGGAAGGAGAACTAGAATCGGCACAATCGTTAAATTGTCCCTGTGCACAAGTTAGAGACAATGAAGCTTCATCGTCCGTGCTCCGCACAAACATAGCGGTGCCGCCCACTTCATGTTCACCCAGATAGCTAATACCCGCATTCGCGGAACCAGTGATACTCGTAGTCCGAACGGTACGCGAGGTCTGGGATACGTCAGTATCCGGGTTAGAAAGCCGTCTGTTTATGCGGTTTTTGTTACGCCATTTATCGTCGTACGCACCCAGAATGAGAACACCGGCTTCCCAGTCAGGACCGACGTACCATCGATATCCAGCACTACCTTCAGCGCCAATATCCGCCGAAACATCCTTATCTTTAAGGTCAATATTTCTGTTCAGCGCAGTCCCAAGATCACGGCGGATTGTCTCTGCTTCATCAGTGGTATGTATCCCGCCATCCCGATTGAGCACGTTTAAGATGTTACCAGCAGAAAAATCACCTTCGTAAGTCTGTATAGCTTGGCTAAGTTGATTGGCCAACGCGCGTGTCCCATCATCATCCCCGTAGCGATCATCATCTCCACCACTGTAGGTGAATCCATCATCGCTACGCTGGTTGTTCAAGCCACTTTTAATGCCAAAACTCAGCACACGATCCTCGGGAATTCTTATGGTTCTAATATCAATGTTCCCGCCACCAAAAGCTGCAGGCAAATCGGGTGAGTAAGCTTTGCTGACAGTTAACGCGTCAACTATATCGGCCGGAAAAATATCCAAAGGGATAACGTTGCGGGTTAGATCCGGAGAGGGTACAGCAGCAGAGTTCACCCGGGTACTCGAGTAGCGTTCACCCAAGCCACGTACGTAGACAAACTTGTCTTGGACCAGCGTTAGACCAGGAATTCGCCGCAACGCGGCCGCCACGTCCGAATCACCGGTGCGACTAATCGCTTCCGCATCCAACATGTCAATCGGTATATCCGAGTCCATTCGCTCAGATACAACGTCAGTCACAGCAGATTTGAATCTGCCAATAACAACCACCTCTTCGATCGTGTCGTTGTCAGCTGATTCAGTCGCTTCCTCGGCAGCGATTGATGACGTTGGAACCAACGTCATCGCGCATACCAGACCCATACCACTGAGTAGAAGGTATCGTCTTAGTTTCATCTTTTTTCGCCTAGGGTAAGAAGTAGACTGTGCTATCTAGACCAAACGTCCAACCAGCTGTCCAATCATCGCCTGCGACAACCGCACCGACGTATTCGTCGCTGGTATCCATGTCACCATTGGTATCGACAGGCGTTACGACAATTGGATCACCCATCACATCTGTTAATGCAGTTGCTGTGTAGAACCCATCTAAGATGGTCACTGCAGGTGCAGTGTCAGCAACAATCGCATTACCAACATTGCCTGGGTAAGCCACACTACCGGTGTTTAGAACCCATAGATCAATGGTGTCGCCGTTCGGCAACGTATCTTTAGTAGCTTCGACACCAGCTAATAAACTCCCCGCGATTACCGATTCACCATCTTGTGCTGCTTGCCTGGTAGAAGAATCATCGATTTCAAACAGTTCGTTCCCTGTTTGCGATAACAAGTTCGTACCGTAGCCGTCGTAGACAATGCTGTTCAGAATAGTTGCTCTGGCGCCACGACGGATAACCACACCTTCAGAGTCACCATGGGTTGATGGAGGCTCATCAATGTTCGAAGGAATACATGTCATGTTAACGATGGTTGGATTGGTTATTGGTGTAAGACCCAAGTTGTCGCCATCGCCATCGCCTTCGATGCATCGATTACCGTCTGTCGGATTGTGAATAACTAGCGCTGGGCCAACGGTACCTACGTAGCCATCAGTGAAGTCAATTGAATCATCACGTACATATAGCGCGACAAGATTTTCAACATTAACTGCACCACCGAAGAACTCGACGCCGTCGTCGAATGTGCTATATACCTGAATATTCCTAACGGTTGTGCCGGAGCCTACCGCATTGAAAGAAATGCCATTAAGTTCATCTCCCGGTGCTGCTTCAAAACCAGTGTGTTTCACAACGACGTACTCGAGGCGCCCGGAACTTTCGGCGTTGTCATCACCACCAAAGTTGGATGGTTTGCCTTCCGAGAGTTGATGACAGTTGTCGTTAGTACGGGCGGCATCGTCACATTGTGAAGTGATTCCGTTACCGTTAATGACCACACCACCCCAGAGAGAAACGTCAAACTGATCTGCAGTACCCGTAACCGCATCGGAGAAGCCCGTGATCGTGATTGGACGACTGGGTGATCCTACCGCGACGATCTGAGATCCACGGTTAACCAACAAGTAATCATCGTCAGCAAACGCAAGTGTCACGCCTGCTTCGACCGTAAGCACAGGACCCGTGCCGCCTGCTGGCGCTGCTCCAGCGCTTACATTTGTACCCACTTGCAAGACATCGTTGAAGATATGCGCGCCGGTGATGAATGGAATAATCACATCCTGGGTGAGCGGGTTTGCTTCGCCAACGAATGCCGAATCATAAGTACAGTTCGTACCATCAAATGATCCTTCTCTCGTTGTCGTGCCGCCGGTGATTGTGTATGACGCACACGGATTGTTTGATCCGCCGCCAGTGGAAACGCTGTTGTCTGTGCTGGAAGAGTTATCGTTTGCGTTGATGTTGACATCGCTACCACCACCTCCACAGCTGGCAATACCAAAAATAACAACGCCCGCAATGCTAATGGAACGTATAAGACTCATAATGTCCGATCCCCAATAAGTAAACTTTACTGTTTATATAGTTCACCGATTCAGCCCCATGCCAAATCAGATGAGCGGGATCGTAGCCACCCTTCGTGACATAAAAATGACATTTTCTATTTTTTGTGGTTTGCACCTTACTTATTTCGTTAGCAGGCTATTGTCACAATTATGTCATCTTCCGGCTCTAAGCTATTCGACTGGTCATCTAGGTCAGACGGTACGATGGGATATCGAGTCCTACTAAAGCAGTACATGAAGCAGCTTCGTGAGATAGAAGGCACAGATTTCGTGGAACAGTTTGCTAAGCGGCGAACCATGTCTAAAAGAGATCTCGGCGAGCTACGCTCATTGGCCGCAGAACTAACGCGCGAGCAGCTGGAAGAAGGTCTCACCGAGCAACAAAAATAGGCACACACAACACCTAAACATGTTTTGTAGCCTCGCTGTAAAACCACCCTGCCCAGATACCTCTCGCGTAGTTATTTACGTAGGAAAGCCAGGTGCAATTGGTTGCGTGGTGGATAGCTTCAGATATGGGTCGGCTGCATGGCAAAACAGCGACCAACTAGTCCCTCCCCAAGGCTGGGTTAAGCGATAGAGACTTTCACTAAGCAAAAGCCCCTACCATCCAGGGGCTTTTGCTATGCCTATCTACCCTGAACGTCGAGCAAAAAACGACCAAAATAAAAATGTGCCACCTAGGTCAATTATGAACAAGTGATCACCTCAGTTTCACATTAGACAGAAAGGACAAACAAACGGTTTTTTCGTGGCAATGGGCAAGTATCGAAATGTCTGTCGTTCGCGAGTTGAGATGGATCCGATGCTGATGAACCCGCCTGAGAAAGAGTTGCTAGCCACAAGTTGGTGCGAGGGGAGTTGAAACCGTGAATCCAGGCTAGCCGTTGTGCAGCAGGACGCTGGCGAGCGTCAGGCGGTCGTTTCGAGAAGAGTCTGTCCTGCTTTGCTGAGGGAGAGGTCCAGCGGCGACACACGCGGCACGCAGGTTTTGGCGACACCTATTTTCTGGACGAAGTGTTCGCAAAGATTGGAGTCATACAACATTACCTTTGGCGCGCTGTTGATCAAGATAGCGAGGTCGTGGACGTGTAATTGCAAACCCGAAGAGATGCCAAGGCAGCATAGCGTTTTTTCCAACGATTCTTGGACAGTCACGCTGCCGTCTACAATCTATTCAATCTCCACCGACATTCGCTTTGTAGACAAACCTTCAAGCTGTTTCGACTTCGATCACTTGCGACTTGGGATACCACTATGAAGCCTTAGGTAAAATGTTAGATTTCCTATACTCAACATAAATTATTTACTTGTCAGTACCATTTCGGCCCCTTAACTTGTTAGTACCCTTCATACACCTCTTTACTCAAACAAGTGCAAAACCCCGGTACCGTCTAACACGCGGTTTACCCTTATGCGATTCTCCTCACTGAGCTGTGCGTAAGCCTCTCGCAGCCACTGCAAACATTTGGCCTGATAGACAAAAGGATTCTGCTCCCAGGGTTTGCCGTCCAGTTCCATCTCGAGCTTCTCAGCTTTGTTTATTACCGCACGGGCGTTGCCGATAAGATAGGGTGCGTAGATGCGGCCAACTTCGGCAAGGATGTTTTTTAGGGTTTCGGGAGGGTTATCAATGTCTAACCAGTCCTCTTCAGAGACTAGGTAGCCCGATAGTTCTTCAACGATTTCGACCCAGGCGTAGACTCGCGGGCATTGCGCGAGAATGATGGCCTGAGGTGTGGGGTCGAACAGGGCGAGGCAGGTTAATTGGCCATACACGGCAAAGTCGGACGCGCCAGGACGTTCGCCCATCAAGAAAGGCTGACCGGTCAAATGTTTGTCGAGGAGATGAATAAAGCGCTTGAAGCTGTCCTCAATGGTTGGCGTGGTCACTTCGTTAGAGCCGACGTAGGAGAGACGTGAAATCTGCCGCTCTCGAATGAATTCGCTGATGGGCTCCACCTGATCTTCAGGCTGCGAGATGCCGCCCCATCGAGGCAAAATATCACCGCCTTTTTTGATGTCGGCATCATAGTGCCAACGGTAGTGAAACATCGCTTTTGTCAGCCACTCATCACCATAATCCTCGAGCAGCATGTCAATAAACGCAAGTGCTGGGTCAGACGGGATAACAGAACGACCTTCGTACATGTTCTCAAAGCGACGAATCAAAGGGCTTGAGTCGGTAACGGCAACCTCACCCCCCTGTTCATCACTAAAGTAGAACGTCGGCAGTAATGATACCTTGGCTTCGACGCGTTTCTTCCGGTGCCTGACTTCACTCGAGTGAGGAATACGCGACTGGCGTTCCAGCCGATAAGGGATATGCCTGAAGCGCATCACACCCAGCATTTTTCGAGTGTACGGAGAGCCTGGAGCTCCCATCAATTCCTGAACGGGTCTGTCTTCACTCAATTTATTTTCTCCTGATAATTCTACGTAGCGCTCGTTTTCGTATGTCTGTCAGCCAGTATCATCACAGGTTCATCCATAGCTTCAAAAGACGCTCGTACACCTGCTTTACGGAGTTTCGTTTCCGGGCGCAGCGCTTTAATTTATAATGTTTGACATTACTATGTAGTGAAGTGAAAGCAACTAAATCTTTCGGCGTCGTGACCGGTTGACCATCTTGGCTGGCGCAGGTTCTCTCGGCTATTGCCTTGGACTCACAAGCGTTTCTTCTCGAAATACTCGGCGCACATTGGCTTTTCCCCTAGCGAGCTCGCAAGGCGCGCTTGATGAGGCGATCGCTCTCACTATTGCTTCAAGGGTCAGAACATAATAATGTACTACATTATTATTAGGTTCTCTTCATGAGCATGAAAAAAGCGCTATTCGGAATCGTTGCGGTAGTGGCAGTACTAGGCGTTTTGGCTTACCAGAACCGCACCGACTTGCTGCTGTTTTACATTTCCAACCAAGACCAGCCGGACATTGGCCCTATTGTCGACATTGCTTGGCAGCAAGGTCCCGGCGAAAGTGAGCTGTTACCTAGCGAACGTCCTCCCAACATTATTTTTATTCTTGCCGATGATCTAGGTATCAACGATCTAAGCGCTTTTGGCGGTGGCGTTGCGGGTGGTGCGGTACCAACCCCAAGTATTGATGCGATAGCCAACGAAGGCGTGATGTTTACCCAGAGTTACGCTGGGCACGGTACCTGTGCACCTTCCAGGGCAATGCTCATGACTGGGCGTTATCCCACCCGGACCGGTTTTGAATACACGCCAACACCACCGGGTTTCAGTCGCATGGTGAACATGATCGGCAATGAAATGGCGTCAGGCTTGCCGCCGGGTGAGCACGATCAAGCGGCAGAAGATAGCCAGCCGGATTACTGGAGCAAAGGCCTACCAACGGAAGAAACAACCATCGCCGAAATTTTGCAAACTAAGGGCTACCACACGGTGCACATCGGTAAGTGGCACTTGGGCAACCGCCAAGGCATGGCGCCAAACGATCAAGGGTTCGACGAGAGCTTGCTGATGGACAGCTTGTTGTTTGCACAAGAAGACGATCCTCAAGTGGTGAATGCCAAGCTTGATTTTGACCCCATCGACAAGTTTTTGTGGGCCCGGGGCCGCTTCTCGGCTCGCCTAAACGGCGGTGACGCGTTTACGCCGGGCGGTTATCTGACCGACTATTGGACCGATGAATCGATAAAGGTCATTGAGGCCAACAAACACCAACCGTTTTTTCTCTACTTGGCTCACTGGGGTGTGCACACACCGCTACAGGCGACTAAAGCGGACTATGATGCCGTGGGCGATCTCAAGCCACACCGGTTGCGAGTCTATGCAGCGATGGTACGAGCTCTGGATCGCAGCGTGAGACGCATTGAAGAAAAGCTAACAGCGGAAGGCCTGGCAGAGAACACGCTCATTGTATTCTCAAGTGACAACGGTGGTGCCGGGTACATTGGGTTGCCCGAGGTTAACGCGCCGTTCCGTGGCTGGAAGATCACGTTTTTTGAGGGAGGTATTCGTGCGCCAATATTTATGAAGTGGCCAGCTAAACTTAAGCCAGGCACTAAGGTGCAACAGCCGGTTGCCCACATCGATTTGATGCCCACCATGGCCGCTGCCGCCGGTGCTTCAATACCCGCAGACATTGAGATCGATGGTCAAAACCTGTTGCCAGTCGCCACGGGCACCGGCGTGTTAGCACGCCCCGATGACGCGTTGTTTTGGCAAACCGGTGCAACACGTGTAGTCAGAGCGGGTGATTGGAAGCTGCAGGTGGAAGGACGTCGCAACAAAAAGTGGTTGTTTGACTTAGACAATGACCCCACCGAACAAGTGAACCTGGCAGCGACCCAGTCGGGTAAGCTAGAGGAATTGCAAGCTTTGTTGGATGCACATCAAGCGAGCGCCCGCGAGCCGTTGTGGAGCCAAACGACCGATAAACCCATTGCTATCGACAAGACCCTAGCCGAGGAGGTTGGACCCGATGATGAGTATGTTTACTGGGCTAACTGATGAGCTAATAGATTGGCTAACCGAGTAGTGCTTTGCGCATTCTCAAAACGAAACGCATTGTCCGAGGCAATCTAAATGAAAATGTTATGCAAGATCTTCCTGCTGTTGCCCGCTGTATTGTTTATCAGCATGGGCCTGCGCTGGCTGGTAGATCCAGGTGGTGTCGCACCAGAAATAGGGATGACGCTGGAGCGTGGGTTAGGTCTTAGCTCTCAGATTGGGGATTTGGCTGGTTTCTTTCTAACAGCGGGCGTTTGCATGTTGCTTGCACTCGTCACTGGGCGTCGACTTTGGTACTACCCGCCGATAATGCTATTGCTGTTGGCCGCAACGGGTCGCCTGATTGCTTGGGCTGTTCATGAAGCGGCCTTTGCGGGCAGCATGATCGCGGTTGAGCTTGGGGTTTCAACGCTGTTGTTTGCCGCTTCACGGTGGTTGCCGGAGAGGGACTGAGGTGTTGGCTATGTTGTTCTCTAGGTGCGCGCTTTCGGTCCAAGCACTTGCTTCTCTGATAGCGCTGAGTTCATTCGCAATGGCGGTGGATGCGCCTGCTGAGCAGTGGCCTCGTCCGAACATAGTCTTCATTCTTGCGGATGATTTGGGTTTTTCGGATATTGAGCCGTACGGTAGCGAGGTGCGCACACCTACGCTGTCTGCATTGGCTGACACTGGCATTCGATTCACCAATTTTCATACGGCCGCGAATTGCGCACCGGCGCGAGCCATGCTCTTAACCGGGGTGAGCAGCCATCTGGCTGGGGTGCCGAACATTCCGGAGATGTTGGCGCCGGAACAACGCATGCAAGACAACTATCAAGGCGTGTTAGGTAGCAATGTAGTGACGGTGGCAACCTTGCTGGAAGATGCCGGTTACCACACCTACATGGCAGGCAAATGGCACCTTGGTGCAACGCCAGATAAACGGCCCAGCCGCCGTGGATTTGAACGTACGGTGGCGTTGATGGACTCGGGTGCAGACAACTGGGAGCAACGCCCTTACTTACCCATTTATTCAGAAGCGAACTGGTTTGCTGATGGTGAGCGTTACCAATTGCCGGAAGACTTTTACTCCTCTCGCTTTCTAATTGATAAAACCATTGAGTTTGTTGGCAGCAATTTGAAAGACGGCAAACCGTTCTTTGCCTACGTGCCTTTTCAGGCGGTACACATCCCGGTACAGGCCCCCCAAGAATTTATTGATCACTACATGAGTGCGTACGATGACGGCTGGGAGACGCTGCGTAAGCAGCGCGCTGAGCGGGCGGCGCAGATGGGCATAGTGCCCAACGCAATCGGTATGGTCGAAATGACGAGCACCAAAGATTGGGCGGCGCTTAGTCCGGAACGAAAGCGTTACGAAGCGAAGCGTATGGCGGTTTATGCTGGCATGATTGAGGCAATGGACTTTCATATTGGTCGACTGGTTGCGTACCTCAAAGCGCAAGGAGTCTATGAAAACACCATCTTTATTGTGACATCCGATAATGGTGCGGAAGCCAGTGGCCCAGATGATCCGAGTCAGTTTTCTAGCAGTCGTATGGCGCAAAGCTTGGGCTACCACCAGGATTATGAGCGGCTGGGTTTGAAAGGCAGCTACAGCAGTATTGGTCCCAGCTTTGCCAGCGCCGCGGCTAGCCCGCTGGCCTTCTACAAATTCTATGCAGGCGAAGGCGGCATGCGCGTGCCGTTGATTGTTACTGGTGTCGCGGTTGCTCAGGCTAATTCTATCACCCATGCATTTTCGTGGGCCACGGATATCACCCCCACGGTGCTTTCGCTGGCGGGGGTTGAGCAGCCGGGTAGTCGCTACGCAGGCAAACCGGTTCTACCCATCAGCGGTAAGAGTTTGGTGCCGTTGCTTAATGGCTCAGCAAGCAGGGTGTACGGTCCCGAAGATAGTGTGGGCTACGAGCTAACCGGGCATGCCGCGTTTTTTCAAGGTGATTACAAAATTGTACGAAACTTGCCGCCCATGGGTGATGGGCAATGGCGCCTGCACAACATTGCTACAGATCCCGGCGAGGTAGAGGATCTAAGCGAGGCGCAAACCGAAAGATTTCAACGCATGTTGGCTGGCTACGCACAATTCGAAAAGGATAATCGTGTCATGGCGTTGCCTGAAGGATATTCCCAAGCGGGGCAGTTGATGTCTAACTTTCTGGCGGAGCGGTTTCGAGTTGGGCTAGTCGTTTTTTTGCTAACCCTGCTAGTGTTGTTGCCGTTCTACTTGGCCTATCGTTTTAAGAAGGGCGTTGAATAGTAAGATTTTGCCCTCGTGCTGCCACGCGCCAACTTAACGCGCTACCAATTAAGCCTAGTAGCAACCCAAGGGCCAGACGCGGATCACCCAGCTGCCAAAAGGGATCAATAGGGAAAGCGATGGTCTTGGCCATTGCAGCGACCTTAAAGTCGTGAGAACCCGAAAATTCCGGATTGATAGAAATTTCTAGCATGTCCCGCCGGCTTCGATAGCGCATACCTGCGCCACGGGTCCATTTGTGCATATCGGGCGCATTCATAAGGTCCAGGGTATGGCTGGCAGCATCACCAAAGAGCACAGGATGAGAGGCTCGGGCGAATAACGCGGGGTACATATACTGCATGTACTTGTTTAACACATCATCGCTGGTGTCGGTCGCTTCAACCCCCGGTATTGCTTCAGGTTTGTCGTACATTTCAATGACGTTGACCATGACAAAGTCATCGCCTGTGTCTTCTTCCATAAACCGCTGCAAGTTCGCCAAACGTTCCGGTGTTATGTTTTCCCCCTCGCGTTGAAAGTGCATCATGTAGTGCTCTATTTCTTCCGCGGACAGCGGGCCAGCAAAGGAGGTGTACCAGCTAAAGAAGGCAACATACAAAACGCCGCAAACAATCCAGATTTTTGAAATAGTATTAATGGTTACTAGCCTTTCTCTACGGTGTGCTGCGGATTAGATCGATGATCACTTGCGCAACCTGTTCGGGTGCATGTTCTTGAACAAAACGCCCACCGCCTTTAATGATGGTGTGCGGCAAGCCTTTGGTGCCAGGAACCTTCGCTTTGAACTGCGCTCGGATAATCAGTCGGCAACTAATGTAATACCTTAGATAATGAAAAGCATTATATTTGTGATGATAACAACGTCAATAGAAGGTGCTGATAGAAGACATTGATAAAAAGCGCTAATAGTTTGAGGTATTCGGATATGTTGAAATTGCACTTTGCACCAAACTCACGAGCCGAACGGATTGTCTGGTTACTGAAAGAACTGGAGCTTCCTTACGAGCTGAACCGAATGGATTTTCATCCGAAGGACCTAAAGTCGGATGCACGCCGCGCGCGGCATCCACTTTGAATCTGGGGCTATCGTCGAATACGGACTTGAACGACACAAGATTAGGGGGCTTAAACCTGCCGTCGATTTCCCGCTGTTTGCTGAGTAAAAGCAGGCAGGGATTACTTGATCGGTGGGTTTTCTGCGGCAGATATCATCCTGGGACATGCCATATACATGAGCAATCGTTCGGGGTGCGTTACGGATGAGATGACCAATATCATGCGTTACATCGAACGAATCTAAGAGCGCCCGGCGTTTCAGAAAGCGATGGCAACTTAGGGCCTGTTCTTCAACGCTTGAGTTTCCGGAGAGACCGGTGCGCTGAACAGGCCAACCAATGCGTCTATCAGGTTATGCAAGAACAAATCGGATGGATGCCCTCGAAAGGCGTTCTTTTGCCTTGCGTGGTGATACATCGATGCGGAGCACAGCATGACTGCTGCCTCCATGCGCTTGCGATAGTCCGATTCGTCCAGTTGAGGTAGGGCCCTTCTGAGCATGGCACCGATCTGTTGTCCGCTCAGGCCTCCGCCGCCGTTCCTGGACACTTTTTTTAGCGGCGACGTATCTGAGATTGCCAATTCGTGCCCGAAGGCTTTGATGTAGCGTCGAAACTCAATGTTCGCCCGTGCAAGCTGGAAGGTGGGTTCAACCATGAGCGTGCAGAGTTGACCTAAGGACGGTTCCGACGTTGATTCGAGCATTGCGGCCAATAATTTTGCTCGCGTAGACTGTACCTCTTCGGATCGTTGTGCATGAATTGCGTCCAAAAGGCCAGTCAGGTTTTTGAAGTGATACTGCAGCGCTGATTCGTTTTTCTGCCCAGCACCAGCAACGATCTCTCTAATCGAGATGTTCTCAACACCACTCTGGGCAATCAGCTTTTCTGCCGCGCGCATGATTGCATCTTTGGTCGCCTCACTACGTGTGCGGCGACTGTCGGTTGATTGCGTTACTGCGGGTTTTTGCACCTGTAGTTATCTTTCCAAGTGAGGGCTGAGCGTATACCGATTGTCTACCAATATAGCATCCCAAGGAAGTTGGGTGGCAGTGGAAATGATGTTTCGTGATCTCTATGGGACAGTTTTGGGACAGTGACAGAGTGTTTGCTGGCTTGAGCTGAACGTGGTCGCGAGCCCCGCTTGCTTATTCCGAATCGCCAGATAGATTAGAGTGATTTGGATTGCGATTGAGCCTACAAACTCCCTATGAGCGTTAACGCAGACGCGCAGATAAGGTCATCGGATTTTCTCAATCCAAGCTGGTCGAATATTGGTAGGCGGAGGATGGCTTCCAGCCATGCAGATTCTGGGGGGTCTGGAATCCACGGCGAAATGGAACTGTTGGCTCCACGTTGTAGCCCGCAGTCTTTGCGGCTGTGTTGATCGCGTCTAGTCGCTGGGGGTCAAGTACCCTCCTGCGGAGGGTGGTCGCAGCCATGTGACGGCCAGTTAAATCCTCCGCCGTATGCGGCGGAAGCCGTCGTCCGACCAAAAACCCCCATTTAAAATCAACGGATAGGAACTATAACCGCGTTTTTGATGCTGAGTTCAAAATAGGTAACACACGTGTTTCGCATTCGAAAGAGTTGCTTTGCCGTGATACCCGTTTGTCCCACGCGCAGGTTAACGATTCACAGGCAGTTGCGCAGGCGATGATCTGGCGCATGCGCAATTGTAGCCGAGTACATCTATGCCCGAGCTATACACTGCCCTGGTTTTGTTGATCTGAATTTGCAGATAAAACCCGCTTTTACGCGTACACAGGCAATACGTGTGGAGTGAGAGGTCATGGACACCACAGGGCCTGCCGGATCAAGGAGTGCATTCCGACTTCTTCTGCACCGCTCCGACCCTGGCTATAGCTACCGGGAATCGTAGTGCTTCAGGTTAAGACAATTGCTACCCTAGCTTGCATGACAGATCTACCCCATCATGTATTGGTATATGGCGGAGACCACTCACCCTGGGTGCAGACCGTCCTGCTCGGTATTGCTGAACGTAATATCCCCTACACGATCATCACCGCCCCGCCACTTAACGTATTTACGCGTTGGGGTGTGCTCATGCCTGCTGCACGTATAGATGGCCAGCCTTGGATGTTGCAGTCTGAGACCATCCTTTGTGAGCTTGGCTTCGAACAGATCGGGCGGGATGATAAACGAGCCATCAATCGATCGGCTCGAGGTGGAGTACACCGGATAGACAGCGCACTCCGGTTCTGGCAAGAATGGAGCCTCGTTCGTGATGGCGCTCCGGGGGTTCTATCGCGATCGAAGCACAGCTTGTTCAGAGCCTTTTCGACCCTCTACTTCCATCTCGCGTTGTCACGATTGAGCAGAGATCCACGCAGCAGGACAGATACGAAAGGCTACGAGCGCCAGTTTCTGTATTGGGAAGAACAACTTACCAAATGCGAAGGGGCCTTCATTGATGGAGAAAAACCGGGTACCCGCGACTTCATGCTGTTTGGCGTTCTGCAATGTCACGCGAGTATTGAGGTGCCTCCGGTGGCGGTTTTGCAGACCTCTGAAGCATTACCCATGCTACGAGGCTGGATTGTGGCTATGCAGAATAGATATCCAGAATACCAACATCTATATTCAGGGACTTACTTTGAGCCTGCGCGCTCCAAACCAGAAGAGGCAAGCCTGGTAGAACAAGTTGCGTTTTGGGTAGGGAGCGTCATTGTCCTTCTGGCTTTTCCTCTGACCGTACCGCTGGCACTGCACTATCAAAAGAAAGTGCGACGGGAAAAGCTGCTCTAATGAAATTCGGACCCAGGCTGCCAGCTTTGCCAGCAGGTCCAGCGGCTATCTTGTTTGTGGAGGAACTCGCGCGCAACGAGAACAAGATACGTAACGACGACAATCCAACTTTCGGCGCATACCATTGAGAGCCAGGCCAAGCGTTTTCGATAAAATTCGGTCCAAGACGATGACCTCATTGTTCTGGTTGTTCTCCCCCACCACACGACTGTGGCGTGTTTTCGCACGCTCCCACTCGACGCAACGGATAGCTACTATAAACGCTTGAGGATTGTCACTGTAAACCGCATTTACCCCGGGTTGAAGTAGCGGGATCGACCGAGACGATGACTTTTTCGCTAAGCCTGCAGATCTCGCTTCTGAGATCTTCCATATTGCCCATCAGTCGCGTTCGGCCTGGTCATTTCTGGTCGAATCGCGTCCATTTGGCGAAACAAGGTAGCAATTGGCGTTTGTTGACGCCCTGGTCCTTTGCAGCACAGCGTTGGGAGATTCTTCAGCATATTCTCCAGGATTTATATATATTTTGTCTTCGTATTGCGCAACATCACGAAATAGGAGAGAGAATGTCGAAACTGTACAGGCTTCATGGGCGGGCGGGTTCCCGGATCTGGAAGCCACTGTGGTGCATGCGTGAGCTCGGGATTGTCGAACAGGCCGAGATTTCGGACGTGCCGATCAAGATTGGCCGCACCGTCGAGATCTTCCCTGGGGAGGACGACAAGCGCGAGTACTACGTGAACAACGTGAACCCGAATGGCCGAATGCCGACACTCGAGGATCTGGAGAAGGGGCTAACCCTATTCGACTCCGCGGCTATCAACATTTACCTGTGCAAAAAACACGCGAGTGAACTGGCTCCCAAGGACGCGGCCGAGGACGCGCTGTGCACGCAGTGGGCCGTCTGGGGGGCTTTCGAAGCCGAACAAGACATTGTGCTGCTGATGTTCGCCCAGATGATGAAGGACGAGGCCCGCAAGAAGGCGAGGACCACGGAACTGTGGGACAAGCTGGAGCGCCCCATGAACGCCCTCAACATTTCCCTCGGCAAGTCCGGGGAATACCTGCTCGGCGATCGCTTCACGGTCGCCGACCTGAATGCAGAGTCCGTCCTGGACTGGGGCCTCCGAGTGCCTGGATACGAGGATCACATCAAGTTCAACTACCCGCTGGCACATGCGTGGATGACCAAGATCCGCGCTCGGCCACACCACGACGCGAATCAGAACGCGTAGAACCGCCGGGTGCACGTTTGCCAGCCAGTGAGACGAACTGTTGAAGGGAGAAGCTGATAGCTTAATCCTCGACAGTTACAAACATTTCGCCTTGAAGCGCATGCTGCGGGCGTTGAACCTTTAGCAAAACACACCAGTACTCACGGGTGCGCGGCGGGCGACGCATGGTCGATACCGCGGCGCATCTCGTTGATCACGTTCTGCCTTTAGTTCCTGTTCGACCGTGGGTACTGTCCTTTCCCTATCCCCTACGCCTACTCTACAGCACACACCCGCAAGCCCTAACGCGCACGCTGAAGATCGTGCTGCGCGCGATCGAAACCCACCTGCTCAGAAAAGCAGGATTAACCCGCAGCAGCAGCGTTTCGGGTGTTGGCCTACTATTACTGACCGATCAGTGAATGAGACCAATTCTCGAAGATCAGTGCCTGGTAAATCGAACCGCCAAGATTCGTCTAGTTGCTTAACATAAAGGCGGTATGGCAAGCTTGTTGCTCTTCAGTAGTGCACAGCAAACCAATGAAAAACATAATATGCACGGCTATCGCATTGATGGCGATGGGGCAGGTGCAAGCGGGATACAGCAACTTAATCGTGTTTGGCGATAGTTGGGTCGACGCTGGAAACGTACAAGCGTTATGGTTAGAGCATGAAGGCTATGCGTTTCCACCTCTGGGTATTGGGTATGATGGCGGCCGATGGACTAATGGACCCACGTTTGCAGACTATTTAAGCCTTGAACTATTTGGCTCAAAAACACTGAGTTCGCGCGCAGGTGGCAACAACTACGCCTACGGTGGCGCTCAAGCAGGTAGCGATACCCTCTTTGATTTCGCTCCTGAGACGCGTGTACCGAGGCTTGAAACGCAAGTGGCTAATTATCTCTCGGATACCAACCAAGTAGTCGATCCAAATGCGCTGCATCTAGTCGTGATCGGATCCAATGATTTAGCTGCGGCGAAAGATAGCGCAGATCCCCAACTCGTTATCTCTAACGCCGTGGGTGGCGTAATAACCTCGATTACCGATCTGAAAAATGCCGGGGCTGGGAGAGTAATTCTCGCAAATGTAGGCAAAAGCTTCCGTCGCAACGATGAAGATGTAGCCGCTTTCAACGGAGCCGTGCAAACTAGGATTGACGGTCTGGCTGAGGTATTTGATTTGGCCAGTGTTTATCAACAGATCTTGTCGGATCCCGAAGCAGTGGGACTTCCCGCCAGCCTGATAACAGACCGAGCTTGTATCTATTGGGATATCGGCCAACCAGAAACATCACCTCCCGTAGTGCCGAACTGCGATGACTTTGCATTCTTTGACTTTATTCATCCTACTACCCAAGTGCACAAAGCCATTAGTCGAGAACTAATCAGACAAGTCCCTGAACCGACCACCCTCGGCCTGCTTGGAATTGGGCTCGCTGGACTGGTTCTCAGTCGGCGCCGTTGGTTAAGTCTTCGAGGCTGGAGATAGCGGTTGCGTGGCCTATATTGGCCGATACGAGGTTGATCGTTACGATGGCGGTAGCGCCTATGAGTAGTTTTGTAAGAATATTCATTGTGGTCACCCTTTTTACTTCACGTTTAAAGAGCGTTTATATTTCCTATCCTTGTTGCTCGATATTCATTGGAAAAGAGACCGGCCAGATTCTGTGGCCATAGGCGTTCGCAAAGGTTGGTGCTTCGCCGACACCAGATGGGCGTTTGTCCTGCAAGCATTACTTTGAAGCCGACAGGACCTGTGCAGTGTCTATGCGTTGCTGTTTGTGTGTTGAGCTGAGCTCGCAACGCATAGACGATGCGCAGGACCCGCAGTTAATTGCAGCAGCACCCGAACAAGCGATGTCATCTCTGTGTGCGCTAACGCTCTGTCGCTTTATCCAGACGCAATATATCCCGCTCAGGAGGGAAACCCATTAACACCATAACTGGCAATGGTAGCGGGTGCTTTTCTAAAACTCGTTCGAACTCTTCACCTCCTACTTCAACAGCAATATAACGTTGTTCAATGCCATCCATTTCCGCGACCACATCCGGATATTTCATTGCTCGCTTAAACCAGCCTCGCGGCCAGTGGTGTGCAGACAGATATATCGTATCATTGGTCATAAATGCGGCCAGTTTACGAGTTTGTGCTTCACCCGCTTCATCCGTTGACGTCAAAAGAATCATTGGGTAACCGGCAAAGTCTGG
>JACLAC010018115.1_pt1 | contig 26743 bp, 23 predicted proteins | sample 8027881 | NCBI WGS metagenome assembly JACLAC01 (sample SAMN15725517, study PRJNA655200) | protist metagenome | isolation source: fluorescence activated cell sorting (FACS) single amplified genomes of... | place: Spain: Blaines Bay Microbial Observatory, Mediterranean Sea | collected 2016-01-19 | reverse complement strand
AGTTTAGAATCAGACTATTGTTGGTTAAAAGTGAGAAGAACGAGGTTTGCCAGACTGATTAGGGTTGCGATTTGCCACCAATGCTTCTGCTGTTTAGATGGAAGACTAGGGCATAAGATGTGCCAGATCGGATAAAAGAGGCCATTTAGAGATTCCGCTAACTATCAGGTTAATTAACCGCCATTCAACTGCGAGATTAAGGGCGCAGGTGCGACAGCAATTCAGCAGTTAATATAATGTTTTGTTGACAAGAATTTAGTATTACAGAATCGACTGGAAAACAGAAGTTAAAAAGCTCAATCGGCTGGGCGTCAAGGCTTAATTCGGGCTGTTAAGGTGTTCAAAACGGCTTAGATCGATTTTTAACTGCTTGGGTGAGGATGAATGGCAGAAGTTGACAGGTTGCCCTTAGATCTGATCCTCAGATGTTTGTTGTTTGTTAGAGGTCAGGATAGATGTGAGTGTCAACATTGCTGAAAAGCCAAAAAACTGCTAGTGAATTTATGTGAGTGTCACCTGAATGACAGCTGGAGTTATGTGGAGGTTATGTGGGTTTTGTGGAGCTAAATCGACAGCCAAAAAGACCAGAGGGTTATTGAGTCTCGAATGGGATGAATCCAAGGAGATTAGGTGTCATCAAGAGAATTATTACAATAGTTGGCTAATCAGGTATTAATGACGGTGTTTAGGTCTAATTCAGCTTGTATATTTGTGTCGGATGGTCATTTGAGCCAATTCAACGGGTAGAATATTTTAGATTATAAGAGGCGAATATTGGCTGAATAATAGGGCAACTAGGATTAAGATTAAGTCAAGAATCAAACGGAAAACATCAAAGGTGATGAATTAGCCGGAACTAGGAGCGGATTAGGCACGTTGACCGATTAATCGTCCCCAGAAGCCGACTTTCTTTTCTTCTTTCTCTTGGCTAGTCTCTTCTCAGTTAGTTTATCAATGGTTTTCTGCTGCATAGCGGCTAACTACTGACCTTGGTCCTGTTGTTTTAGCAGTTCATCTACTTGGTTTTTATTCCCTACAATGGCTATTTTTAATCAGGAGATAATTGGTAAAAAAAGAACAGGATGATAGATGCTGTCTTCCTGTAGCACTTGCAAGATTAATGTCACAGTTATCCAACTCTTCTCTTTTTAGAATTGAGTGCTGGCGGCAGAATTGCAGACTGAAACCAATGGCACGTCTAATGCGACAGTCAGATCTTTTTGCAGTCATAGATTTATTATTAGGGGTATAAGATCTTGAGAATGTACATGGTTTGTTTATTAATTAGTTTGCTCTGTTTGATTGAGTTACTGAGTTATGCTGACATTATCTACCTAAAAAATGGGAAACAAGTAAAGGAAAGGATTATAGAGCAAATTCCCGAACAATTGATTGAGACTAATGATGAAAGTATCTTGACCTATCAAATGGGTGAAAAAGAAAAGGTCATTCCTAAGGAAAAACAGGCTAATAAACTAACTAAAGTAGGCGCATTTGTTAATAGATCTATCGCAACTACTTTGGCTATATATGGTCCTATTATTGGAATATCTCCTTTGATAAGCTATCCATTTCCGTTTCAAGGTTGTGGGGCAACTTTACAATGGTCTTCGTCTTAGTTCAATAACAGGTAATTTATGGAATAAACACTATTTAAAATCAAGTGTTTTACTAATTAACCTAGCTGTGTACTTAGGTGTTGAAAAATTTGGAGATAATTTTGATGAGGATACAAATACTCTAATATCAGAAATAGGGGTAGGATTTTTTCTTACGGGATATGTTTGGTCAATATATGATGCCAATGTGTCGGCTAAAAAGATTAATGAAATGGAAATGGGAAGCCAACAATATCAAAAAGAGCGACAAGAGACTTCAACCTCTCTAAACTATATCCCATACGAAGGTTGGATGGTATCCCACAATATCAGATTTTAGTCAATCCAAAATTGAAGGTAAATTGATGAAAAAAACAGGAGTCCTAATTTTAGCGCTACTAATTTTATTACTATCAACTACTGATCTGTCGGCAGCTAAGACTCGAACTACTTCTACTGTATATGCAGCATTGGTTCCTTTACTTTTGCCCGGAATTTCAGGTGCGGGACAGATCTATAATGGATTTTACTTAAAAGATAATCACCAGCATTTGAAAGCGGGAGGTTTCTTTCTTAATTCTGTGGTGGGTGCAGGGTTAGTGTTTTCGGATCTACCGTATTACTTGCCACAATTAGGGTTAGGTATGGTAGTTGGGGGGTATATATTCTCAATAGTAGATGCGAATTTATCTCCCAAGAGGTTTAATCAAGAGAGACTGAAGTCCAGATCGAGTAAGGTCAATAGTGCACCAGCACGAATATTAATTGGTTTCAGCTTTTAGTTTGGTGAGGAAATAGTTTGATGAAATAGACCACTTCAAATTGGGTTGGATTTGTCAGATTTTTACAAAGAAATTACCTGCAAATTAGAAATAAATGACGGAGCAAATCGCAGGTTTTTGAGTTGATTAAATGCCTAGTTTGGAAAGGAATGGTTATCAAAAAACCAAACTAGGCATTTGCACTCTATATTGCCCTTACTATTGGAGGATTGTAAGGGTAGACCTAATGTATGATCTGGTGCCAGGTGATTCAAAGGTTTATTTTTTTGCCATTTTAGAAGCAAAAAACCTATAAATGACCTATATTATTAGGGTCATTAATTTCTAAATAGAAATTAAGTGATTAAATTTGCTAGATATGAGTTTTACGAACAGGGTGAAAACGTACTAATCTGTCCAGGTCTATCTATCATAATGTTTCTCAACCCAGAGAAGGAAATGAGTAAAACAATCAAGCGGCAGATTTTGACTATTTAACGCAGAGGAGAAAGGTAAGGGGCTGAAGAACAGGGTTTTGATAGTCGGGACCTTGATTATTTCAATATGGTTGTTGAAACTAATCTTCAATTAATCTTTTTCCACAACTAACAGCCGCGTCTTCTTTCTAGCCAATCGGTTAATTACCTCAGCATTATCATTTCTTTTCATGTACCTGCTTTGTCAGCCAGTTCAGCTGACCGACCATAAATCATTTTCTTAATTTTCTAGGTATCTAACTCTAATAATTAATTTATTTTTCGTATCGTTTAAGATGTTCAATGATTACCTGATTGCCACCTTCAATTGTCTCTGAATAGTCTTTCCAATTTTTGATCCTGAAATAAGCTCGTATAACCTGACGCTTTACTATTTTGAGGGGTTTCATGCTATTATATCGATGGTAAATACTTGATAAGATAAGAATTTTCGAGGTGATGTTTTCATGACTATGATTCTTTACACTAGTACTTATGGAACTGACGACCCCACTCGTGCAACACTACCGTTTTTGGCAGCCCTTGGCGCAATTGAATCTGGTTTCAAAGCTCAAATCCTTTTGCAAGGCGAGGCCGCCTTTTTGATGCTAGATTATCTGGTAGATCAGATTCATGGAGTCGGTTGGCCTCCATTAAAAGAAATTATTCCTCAAGTGTTCGAACACCAAATCCCCATTTATGTCTGAGGCGGGTGTGCCGTAGCCCGTGGGGTTACAGAAGAAGACTTAGCTGGTAAAAATGCAGAGTTTGCCTCTCCTGCAAAAGGCGCAGAGTTGACAGTAGCAGCAGATAAAGTATTTAACTATTAGGTTAATTCTAAGATAGATTGATTGCAAGGCTCTTTATATAAGTCTTGTATTTGAACTGCTCGTATACGAGTTGATTATGTGGTTATCAACGCCAGTTGGTACCCATTTTTCGTTTTCAAGTTTTGTTCCTGAAAAAGGGCTAGGCTGGTAACTCAGCTAGGCCCTTTTTTTGTTTTGCTGCCATTAAACCGGTTTTAAAACGATTTTAAAATGGTTTTACTTACTAACTTAATTTGAGTTTAGAATCGGGTTATTGTTGGTTAAAAGTGAGAAGACCGGGGTTTAGCCGATCGATTACGGGATCGAGTAATGGGTTGGAGCGAACGGGGATGAGGAGCGGTATTTTGATGCTGCTGCCAATAAAGGGGCAGAAAGTCGAAGGTATTGGCCCAGGCGCGCTTGAAGAAGGAATCAGAAATGGAGAGTAGGAACCAGCCAGGACGACCAACCGGGCGGCCATTGCCACCAGTTTTGGGCATGATCTTAACACACTCTTGAAGGAGTTGAAGGGCTTGAATGGGATTAACATGAGGACTTAAGTGACAAGCCTGAGAGACGAAAGCATCAATACCGAGGGGATGATCCTGTCGCATGATCTGATAAAGATCAGCGTTGGAGGGGAGGGGGTTATCGAGTTTTTGTTGTTGATCCTGCCAGAGTTGAAGGGTTTGGAGTTTAAGTTGTTGGTAATCCTGATCTAAATGAATAGAATCAGTCTGAGAGGAGAAGAAGGGAAGTCGAGAAAGTAGGAGTCCATTTTTCGAGAAAGAAGATCAGTATATTTTGGAAAATATTCAGATTAGTTTTTCTGGGGCCTGTATTTTTAATATTATTTGTGCGAGAGCTCTGGTATTCGCTCTAGGGGCAATGGGTCTACTTTGACTATTTACTGTCCACCGACCGAAGCAATAAAATGACTCCCACAAAACCGTCAAAACGAAAAATCCAGGGAGTCACAAAAAAAGTACCTAGCTCGGCGCAAAGCTAGGCACTTGTCTGCACCCCTTAACGGAAAGGAAGTTGCACGAGGGTTAAACGTTAAGGGGTAGTTAAAATGTATTGCTTCGGCTTTACGTTTTCAAATGAAGTAATGCATGAAAAAAGAGGATTGATTGGATGATAAAAATGGTTTTACAGGAAAATCCTGTAATTAACGGCCAAATAAGGGGAAATTTGGAGCAAACTATTCCGGTCTGCGGCCAAGCAGCTCAATTTGGTCGAGAATGACCTCTGAATGGCGATCGAGAAAGATAAACGAAAAACGTACATTGTTGACCGACGAGGCGGCGTGTTGGTATTCGAGTTCGTACCTCTTCAGCGTACTGTCCACCGTTATTTCTTCAGAGGTCCAAATGATGGGATCGTTGTCGGGAGCGCAGCCAAGCTGAATTTGAAATCGTGCCTTACCGACTTCGCATCTTGAGTAAAATGAGATGCCGTATATGCTATTTTCCCGGAGTTGAATGGTATACCTATTGGCCTGCACCTTTCCCTTTACGCGAAACTTCCAATCCGGTTCATATTGCTGATAGAGCGACGGTATTACCGTGCGCCCTATGTCGGGTTCGTAAGTGAAAGGTACGTGAACTCTGATGGACCGCGTTCTATTCACACCTTGTCCGTCAGCCGTACCCATGATGGCATATTCGGACGTGTTCCAGTCTGTTAGGTCGAGCAAGAAATCCGGATTAACAATCTGGTTGGTGGGAGGTACCTCTGCCGGCGGCTCTTTACCGGTCAGGTTTTTTACCACCTCTTCAACACCTGCAAATCCCCATTCCGAATTGTAAAGTCCGTAGGGCCAAGCGTTGTGAAATACACCGCAATAGTACGACCATTCGATATTCCTCTTGGCCAATTCGGTCACCACAAAGGCCGTATATTCTTCCACATGTTGAATTTCGTGGTTTAGCCGCGTGGCCCATTCACTGAGATAAACCCTTTTATTGTGTTTTTTCGACCACGCGTCGGCCTCTTCTAGATCGGCGACTATAGTTTCTTTCCAGTCGGGATGATCTTTATTTATATCCTGATCTATCGCGCCATGAGTAAAAGATTTGGGGTGATAACAGTGAAAAACACCCCAAATATTGGGGTCGTTGGCAAAACCAGTTCCGTCTTCGAGACTATAGGACAGATACTCGGGCGTTACGTATTGGGTGAGCAACTCCGCACCATTAAAATGCGGGCCCCCGACGGTTAGTAATCGCGTTGGATTGGATATGCGGATCTTCTGTATACACGCCCCATACCACCGCATAGTTTCCGCTTCTTCTCCATCGTAGTGTCCCGCCATTTTGGGTTCGTTCATGACTTCAAAAACCAAGTCGGCGGGGTAATCTTTATAATACTTTGCCATCTCATCCCACCACTGAATTAGATGATCCTTTCCCCAACAGTACATTGAAAAGGGTACGAGAACAACTTTTAACCCGAGTTCTATCGCATCATCAACGGCAGGTTTATAGAACTCCGGGCTCCAGCCCTGCTTAATAAAAAAACGAACGGAATCAAACCCTGCTGCTTTAAAAGCGATATAAAAACCTTTGTCATAGGCCACTTTGTTTACTTCGGTTGTGGTAAAATCCGTATTGATACCTCTGCCCAACGTTAACGATTTGTTTTGTTCCGTGAAGTCCTGGGTCATCTGAGAATCTCCTGTAGTGTTCTATTGAACCACCGTAATGTTTTCTACGCTGAATTTTCCGAGATGTTTATCAATCAGCTTTTTCATCTGCGTAGATACCGTTTGATATGCAGGATCTTCAACGAAATTGTTATTTTCCATCGGTTCCTCAAGCATATTGGTACAGCTCGTACTCGCCAAACACTTTACTGAGGTATTTCCACCTATCTGTCCTTAAATTCGCACATAGTTTTCGAAGCCATATTGCGTAATACCTGCTCCGAACATAGAGGCATTAATTTCTTATCAACTCTACTTTATCCAAATAAAGGACCTGTTCCTTAGAACCTACATCAAACTCCAAGCGCACATCCATTTCGCTCTCTGCGTTGTGGGTATAAAGCCTGGTGTACGTTTTGGCCTCTTTACCGATATGTATCCACCCATTATCGGCTTCATAACTATCGTAGATCAAATCCATGTTATTCGCATTTTTCAGCATAATTCTTATGCGATTTTTGACGCCTTCACCTGCCGACATAAAACTTATCCTATAGGTCTGTCCTTTTATCAGGTGGAGTAGTGTTTTGCCTGGCGCGCCAATATATTCTCCATTGCCTCCATAGGTCTGTTGGTATAATTGACCCGCTGCGTTTTGGGGTACGGTTATTTTTAACATGGAATTCCCACTAAATGCTTCGCTACCGTAGACGTACTCTTCGGTTATCTTGTGCGAAGTTAGACGCCAGGAAAGGCCCGGCTGATGGAATTCGCCATTAATTATCTGCGATGTTTTGGGCAATTCCGTTGGCGTGACGCCTGTTAATTGATCCAGTACCGTCTGGTTCCACCCCAACTCAGAGTCAAAAATGGCGTATGATCTCTGGTTGTTCTGCATTCCCGTGTACCACATACTGCCAATGTCGTGTTTTCTAAAGTTGGAAATGTGATGACGCAGCCATTCGGTTAGTTCTGCGTCTAGGCGCCCCGGGAAGATCCAACACCCCCATTCCGTAGTGACAATCGGAATGTCGACGCCAATACGGTCTCTCCATCTGACTGCCGTGGTTATTTTGTTTAAAACGATGGGTTTCCACTTTTTATCTTCTGGGAGTGGGACAATCCACATGGCGAAATTGATGCCGTCTTCGTGCCTCGGATTATAAAAATGGATAGCCACCCCTGCATTTGTATCGTCATAGAATCCTTTACCGTCATCAAACGTATAGGTGAGGTATTTTTCTGTCACGTATGGGTCTAAGTATTCGGGATCATTACTGCGAGGAGCGCCAATTAGAATGGGACGCTCTGGGTCTTCGTTTCGAATTGCCTGTGCGGCGGAATTGTATAACTGCATGACCTCTTCGTAGCGTTCTTCTTCTTTATAGCCAATGCCCTTTGGTTCGTTGAGTATCTCGAAAACGAGATCAACTGGGTATTTCTTCCAAGCTCTGGCTAACTCTCCCCATTTTTTTGCTATTTGCTCAGCACTCACTTGGATATCGTTTTTGGCCCAGGCAGAATTGCCCCACATACAGATTACAATAGCGAGGTCATTAGCTAGAGCATCGACGATTTGTTGTTCGGTCTCTTCGGTGGCCGATCTAAAAGGCATAAACACGCGCACTGAGGTAAAGCCTGCATTCGCTGCAGCCTGAAATTGCGCAACATCGTGCTGTATCTTTGGCCACACTCCAGCACTCGGTAGCGAAGTGTCAATATTGACACCTTTATGGAGCTTTTTAAAGACGGGTGCGTTGACGCGTTTTTTAAGGCCTTCGGACTGGGCTTCTACTTTAGCGTATGCAACTATTGTCAAACAGCAAAAAATAAAAATATTAAAACGGTCGATCGTATAAATTCCTTTGGTCAGCAATACTTTCTTGTCTTGGTAGCTTTAGATCGGTAATAGCCCGTTATGGGGAATCCCAATCAAATAATACGCTCATAAAATCTTGGTTTATATCGTCAAGCGGATGTGATTTTTTTGGTTTGTACAAGCTCTTCCGGGCCGAGATGGCCCAGCCGACTAAGATGGCATATTTCTCAGCCGAAACCAGAGAAATAATCAATAAGAAGAACAGTAAACTAAATTTTGGCATCATTTTATCAAAAGGAAAAAGAAGGTAAAAACCCAACTGATAGTATAATGACGATCGATGGTTTCCATTCACCAAAAGAATTCTCCTAACAATGCAGTTGATTTATAGGGTTTCCTACTGTTTTTTCTAGTTTTGGGTCTGTCATTTTTTACAAATTGGTCAGCAATTTACTGGTAAAACTCTGGTGCTTTGCTATTTTTTAATTTAACATCCTAACAACCAGAATGGATGAAGGACTAAAAGTGAGAAGAACGAGGTTTACCCGAGCGATTATGGACTCGAGTAACGAGTTGGAGAGAACGGGGATGAGGAGCGGTATTTTGATGTTGTTGCCAATAGAGAGGCAGAAAGTCGAAGGTATTGGCCCAGGCCCGCTTGAAGAAGGAGTCAGAAATGGAGAGCAGGAACCAGCCGGGACGACCAACGGGGCGGCCATTACCACCAGTTTTAGGCATGATCTTAATACACTCTTGAAGTAGCTGGAGGGCTTGAATGGGGGTAACGTGAGGGCTTAAGTGACAAGCCTGAGAGACGAAAGCATCAATACCGAGGGGATGATCCTGTCGCATGATTTGATAAAGATCAGCGTTGGAGGGCAGGGGGTTACCAAGTTTTTGTTGTTGATCTTGCCAGAGTTGAAGGGGTAGAAGTTTAAGCTGTTGGTAATCCTGATGGGAATGACTAGAATCAGTCTGAGAGGAGAAGAAGGAAGGATAATTAAAAATCTCAGCAATCCTTGCTGATAGATAGCCTTCAAACATAAACCAATTGTTAAACAAATATTTGTGATTAAAAAAAGGGTAGTATAAACCCTAGGCTTGGAGAAACGACTAACCTGATGCTTCAATTCTCCTTGAAGTAAATTGCTGGATATATCTTTTACCCTTGGTATATCCAGCCTTTTTATTTCGGCAGCCGCTCCCTCTTGATGGCTCTGGTATTGACGAATTCATTCCTTCAACTTTTCTTGACTTAATAGCCAGTACTAACAACATTGTTAAGTCTACCTGTATTTTTTGTCAAGAAGTTTTTTAAGGATCAAGCCATTATAAGAAAGAAGTGGGGTGAATAATGACCGATAATTTACATTATTAAGCCATTTTCGATTTAATTTGCTCGCTTCAGATTTCCGTGGTTCTGACGGATTTACAAAGATAACTTTCAGGACTCCTTCGCTAACGCTCGTACTGCTGAAGATTACCTTCGAAATATTTGGTGGTTGCAGTACCTGACCAATTATCTCAACAGGAAATATGGTCTTACCTTTGGGGAACTGCCACCTCAATATCCTAGTATTGCTCTTTTATGCTAGACCAAGTCGTTGACAGCTTGCCGACCGGATCAACATCGAAAGCACTTTCGATGTTCTCGTTAATTTGAGCTTCCGTCAAAGCCTTGTCATAAACTCTAACAATAGCAAAAGAACCATTGAAAGTACGACGTCTTTCAGAATGAGAATTGGCTCCAATCGAAATTTCATTTAGAACCCATTTCTTCTGAAATTCAAAACCAGGTTGTTTGCTGACCTGCTCACCATCCTGATAAGCAATTATGGATTTCTTATTCGTTCCTACAATAGCTAACCAGGTCCAAACACCTTCTGCCAGCTTTATATTTAATGGCTGTACGCCTTTCTTGCCACCTTCAGCATGAATAGAAATTCCCAATTTCTCTTCCCCTTCCATCCAGAGACGGATTCCTTGCTTACCTTCTCTGGGGATATTTTGGAAGCCAGCGAAATGATGCTCTTCTTTAAATAGTCCTCCATTTCGCCTGCAGAGAAACTCCAATGTCCAGTCTTCGACTGCTAGCTCTGGGTTTTTCCCTTCTACACCAAAGGTCTGAAGTGATTTCTTGGTCGTGTAGTACTTAACACTCTTCTTAGAAATGCCGAGTTTTGGAATCTCAATTTTTCCTTCTTCTAAAACGGGTGATTCATCGGCGACTAACAACTCACCCCCAGCTTCACCCAGATTTTTCCAGGATTTATTATGTCCAGGATTATCAGAGGCATCAAGATGTAAAAGTGCGCCGCCAACTATAGCTGATGAACTGTTAGAAAATAAAGAAAGGAAAAACGATGCAAGAAATATTAGACTTAGTTTTTTCATATAAAATTCCTTCTAAGTTTACGAACTAGTATGTTGAGTTTTCGAGTAGACAAACAGATCTGAATTGAATCTAAAAACCAAAAAAACAAGTCAAATCAGTAAATAGCTTCTAGGTTTAGGACAATTCATTACTCTCTGAAACTTAACTTTTAAAAAGCTGAATTGCGACCAAAATGAAACAACAATGTAACACTTTTAACTTCTGTTTGCTACCATTTTTTCGGCATTAAACAAGAGTTATAATCTACCAACCATTCATTAAAAAGCTTACGAGGCTGGGTAATGGCAAGATTGACACTAGCATGATCAGAGACTGGATTCGTGAAGTAGTTTAGCTATTATTAATGAGTTTGTATGACAAATAGTTAATGTGACATTTGATTTTTTTTCACTTACAATAGTGAGCCTCAGTAGAAACGTCAAGAAACAAATAGAAATGGACGGTGAATGGAGAATTAACATGTACTTGCCTAAAAAAACACACACAATGAACCTCAGTCAACTGTCTATATCTTTATGAATGATAGAATGTCGGGTTTTACGACCCGGTTATTAATAATCTCGCTGGTTATCCTACCTTTCAATACTTATTTTTTGCTTCAAATGGAATTGGTACGATACACCTTTCCTACCTGGATTGTTCCTCTATCTAATGTTATTTTCTTTTTGGCTTTGGTTATGGCCAGCAATTTTCTAATTCGAAAAATTGCACCTAGTCTGGCACTCCAACACGGCGAATTATTAGTTCTTTATGTAATCCTTAGCATCACGACCACAATGTCGGCTGGGGATATACTTCAGGCTGTTCTTTCTGTGCTGGGGTATGCATTCTGGTTCGCTACACCAGAGAATGAGTTTCAAGAATTATTCATCCGCTACCTGCCTGATTGGTTGACTGTTTCAGACGAACAAACCTTACGGGCATTCTACATGGGAGATTCTAGTCTTTATGAACCTCACAATTTAAAAATATGGGTCCCTGTCATACTGGCTTGGCTGTTGATTTTCATGATTTTGGCCTTCAATTTCTTATGCTTAAATACCATCCTGCGCCGTCAATGGACTGAGCATGAACGGTTAACCTATCCGATTGCTCAATTGGCATTAGAAATGACAGCTCCGACTTCTAGTTTTTTTCACAACAAACGCATGTGGATAGGTTTTGCAATTGCTACCAGCATTGGTCTGATCAACGGTCTAAGTCTTCTTTTTCCACAGATTCCCTCCATTCCTGTCAAGCGAACATATTTCACTGTGGTTGAAGGCCCTCTCAGATTTCTAGCCGATGATGATGATTTGATACGCATTTCCTTGTATCCTTTCGCTATTGGAATTCTTTTCTTAATGCCTTTGGACATACTTTTTTCCACTATCCTCTTTTGTATTATCAAGCGGTTTGAACTAATGTTGGGCAGAATAGTTGGTTGGGATAGTCTAGCCAGATTTCCTTTCCAGGGCGAACAGGTATTAGGCGGCTTTTTTGCGCTTTGCGTTTGCCTTTTTTGGACTGGAAAGGAGCACTTTATATCCATAATAAAAATTGCTATCAGTGGAAATTCCGTTACGGATGATTGCAAAGAACCAATTTCACTCCGAACAGCAGTCAGAGGGCTATTAATTGGACTTATCTCTTTATCTTTTTTACTCTTTAAGGCCGGCATGAGCTTTTGGATAGCAGCTAGCTTCGGCCTACTTTTTTTGGTAGCACCTACAGTGATGACTCGTTTGCGGGCCGAAGCGGGAGTTTTTACCTGCTTCGGCTATTCACCACAAACAATATTAAGCAAATTGCTAGGAACTAGACAACTTGGAACTCAGAATCTAACGTCAATGACTGTTTGTTTTTTCAATAGCGAGTATCGACCTCAACAAATGCCACATCAACTGGAAGCATTCAAGATTGCAGAGCAAGCTAATCTTTCATATCGGCGAATGTTTATTACTCTACTCTTGGCCACAGGTTTTGGTGTCTTAGTTTCTTTTTGGGTTCAACTCCATATCTACCACAAGTACGGAGCAGATTCTGGCTACTTTGGCCCTTGGGCTCTGGGCCACGGCCACCGGTGGTTTGGATGGCTGAGAAATTGGATCTACTACCCTACTAATACTGATTGGCCAGGAGTTTCGTTTATGGGGATAGGATTTTCAGTCATGATGATTCTAGTATATCTGCGTTCTAAGGTCATCTGGCTGTCTATACATCCGTTGGGGTATCTAATTGCGGGTGGCGGCGAACTACCGGGCGATCTTTTATTGCCACTTATCATCTGTACAGGAGCTAAATGGTTAATTCTCAAACACGGTGGGATTCGAAGTTACCGTCGAGCTGTGCCGTTTTTCCTGGGTCTTGTCTTCGGAGATTTTATGGTAGGAAGTAGCTGGAGTTTCTTAAGTATCTTGTTTGATACCGAAACATACCAGTTTTATCCATGACGACAATAATTAACACCAACTTTTTAAGATTATGAAGTCAATCACGATTACTGCTAGCATATTAAAATTTTGCTCAAAATCGTTTATTTCATCAGTCAAATAGTTAAATTTCACTGAAATCCACGATCAGGACAGCTCGCATATAAGATGAATAAACCAACATCTTCTTCTCTTTTCTCATTCCTTATTAATAATTCGCTATAGGGAAAAAGAGATATAGAGCTATTGATGGCGTGTGTTTGAGAATTACTATTTAACTAACTAGTGAAGAGGATACACAGTAGTTTAATTAATCGAACACAGTTTAAACTGTGTTCGATTAACTAAGTAGCTTCTAGCCGAATTACGGGATTATTGATCTTTTAGGTGTCCCCAAGTAGTGGTTAGTCGATTTTGGGGGTCCACAGCTGTAACAGCCGAAGAAGCTTCAATGAAATTATGAAAGGTATTTGTCAATGTGGCGTCTCCACCCTCCTCGGCAATACCAGCGTAAATACCAACTTTAACTGGATCTTTCAAGGCACTTGTAACCTTACCAACCCAGACCCAATCACCTTTCCCTTCTGGTTTGAACCATGACTCATATATGTCCCCATCTCTTTTTAACCGCAAAGAAATAGAAATTTGCCCAGCATCTGGTTGGTAGGTTTTGTCAGCATCGTTTTCGCCCCAAATTCCAACATAACCGTCAGCCTCAGAATCATTTTCACGTCGTTGATATTGCAAAACGGCATTATTGTCACCACCGCCACGACCCCACAACTTTAAGGTAACCCATTCACCATCTCTTGCTTTAGTATCTTTAGTTGTTTCAGATTCAACCAATAAACCAGCCACAGTGCTACCACCCTGATAGTCGTGAATGAAATCAGTGGTAATATCGAAATTCTGCTGACTGACTTCTTGATAGAAGAACAGAGCATCACTATTACCCCAGACATTACCGTTGAAACCACCAGTAACGGTCAGCTTACCACCGCCAACTTTGAATGAACCTATATCAGGGTGATCAATACTCCACATTTCGCTTAACTTAGAACCATCAAATTCATCACTTTGCAGAGTATCCTTGAGTCCTGCTGAAGCAGGTATAATGGCCAATCCAAGGATACAAAGCAAACAAATAGACATCGTTAGACTACGACTTTTTTTCATCATACAGTTTTCCTTTTTTCTACTAATTTCATGCTGAGAAGCGCCATAAAGGTTAACAGAACTGGCAAAATTCCAATTATTCGAACTAGAAACCCCTTTTGGCACCAAATCCACTTTGTAATAAAAAAATTAAACAAGCGCAATCAATCTTATCACAGATAGATTTTTTTTGAGTATTTAAATTGCGATTGAAGGGGATTTATCAATAATGTCTGATAATGAGGATTATCGGTCATTATTCAGATATTTCCCTTATTGGCCATGTTGTAATGAATATGGAATTAAAAATTTAAGCATAAGTATAAAGACAAAAAGAGAAGATAGTTGTTTCAAAAATGATGGCAAGAACAACGTTCCGAACTGTCCATCAATAAAAAGAAATCCATTAACAAAAAACTTGAAGATAAAATGACCAATAGTAGAACTAATGAAAAAAAGTAGAAAGATCATGAGCATATTGCCAAATTTTATTTCAAAATCTTGTTCACATGGTAAACAATTGAGTTGGAACCTTAGTGCCCAGGATTTCCGATTTCTATCTTCATGTTCCTTTGACAGCTTTTTCAATTTGAATAACACATGAAGAATGGGAATTGAACTTTCACAATAGGAGCATTTAGTTTCTTTCATAACATGATTTCTCTTCTCTTTTTGTGAATTTTTGCTGACATTATTTATACATCCGATAATGGAGATTATCGGATGTTATCAATCTACTCCAACCACAACCCCTAGTACCAACCCCGCCAAATCTTAGCCCAAAACCTAGAAAATAAATGTCCGATAGCTAGTGGCCGGCTGGCATTTGGGCCTAGGATTTATTTTTCAATTTTTCTAATGCTTCTGCTGTACTGCTACGAACATAATGATAATCATCCTCTAACAGTTGGATCAGGGCTAGTACTTGATCTACAGTAGCTGGTCCAATTTTTCCTAATACCTTGGCTGACTGGCTACGAACATCATCACTCTCATCTTTCAAGGCTTGGATCAAGGCTGGAATGACCGTCTTAGGTTTTGTCAGGTTTACTCTGTTATTGTTGCCGGTTGATCTTCTGAACGGAGTAATTTGTCAACAACGTAAGCAGGTTTGATTCGACTACACCGTAATTCGGAAAGCCTACAAGTATAAGTCTAAATTCTAATACTGGTAATGTAGACAGTACGGTTAAAAAGGGAAGTTGGCAGTCAGTTTTGGTATTAATTGTTTAGAAGTTGAAGTAGTTATATAGAAACGCGCTTAATAGGATGATTGCAGTTATTAATAATAGTGTTCTCGTTCCAAATCCTAAGATGCTGAGTATTGTTCTAAAAATAAATACTGCGATTAAGATAACTATTAGCCATTCCATTTTATTCAAAAACTGATGTCAGCTTCTGCCAGAATGGTCTGGCTTTCATCTCTATTAGCTGCTGATGTTCCACTTCGTATTTCTTCTCAGACATAGCTTGTATCTGCAGGGATTGGTTGAGAGCCGATTGCAATTTCTCTATTTGTTGATCTTGTGTTGATAGTTGCTCAATATAACCATTCTTCGTCCATCAAATTTCTCTTTCATTCAGTCTAAACAACTGTTGAAAACAAGTTCGTTTAGATTACACTGTAAAATTACCCAGCAATCCAACTGAATAATTTTTGCCACAGAAAGTAGAAATAAGCCAAGCTTAACCGTATTAGGTCTGATTTTCCTATATATCAGCTCTGCTCTATTCTTTCAAGCCCCCTGCGTACACTATCTAAACTGAAAGTTCCTCCATAGAAAATTTCGTCTGCTGTTCCTTCTGAGTCCAGCCAAGCTTGAGCTAAAGCCCTTGGCATTTTATGAATTTCATACCCTTGAAACGCTTGTATTGGATAGAAACCGTAGATAGTAAATATACGCCACCCTTCTTTTTGTCGGCTGTTAGCTTGGTGCCACAATCTCTGATCCCACATTATTACATCTTCTTTTCTGGCTAAAAATAATTCTTGCTCTGATCCGTTATATGGATTTAAGTTTTGGTCTTGGTGGGATCTGGGAATGATTGCGGTTGGTCCATCTTCAATACTTTCTATGTCACGGTAATAAATTCCCAAGTGGACAGCCAAGGGGTAGTGATATTCACGACCTGGCATACCTTCATGTTGGCGATCTTTATGCCAACCACCAAGATTTTTTCCACTTTCACTAATTAACCATGCTGTTTCAAACACAGAAATTTTTGGTGCCATTTGGGATGGACTCAGAGCACGACTCAGAGGATCTCGTATCCGAGGTGCCTTAAGAGGATAAACCAACTCAGGTCGGTTATCCGGTAATTCGAAACGACCATCCTGAGTTTTAACTATCGCAGATTCAACTTCTTGTCTAAAGTTGTCAACGCTCTCGCGCTTAAATACATTTGGTAAAACGACATAACCCTTGGCACGGAATTGGGCTAGCAAATTACCCAAATGACTTGAAGGGTATGGGGTTTCAATAAACTTAAGTGATGGTTGCAATTTGAATCCACCTGTTAGCCCAGACTAGATTGCTCCAAGATCAAGAAACATGAACCTACATTAAACCTAGATAATAATCAAGGAGGAATGAGGAATGAGGAATGAGGAATTGGGTACTTTCAATCTCAAGGTAAAAAAGAATCTATCCCTATAATTCTGTTTAAGAACTTTGTTCCATTTCTTATCATGCAATTTCAAAGTTGCGAAAATCGTTCTTTTTATTTTTTAGTGTGAATTGATATCATACTAACGGAAGGACATGGCTGTAACACCTTTTTCAATCTGATTTTCAAATATTAAATACAGAATAAACACTGGTAAACCACAAGTAAAACCGGCTGCCATCAACAAGTGTTGCTCTGACCACCACTGTCCGTTCAGTATTGCTAAACCGATGGGTAGCGTTCGCATATTAAGGCTATTAGTTACGATTAGAGGCCAAAAAAATCCATTCCAACTACCAAGCGCTGTGAAAATTGCCAAGGTTGTTAGTGCGGGTCTTGCCAGAGGAAGAATAATCTGGAAAAAAACACGTAAATTTCCACACCCATCGATTCGGGCGGCTTCTTCTATCTCACTAGGTACATTGAGAAAAAATTGACGTAGCAAAAAAACACCAAATGGACCAGCCAAACCTGGGACAATCAAAGCCCAATATGTATCAATCCAACGTAATTTTTGTAAAATAATGTAGACCGGAACAAGTGTAACTTGTCCTGGTACTACCATTGCAGCTACAACTAAAAAAAATAGCTGATCTCGGAATGGAAATTTAAGTCTGGCGAAGGCATATGCAGTCAAAGATGAAATAGAAACGACTAGAACAGTAGAAATAATGGCTAAACCAACACTATTTAAAAACCAACGGACCAACGGAACACCTGGCTGCTGAAACAGATCAAGATAATTTTCTGGGTGTAGTGTCGAGGGTAAGATTCTTGGCGGGTTTTGGTAGACGTCAGTTGCAGACTTAAGAGAAGTAATTAACATCCAAAAAATTGGCAGTAACATTAAAACGGCAACAAAAGCAAGAACTGTGTGCCAAATCCACCTACTTCTAGGTCTTTCCATCATTAGTAATACTCCTCATGTTTACCCAAAAATTTGAACAATACAGTTGTAAAAAATAGAATTAGTAAAGCGAGAATGAACGCACATGCAGAGGCATACCCCATCCGAAAATACCGGAAAGCTTGATAGTAAATATGGAAAATAGCAGTATAGTTGGAAAAGTAGGGCCCAACGCCAGTCAGCATATATGCCCCCTCAAAGACCTGAATACTTCCGATTGTGGACATCACCAAACAAAATAAAATCTTCGGTCGAATCAAAGGCAAAACAATAGACCACAACTGCCTATGACCAACTGCGCCGTCTATTAATGCTGCCTCTGTTAATTCCTTTGGAATTTCACGAATGCCTGCGTAGTAAATCAGCATGTTAAACCCACAACTACCCCAAATTGCCATCATAGCAACAGCCGGCATACTTATACGCGAATTACCTAACCAGTTTATATTTCTGATTCCCAAGTAACCTAAATAGTGATTGAGCAAACCAAAGTCGGTATTGTATAACCATTGCCACATGATACCAACAACACCAATACTCAATAACAAAGGCATAAAGAAAACTTTCCTGTAAAAATTCCGTAACACTCGAACTTTAGTCAATCCGTAAGCCAAGAAAAATGACACAAGGTTTCCCACGATAACTGTCATCAAAGTATAGTAAAGCGTATTTTGGATTCCCTTTAAGAAAAGTTCATCAGAGATAGCATCAGCGTAATTTTTCAGACCAACTATCTGATAGTTGCCTGAAATGAAAGTCCATTTGGTTAGACTGATCAAGAGTCCTGCTATAATTGGAATGACAGTCCAACACAAAAATAAAGAGAGATAGGGAATAGTAAAAGAAAAATTAATTAGAGACTGTATTTTTTTTGAGCCTGTGTGTCTGGTTTTCACTTACGACTCCTGCGCAAAATACTTTCCACCGAAACTTTTATTTCTTGTACCATTTTTTCCATTGATTGTTGTCCTGACATCGCAGCTAGCAAACATGGTTCCATTCGAGTCTCTATTTCGATAATATTAGGGTCGTTTGGCCCAAATATCAGATCGGGAATTTGAGAAGCAAAAACGGGATAATGTTCTTTTTGGGTAAATGTTGGGGAAGTTAATTGCGAATACCGTGCTGGTAATTGTCCGCCATCCGACCATTCAACTCCATTTGTAGACAGATACTTAATGAATAACCAGGCTGCCTCCAAATCAATCGTATCACTCAATCGAGGTAAGCAGAGAATATGCGAACTTCCCCAAACAGCTTTCTTGTCCCCAAATTGAGGGTATGGCAATACACCCCAGTCGAAGTTTGCCAACTTCTTCATTCCGTTCATCATCCAAATACCGTCGGTATACATAGCAATCCGACCTTGTAAAAATCCTTGCCAAAGATTAGATCCGTCATGGATTGGATTTGGCATATATCCATCTTTATTAATAGCATCATACAAGAGTTGTAAAGCTTTCTGACTAGGTGGTTGATCGATTTGACAAATACCATTTTCACGATCTAAAAAGTTCCCACCAAATTGCTCTGTCAAAGTATAAAGATGACTACGTACAGACCCACCAAAAACGAATCCCCATTGGTCAGGTCTACCATCTTTATCTTGATCAAGGGTCAATTGTTGGGCCAAATGAAAGAAATTATTACGATCTAAGCTTTCAGGCAGAGGGATATCTAACTGTCGGAAGGAGTCTTTATTGTAATAAACAGCGTGGTTATGACAGTCTAAGGGAATACCATAGATCTGTGGTTCTTTCTGATCGTTGATGGTTTTGACACGAAGCCTGTTCCAGATTGAGGGTAAACAATCAGAGACTGATAACCCTTTTGGCCCATTAATCAGATCGTCTAAAGGCCGAATAGCATCTTGCAAAACGTAGTTTACCAACTCATTCTCATGCAAAATAAATACATCCGGTGGCTTACCAGACCCTAACGAAACCATCAGCTTATCAAAGTACGTTCCCCACGGAATTATCTCCATCTCAACTTCATATTCTGGGTAATCGGCTTCAAAATTTTTGATAATTTCCCACATAGTTTGGCCGTCGGGGCCAGTGAATCCATTCCAAAAAGTAATTTTGGACTTTTTCCTTTCATTTTTGGATCCTAAATCTTTATTGATTGGCTTAGCAGAATTCTGGTTGCAAGAAACTAAAAAGAGTGTACAAAAAACAGAAAGGAACAACAAAGACAATTTAAGTAATCTCTTCAGTGCTAGAAGTAACATTTTTAAAATTTACAACCAATTTTCATGACTATTTCTCAATTGACCCAAATAGATTTCTCATCGCTAATGAACAGATAAAATCACACTTACCATCAGTTGTATTCATTAGATGTAGATTCCAGAACACAGTTTTTTCTCTGGCATATAAAATTTTTGGCTTAAATCTAGAACTAACTATAATATGCATTTTACATGTGTTCACATTTTAACTTTTTGTTAATTCTGTAACATGCCCAGTATAGGAAATTACTCGACCTAATTGAATTCCAATTCCTTTTGATTCGTCTCTCTTTCGTCCAGTTGCTACTACCTTAAGAACATGTTTAGCATCAGGTAAATTTGTTATCCAGACTGCAGTGGATTGAACTGAATTATTATATTCACTTGGAGTATACATATCACGAGTTTGTACTAACTTATCGTCTATGTATACATCTAAAATGCCAAATCTTTCGTGAAGATTTCCCTGCATATATACGCACGTGCCAGTAAATTCGACTTCTACGTAGTCACCAGCTTGCTCAGATGTCAACAAATCCTTGTGTGTTTCATCGATTGTCCAAGATCCGTGAAAATGTAATTCAGGTGAAAGATGTGGGTGTATAGTAAAAATATCGGCAAAATCAAAGTCTATAAATGAGATTTCATGTTGACCTTGGAATTCATGTTCTTGTGTTTTTATATGAACATGGTCGCCTGAGATGTATCCACCATTCTGGCAAATATTTTTAATTGCCAGATCATAGCTAAGACTACTTGCTGATTCAATAGATAAGCTGGTGAAATTGTAGTCTCTATCCATGTAGGGGGCTAATTCGTTCTTGGTAATCAGTGGCAGATCGTGATAGCCAGTAATGATCCCCATAATGCCGCCACAATTAGCCACATTGGAATCAGTATCTTGGCCACAACGAGTACATATCTTAATAGCTTCCAAGTAGTCTCCTTTACCATAAAGCAAACCTATTAAGATATATGCACCATTAAAGTGGCCTTGAATATTGAACTTTTCGATAATTCCTCCTTGCCGAGAAGGTGGATCAGATTTTGCCCAAGGAAACAGGTCAAAATTCCATTTATCTTCGAGTTTCTCCCAGGTTTTGCGCCAGTCATCTGGGTTTTTATCATACCAATCTAGTATATCGTTGATTATTTTCGCATAAGAGCACTGTGCAGGAATTGATTTTAGTGCTCTTCTAATTATGTTAGGAATATTGGTATCCAAATAAGCATAGGTGTAGAGAGATGATAAAAATGCGCCCGCATAGTATCCATCCCCGAAGTTCATGATGTGGCCTACTTTGTCACAAATGAGATTAGCAGACTTAGATAAACCGGGAGAAATAATGCCAATGAAGTCACATTCTATTTGAAAGTCTATGTCATCGGCATGTGGATTGTATTGTGGGTGTCCAGCAAGGTTTGGTGGTATCCCGGCTAACAGATTTTGTCTGGCTTGCCCATTAGCATGCCAGAGCATGAATTTAGACTGACGGAATACATTAGCAAAATCCTCTTGACTGGCATCAAGGCCTTTGTCTCGCAATACCTCAAGAAACGCCATGTTGGTATAGAGGTCATCTTCGTTATGCAGCCAGACCTTAGGAGACTCTGGATGGATATCAAGGCTTCCTTGATAAATTTCGCCTTGGGCAGCAAATTCCATTGGTTGCCCCATCATGGCACCATACGATTTTCCTGTCCAGCCACCAAGAATTTTATTTTTTAACTTTTTCTTTCCTAAGCTAAACATCTTCAGTCATCAATATCTAAAACTGATTCAACCAATTATTTAGAAACAGAAGAAATTACCAGATCTGTTTTCTTTTACCAATTTGATTAGAACTTTGTTGATAAGGAGTCAACCTACTGATTCTAACAATAAAGTTCTAATCTGTAAAGTTGTAGACCCAACACTTAATAAAATCCAAATAACTAGATCGTTTTATAGAGATCTCACTGAAAACAGAAAAATGCTAAAACGGAAAAAGGTAGCTAATTGAGAAAATCATTATAATCTAGCTGATAAGTTATTGAACGAAGGTAAAGATTAATCCTAGACTGTTTAAAGCTTTTACGAATATGTGTTTTTCTAAAAACTAGAGGCTACTTTTTAAAAATTTTCACGTAGGAATAGTTTATAACACTAACCACCCCAGAAGACATAAGTAGGTATCTGGAAGATTATACCCACAATACTCCAACCACTACCGATGACAAAATCCCCTAGAATCAACCCTTGGAAAAAAGGGATAGCTTTTCGATATGAACTAACACCGCCAAATCTTAAAATTGACCACTTCAGGATAGTACTAATGAAGAGTGGGAACCATAATCGTCCAATAATCCACCAACCACTAACGGCATAACCAACGGGGTGGAATGGCCACCAGAGAAACTGAGAACGAATAGACATTAACACCATAGTAAAAACGAAACCTACTCCCATAAAGGAGAGATCCACGTAAGATGTTTCGTTTTGATGAGTTAAATGGGATGCCAAAATAGTATAACCTTGTCGAGCAAACCAAGTAGTACGATAGAGTTTGGATTCCATTCCTAACTCATACCCAACGTGTAAAATTGACCAAAAACAAGATATCGCTCCAATAGTGGCTGCCACCATAATAGCCAAGATCAGCCGACGGCTATCTTTTCCAATTCGACTTGCTAGCTTAAAGCCTTCTAGCTGATGTGGCATTGGGTGTGCTCGATAAGATTCCCGGTTCAACCAAAAGAAAAGCGTCATCACTGATAGATTTTGCGACCCAATCCTTCTAGAACCAAGAATTGAGGTTAGTATATAGTCTGGACCTGCTCCGTACATATCGTGTGCTGGAGGTCCAAGTTCTGCTCTAATCCGAGTGATAGCGATAGATAAGGAAAGATATATAACAAAAAACCAGAAGGCGAAGCTATAAGACATACCAGCTAAACGACAAAACCCAAAAATTACAGCTAAACCAATTATCATCCCTGATAGCGCTTGTCCTGCCGTCATTGGTTCCTCACTTCGATTAGCAGGTGTACTCGCAGTTGGCTTAAAAATGCCTGTAATGCCTCGTTTTAAGACTTTCTGAAAATACTTACGTCCTCCCCAGATAACATAGAGTAATAATGCAATCCAGACACCGCGAACTTGTGCCATTGGATAGGGAAATCCAGGAAGAGATTGAAACCCTAATTGGCTACCAATAATCCGTTGAAACTGCCAAAAAAGATAAAAGGACCAATACGAAACAGCTAGGGATAATGGCATTAGAAAACCTAACCCCATCACAAACGGGTAGAGCGTAATGTTCATAGAAGAAATGGCGTTCCATGGTTTTGTAGTGGCCAGCTGGTTAATGGATGTTACCCAAATTGGGATTGATGGTACAGAAGGATAGAGATACGAAAACCCATTGAGCAAGCCAATACCACCTGAAATAGACAAGCCAAACCACAATCTTTGGTTAGTCAGCAGACTATCTCTTTTTTTAGAAGTAGATTTATCGACTGTCGTCATGTCATATGGTAATTCGACTATCGGATATGCAAGCCGTTCGTGTTCAATCCATTGCTTTCTCAGTAGTACGTTAATGCAAAGCATGACCCAGATTAGTAAGATCACAAAAACAGTCCAACACACAATCGGAATCGCCCAAGCCGACAGATATCTGGAACTATAAAAGTTAGACTCTCCATTGTAAAAGGGTGTTAAAACTTCAATATCTTTAACCACCAACCAATCCGGTAGATGGTGGCTGAATAGGGTAATCCATTCGTTCTCATGGGTAGCGTACCAAGTTCCTGTACCCATGAGAGAGACCAAGCACTGCATCATATCGTAGCCGCACAAGGCAGTCGAAGTGCAGAGCATAGTATAGATAGTCAACAGTTCGCTTTGTCTGAGTGAGGTCTTAGGAGAATAACGTGCCCAAAAATGGTTGCAAACTACTAGTAGCAGCAAAATGAAGATAACGTTGAATAATAAAGTTAGAATGGCAGGGAAATTCGTTAGCCAAACCAGCGTCATCTGTATATGCCAATGGCTATTTAGTGGGATTAATATGGCGCCTATCAGTACTGACCGCCAGCTAGTAAATGATTGATTGTTCATATGAGTCATCTTAGATCTATTAAGAATTTTTTCATCTATATTAACAAAATTATGATTTTGTGGACTTTTGGATCAGATTGATAAAAGTGATTAATTCACTGATGCAAGGTAATTGTATCTGATCTAATTGCTTGAATAATTTACTAAAGGAAGAATAATTTTTTGATTTAAAGGCGTAAACTTTCTTCCTGTTCAGAAATGAACAATTTTTAAACCTAAGAATTGATTGATTCGATAATACTGTCTCAATCCAATATAATAAGGTTAGCTTTTAGGGATCTCCGGAAAACTCATTTTTCATCTAACCCAAATAACTTTTCTAATATTCCTAGCTTATTCTGACTTTGTTTTTAGACGCTGGAACCATACAACTTACTCCATCGATTTCGATCATTTTGAATGGTTTTTGAAATCAATGAATAAAAAAATTAAACGAGACCACATACACTTACCCCAAAGTCTTCAAATACGATTGAAAATGAAAATATGATAGATCACAAGTTTAATTACTTTAAAAATTGCACCTATATAGAGATTCATTATTCTCGTTTGATTAGTCTAAAAAAGACCTGAATCAGAAGACTAAAACTAATTAAAAGAAATATTGATAAGCGAGCATAAACCTTTAGAAACTGTCGCTTAGTAGTTTTGAATAAAGAATTTGAATATGGGAGATGAAATCTGCGTCAGCCAAATATAAGCAAATGGTAACTACGACGTGATGCAATGTGCTGTTATGCTAATCAAGTATCAATGTTTATATCCCTAAATCAACCGTAAATCCTTTTCTGAGCCGTTCCTGGTACTGTCTTCAATTGACTAGTGGCGTAATGTTACGTTATTAATCATTTTTCAACGCAACCCAGACACACATCGAAACCCAATATCATTTTTTCTATCATTTGGTGAACCATAAGCATCTCGACTAGCCACTCGTCGGCCACGAGAAACGCTGTACCATGACCCACCACGTAAAACTCGACCTGTCGCTATGTCTGGCTTATCTGGTCCCCTTGGGTTCTTAGCAGGAGATTTACTATAGTAATCGAACCCATACCAGTCAGCACACCATTCCCAAACATTGCCTGTCATATCATATAATCCATATTGATTTTCTTTGAAACTAGCTACCGGCGAACAATATGCCCACTTATCCTTCCCATTGACTGTATTACCCCAATTAGCGTCGTCGTGTGTTATCTCATTCCCCCAAGGATACCTGCTACCTACCATGCCACCGCGGGCTGCATATTCCCATTCGGCTTCTGTCGGCAATCGTTTACCAGCCCACTTAGCATAGGCTGTTGCATCATGCCAGCTTACATAAACCATCGGGTGATTGTCAGTTGGCGAAAATACAGCCACTTCGTTCCACAAGTTATAACTATAGTCACTTTCTAGAATAAATTTCTTAAAATCGCCTACAGTGACTTCGGTTACATCCATATAAAATGATTCTAGTTCTATACTATGCACTGGTAAGGCGTCATTCATATTGTCGTGGTGATCCCCCATTTCAAACGACCCAGCTGGAATTAAAACCATTCGGTTTATAACTGGATCTAACTTATCTTGAACTTCATTTTTAACCAAAGTTTCGCTATCTTCAGAAGAACTAGTTTCACACCCAAGAGAATAAAATAATCCTGCCGTTAAGATCATACATAGCAATTTACCAACTGTTTGCATGGTATTTCTCCAAATGAAGATACAATGATAATTTGATTTGAAGCGTATAATATACAAAAAATACAATCCCTATTACGAATTGTGTATGATTTTTTTTCAATATCTATCAATTGTCATCTGCCAGACCACTCTCTACAAATGTTCACTATTACATAAAAAATTCTGTTTAAGTACAGATGATCGATAGTAAAAATGTCTTGCCTGGTAGCATTTTGAACCCTAACATTGGAATAGTTTACTCACATAGCTTAGCTATTAACTTAGTATTAAGTTATTGATCTAGGTAGTGGATCGAAATCGAATACTATTTCCCCAGACTATTTTTTGTTGTAATAACAAAAGAGAAAGATATTAGCTAATGTCTTAATTAGTCGTCTGTGAGGACAACATACCTTGTAAAGTGGATTTGTAAATAACTAGACGGCCGATTTGGATATGAGCGGTAATAATTTGTGTGCAGCATTCGTAAGTACTACATTAATCCCCATACTCAGGTAGCTCTGCGCATCGTTTAATTCGTCTGACCAAAAAAGATTGCAGATTAACCCAAGTTCGTGGGCTTTTTTAAGGGCTTTTGGGGTTACATTGCGACCAAATTGTACCCGATTACAAGCAAATTTCTCTGCCACTGTTATCATATGGTCTGGCACTTTCTGTGCTGCTAAACAAGCTCTTGGAATTTCTGGTGCATAGTCCAAAGCAACTTCAAGAACATCTTCATCCCCAGCAATGTAGTGCATCTGTGGTAGGCCTTGCTCATAGAGAAGATCACATACGAATTTGACAAGTTGCCCATCGAATCCAGGTTCCTTGATGTGGATATTAATAGCTAAGCGACCATCAACAATATTCAGTATATCTTCAAAGCGTGGAATACGTACGCCTGACCACCCTGCTCCAAGTGTGATGCCCGCGTCAAGGCGTTGAATATTCGCCCAAGTCATCTCAGCAATCAACCCTTCTCCATTGGTGGTCCGATCCACACTAGAGTCGTGACAAACAATTGGTATTCCATCTGCGCTCATCCACAAATCAAGTTCTATTTCTTGAACCCCCATGGCGATTGCTGCACCA
>JACLAC010012880.1_pt1 | contig 26758 bp, 24 predicted proteins | sample 8027881 | NCBI WGS metagenome assembly JACLAC01 (sample SAMN15725517, study PRJNA655200) | protist metagenome | isolation source: fluorescence activated cell sorting (FACS) single amplified genomes of... | place: Spain: Blaines Bay Microbial Observatory, Mediterranean Sea | collected 2016-01-19 | reverse complement strand
TTGAAATGGCAAAACAACCTAATATCTTATTGTTTGGAATTGACTCTTTACTAGCAACTCACATGAGTTGTTATGGTTATTATCGACATACTACCCCTCATATTGATCGTTTTGCTGAAGGAGGGACCTTGTTTGAAAAAACCTATAGTGCCCATATTCCAACGACTAGTGCATATGCGTCTATGCTGACTGGGATGGATACCTTTGGTACACAGGTTGTAGCTTTACGCCACAAAGGTGGTCTTCGGTCGGAAGTTACGACATTGCCCGAAATTCTACGGGAACAAGGCTACGAAAGTACTTGTATTGGCTTTAGTGGTAATCCCAGCAGCCGTGGTTTTGATAATTATCTAGATTACAAAGCTAGTTGGGGGAGTTGGGCCGCGGGTCGTAGTCCCAAAGCTCAAAGCCTAAACGAAGTAGCAATCCCAGAATTAGAACGCCTAGCTGCTCAAAACCAACCTTTCTTTCTATTCTTACGGCATATGGATCCCCACTCACCCTACCTGCCCCCAGAGCCGTATGAGCGGATGTTTTACCACGGGAATGAATGCGATCCAAGGAATCGGTCAATGGATCCAGTAATGAATTTTAAACCTTTTTGTGATTACTTTGCTACTTGGATGCCACCCGGTATAACTGATGCGGAATACGTAATTGCCCAATATGATGGTGCTATTGCCTACATGGATGCCTGTATTCAATCCATTTTTAACACATTGGAAGCGATTGGTATTTTGGATGATACAATCGTCATTTTGAATGGAGATCATGGAGAAACTCTATATGACCACGAATGTTGGTTTGACCATCATGGACTATATGATGTTACCCTACATGTACCATTGATTGTTCGTTACCCACACAAAGTTCCAGCAGGTAGAAGAGTCGTCGGTTATAACCAACACAAAGATCTCGTACCAACAATCCTCGAACTCGCCGAAATTGATAGTGGTACCAGTTTCGATGGACAGAGTCTACTACCGATGGTTAGTGGCCAAATCACTTCGCATGAATCGGAAATTTATATTACCGAGTGTACTTGGATGAGAAAGCATGGGTGGCGTACGCCGGAATGGAAATTGATTCGAGCCTTGGAGCCAGACTTCCACTTTAAACCAGAGGTCGAGCTTTACAACCTGATTTCAGACCCAGATGAGTACGAGAATCAAGCTGAAAAACAACCTGAACTCGTTGAATTACTGACGAAGCGAATGAATAATTGGATTTCGGATAGAGAATCAGCCACTGGTTTAGCTAATCCGATTTTTAACCAAGGTGATTGGCACGGGAAGGCCGGTATAGGACCCTTCAAAACTTCGCAACAAGCCTACGATACACTTCATATTGGGGATCCTGGTCAAGCAGCCAAACTGCAAGCACGTTCGAGATAATAGATCTGGTTCTGCTTCATCTAGGCTAAATTTGAAATTTGAATAATTGTAGGTAGGCAAATAGTAGAAACAGCTCATTCTGTCGTGATTATTCGATTTTTATTCTGGTTCAGTACGTAATGTTTATTGGATGAGGATCGAGTGTGTTAGTTCAACGATTGTGGTAGGATCGTTGAACTAAGGCTATAAAGTTTGTTCAATTGGATAGATTAGTTGCACGTATAATTGTCCTATTGACAAATTTTGATCTTCTGCGGGAGAGTATGTTGGTCATTTTGTCCCTGTTTGCCAGATTTTCTCTGCCTCAAGAATATGAGATGTTCAAACAATTAAACATTCTAACTGATAAGGATCATGTTGACTTCGTAAATCAGACAACCATATTTTTTTATCATTGGGATATGAGAGGTTTATAATCTCTTGATTATTGAAAATAGAAGTTATGCTCGAGTTGGTTTAATAGGCAACCCTTCTGATGGCTACAATGGAAAAACTATCTCCTGTTCTATAAGTAATTTCTGGGCTAGTACTACTCTATGGGAGAGTCCTAACTTGCAGATCGAGATGAATCCAAGCTGTGACCCAACTAACTTTGAATCTCTTGGCCAACTACACCAATCAACCAAGGAAAACGGTTATTATGGAGGTTTAAGGCTAATTCAGGCCAGTTGCAAAAAGTTTTATGAATATTGTCAGGAGGTGCAGATTGAATTGCCACGGAAGAATTTCACTTGCACTTACAATACTAATATCCCCCGTCAAATTGGGTTGGGTGGTTCTAGTGCCATTATAACTGCTATGATGAAATCCTTGATCCAATATTACAATTTGGGTCATGATCAAATTGACAAACGTATTTTACCAAGTCTCATTTTGAGCGTAGAAACAGAAGAGCTTGGTATCAATGCGGGTTTACAAGACCGTGTCGTTCAAGTCTATGGCGGTACCGTATTTATGGACTTTTCAAAAGAAGTAATGGACAAAATAGGAGCCTATGGGTATGGTCAATACGAGTCTCTGAATTCAGCATTAGTTCCTCCATTATTTTTGGCTTATCTTTCTTCGCCTTCTGATTCAGGAAAAATTCATAGTGATGTGAATTTTCGATATAAAAAAAATGATCCCGAAGTCGTATCTGCCATGCGTACTTTTGCAAACTATGCAAGTTCTTTCCGGGTCGTAATGGAAAATCGAGATATTGAACGAATCAAAGAATTAATGAACCAGAACTTTGATCTACGTCGCCGAATTTTTGGTGATATTGTGATTGGTTACAAAAATTTAGAGATGATAGAAATTGCTCGCCGTTATGGCTGTGCTGCTAAATTTGCTGGCTCAAGTGGTGCAGTAATCGGTATATATGAAAACCTGACACAACTACAGCAACTTACCCAAGCTTATCAAGATAAAGATTACAAACTGATCAAGTTAGTGATTAGTGAAGAATAGGAATCTTGACCCCCAACATGCAAAATGACTTCTAGGTGACTTACTTTTCTCCAAGATACATCCAAATATAAAAAGGGGCCATTTAGCTAGGAATAAGTAATCTTTTTGCTGTGAAAATTTTCTTTTTTCCTAAAATATCGTTTGATTTCCATTTGATCAGAATAGGTTACACCTTTTTGATATTACCATCCTGTTCACATTAGCTTTTCCGTCCGATCAAAATGAAGTAAGTGCCCGTAGCTGCAAATTTAGCATATTTGAGAACAAGCTCACTGCTAGAATAGCCAAAAATTATGAGGTTGTTAAAAATTTATAAATCTAAGAGAGTTGAACAGCTACTGCTCTCTTAGAGTCGAGATAGACTCGGTGTCTTACAGGCAATACGAAGCTAAAGTCATAGTCTATTAACCTAATTTGGTAAACCTTCAATTATTGGGAGGTAGACTTATTTATATTACTAGGTTGATTAGTTTGATATTTTTAGTCGTTTTTTGGCTAAACTATTAAATCTAAGAATACGTTGAATTATTCAACGGTATAGTTCTTCCACTTTGCAGGCATGAAATTTATTTTTCAATTATTTTTGTATCAATGAAAAGCTTTATTAATCTTCTGCTTTTTTCCTTTACCTTAATTGGTCTTTCTGACGTACATCATTGGTGGTTACTAAACGACGGAATACTAGTTCACTCAATTTTTCAGGAAAACCGCATCGAAATTGACCCCAGTTTACTATTCGCAGAGAGGCGTTCTAAAATCGCGATCAATCCATCAGACGCAAGTTGTTGGGTGACTAATTCCTTCCAAGGCCAAGTTACCAAACATAACATTGACAATAAAAAGCCATTAATACTCAAAGGTTTTGCTGCACCTACTTCATTGACTTTGTCCAATAATAAAATTTGGGTGGTTGACTCTGCCTTGAATAGAATCGTAACGGCGAGTTTAGATGGAAAGATAATAAAAACAATTCCTATCCAATCAGCAAAAAGCATGGTAGTCTTGGATGGTGACCAATGGGTGTTAACTTGGCGTGGACTTCAAAAACTCACTGATGATGGATTATCTCCCGCGGTTTTAACTAAAATTACTCACTTGACTACGGCCAACCAACACATTTGGTGCCTAGATCAGAAGGGTTTGATCTATACTTTTCGGAGTCGGGTAGAGCTAAACAGGGCTAAATTTTCTATTCCTGATGCAGTGGATATTGTTTCTACCAATGATGGAGGGGCCTGGCTACTAAGGTATGAGATGGTAATTCGGCTAACAGACCAACTCATACCGGTAGGTGAAATTACAGGTGTAAAAAAGCCCAAAAGATTGGTTCGACAACCTACTGACCATTCGGTATGGCTAATTGATACAGAGTCTGACCGTTCAGTTCGTTTACCTCGGCTCAACGATCCGTCTGATGTAAAATTGATAGCAGCGATTGGCTGGAACCAAGTTCGAAACACTAAGCAGGTAAAAACTATAATAGCCACTGATTTAAAATGGAACCCTTTTTTGAGAAATAATAAAAGAGAGCAACCTCCTATAGCTCAGTCAACAGAAGATTCAAAAGTAAAAATAAGAACTGAAACAAATTCTCCGACCGAAAAGACTCGATTATTACTAAGTAAACCAATCGCTTCGAAAACGAAAGATCTCAAACCGATTGCGGTTCCAATTTCACCGAATGAAACTTTCGATCATGTTCCAGTTTTTCCAAATGGTGGTTTAGTTTCGGTTGAACTGTACAACAGTTTAAGTCAGAAAAGAATTCAAAATACTGATCAGATGTTGGGACGACGGTTTATTTGGAATTTTGAAGGGGACACTTATACTCTTTTGGTTGGTTTGTCACTAGATGTCTACAATACTTATTCTAACCGAGACAGGTTGAAGTGGATCGAAATGGTAGTTGAAGGATCAGGGATAGGTCAACCGATCGCAGAAAAATTAAATCAAGTGGCACAGGAAAATAATTGGTCTCGAGAGCGATTAGCCAACTTTGTTATTTCTTTTGTCCAAAGCCTACCTTACACTGCTGACGATGTGGCAACCGGATACGACGAATTTAAAATGTATGCCTTTGAAACTTTAGTTGCTGGGGGAGGTGATTGTGAGGATACCGTTATTCTGGCTGCTAGTTTACTAAGGTCATTAAGCTATGATTTAATACTCCTGAACCCGAAAGGTCATCTTGCACTCGGAGTTTCCGGTCAATTTTCAGGCGCCCATTATGAGTATAATAACCTCCAATATTTCTACAGCGAAACAACTGGAAAAGGATGGGAAATAGGTAATATTCCTGAAGCATATCACTCTATTCCAGTTAAGCTTTATCAAGTTCCATTGCTTACCCCCTAATACTTCTATATCTAAATTGTAAAAAGGAGCGACTGATATGAAAATCATAAATTTCAGCAAACCGATCGGTTTTATGCTTATCTTAGTGATATTTGCAACTTTTCTTATAGCTTGTGGAGGAAAAACAAAACTGGATCATCCTCTAAGTCTGCCAGCTTGGTTTCAAAATCCCCCCGAAGATCCGAACTATATGTTTTCAACTGCAACCATGACTTCCAAAGATCTGCAATTGGCACTTAACAAGGCAAAACAACAGGCGCGTGTTGATTTAGCTCAGCAGATGGAAACAAAAATTAAGTCTATGACCAAACAATTTACGGAGGAAGTTGGTTTAGGTGAAGATGCTGAATTCCTTAGCCAAACTTCGGTTGTGTCCAAGTCAGTGACATCTAAGGTATTGAACGGTTCTAGAGCTCGGCAAGTAGAAACCATTAAGGAGGACGGGGTAATCTATCGTGCATACGTCTTGATGGAATTACCTATTGGGCCAGCAAATAGCGCTTTGTTGGATGCTGTGAAAAAACAACAGAATCTCTACACACGTTTCCGATCTTCACAAGGCTTTCAAGAACTGGAAGAAGAGGTTGAAAAGTATGACCAATTTAAAAAAGAGCAAGGTTTAATTCCCTGAATCACAGGAGAAATGTGGCCTGAGACTTATAGCTTTGGTCACATTTTATGCTTCAAAAAACTTCCTCCCTCTTTTTGTATATTCTATTCTTTTTTACAATTCATGGTTGTACTAGTAGGAGTACTGTCTCAAATTATTCGGAGATCATCTACCCGAAGTGGTTTTGGCAACCACCAACTAACTTTCTTTCTGCTGTTGGTTATGCTCGCACTTATTACGATAGGCAATCATCAGTTGACGTAGCTACAGAAAATGCCATTGAGCAGCTAGCTCGTCAGTTACAAGTTAATATTAGTGGCGAAATTATCGCCATGAATGACCAACAAGCTGAAAAATTCCAGCAAACGATTTCTGAGGGTTTACGTCAACGTATTACTAACAGTCATTATTTATTGAATACTTTTGTAACTCCAAAGCTGACAGTTGTTTTAATTTCAGAACAAGAACGAAGCGTATCTGATAAAATAACACCGCTGAGCAAAAACAAGCCTGATTGGTTGTACCAAATACCAAATGAGAACGAGTATGAGTACGGTGTTGGTAGTAGCAATCTCACTTACTTTCCGGAAACTGCTTGGCAAAAAGCAGAAAAACAGGCCATAATTGATTTAGCAGCTAATCTTCATAGTAAAATCGGTAGTGTAAATAGCCATTCGAAAGCCTATCACCAAAATATAAGTAGTTCCAAAACAAAAATCCAGTTGCAAAACGTATTGGTAATCGCTCGTTGGTTCAGTATTCAAGATGGGTCATATCACGTACTGGTTCGTATGACAAAGTGAAATAGAAAAATCATGAAAATGCAGTATCGTATACTTGGACGAACCAATTTGAAAGTATCTTTAGTTTCGCTGGGCTCAGGAGGTCCTAGCCACCTAGGCCAAAAAACGGGGCTTACTGAAATAGAATCTCGTAAATTTGTTAGATATGCTCTAGACCAGGGGATAAATCTGATCGATACTGCCGCTGCCTACCGAGAAAGTGAGGTCATTTTGGGTCGTGCTTTAGAAGAAGTACCTCGTGGCCAATATTACATTGCTACTAAATCACGGCCATCGTACGAAGGAATTTTTTTAACAAAATACGAATTACAAACTCAAGTTGAAAAAAGCTTACAACGTTTAAGAGTCGACGAAATTGACCTGTTCCAGTTTCACGGTATTCGAAAAAGTGAATATGAATATACAGTAGAGCATCTTCTGCCGGTGGCTGATCAGCTAAAAAAGGAAGGGAAAATCCGCTTCATTGGTATAACTGAAAGGTTTTCTGATGACGGAACACATCAAATGCTGCAACAAGTCTTGGCCGATGATCATTTCGATACTATCATGGTTGGCTACAACTTATTAAGTCAGTCAGCTACAAAAACCATCTTTCCACTTTGCCAAGCGAATAATATTGGAGTTCTAGTCATGATTGCGGTACGTCGTGCTCTGAGTTGTCCTGAACGATTGGAGAATGTTATCGCCGATCTAAAAAAAAGAGATATTATTTCTTCAACCGCTCTACCAGACCAAAATCCACTTGACTGGCTGATTGACAACCAGACGAATAGCATACCAGCAGCCGCTTACAAATTTGCGGCACAGCCGAATGCAGTTTCCACCGTGATTACAGGAACTTCTAATTGCCAACACCTAGCAAACAATATCTCAGCAGTTGTTGGGCCACCTTTACCCGAAGAGAAAATTAAAAAACTTAGGCAAATATTTGGTCATATTTCTGAAGGGCTTGGTGATTAATTTCCAGCCTAAAAAATGAACGCACATCTTGTACCTAACTCTTATTCTATTATTATTTTTTCATGTCTCTTCGGGTGGTAAAAATAAAAGTACTTTGTCATGGAAATCAGCGCACAGCTGAGTACTATAAACAAGCTGATTTGGGGCAACCATATAGGTATCTCAAATAACTGCCAGTGTTTTAGAAGATACAACAACAATGTTACCGCCAAAGCCCAACTGGTAGTTTTTCCAAGTGGGTCAGGTTGAGGGAGTTGCTGAGTCTTTTGAAATTGACAGCACTTTAAAATAAATACGGTAATGTCCCGACATAATAATACAAGAAATGCCCAAAAAGGAAAATTTGAATTAATGACGATCAATGCTAGGGTCGTTGAAAGGAGGCCTAGCTTGTCCCCGATTGGATCTAATAACCGACCTAGGTCACTCTGTTGATTCAGTTTTCGTGCGATAATACCATCGAGAGTGTCGGTTATTAAACCTAGGCCACCGAGACCAAAAACCAGCCAATAGTTTTGTTTCAGTAACCCCCAAAAGACAAAAGGGATAACGGCAAGCCTAAGAAGTGAAAGCAAGTTACTAACGTAAAACAGATGTGATACACAAAAAGAAAAGTTATGCAAAGTGGAAGGAACTCAGTTTTTCTGAACAGAGGTCATCCTCAGCTCAAGTTGTTTTCTATTGTCTTATATTTTTACTAGTTCAACGAATGCTTTTTCCAAAATGGGATTTCTGACTTTGGAATAGACTTGAACTGTCGTTCGGCAATCGCAGTTGCTTTTCGTCGCTGAATTTCGTACTGCAAGATCTTTATTTCTTTTATCAACATTTGATCAACAGAAAAAATTTCTAACAATCGTTGTTTTTCTATAAGTGTAATTTGTAAACGTGTAGCAATGTGACAAGCTAAATGAAATGGGCGTTCAGGAAGGCTCTTTGGTACTTCCCAGTCTGTTACTATTTCTGCCAACAAATTTTCATAAGTCTCACACAGCTCAGAAGCCCTAGAAATTAGTGCCTGTAAGCGAGTTGGCGCAATTGGTTGACTCGTAGTACTGATAGGATCTACAAGGGCTTCTAAGTATGGAGTTTGACATGTAATCTCCTGCACCTGGAATCGGTATTGCCCAACTGCCACAATGTTCATTCGCCCATCTCCCATAATATCACTGTCAATGATTTTTACAGCAGTCCCAATGCTATAAGAAGCATCGATTACACGACCACCCTTGGCCAAAATAATACCAAACTCAGCATCTTCTTGCAAACACTCATGAATCATCGATCTGTACCGCTCTTCAAAAATATGTAAAGGTAAGATGTTACCAGGAAACAAAACAACATTCAGAGGAAAAAGTGGGAGGTTAGTGGCCTGCTGTTGTCGATTCGTCATTTTTACTCGGGGTTTTTCACTAATAAAAGGAGATTGTAGATGCTATCACAATCTTAAGTACCTGTCAAATTGGAAATCAACTGACTGACAGAATTAAACAAGGAGAATCGAGTTTTGACCTTGATCGAGAAAATGGTAGACGTTAGGATATTTACGGACTAGTTTTTAGGACAATGAGATGAAGACATATCGAACAGCTATAATCGGTTGTGGTCGTCGAGCCTACGGGCATGCTAATGCTTACCGGCTGATATCTAATGCTAAATTAGTTGCTTGTTCCAACAAATCGGATCTTAGTAGAAGACGAAAATTTGCAAATACCTACAATACTGCTAGCTATTCTAGCGCCAAGCGGATGATTGAGGAAGAAAAACCGGATTTAGTACATTTGGTTACAATGCCTGATCAATCGCTAAATTTGTTACGAATGGTTTCAGAGTTGGGTGTCCCAGCTTGTTTGGTAGAAAAACCGATTGCCTATGGTGTAAGGGATTGGCAACAATTGTGTGAATTAGAAGCAAAATCCACAACCAAATTCGGAGTTTCCAAACAATTTCGCTGGCATCCTCGCTTACTAGAATGTCGTAAAGTTTTGCAATCAGGTCAACTCGGACGACTAAAATGGTTGAATATTTCTGCTCGAATGAACTTATCAGCCCAAGGAACACATATGATAGATTGGGCGATGTTTCTCAATAACGACTCGCCAGTAAGCCAAGTTTTCGGTAATGTTGGCGGTGTAAAACCGATGGATAGTTCTTATTCTTCTCCGGCATATGGTATTGCTGAAATCGTATTCGCTAACGGAATTCGCGGATTTTGGCATTCAGGAACTTCAGCTCCAATGGTTATAAAGGATCCAACGATTTACAAGCACACACATATTATGGCCTATGCAGAACAAGGTCAGGTTAGTTTCGAAGAATTTGGACGTTGGCTGATTCAATCACCACTAGAAAGTCGGGGTGGGCAAATTAGTGATGGGGATCGAAATTCTTATAACGATATTGCACAAGCTGGTTTAATCAAAGCAATGTTAGATTGGATAGAGAATGACCAGCAGCCAGTAGCAACGAATCTTAAGCTAGCCTTACACCAATGGAATACTATTTTGGGTCTATACACAAGCGCCATTCTACGGAAACCGGTTGAAATACCATTCAACCCATCAAATGATCTAATAGTTAGATTAAGGTCAGCGCTTGGTCAGCTTCCGTTGGAATAATATATTTATAATCTACCTTAGAAAATTAATGCTTGGTTGGGCAACTTGTGGCCTATGCAACTGGCTCATTTGGGCTCTTTTACTATAGGACGAAATCGTCTGGTTAAGTAGTTGGACAGGAAGGGGTTGAGAGGAAGACGGATCTATCTGAGGTTTAAAAAGGTGTATCGAGTGAAAGTTGTGTTGAGATTTAGCTTCTTTTCTGCTGGGCTTATCATTTAGGAAAAGGTTTTGTACGACGATTGCTGGCTGAACAGTACTATGTTTTTGATGAAATTGGCCAGTAAGAAACAGAGCTTTTTCCAAATTAGGGGTTAGTTCTTTTTTCAAGGCCGGTATAACTTTAGATAAATATTCCTGCTCTGTTAGTGAACTGGGAATTAAATACTCGATCACACTAGTTGGTTTGTTGCCGGTTGTCTGTTTATTTGGCTGCTTGGACTGCGAAGTGGGTAGTTCAGTGGGTTTGAGGGCGGGCGATTCATTCCTGAAATTCGACAGCCGTTGCGTCAAACGATTGGCTATACCAGTCAGATTCATGGCCTAATTTCCTTTGTTAGAAGAGTACTACCCTCTTACTTGTCGATTATAGTGGCTAATTCTTGAGTTAGTTAATGTGATCGGTCTTCAAACTTCGCTTATAAATACGAGTTCTTTGTTTTTCAAAGACCAATTGATAATTAGCTTCTATACGTTTTTGAATTGTTGAATCCATAGGTAACGACCAAGTGTAGATAAAATCGACTAAATCAACATATGGGGCAATTTTCATCTCTTTTGGTTTGGTTTCGATAATAGATAAATTGGGTCGAACATCTTTGAATACAGGATTAAAAAGAATAGGAAAATAATCAGTATTAGCTTCGTAATTGTCCCATTCAACTCCACCTGTGTAAGTACAGTAATAACCAATGGCATGAAGAAACATACCAATACGTTGGCACTGGCCGCGAGAATCGAAAATAAGAGGTAAAACTCGGCTATTCGGACTGATCTTGTGTAGTCCGGATCGAAACTCTTTCATATCTTTGTCTAGCTTTGGGTATAAGTTGATCATATAACCGAAGTTAATTAAAGCGATCAAAATTAAAACACTAAAAACTACCCAACGAGTCAGCTTATATTTAGGCAGTTGGAAAAATGGTATTAAGAATAAGAAGGGGTATAGGCTTAGTCGGTGACTCATAAAGCCTCCCCCGGACATTCCGTCTGGTAACAAAACATATAGAACGATACAAACCAAACTAATTAGGAAAAAGCTATCTTTATATTGGAAAGACAAGTAGCGTTTTTTCCAAAAGCTGGAGGCTAAATTGAGTAAAGTCAGGATAAGAAGAAGCAGGAAACAAGCTGATAAGATTTTGCCTAATTTCAGCTGAAAAGTCGTAAATGAAAATAGAATCTCTAGATTTGAAACGTATTCGTATAAGCGGCGAATTGGCCAATGAACATGGTTGCTTTTGGTGCCATGCGAAAAAATAAACCATATTGGTAAAGCACAAGATGGGAGTAGCATTGGTATTTGCCACAAATGTTTTTTTAAGTTACTTAACCGAAAAGTTAGCAACCAGAGAATTGAAACAACTATCAGAGTAATGACGGTTGACACCATATGTGAAAAATAGCAACAAACCATAATCAAGTTGAATACGATAGCTTGCTTATAACCTAATTTTTGGTGGTTATCCCACCAATAGCCTACTGCCAGTAAACAAAAGCCTACGCTGTATGAAAAATTGTAGAACCCCATGTGAAGAAGATAGTTATAAACAAAGGGAAATAAAAGTAAAGGTAAGCTGTTGGTACTAATCTCACTAAAGAACGAATACTGAGACTTGTCTAATAAAAATGAGCCCCTACTAACACCAATAATCAGAAACCGACCAGCATAAAGGAATAGAATAACATAACCACTTAACATTATTTTTTCGGCTATCAAGGGGTCAACTATGAACATGAGACTTGCAATGACAAGATGCCCAAACCAGTTAGGCATTGGTTGTAGATTCAAGTCATAGTATTGTTGAAGGAGAGGATATTGTGTGGTATTAAAATATTCTTTGAGGATGAAAGAATTATATACATGGCTCGGCCCATCTTGAGTTGGAAAAAATTGAATTGACCAAATTGGTAAAAGATAAAGAAGTGTTAAAACAAAGAAGAGGATGTTAGACGGTACTGAAAAATAGTTGTAGAGTCGCTGACCAACGTGATGAAGCATTCCGTTTTCATTATCGTGCAAGGTTTTCTTTGTCCGCTGTGAATTCAAGCTAGCCGATATAAGAACTATTTGACGTTCATTAGAAAGAATCAAATCTTATGAAATGAAAGAGTTTGTCAAAGGAGGGAGCGGTCAGAAGACAAAAAATGGACACGACTCACAGTTATTAAAGCCTTAATTTCAGTCAAAGGCTTCCTGGTGATGATGGTCGATATTGATTGCAAGTAACTAACTTCAGGTCAACGTAATGACTTTGGTGGCCTCAGAATTTCAGAGAAAATAATCGCTTGACGAGCGTCACTTGGTTTAAAATTGATGAGTGGGTGATTCGATTCTAACTCATCAGATTTCTGTTCAGAGTAGCCTGTTATGTTGGGTTCAAAAACGATAGGCTCATCCAATATTTCGTCTTCGTCTATCCCTTCAATTTCATCTGCGATTAGCTCATTTTTCTCAGCTGCTGACTCAGTTTCAGGTTCTATAAGTTCGTCGATGAAGGGTAGCTTTAGTTTCCCATCTTCCGTCAAGCCATAGTCGTTCTCATTTGTCTTTTTGCGACGGTATAGTCGATTGAAAATTACAAAAATCCCGACTGCAATATACCCGAGTATTTCAAGAATACCATCCATTTTTGATTACCTTATCTTTAAACCATGTGTAAGTAATACTACTTAGGTTACACCACACCAACCGAATGACTCGATCGACTTGTGTTCTGTTCTCCCGTTGGAGCAGCAATCGATTGTCTCATTTCTGTGTCGGCAATGACGTTTCGCAAGTTGTAATACTCGGTCACGTTCATTCGATTAGTATTAAACGCATCAGCGATAGCCTGTGGCACTTCCGCTTCAGCTTCAATTAATTCGACTGTTCTCTCTTCAACCAAAGCTTTCATTTCTTCAGCCTGGGCTTCTGCAAGTGCGCGCTTTTCTTCAGCTTTAGCTTGAGCTATTTTCAGTTCTGCGTGAGCTTCGTCTGTTTGTAGTTTAGCACCTACGTTTTCACCAATATCAATATCTGCAATATCTATGGACAAAATCTCAAAAGCCGTGCCAACAGCCAATCCCTTGTCCAGAACACTCCTGGTAATTTGCTCCGGATTCTCAAGTACCGCTTTGTGGCTAATTGCAGAACCAATGGTGGTAATAATTCCCTGTCCCACGCGAGCAACAATGGTCTCTTCAGTTGCACCACCTACCAACCGGTCTATATCGGCACGAACTGTCACTCTTGCCCGCACGACTAGCTGGATACCATCACGGGCTACTGCGGTGATTCCTCGTTTGTTTTCGGTATTTTCTGGCACATCAATTATTTTAGGATTAACACTCATCTTCACTGCTTCTAGCACATCCCTGCCGGCTAAGTCAATTGCTGCAGCTTGATCAAACTCCAAAGGAATATTTGCTTTACTAGCCGCAATTAATGCTCTAACTACGTTTCCAACATTACCACCAGCTAGGTAGTGTGCCTCCAGATTATCCAAACTTAGGCGAAGACCGGCTTTGGTTGCCTCAATTTGAGGGTCTATGATTTGTCTAGGTGGGACGCGACGCAGTCGCATCGGAACTAAGTCTCCAAAAATTCGCACAGCAACACCAGCTGCGCGAGCTGCGATCCACAATCCAAGTGGAACATAATTGCCGATTAGAACGAAAAATAGGACTATAATAACGGCTAGGATCGGCCAAAAAGTGAACAATTCCATAATTCTTCGCTCCTACTCTGTTAGGGTTTCCGCTTGTGGTTGGGTATTTAAATTGCCAGCTCGGAAAGCACCTGCTACTGCTCTTGGCACCTGAGCTTCAGCTTCAACAACTTTCGCTCTCATTTCTTCGACCTTCGCTGCCATAACTTGTTTTTCGGCAATAGCCATTGCTCGCCTTTCTTCCGCTTTAGCTTGAGCTACGATTTGATCGGCTTCTGCTTGTTCAGCTCTCAGTGAAGCACCAATGTTTTTATCAACGTTAATATCAGCAATATCGATAGACAAGATTTGGTACGCAGTACCAGCATCTAGACCACGTTCCAAGACTGTTTTGGAAATAATATCTGGGTTTTCCAGAACGTCTTCGTAGGTTTCCGCTGAACCTATAGCACTGACGATTCCTTCACCTACACGCGCCAAAATTGTGTCTTCACCAGCACCACCAACCAATCGGTTGATATTGGCTCGAACTGTAACCCGAGCATTTGCTAACAGTTGAACACCGTCTAATGCCACAGCAGAGACAGCTGGAGTTGCTATAACTCGTGGGTTTACACTCACTTGGACGGCTTCAAATACATCCCTACCAGCTAAATCGATGGCAGCTGCTTGCTGAAAATGCAACTCAATTTTGGCTTTATCTGCCGCGATTAAAGCATTTACGACCGAGGTCACATTGCCACGAGCTAGCAAGTGAGCCTCTAGGTCTGTTATTTTCAGCTTCAGTCCAGCTTTAACTGCACTAATTTGAGCGTTGACGATGACTTGTGGGCTGATCCCCCTTAGTCGCATTCCAACTAAATCACTAAAAATGCGGACTTTCACCCCAGAGAATGAGGCCGCAATCCAAAGTCCAACCGGGACAAACCACAGTAAAATAAAAAAGAAAACGATCACGATGATCGCTGGGATGGCAACTAACGAGCCAAGCTGTTCCAACATAATCTAAGTCAGCTCCTTATTTCAATACTAACTTTATTTTCTCTAAATTGTGAGTTAAAAAGGTAAATCCATATCATCTTCAGGAGTCTTTGGTGCTACAACTTCTTCTTTGTCTCCACCCAAATTGAAGCTGAACTGCAGACCTGGTTTGGAAGTTAAAGATAGCGACAGAGTAGCATTTTCGCTTATATCGTAGCGTAGACCACCACTGCTAATATTATCTAACCGAAAACCGTTTACGAAGGCTGTTCTTGAAAAGTCGACAGTAGCCCAAATACTATCAGAAAGAGCAAATTCTGCTCCAAGCTGTAATAATGGAACAATATTTAGGCCTTTGCTCGACATATGAAGACCACCGGCCGCATGAAAACGCAGAGCCTGACCAAGATTTAGTGTAGCTAAAATTTGAGGCTCGACAGCAATAAAAGACATGCCATCCGCAGGTGTTTGGTCTTGAAATTCTCCATCGGAATTTATTCGGTCATCTCCCGTAAAGCCTGATAGGACACGGCCAAAAATTGCTACAGCCGGAAGTCCGTCTTGGGACTCTGGCTTGATACCATACTTGACTGCAACTTCCCCATTAAAGATTGGTTGAGGGTAAACACGGGTGTTTTTGTCAGGATCATCAGTCTGAAAAAAGTTAGCAACTTCTTTACTTACCTGACCAACAGAATATGTACCACCTATGGCTAAATCGACATTCTCCGTTATCCCGAAGGTCAGGGACAATGGTAGTAGGATGGCTTTGGCGCGGTATTTGATTTGATGTTGCTCTGCAAAATTACCAATGACCGTTGATTGAGTAACTGAGTTATCATTTTGGACTAGCTTTTGATAGGCTAGAATACTTGCTTGGCTAGAATTTCCGCCCTTACCTAATGTGTCTGCTGTCTGCATCATACCAAGTTGAGTTCCTGCTGCCGATTCGAAAAAAGCAGACGAAATGAAGCAAAGAGCAAAAAGGAGATGCCCAAAACGAAAATTACACAACAAATGCATTGATAATCCCTGACTCGAAACAGTAAAAAGTTATTAGTGACAATAAAAGATAAGTTAGTTCCTTCATCATTGGCCTTGTACCCCTTCGACTAAATCTTCAAAGCCAGGAGGAGGAGGTGCCGCAGCCATCATACCTTCGTCGGGTAAGCCTGTATCTGGTCGAGGAGTTTTATCAACAGCAGCTACATAATATAGTTTAGGAATCAGTTGCATTTTTTTATTTAACAACCAACCTTCGTTTTCTAACAAAACAAAAATTTGACCTGCTGAAAGAAAACGTCGAGGGGCTAATTCTCCTCCTTGTGAAACTGGCTTTTCATCTTGCTTAGTAGAGTAAATTTGGTAACCCTTTAGATCTTTTTCCACGTTTGCTTCCCATCTCAATGCTACATCATACTTGCCGTTAATTTTAGAGCGGTATTGGGACAGTAAATTGAGAGGCATTTGCGGTGGAATGTGTCCCACGGAGGCTTCGACTTCAGTAATACTTGGTACCCCGAATTTGTCATAGGCAACCAGCCGGTATCGTTTGCTTTCACCATCTTCGTTGAAAGCGGGATCAGAGAAAAAGAAGGGACTTTCTAGTGTATAAGGCCGGCCAACTTGCTCAAACTTTGAACCACCAGGAGTTGTAGAAAAGATCCGAAATTCTTTAAAGTCTCCCGGAACAGGATAGTCCTTCCAAATCAGTGTAATAATTAAATTGCGGCTCTTATCAATTAGTAATTTTGGCTTAGGTGGTGGAGTACTGGGTGTTGTTGCTTGACTCGGCCATAGTGGTATGGTTTTGGTATCATCGGTTTGGAATTCTTTTGGGTTAGGGGTTTCTACCCCCTCGACGTCAACATAAGAAACACGATAAATGTAAAGATGAGGTTCCCCTGTCGTATCCAGCTGGTCATTCAAAATACCATTTTGGTCAACATATTGATTGTCTTTGCCACTGACTTCACCGACTTGTGTAAATTTGGGTTGTATGTCCCCTGTAAACTGTCGATAAATTCGGTATTTGGACACCCCTTGATAATCCAACTGGTTCCATTCAACCAAGACTTGTCGGTCGCCAGGAGTAAGTTTCAAACCACTAGGTGACCCAGCAGTTCTGGGGTTATCAGGATCAAACGGATTGGCTAGGTCATCGCTACTTCCGCAACCAACAGATATTATTAAGCAGAAGATAACCAAAAATTGGAGTAAATACACTTTACCAATCAAAATTCTTTCCTCCAGACGACTTTAGCTTCGCGTTTTACTAGGTCGACTTGAGGTGATAAACCAATCGAAGTGTCGGTTTGGGGCAAAGTTAATTGGTGTGAAACAACACTATCAGTGGCTTGTTTCCAAATTGAAATTATTAAAGACAAACCAGCAATACTCAGTCCAGCCCTAGCCACGACAACACTGGCTGTTTGAATTCGACGATAATCCTGTCTGTATTTTTTTATTTCGCTCTGAAAAGCAGTTCGAAGGTAGTTATCATAGCTATCTTGTGCCGACTTATTGAGATAGAAACTGCCAACGCTCAAACCAATACCAGAAACAAACATCAATGTTGGTAACTTATTAATTCTGGATTGAGCCGGCTGCTCTGATAGGAGACACATTAGGGTTCCTAAACTCAATAACACCAGAATCTTTCGTTGAGTAATCACTTATATTTTTATTTCCAATGGTCTACTATGCTTTGACGCTTTCTCAATCTTGAATGTTTAACTGTCGTTATTCTGAGCCGCAAACACTTTAGGATTTAGCCACTTCCAAAGTCTTAGCCAAGATACCAAAAGTAAACCACCCAGAAGAGCACCAATACAATCGGCAATCCAGTCAGTAACATCCGGTGATCGGTTTTTTACAAATGACTGATGCCATTCGTCTGTAGCTCCGAAGATTGATACTACCACTATCGACAAGACAAATGAAGCTATGCGCTGGATAGGCAAACTAAAGAAAGCCCTCGTTAGCCAAAAACTAAAACCTGCATACCCTATACAATGGTATAGCTTATCTACACCAGCAAACCTTTCTTTCGGCAACGGGGGGTGTGACATGTGTGACAATGCGAATATCAATGCCATACAAAGCGCTGGGGGTAACCAAAATTTCAGGAAACGCAATTTGATTTAATGAAAATTGACGAAAACTCGCTGAGTAAATAAATTACTCACAACTTGGAAGCGTAAATAGAATTTTACTGTCATCTTATTTCTATTGTCAAGCTGAGTGGTTTTTTGATGACACCGAGATAGCCAATCATATCAAAGATTTGGTAATTTGATAGTTATGATAGTGCCTTGTTCTATAACCGAGTCTACAGTAATTTGACCCAAATGCTGTTCGACCAATTGTTGACAAGTGGATAAACCCAGTCCAATGCCTGACGACTTGGTGGTGAAAAATGGATCAAAAATACGCCCCATGGTTTTTGAATTCATACCTAAGCCAGTGTCAGAAACTTTAGCTTCGACAAATTTTTCTGACTCACAGGTTGTCAGGTGCAGTTTGCCTCCCTTTGGCATAGCCTGCATGGCATTCAAAATCAGGTTAATCATCACTTGTTTGATTTTGTCAGCATCGATTGATATCATTGGAAGTTCGATGGCCAGATCTTTTTCAATTTTTATGTGGTGATGGCTCAAGTTGGCGGTCATTAGTTTTAGGACATCATTAACGATAAGATTTAGGTCTGTCATAGTTCGATCGAGTTTAGTTGGGCGAGCTAGGTCCATCCATCCTCCAACAATAACTTCAATTCGTTCGATTTCATCCAAGATCTTGCTCATTGATTGTTGGACGGAAGTATCTGATATCTTCTCTAAAGTTATTTGTGTCAACATTCTGATAGACGAGAGCGGGTTGCGTACTTCATGCGCAAAAGCAGTTGACATCTGGTGAATAGTGGTCAATTTCTCAGCGTTCAGGATGCTTCGTCGCGACTCTCGTAATTCTTTTGTCATCAGGTTAAAAGCTTTGGTTAACTCGCCAACTTCATCGTGTCTGAAAACCTCACATTGGCCTTCTAAATCACCACCAGAAACCTGCTTAGTAAACGCAACTAATCTATCAATTGGCCGTGTAAAATGTTTTCCAATTAGGCTACTAATAGTTACAACTAGCAGGAAGCCAAAGCTAGCGATTATAAAGGTCATTTGAACAGTCTGCTTTTTTGCTTCTTCCACGTGGTTCATGGGGCGAAGTAAGCAGTAAATACGATTCAGAGATTGCTGAATATAAACAGCTTTGTAAATTGTGCCTGACAAGCGAATATTGTTTATCACTGGATGATTTTGCTTTTGTAGTTGCTGACGAACAGACTGCAAGTTGAAAATTAGCTTCAGGTCAAGCCAATCTAGATCAGCCAATTCAATCAATGTTGTTCCGTTTAACGTATTATCTCCACCAAAAACAACTACTTCGCATTGGTAAGCTTGCTTAACTTTGTTTGGCTCTTCAATGTACTGCGTACGCTGAATTGTCTCTATCCATTGCTTTGTTTCTCTACTAAACTGCTGATCGTATTGGCTACCAAAGAATGTAATAGTCAGAACTAGCATGCCAAAAATGGTAACCGAAAATAGCAAGAGAAAAGGCAGGGTAATCTTTGTACGAATTTGTAGATTAGGCCAAATCGATAGCCTACTCATGGTTGTTAATTTGGCTGAGCCAAATCTTGGGATATAATGAGTATTCGATCTACCGGAGGTTCTTGAATGGAACTTTGCTGGCCATTCGGCCAACGAACTAGCACTTCTTTTAAACTTTTGTTAGCACCAAACCCGAAGTGAAGGCGTGTATCATTAGTAGACATGTAGCTTGCGCCGGCCTGACATTCTCTAACCCAACTACGATTAGTTCCATGCACTGTCACTTTAGAGCCAATACCGTATCGGTTTCCTTTTTTACCAATCAGTTTAACAGTCAGCCAGTGGCCTTTGGTGGGTGAATCGTTACGCCAGAGTGTTGGTTGATCGTGAGCATTGTTGATAAGTATATCAATGTCTCCATCGTTATCATAGTCACCAAAAGCTGCCCCACGGCCAGCTTTGACGGGCGGGGATGGGTTGTCTGAGATCACGGCCTGTTGAAAATTATTGTATTCGTTGCCAAGTAGTAAGTGATCAACTTGAAGGTAAGTTGTGCTGGAGTCATACAGCTCAATTTGGTCCTGAATATGTCCATTCACCAAGAAGATATCTAAGTAACTATCGTTGTTGAAGTCGAACATACCAGTTCCCCAACTTACAAAGGGTAAGGTGTAACCAAGGCCTGCCGCAAAAGAAACATCGTCGAAAAATCCATTACCTTCATTTCTATACAAAGTATTCAACTGTCGTTGAAAATTAGTAACCAACAAATCGGGATAACCATTACCATCATAGTCGGCAAATCCGATACCCATGCTGCCTTGCACATTTCCGTGGTCATCACAATCGACACCAACCAGCCAAGCAATGTCCTGAAATGTTCCATCACCGTTATTCTGGTAGAGGAAATTTTCAGTACCGTCATTGGCAACGAACAAATCAAGGTCTCCATCGTCGTCGTAATCAGACCATATAGCACTCATACCTTTGCCAACTGGATTATGAACTCCTGTCGACTGAGTAACATCTTGAAATGTACCATCTCCCAGGTTGCGGTACAACCTATCAGCTTGTCCCTGAAACTCCTCAGGACCACAATACACGTCAATTTCTTGTTCAACACAGGTCTTATGAACACTTAGCTCAAATTTACAGTAATTGGTCAAATAAAGGTCTAGCCAGCCATCACCATCGTAGTCAGCAAAAGCTGAGCCTGTTCCCCAAGCAGAGTCTCCTACACCAGCTAATTGGGTAACATCTTGAAAAGTCCCATCTCCCAGGTTTCTGTATAAACGATTAACTCCAAAATTAGTGATGTACAAATCAAGCCAATTATCACCATCATAGTCAGCTACAGCTACACCAGTTCCATAACCTTTATCCTCGACACCAGCGTTTACCAAAACAAAACCACCTGCGCCAGTATTTCGATAAAGTTGATTTACGTGATCGCTAACCTCGGATTTTTCATCTTCATTTGGGTACGAGCTAGCATTGACCAGATACAAATCCATTAACCCATCGTTATTATAGTCCAGAAAAGCACAACCTGAACCAATAGTCTCAATGAAATATCTGTTTCCTTGACGTCCATCGAAATGACGAAAGGTTATTCCAACTTCCTGTGTAACATCTGAAAATAGGGGGGTGTTGTTCGACAGACTGGCAAGGTCATCATCAGACCAACAGGGCAAACTGAACAAAATTATGACTAAAGTTGCAAATCTTTTGAATAAAAGCATACAATTTCCATCATATCATGTGAGTAGAATTGGTGTCAATTGAGGGGCTGTTATACTAACTTTGAATGATAACTTAGTCGCTTCATAAATAAAAATGGAGTTAAGTTTAATAAAAACTAACAAAAACTTACTTATTGCTTTTTAACCTAAGATTTTTATCAAGATGTGAAGGTTTAACTCAGGCCAAAAGCACTTATGGAAGCTTCAATTTCGAGTCAACAATACGAATTACTAGAGAGTTTACTATGGGATGGGCAATCTCTTTTTTTAGAGGAGGCTCACATCAATCGTCTTAACCAAGCTGCCAGTTTTTTTTGTTTTCCATTTGATAAGATAAAAATTGAAGCAAAACTACACCAGCACTGTTCTATGTTGCCCGCTTCGCCTCACAAAATCCGACTATTAGTTGACAAATCTGGAAAGATTACTTGCCAGTCCCTCAGGATTTCGCCCGTTAATTTACCCGTTACTTGTCGGTTAGCTGAATCTCCAGTTGATATAAAAAATCCGTTTTTGTATTACAAAACAACCGAACGAACTATCTATGACCAAGCTATGTCGGCTGTTTTAGCTAATCATGACGACTTTGAGGAGGTATTACTCTGGAATCAAAGAGGCGAGTTAACTGAATCAACAAAAAGTAATATTATTGTTGAACGAGAAGGCGAACGTTTTACCCCCCCATTGGCTTGCGGACTTTTAGCAGGTACATTCCGTCAATACTTGTTACAAGAAGGCAAAGTTAAAGAAAGCATTATTAGCTTAGATGAATTGTCGACTATTCGCCAGCTTTGGTTGGTTAACTCTGTACGAAAGTGGCAGATAGCTGAGCTCCTTCCGATTTTGGAGCGTGGTCATATACTGCAGTAGACATTCCAGCTCTTATAAAAAACTTTAATTAGTATATGCTGGCTTGAATCTACTTTTGAAGGATATTTCAGTCCAAAACCCAATCGATCGAATAGTCGGATGTGATGATCTGGTCGGGGGGACAAATGATTTACTTTTTTGCGACTTTCCATTCTTCACTGAATTTGGCAATTTCAGGCGAGGGAAAAAAGAAAATAATAGAAGATGAAGAAAAGAAAATTAAGAGGCTCAAACCCATGTAATTCAGTAGGTTTGAGCCGTTGACATCTATCGTTGAGTTTTTAAACTTCCCCATGTAGTGGTTAGTTTAGATTTTGGGTCCACAGCAGTAGCGTCTGCTACCTTAGTACCAAAGTATTCAAGTTCGCCCAGCTGGAAGTAAGCTCCATCGGGCCAATTTTCAGTTTTCATGGTTACAAAACGGAAAAACTTATACCCGGTGGTCTGAACATCAAATCCATCAACCTTACCCGCCTCAAAAAGGATAACCTGCAAACGCTCAGTAAAAAGGTTCTCCCCATCACGAGAGTAGATTGGGGTGAAATTTTCGCCATCATTTGAACCGTGGATTTCCCACTTAATAGGATCTCTTTCCGGAGCGTCGTTGGCTGAAGAAACAGTGAAATGAGACAAAACATACGCTTCTTCAAACTCGGCAGTTACGCTTATTACTTCACCTTCTGCAATACCACCTGGTCCACAGCACCATTTGTCGTTACCACCACCTAATAGATTATCAAAGACATTAAAAGCAGATTCTCCTCCCCCAAATGCAGGTTCGTCACTGGCTGTGAACTTAGCATTATAATTTGTATCTTCATCTGGAAGACCATCGTCTTCAGGATCAGTTAGGTCTCCTCCTAGTAATGCATCCGTTCCCACTCCTAATATTTCACCATGGGTTTTAATCCCTGCCTCTACTACAGAAATGGCACCGATCATTAATAGGAATCCAGTTAAAGCCAGAGCCGTTTTGGTAATTTTCATCTATTTTATCCTTTATTGAGAAATGAATTTCATTTCTATTACGAGTTTCACATTTTTGCAAAAGCACAGATCATTCAGAGATAACATCTATGCCAATTACTGAAATATTTAAATAACAAGCACAAAGGCTACCATGCTATTTACGTGCCTTTCAAAAGTTTATAAAAGATGCGCAAAAGACAGGAAAAAAGGCAAAAATATTAACAAAAAATGAGTTATGGTAAGGTTTTGTCAAATAAGCTTCAAACGACAGAAATGTAGACCATAAACGATGAAAGTTACTGAATTAATTATTTATGAATTACAAAAAGCCTAGAAATTTTTGGATTTGGCCCAAATTGTCGCCAGCTTATCCTTCTTATCAACTGACAATGCTGGTACGATTCTTTTATTGACGTAATTTTCTAGTATCTCACTCATCACTTTCCCTCGATCAGGAGCAGCGTCAGCAATCTGTCTTACAATTACAAACCGTCCACCATGAGTCGTACTTTTGATTATTACAGGGTCATGAAAGTCATCACCATTTGAACCAAAACTGACCTCTACCTCCCAATTGTCGTCAGCATCAATTTGCGATTTTTTCATTGGTCTTGTTGACTTATATTTGGCTGGTAGGTTAGGTACATACTTTTTGCCATCAACGGTTGGTGCAAACGGACTCTCGTCCCCCCAGCAGTCAAAGTTACTATCAGTGATAGTTTTTAGTCCTGCGTCGCCGTTTTTTCCACCGCCCTTGGTCACGTAGAAAATATAATCAGCAGTATTCATAAAGATATCACCACCTTCTAGAAATTTTTCAGCAATGGATTCTTCTTTCTGAGTATTACCCGGTTCATAAAGGCTTACAGGAAAATAACCAAAGGTTATGATAATATCAAGTTGGTTATTTCCAGTTCTTTTTTTGGCAAAAGTTCCAATATCTTTATCGTTATAAACTTTGACTCTTCTGGCAAATTTTGTCCTGAGAATTTTTTCACTATCAGCTTTGGCTGCCGCTAAGTTAGTCCAGCCGACCGATTCGTTGAAAATGGCTATTTCACCCATTCGAGTGATTTTGGGCGCTGAATCTGCTCGGTTTTCCCCGTCAACAGTGGTTTGATCTGGCTTCGTCGGTTGGGAGGCTTCAACTAGTGGAGGTTGTTCAATGTTATTCGATAACAGGGTTTTTAGCTCCTCCATCTCTTTTTTCATTTCTCTTTCTAACGACCTTATATCTTGTCTCAGGGATTGTACATCGGTCTCTTTTGTTATTGATTCGTCGTTGGTACCACATCCCAATCCAAAAAGTAGAAGTGCCACCAAGTATCTGTATTTCCTCATTTTTCATTCCTACCTTGAAGTTAGTAATTAGATCAGATTTTCCATGTTTGATGGGGGGAAGTTTCGCGGAAAAACATTCAACTTTTACGCTTTCAATTCAATGAACAGTTTTCGTGGAGGGGGGTGTATTTCTTTCGATGATTATTTTTGAGGAGAAATCAAGTCGAAAAAATCAGAGCGAAAGATTTATGTATTCTTGCTAGATCGCTTGAGTGTTATTTAATTCTGACTAATCACAAAAAATAGAAGTAGGATTAGATTAATTTTTGCGATTAACGAAATGTTTGTTTGAGTCAGGTTTAGTCGATTTTTTCCTGATCAAATGATTAGCTTGACATAAAAAAAGGCACACTCTGAAGAGTATGCCTTTTGTAATCTGAACCTAGTAAGAAAACTTACTTGATAGCTTGAGCTTTCAGGTTACCCCAAGTGGTAGAAACTTTTTCAGCTGGATTTACGGCTGCTCCGCCGGTAATTACCGTACTGAAATAGTTGTCGATAATCTCGCTAAATACGGCTCCTCGATCGGGGGCTGCATCAGCAATTTGTCTTACGACCGCAAACCGTCCACCATGGACCGTACTCTTGACTATTACAGGGTCATGGAAATCGTCACCATTTGAGCCAAAGCTGACTTCTACTTCCCAATTATCATCTGCATCAATTTGGGAGAATTTCATTGGTCTCGTCGACTTGTATTCGGCTGGTAAACTAGGCACATACTTTTTACCGTCGGCGGTTGGTCCAAATGCGGTATCGTCCCCCCAGCAGTCGAACGCACTATTGGTAATTGTTTTTAGTCCCTTGTCGCCATTTGCACCTCCACCTGTGGTTACGTAGAAAATGTAATCGGCTGCATTCATTACGATGTTACCACCATTAATGAATTTTTCAACCAAGGAATCATCTTCTTGCGTGTTACCTGGTGTGTATATTTCTTCTGGCAGATGACCAAACAGGATAATCGCATCTGTGGTACCATCTTCGTGGGTTTTGACAATCCAGTCAGCTAGTGTGGCGCCATCTACAACGGCAATGCTTCCGGCAGTCTTGACATTTGCTACAATTTGGTCTGTGGCTTCAGCAGCAGCATCTACTGTTGTCCAGCCAACCTTTGCGTTAAATATAGCGATTTCATCGATGCCAGCAAAAGCTGAAGTTAAGGTTAATGCGGTCAAAGCAAAAAGAATAAAACTCTTCTTTAACATTAATTTCTCCTATAGGAATTTTTTGTTTACTAGTCTAGTTAGGGGTTGATAAAATTTCGACTTAGCTGAAATTACAAGGATGCAAGTCGAAAGCGAATTAATTAGAAACTCTTTATTTCTGACCAGGTCGTGGTCAGCTTAGATTGTGGATCGACGGAAAAGGCAGCCGCCACTTCTTTTCTAATATAATTTTCTAGAATGTCGAACATAACATCACCTCTGTAAGCTACGGCATCAGGAGTTTGTGTCACGATACAAACTCGCCCACCATGCTCTTTCTGACGGATGATTACCGGGTCCAATAAACTTCCTTTACCACCTTTGTCATCACCGAAAACGACTTCCACTTCCCAGTTCTTATCGTCGTCGATTTGATCTTTTTTCAGAGATCTTTGAGAAGCCGTCGGCTTCAGGCTAGGCGTGTACTTTTTGCCTTCCGGAGTAGGCTTTATGCTATTTCCATCTGTCCAGCAGTCAAAGTTACTATCAGTAATAGTCTTAAGGCCATTTTCACCATTAGCTCCACCGCCCTGAGTGACATAGAAAATATAGTCAGCCGCATTCATGAACATATCTCCGCCTTCCAAGAACTCCTCGGCTATTGAATCTTCTTTTTCAGCATTACCCGGCTTGTAAAGGCTGACCGGAAAATAACCAAAGGTTATGATAATGTCTAGCGCACCATCTTCTGTTCTTTTCTTGGCAAAATCGCCAATTGCTTTGTCCCCGTAGACCTTAGCTTTCAGTTTTGTTTTTAGAATCTTTTCAGTGGCTTCCTTAGCGGCTCCAACATTGGTCCAACCAACTGATTCGTTAAAGATTGCTACTTCACCCATTTGTGCATTCTTGCTTTCAGCATCGAAAGCTAGAATACAAAGCGATAGTAACAAAGCAAACACAAATATTTTTTTCACTTTTTGGATTTTCCCCCAGAATTTTATTACTAATTTTTCAGTTTAGATTTTGGTTATGTTTGAGTTCCTCG